>Ga0302314_10012857_pt1 | contig 14439 bp, 13 predicted proteins | sample III_Palsa_N2_3_FD_200533 | JGI IMG/M metagenome (GOLD analysis project Ga0302314, IMG submission 200533) | Peat permafrost microbial communities from Stordalen Mire near Abisko, Sweden - III_Palsa_N2_3 | ecosystem: Environmental > Terrestrial > Soil > Palsa > Peat permafrost | place: Sweden... | reverse complement strand
ACTCGCCCGAGGCGCGGCTGTACCTGTCCCGCCAGCTGTTCGAGGAGGCCGTGCACGTCCAGTTCTACCTGACCCTGCTGGACACCTACCTGCCCGACCCGGAGGACCGCAACGCGGCCTTCGCCGCCGTCGAGAGCATCCCCTCCATCCGCGAGAAGGCCCAGTTCTGCTTCCGCTGGATCAACGAGGTCGAGAAGCTCGACTCGCTCCAGACGCAGGCCGACCGACGCCGCTTCCTGCTCAACCTGATCTGCTTCGCGGCCTGCATCGAGGGCCTGTTCTTCTACGGCGCGTTCGCCTACGTCTACTGGTTCCGCTCGCGCGGCCTGCTGCACGGCCTGGCGACCGGCACCAACTGGGTGTTCCGCGACGAGTCCATGCACATGGACTTCGCCTTCCAGGTGGTGGACACCGTCCGCGCCGAGGAGCCCGAGCTCTGGGACGACGAGATGAGCGCGCAGGTCACCGCGATGCTGGAGGAGGCCGTCGAGGCCGAGCTCCAGTTCGCCCGCGACCTGTGCGGCGACGGCCTGCCGGGGATGAACACCGACTCCATGCGCCAGTACCTGGAGTGCGTCGCCGACCAGCGGCTTACCCGGCTCGGCCTCCCGGTCCGCTACGGCTCGGAGAACCCGTTCGGCTTCATGGAGCTCCAGGGCGTCCAGGAGCTGACCAACTTCTTCGAGCGCCGGGTCTCCGCCTACCAGGTCGCGGTCGAGGGCTCGGTCTCCTTCGACGACGACTTCTGAACCATCCCCCGCCCGGCTGCTCCCGACCCACGGGAGCGGCCGGGCCGCGGCTCCTCACAGAGGGCTGACCCGATGTGCCGACATGTGGTCAGGGTGTGGCGGTGCGGTGCAGGGAAGCAAGGACAGACTGGTGTGTGATCCAGCCGGCGAGGTGGGTGCGGGTGGTGTCCAGGACGGGCAGTCCGGTGCCGTCGGAGTCGACGAGGGTGTCGAGGGCGTCGGAGAGGTCGGTGTCGGTGGTGACGGTTCGGGGCAGGTGGGTGATGGCGGCGACGGTAGTGCTGTCATGGGTGCCGTCGGCGAGGGTCTCGGCCGCGGTGCGAGCGGTGGCGGTTCCCAGGTAGCTGCCGTCGGGGGCGGTGACGGGCAGGATGCCGTGCGGTGAGGCGGCCAGGACGCCGGCGGCCTCGGCCAGTGCCATGGCCCCGGTGAGGGTGCGGGGGGCGGGTTCCATGACGGTGCCGACCTTGATCCCGGCGAAGTGCGCGCCGGGGACCGGGGCGTCCAGGTCGATGCCGCGTCGGCGCAGTTTCAGGCTGTAGATGGTGTCGCCGGACAGGGCCCGGCTGACGATGGTGGCGAGCACGATGGCGGTCATCAGCGGCAGGATGATGGTGTACTCGCCGGTGAGCTCGAACAGGATGATCACGGCGGTGATCGGGGCGCGGGCGGCTCCGGCGAAGACCGCGCCCATGCCGATCAGGCCGTACGCGCCGACGGGCCCGGCGATGCCGGGGAGCAGGTCGTGGGCGGCGGCGCCGAAAGCGGAGCCGAGCATGGCGCCCATGAACAGGGATGGCGCGAAGACGCCGCCGGAGCCGCCGATGCCGATGGTCAGGCTGGTCGCGATGATCTTCCCGGCCAGCAGGACCAGCAGGAACCCGATGACGTACTTCCCGCCGACCGCGTTCTCCAGCACCGGGTAGCCGACGCCGTACATCTCGGGCAGGAGCAGCAGCAGGACGCCGAGGAGCAGGCCGCCGACGGCGGGGCGAGCCCATTCGGGTCCGCGCCAGGCCAGGTCGCAGGCGTCCTCGATGCGGTAGAGGACCTTGGTGAAGCCGACGCCGAGGGCTCCGGCGAGCAGGCCGAGGAGGGCGAAGAGCAGGTACTGGCCGAGGTGCTGGACCTGGAAGGCGGGCAGGTGGAGGAAGGGGTTGTTGCCGAGGGCGGCTCGGCCGATGATGCTGGCGGTGACGGAGGCCAGAACGACCATGCCGAAGGATTCGGCGGTGAAGTCGCGCAGGATCAGTTCCATGGCGAAGAACACCCCGGCCAGGGGGGCGTTGAAGGTGGCGGCGATGCCGCCGGCCGCGCCGCAGGCGACCAGGATCTTGAGCCGGTCCTCGGCGACCTTGACCCAGCTGCCGAGACTGGAGCCGAGGGCGGAGCCGATCTGGACGATCGGACCCTCGCGGCCGACCGATCCACCGCCGCCGATGCACAGCGCCGAGGCCAGGGACTTGACCAGGGCGACCTGCGGGGCGATCTTGCCACCGCGCCGGGCGACGGCGTACATGACCTCGGGCACACCGTGGCCGCGCGCCTCGCGTGCATAGCGCTGCACCAGGGGGCCGTAGGCGAGTCCGGCGATCACGGGGGCGAGCAGGACGAAGAAGCGGCCGAGCCAGGGGACGTAAGGGTTGGCGGCGTGTCCGGCGGCGGAGTAGTCCTCGTGGCCGGAGAGCAGCAGTGTGAACCCCTTGATCATCCAGCGGAACGCGACCGCCCCGAGTCCGGCGCCCGCGCCCACCAGCAGGGCCAGGGCGAGCAGGCCGCCCTTGGACTCACGCAGCAGGGCGAGGAGCCGTTGAACGCCGGAGGGGAGCGGGATCGGGGCCATGGGGGCTATTCGCCCGGTCGGCTGAGGCGCGGGGCTCGGGATGTCTATCATTTTTGCATTATGCAATGTTTGCATAGGCTGAAGATAGGCCCGGGTCCCCGCAGAGCCGCGGAGGGGTGCCGACGGGGTAGAACTGCTGTCATGTCTGATCTCCTGCCGTCCCAGGAACCCGTCCCGGTCAACGCGATGGTCGCCGCCGTCGTGACCGCCTCCCGCGTGCTGGTGGCGATCTCCGCCCGCTCCCTGGCCGAGGTCGAGGACACCCTGACCGTTCCGCAGTTCCGGATGCTCGTCGTCCTGGACACCAACGGCGCTACCAGCCTGACCCGGCTGGCCGAGCAGCTGGCGGTCAACCCCTCGACCGCGATGCGGATGGTTGACCGCCTCAGCGCCGCAGGCATGGTCGAGCGCACCGGGGACCCGGAGGACCGCCGGGTCGTCCGCCTGCTCGCCACCGATGCCGGGCGCCGGGTGGTGCACGCGGTCACCGAGCGCCGCCAGGCCGAGATCACGAAGGTCGTGGCGGCCATGCCGAGCAAGCACCGCGGCGCGATGGTCCAGGCCCTGCAGGCGTTCGCCGACGCTGCGGGCGAATCCCAGGTCGACCCCACCGCCTACGCCGGACTCGGTCTGCCCGGCTGGACCTGACCTCTCCCGCTCCACAGGGGCAGGCGGCAGGCGTTAAAGGGTTGATAAAGTGGCTGCTGGAGTGCCGGGAAGCCTGGTCGGCGCGGGTGACGGCCTGACGCGGTCTGCGGCGGCGCACCCGGTAATCAGGACAGGTGTCGGTAAATGCACGCGGTAGCCCTGGTTCTCTTCCTGGTGGTGCTGGGCACCACCGTGGCTACCGGTGCGCGGCGGTGGAGCATCCCCGCGCCCTCGCTGCTGGTGCTGGCGGGTGTGGCGGTCGCGTTGATACCCGGGACTCCGGCGCTGCACATCGCGCCGCAGACCATCGGCCTGGTCGTGCTGCCGCCGCTGCTGTACGCCTCGGCGGAGGAACTGTCGCTGCGGGACCTGCGCACGGTGTGGCGTCCGGTCACCGTGCTGGCGTTCGGCCTGGTGCTGGCCTCGGCCGCAGCCGTGGCCGTGCTGGCGAAGGCACTGACCCCGCTCAGCGCCTCGATGGCCTTCGTCCTGGGGTCGGTACTGGCCAGCACCGACCCGGTCGCGGTGACCGCGCTGGGGCGCAGGCTGTCGCTGCCGGGCCGGGTGCAGGTGCTGGTGCAGGCCGAGAGCCTGTTCAACGACGCCACCTCGCTGGTGCTGTTCAAGGTCGCGCTGAGCTTCGCGGTGGCGTCGGGGACGGTGGGCTGGGCGGGCGCGGGCGGCCAGTTCCTGCTGCTGGCCGGCGGTGGCAGCGCCATCGGCGCGGCCGTGGCCGGGCTGGTGGTACTGATCCGCCGACGCACCACCGACCCGGTCCTGGAGACCGTGATCGCCCTGGTCACCCCCTACGGCGCCTACGTACTGGCCGAATCCGCGCATGCCTCCGGCGTCACCGCCGTGGTGGTGGCCGGTGTGCTGCTGGGCCGCTCCGGCCACCGGCTGACCGACGCCCGGATCCGGCTGCAGCTGGGCGCCGTGTACGCGGTGGTGGTGTTCGGGCTCGAAAGCGTGGTCTTCAGCATCGTCGGCCTGGAACTGCCCGCCCTGGTCCGCGAACTGCCCGGCGCGAGCAGCCTGTGGCCGCTTCAGGCGGTCGCCATCGCCGCCGTGCTGATCGCCCTGCGCAGCGCCTGGATGGTCCCGCTGTCCGCCGCGGTCAAGCCGGGGCAGGGCCCCTCGCTGCGGGTGGCAGGGGTGCTGACCTGGGCCGGGACGCGGGGCGTGATGCCGCTGGCTGCGGCGTTGTCCATCCCGCTGGTCGCCGCCGACGGCCGCCCGCTGCCGGGCCGACCGCTGGTCCTGGTGCTGACCACGGCCGTGGTGGTGTTCACCCTGATCGTCCAGGGCCTGAGCCTGGCCGGGGTCGTCAAACGCTCCGGCCTGGCCGTCCAGCCCGAGCACACCCAGCGCGAGGAGACCCGCACCCGCGACCGCCTGGCCCGTGTCGGCCTGGACCACCTCGACCAGCTCACCGACCTGGAGACCGTCCCGCAGACCGCCATCGAACAGACCCGGCGCGCCCTGAACACCCGCCTGGACCACACCCAGGACCCCGACGGCACACCAGCACGCGACAACGCCGACCTGCTCGCCGCCTACCGCGGCCTGCGCCGCGAAGTCATCGCCCTGCAAAGCACCGAACTGCGCCGCCTCTACGACGAACACCAGGTCAGCGACACCACCCGGCGCAACCTCCAACGCGACCTCGACCTGGAGGACGCCGCCCTGACCGGCAACTGAGCCAGCCACCCGCCCCGCCCGTGTCACCACGGTGACTCCGGCTGCCCGGACGCTCCCCGCAGCCGCGGCCGGCTGGTGCCCGGGTGCTGCCGAGCATCGGCGAACAGTGCCCCTGCCCCGTACACCTGGCCGGCTTCTGACGTCCACTCCGAGGCGGGGCACAGCCCCATCGGGCTTACGAATCCCTGACGCTTCGCTGCCATCGCGGATCCTGGGCGCTGCCGCGCCTAGTGTGCCCGGGTATGGACGTACTTCTCACCGGCGGAGCCGGATTCATCGGTTCCGCTGTCGCCCGCCGCCTCGTCGCCGCGGGCCACCGGGTCCGGGTGCTGGACGCGCTGCTGCCGGCCGTGCACCCTTCTGGACTGCCGCCGGTCCTGCCCGACGGGGTCGAGTTCCTGCACGGCGACGTGCGCGACCGGGAGACGGTCGAGCACGCGTTGCGGGGGGTGGGGGCGGTGTGCCACCAGGCGGCGATGGTCGGCCTCGGGCTGGATCTGGACGACGCGCCCGACTACGTCGGCTGCAACGACCTGGGGACGGCGGTGCTGCTGGCGGCCATGGCCCGGGCGCAGGTGCCGCAGTTGGTGCTGGCGGGGTCGATGGTCGTCTACGGGGAGGGGCACTACAGCTGTGGAGTGCACGGCGCGGTGGCGCCTGGGCCCCGGCGGACGGCCGACCTGGACGCGGGACGGTTCGAACCGCCGTGCCCGAGGTGCGGTGAACCCCTGGCGCCCGGCCTGGTGGACGAGCGTGCGGCGCTGGACCCACGCAATGTCTATGCGGCGAGCAAGGTCGCGCAGGAGCAGCTGGCGTCGGTCTGGGCCCGGGCGGCCGCGGGCCGGGTGACGGTGTTGCGCTATCACAACGTCTACGGGCCAGGCATGCCGCGCGACACGCCGTACGCGGGGGTGGCCTCGATCTTCCGGTCGGCGGTCGCCCGGGGCGAGGCACCGCGGGTGTTCGAGGACGGTGGTCAGCGCCGGGACTTCGTCCATGTCGCGGATGTGGCCGAGGCCAACCTGGTGGCCCTGGAGGCGCTTGCCGAACGCGAGCCCGGCAGTGTCCGCTGCTACAACGTCGGCAGCGGATCCGTCCACACGATCGGCGAGATGGCCGCCGCCCTCGCCGCCGCCGGTGGTGGACACGAACCGGTGGTGACCGGTCAGTACCGGCTGGGGGACGTCCGCCACATCACCGCCGACTCCGCACGGCTGCGCGCGGAACTGGGCTGGCGTCCATCGGTGTCGTTCGCGGACGGCATGGCGGCCTTCGCTCACGCCCCGCTGCGCGGCGAGTGAGCCGTACCGGGTCCGGTGGCTCTCCGTAGGACTTCCGTAAGGTGGCACTGCGGCATTTGCCCGACTCCAGCTCGTAGCGTGGCCGCATGACAGATTTCCCCCCGACGCCGCCACCCGCGGCCGTGGATGTCGTCCTGCCCTGCCTGGACGAGGCGGCGGCGCTGCCGTGGGTGCTGGAGCGGATGCCGGACGGGTACCGCGCGGTCGTGGTGGACAACGGCTCGACCGACGGCTCGGCCGAACTGGCCCGCTCACTGGGCGCCTTGGTGGTGGCCGAGCCCCGGCGCGGTTTCGGCGCTGCCTGCCACGCCGGGCTGCTGGCGGCGACCGCCGAGTACGTGTGCTTCTGCGACTGCGACGCCTCGCTCGACCCGGCGGACCTCCCCGCACTGGTCTCGGCCGTCCGCGCCGGTACCGCTGACCTGGTACTGGGGCGCCGCCGCCCGACCGGCCGCGGTGCGTGGCCCGTGCACGCCCGGCTGGCCAACGCCGAACTGGCCCGCAGGCTGCGTGCCCGTACCGGCGCGGACCTGCACGACCTGGGCCCGATGCGGGCCGCCCGCCGGGACCGGCTGCTGGACCTGGGACTGGGCGACCGCCGTTCCGGCTACCCGCTGGAGATGGTGCTCTCCGGCGCCGCCGCCGGGATGCGCATCGCCGAGCAGGACGTCGGCTACCGGCCGCGCGCCGGGCGCTCCAAGGTCACCGGCACTCTGCGCGGCACCCGGCAGGCGATCCACGACATGCGGGCGATCCTGGCTGCCCGGCCGGCCACGCTGCTGGTCATCGCCAAGTCCCCGCAGCCGGGACGGGTCAAGACCCGGCTGACGCCGGTCTGCACCCCCGAGCAGGCCGCCCGGCTCGCCGAGGCGGCGCTGGTGGACACCCTCACCACACTGTCCCGGGTACCGGCCGGACGGCGGATTCTGGTGCTGGACGGCCCGCCCGGCCGCTGGCTGCCACCCGGCTGGGAGGTGGTCCCACAGTGCGGCGGCGGCCTGGACGCCCGGCTGGCCGCCGCCCTCGCCTCGGCATCCGAGGGCCCCGGCGGCCCGCCCGCGCTGCTGGTCGGCATGGACACCCCGCACCTTCAGGCGCGCACCCTCGCCGAAGCGCTCTCACGGGCCGGCAGGATCGGGACGGACGCCTGGTTCGGGCACGCCGCCGACGGCGGCTTCTGGGTGTTCGGCCTGGCCCGGCCGAACCCGGAACTGGCCCGACGGCTGCTGCTCGGTGTGCCGATGTCCAGCCCGTCCACCGGCGCGGCGCTGCGGGACCGGCTCGCCGCGGCGGGGCTGCGGGTGGCGACCCTGCCCACGCTCAACGACGTGGACACGGTCACCGACGCCGCCGAGGTCGCGGCCCTCGCACCCGGCAGCCGCTTCGCCAGTACCTGGCGTACCGTCACCGGCGCTGCCGCAGCACGGGAGGCGCAGGCCCGGGCCACGGCGCAAGGTGCGGCCGGGTGACCGTTCAGGGGGTCATCGCCCCGCATCCCCGCCCCTGGTCGGACGACCCCTTCGCCGAGGCGATGCGCACCGGCAACGGCCCGCTGTGGCTGCGCCGCGACGACGGCCACCGGCATCCGCTGGAAGTGGAACGCTGGTGCGCGCCACCCGACCCGGCCGACTGGACCCTGCTGTTCCGGTGCCTGCATCGGGGCCAGCCCACCCTGGACATCGGCTGCGGCCCCGGTCGCCTGATCGCGGCACTGCAGGGCTGCGGACTGCCGGCCCTGGGGGTGGACATCACCCGCACCGCAGTACTGCGGGCACGCGGCATGGGCGGCAGCGCCTTGTGCCGCTCGGTCTTCGACCGGCTTCCGGGCGAGGGCCGCTGGGGCACCGCGCTGCTGGCCGACGGGAACCTCGGCATCGGCGGAGACCCGGCCGCCCTGCTCCATCGCACCGCCGAGCTCCTCGCGCCCGAAGGCCAGTTGCTGGTCGAAGTCGAACGCGGCGACCTGGACGAGCGGGTCACCGTCGCCGTCGAGGACGCGGCGGGGCGCAGCGGTCCCGCCTTCCGCTGGGCCCGGCTGGGGGCACGCGCCACCATCCGCTGCGCCGCCGAGGCCGGGTTCACCCTCACCGACGCCTGGAGCTGCCAGGGCCGGTACTTCCTTGCGCTGCGGCGCTGACCTGCCCTTCTGCTGCGGCCAACAGGAGCATGACACGGTGTCCACGACCAGCACAGCCCGTTCGCCCCGGTCCACCCCGGGCCCGGCCGCCGCGACCGCCGCGACCGCTGCGACCGCTGCGACCGCGCAGTGCGTCCTGGCGCTGGCCGCGCTGGTGGCCGCACTGGTCGGCACCTTCACCAGCGGCGGCACCCTGGGCCACCGGGACCCGCTGTACGGCTGGTACGCGGCGGACGTCCTGCTGTTCGCCGTCGCCATCGTGCTGCTGCGACGTGTCCCGGCCCGCCGCGGCACTGCCCTGGTGCTGCTCGGCAGCCTGGCGGTCGCCCTGACCGGGCTCCTCGCCGCGCCCCGGACCAGCGACGACGCCTACCGCTACCTCTGGGACGGCCAGGTCCAGGCAGCGGGCATCTCCCCGTACGCGGACGCCCCGACCGCCCCGGCGCTGGCCGCGCTGCGAGCCCGGAACCCGGCGCTGTTCCCGGTCAGCGGGAGTTGCACCGGCTGGGACCTGCACCGGGCCGCCGGGATCTGCACCCACATCAACCGACCCACCGTGCACACCATCTACCCGCCGGTCGCCGAATTCTGGTTCCTCGGCCTGCACCAGGCCGCTCGGATCACCGGCCGTCCCGGCATCGGCGTGGCCCAGGCGGGCGGGGCGCTGCTGGCGGTGGCGACCACCGGCGCGCTGCTGCTCGTGCTGCGCCGCATCAAGGCGCCCGCGCACCGGGCCGCACTGTGGGGCTGGTGCCCGGCGGTAGCGGCCTGGGCCGTCAACGACGCCCACGTGGACACCCTGGGAGCGCTGCTGATGGTCTGCGGCCTGGGCCTGCTGGTCCCTGGTCCGGTGGGCGGCAGGCCCCGCGGGGCGTCCGGGTTCCTCCTCGGCCTGGCCACCGGAACCAAGCTGATCCCGTCGCTGGCACTGCCCGGCTCGATGTCCGGCTGCCTGGCCGGAGGCCGTCGACCGGGCCCGCGCGACCTGCTGGTCCCGGCCGTCGCCGGGGTCACCTTCCTGCTCTGCTACACGCCCTACGTCATCGCGTCCGGCCTCGGTGTGCTCGGCTTCCTGCCGGGCTACCTCCAGCAGCAGGGGTACGACCAGGGCACGGGTTTCGGCCTGCTCGCCCTGCTCGGCCTCCCCCAGCCGCTGCTGCCCGTCATGGTCGCCGCGGTGCTGCTGGCAGCGGTGCTGTACGTGCTGCGGTACGGCGATCCGCAGGCGCCCTGGCGCGGTGCGTTGACCGTCATCGGTACCGCGCTGTTCCTGGCCGCGCCCGACTACCCCTGGTACGCGCTGCTGGTGGTGGCCCTGGTCGCACTCGACGGGCGCTGGGAGTGGCTGGCCCTGCCGGTCGCCGGGGAGGCCATGTACCTGTCCACCGGTGCGCTCCAGCAACCCGCCTACGCGGCGGCCCTCTACCTGGTGCTGGCCGGGGCGGCGGTGCGCGGGCTGGGGTGCGCCGTCCGGGCGTCAGCCCTTCCGGGCCTCGGGCCGCGACTGCCCCTTCCGCTGCCGAGTGCCGCGGACCATGGCCCCCAGCAGGCACAGCGCCGAACCGGCGAACAGGGCGGCGGTGATCAGCAGCCAGTGTCCGAGGAAGGTGTCCGGGGCTAGACCGGTGGTGAGCTGGAAGCCGGGGACCCGGCGCAGGATCAGCGGGTACCAGACGACCAGCAGCAGCAGCGAGACGAGCCCCGGGACGCGGACGTAGTTGACCCACCCGCTTCCCGTGCCGGTACGACGACCGCGCCCGGGCAGCAGCAGCTGGAGCGCGCGGTCGGTCACGGTGTAGAGCGGGAGCAGCACCAGGTCGTGGACCAGGGCGGCGGCCACGAACCAGACCGCGACACCGACCGTGTCCCCCTTCAGCAGCCGCACTCCGGCGTACAGGGCCAGCGCGAAGGAGCACAGGACGAGCAGCAGGTGCAGCGGGGAGGCGCCGTAGCGCTCGCGGACGGCTTTCACGAGGCGGCTCCGAAGGTCAGCCGGGTGACCCATTTGGTGTTGTGCACACCGGGGTTGGCCGGGACGATGACGCGCGCCGGGTAGCCGTGGTCCGGGGACAGGTCGGCGCCGTTGACCCGCAGGGCGAGCAGCGAACGCGGGTCCTGGACCTGGTTGGCCCGCAGCACGGTGGAGCCGAAGGAGCCGCCGCGCTCCACCGACTCGACGAACACCTCCGGGGCCTGCCCGGGGAAGCCCGCCATGGCGGCCAGGTCCCGCAGCCGCACCCCGCTCCAGTGCTGGTCGGCGGTGGACCAGCCCTCCACGCAGGCGATCGGCAGCGCGGCCTCGTGCTGCGGCAGCGCCAGCACCTGCTCCCGGGTCAGGATGCTCTCGTGCCCGGGGCCGCGGACCACCAGCCGCCACTGCGGGCCGATGTCGGCCGCGCGGATACCGACGGACGCGGCGGTCTTGTTGATCTGGAAGCCGTTGGGTCCGCTGCCCGGCTCCTGGCCGTGCGGGGCCAGCAGCGCGGTCCGGCGCAGCGAGCCGCCGATGCTCTGCCCGGCCGTCACCGCGAACAGGACAAGCGAGCCCAGGCCCACCGTCCCCAGCGCACCGCGCCGGGACATGGTGGCCGGGGCAGGCCGGGGAGAGACCAGGCCGGTGGCGTCCGGCGGCTCGGGACGGGTCGCGGCGGTGTCGGTGCGCAGCTCGGTGCGCAGTCGCCGGCTGCGCAGGGCCCGCGCCATCACCGGGATACGGAAGGCGATGTGCACGACGAAGGCGCCGATGAACACCCAGGCGCCGTAGAAGTGCAGGGTGTAGAAGGAGCCGGGGAAGATGTAGTGCAGCTGGACGTTGAGCAGGCCGGTGACGAACTCGAACAGCGCGCCACCGACCAGCAGCAGCAACGACAGCCGTTCCAGGGCGTGAGCCACTGAGCGCACCGGCGGCCAGGAGAACAGCCTGGGGATCACCGACCACAGCTTTGCCAGCAGTACCGGCACCAGCACCACGCCCAGAGTGACGTGCACGCCCTGGTTCAGCCGGTACAGCCAGGACGGGTCGGTCGGCCAGGAAAAGAGGTAGAAGCCCAGCCAGCCCTTGTCCGGGGTCTGGTCGTTGACCGCCGCCAGATCCGGGTTGTAGGCGGCGTAGGACAGCAGACCGGTCACGAACATGACCGGGATGCCGATCAGCAGGACCAGTCCGAAGACCGAGGTCAGCCATGGGCCCCGGATCGGACTGCGCCAGAACCCAGGCCGGGCGGGGCCGGGCGGCGGGCCCCCGGCGAGCACGGTTTTGAGCCGACCTCCCTTCGGCTGCTCGGCCCGGTCCCCCTGTCGCGTCGGCGTACTGCCGTGCGCCTCACCCCGAAGGTCCGCTGGGCTGCTGCCCGGTTCTGCACCAGCGTTCATTTCTCGGGCGGGGCGGTCGGGCGCAGGTGGCGGAGCGTCGGGGCGGCTGTCTTCGGCATCCATCAGTCGAATCCTCGGCGAGTCAGGCGTCGGCGGGCGGTCGCGCTGGCACGACCGTAGGCCGTCGGGGGAAATATCGGCTGAAGCAACTCATTACGACACTCTGACGTCCTTCCGGCATGCCTTGATCCAGGCAGGGTGCACCGGGCTAGCGTGGGTATCCAGGCAGGCCCTCGCTGCCCGGAACAACCGGAATGGGGAGTCATGAGCGGGACACCACAGCAGACACCTGCGGTCGGCATCGCGGTCGTCGGCGGCAGTGGCTTCTACGAACTTCTGGAGGAGGCCGAGCAGTTCGAGGTGGACACCCCCTTCGGCGCCCCCTCGGACAGCATCGCGATCGGCACTGTGGCCGGCCGCTCCGTCGCCTTCCTCCCCCGGCACGGCCGCAAGCACCAGTTGCCGCCGCACCGGATCAACTACCGCGCCAACCTGTGGGCTTTGCGTTCGCTCGGGGTACGGCAGATCCTGGCGCCCTGCGCTGTCGGCTCACTGCGCCGGGACCTGGGTCCGGGCGCTCTGGTCGTGCCGGATCAGCTGGTGGACCGGACCAGCGGCAGGATCCAGACCTTCTACGACCAGGGCGCCGTCCATGTCTCCTTCGCCGACCCCTACTGCGCCACCGGCCGCACCGCCGTGCTCAAGGCCGCGGCGGAGGCCGGCACCCAGGCGCACGACGGCGGCACCATGGTCGTCGTCGAAGGCCCACGCTTCTCCACCCGCGCGGAGTCCCGCTGGTTCGCCGCCGCCGGGTGGGACCTGGTCAACATGACCGGCCACCCCGAGGCCCTGCTCGCCCGCGAGCTCGAACTCTGCTACACCGCCATGGCCCTGGTCACCGACTACGACGCCGGCATCGACGCGGCCGAGAGCGTCGGCCAGGAGGAGGTCTTCCGGGTCTTCGCCGAGAACACCGCGCGCCTGAAGGAGGTCGTCCTCGCGACCGTCACGGCCCTGCCTGCACAGCGCACCTGCGGATGTGCCCAGGCGCTGCACGGCCTGGAACTGCCCTTCGCCCTCACCTGAGCACTGTCGGACCTGGACAGGGAGGTTGTCAGCATCGCCTCGGTACACCTGGCGTTGTTGATGCAGGTCAGAGCAGGGTTTTCCAGTAGGACCAGAAGCGGATCAGGACCATGCCGCCGATCACCAGGTACCAGAGCAGCGGGCCGAACCAGTGCAGGGTGAGGACGGCGTCCAGGCCGTCGCGCCAGCGGGCCGGGGTGGGGATCACCCGGTGCTTGAGGTTGTGCAGGGTGGTGTACCAGAACAGCGGGAAGATGATCACCCAGACCACGATGCAGTACGGGCAGAGCGCGCCGATGCTGTAGAGGGACTGGCCGATCAGCCAGCAGATCAGGCCCAGGCCGAAGGTCACCCCGAGCTGGAGGCCCGCCCAGTACCAGCGGCCGTAGCGCGCGCCCGCCAGCAGGCCGGTACCGACGGCGAGGACGACCGCGAAGCCCGCGATGCCCATCAGCGGGTTGGGGAAGCCGAAGACCGCCGCCTGCGGCTTGGTCATCACGTTGCCGCAGCTGATGATCGGGTTGATGCTGCAGCTGGGCACGTACCCCGGCTGGGTCAGCAGCTTGAAACGCTCGTACGTGAGGGTGAACGAGGCGATGAAGCCCAGCGCCCCGGTGACGACCAGGAACCAGGTCATCGCCCGGCCCGCGCCCACCCGTTCCCGTGCCCAGTGATCCTGGACGGCATCAGCTTCCATGCTGTCCAGGATCACCTACGACCGCGTAACGCGCAGATAAGCAGCTCAGGCGTTGGGGACGGTCTCGTACCTCGGGGTCAGCTCCGCCATCTGCCGCAGCGCGTCCTTGCGGTCCCGCTTCGACAGCCGGTCGATGTACAGGTAGCCGTTCAGGTGGTCGGTCTCGTGCTGGAGGCAGCGGGCGAAGAAGCCGGTGCCCTCGACCACGACGTCGTTGCCCTCGCGGTCCTGGCCGCGCACCACCGCGTACTCGGGGCGCGCCAGGTCCGCGTACGCGCCGGGGACCGACAGGCAGCCCTCGGGCGACTCGTCCAGCACCCGCTCCGCCGGGTCGAGGTCATCCAGTACCGGGTTCACCACCACGCCGATGTGCCGGACGCCGTCGTCGTCCGGGCAGTCGTAGACGAAGACCCGCTGGGCCACGCCCACCTGGTTGGCGGCCAGGCCGACGCCCTCGGCCGCGTACATGGTCACGAAGAGGTCGTCGACCAGCGCGGACAGCTCCGGGCCGAAGTCGGTGACCGTCGCACAGGGGTGGTGCAGTACGGGGTTGCCGACGACCGTGATCGGACGGAACGAACCCTTGGAGCGGTCCGGCTCCTCACCGACCACCCGCACCGGGGCCTGCTCCCCGCTCTGCTCGTCGACCTTTTCCTCGACCTGCTGTTCCGACATGCCGCTGCCACTCGCCTTCAGTCCGTACCCGGGTAAGCCTCCAGGGTACGGGGAAGAGCGAGGTCAGCAGACTTCTTCCAGGTCACGGTAGGAGCGCCGGACAGGATTGCCGAGCACCCAGCGGTCCAGCAGGCCGCGCACCAGGTCCGCCGGGGCGGCCATCCCGCACTCACGTTCGGGGATCCACAGCGCGCCCGCGCTGCGGTGGCTCAGGTGGCCGAGCTGGCCGT
>Ga0302314_10012856_pt1 | contig 14440 bp, 6 predicted proteins | sample III_Palsa_N2_3_FD_200533 | JGI IMG/M metagenome (GOLD analysis project Ga0302314, IMG submission 200533) | Peat permafrost microbial communities from Stordalen Mire near Abisko, Sweden - III_Palsa_N2_3 | ecosystem: Environmental > Terrestrial > Soil > Palsa > Peat permafrost | place: Sweden... | reverse complement strand
CCCGATCTTGTCGTTCTTGCGCAGACGCTCCAGCAGCTTCTCGGCCGACATCCCTTCGCGCTCGGCGGAGGGTGTCAGCGCTTCGAGGAGCTCCTCGTCGCTGGGCGTGATCTGCTCGGCCGCGATAAGCGCCGTCAGCACCGCGTCCCGGCGAATCGCCAGCTCGGCCTCGGGCTCGGCCTCGTGGATGATCTCCTCCTCGTCCTCCTTACCGGAGAGCTGGAGGTAGGCCTCCTTGGAAAGCCCCTGGCGCTCGAACGAGTGGACCATCTGATGCCAAAGCTGATGCGCCCGCTCGTGAACAAGGTTGTGCGGGACCTCGATCGTGGCGCCGGCAACAACGGCGTCGAGCACCGCCTCCTCGAACTCGCGGTCGATCGCCCGCTGCTCGTCCTTGCCGAGGCGCTCGGAGATGTCCCCGCGCAGCTCCTCCATGCTGTCGAATCCAGCCGCCTCAGCCGCGAACTCATCGTCGAGCTCGGGCAGGCGCTTCTCCTTGACCTCCTTGACGACAACGTCGAAGGTCGCGTCCTTCCCGCCAAGCTCGTTGCCGTAGTCCTCGGGGAAGGTGACCTCGATCGTCCGCTCGTCGCCGGCTTGGGCGCCCACGAGCTGGTCCTCGAACCCCTCGATCAGCCTCCCGGAGCCGAGCTCGAGCAGTTGGTCCCTGCCCTCGCCGCCCGCGAACGGCTCGCCGTCGGTCTTCCCGAGGTAGTCCATCACCACGTGGTCGCCGGCGGCCGCCGGCCGTTCGACGGTCTCGAGCGTCGCGACGCGTTCGCGCATCCGCTCGACCTCCTCGTCGATCTTCGCCGGGTCGACTTCAGGTTCGCGGCGACCGACCTCGATTCCCTTGTACTCGCCCAGCTTCGCCACCGGCAGCACGCCGATCTCGATCGAGAACGCGAGCGGCTCGCCCTCTCCGGGGAGCTCACCCACGTCTAGCTGCGGATCTCCGACCGGGTCGATGCCGGCGGCGTCGATCGCGTCGCTGTACCAATTGCCGAGCGAATTGCGCAGCGCCTCGTCGAGGACGGTCTCCCGTCCTAGGCGGCTGATCACGATCGGCGGTGGTACCTTGCCCTTCCGGAAGCCCGGGATCTTCATCTGCCGTCCGAGCGCCCGCGCGGCCTCCTGCATGCGGCGCTCGACTTCCTCGGAGGCGACCTCCGCCTCCACGCGCACGCGTGACTCGGGTAGCTCTGTGACGCTCGTCTTGACGGCCATCGAACGCCGAACGATAGCGTCCGGACCGATGGCCTCTCGCTTCGCCGCCCGGATCATCACCGGCCCGGCCGGCCACTTCGTGGCCGGAGCGGTCGACTGGCTCGTCCTGATCGGACACTACCTGGCCGCCCGAGCAGCCGGGCGCGACCCGTGGGCGTGAGCACCACCCCCAAACCACCACTCCCCAAGAACGCGCTCAGAGGCGAGCGGGCGGCCCCGTCCTCGGCACAATTGCGTCGAGCCCAGCACCAGGCCCGAGCCCATCCCCAACCACGCCCTGTGCCGGGACGGGGTGCCCGACCGCCCTCCCGCCGAGCCGCCCCACCAACGGCACCGCCGCGCACCCACACACCGCGAGCGCCAGGAAGGCCGGTAGCGGATGGTGCACGAGCGCCTGGACGAGCACGGCGACGACGAGTCCGCCCCCGTTCCCGGCCAGCCACATCAGTGCGGCCACGGTCCCTCCGTCGTTGCCGGCCCGTCGCTCTGAGAGCTCGAGGATCACGGGCAGGTCCGTCAGCAGCAGCATCCCCATCGCCGCGAGGATGACGGCGTCGACTGCGAAGACGTGCACGAATGCGAGCGCGACGCACCCGGTGATCCCAACCAGGATCGAGGCGCCGATGAGCCGCTGCTCCGCCCCGCGCGCAAGCACCGACGGCGCCAGCACCGCCGATCCGATCGCACCGAGCAGCACCATCGCGACGAGCACCGCGCCGGCCGAGCTCGCCGAGACGCCGTAGTGGTTGAGCAGCGCCTGCAGCCACGTCGTCAGCGCGATGAAGACGCCGAAGCCGACAAACACGAGCCCGGCGAGGACGCGCACCTGTGGATCGGTCCAGACCGCTCGCAGTGGTCGCCGGACGGCCGACGCGAACGGGCTCGGCGCCGCGCCGGGCAGACGCAGCGCTGCAAGTAGGCCGGAGCAGGCGACCACGGCGAACACGGCTCCGATCACGAGCAGCGCGTGGATCCGGCCGCCGCCGAGCGCCGCGCCGAGCACCAGCGCGAGCAGCATCCCGACCATCATCCCGGCCGATCCGACCGCGATCCCCTCGGGCCGGTCCTGCTCCGAGAGTCGCTGGCCCGCGAGCTTGGTGATCGCGTTGAGCACGAGTGGCTGCGCGACGGCGACGACGCACTGCCCCGCGAGGGCCCAGGCGAAGCCGTCGCCGACGAGCCGCAGCAGCCCCCCTACCACGGTCAGCAGCGCCCCGGCGGCAAGGCCGCCGTGCAGCGAGCGGTCGAGCACCTTGCCCGCGGGGATCGCGAGCACGACGTAGAACAGCGGGAAGATCTCCGACAGCCACCCGACCGTGCCCTCTGAAACGCGGTAGTAGTGGGCGGTGCCGGTCGTGATCGGCGCGTAGGTCAACCACAGCAGCTGCGTGGCCGCCGCGACGAGCGCGAAGGCGCCGATCACGGTCCAGCCGTGACGAGCGGACTGCGGCTCGATACCGGTCGCGTTATCCATCAGCGTGCTCGAACGGGTCGCACCCACCATGCCCATCCCACCGCGAGTGCGAGGTCGGAAAGGTACCGCTCAGATGATCCTGGCGCCCCGCCAAGCTGCCGCAGAGTCTCGGGGCTCAGATGATCCTGGCGCCCCGCCCAGCTGCCGCAGAGTCTCGGGCCGCAGGATACGATCGCTCGCTCGATGGGACGATCAAGGGTGTTGCAGGCGTTGACGGCAGCCTGCGTGCTCGTGGCGGTGCTGCCTGCCGGCGCGGCCGCTTCCGCGACCCAGGAGTCAATCCTTCAGGATGACAACCAGCTCCTGTACTCCTCCCCCAGCCACGTCGCCGAGGTGCTCGGCGAGATGGCATCGCTCGGGGTCGAGCGCGTCAGGGTCTCTGTGATCTGGGCGCTCGTGGCGCCAGACCCCGATTCGAGAACGCCACCGCAGTTCGACGCAGCCAACCCCGCCGCCTACCCGCCAGGCGCCTGGACTCGCTACGACGACATCGTCGAGGACGCGCAAGCGCTCGGCATCGGCGTCGATTTCAACATCACCTCACCGGATCCCGACTGGGCCGCCACGGCACCCTCGCCGTCGATCAAGTTCAAGGACTACTCGCCTTCGCCCGCCGAGTTCGGGCAGTTCGTGCAGGCCGTCGGTACCCGCTACAGCGGCAGCTATCTGACCCCGACGTCGTCGCCCGTCGATCCACAGCCACCGCCGACGCTCGCCGGGGTCCCGCTACCGCCGCCGCTGTTCGGCACGAGCACCACCACCGGCCCAATCCCGCCGGAACCGCTGCCGCGCGTCGACTACTGGGAGATCTGGAATGAGCCGAACCAGGGCGGGTGGCTGGCGCCCCAGTGGCGCCGCGCGCCGAGTGACGACGCCGCCGCGAAGTCGTCCCAGGGATGGGTCGAGGAGTCACCGGTTATCTATCGCCGGCTGCTCGCGGCGGCCTGGAACGCGCTCTCGGATACCGGCCACGGCGGCGACACGATCCTGATCGGTGACACCTCGGCGAAGGGAGGGACCCGCCACGGGATCCTCCCGGCATTGGCGCCGATCACGTTCCTGCAGGCGCTCTACTGCGTCGGCCCCTCCTTCCGCCCGCTGACCGGAGCCGACGCCGCCGGGCTCGCATGTCCTACGGACGGCGACCCCGGCGTGCTCGCGGTCGACGATCCGGCGCTCTTCTACGCGACCGGCTACGCCGACCACCCGTATTCGTTCACCCAGCCACCGAACGTGACCAGCGCGAACCAGACGTGGGCGACGTTGGCGGACCTGCCGCGCCTCGAGCGCGACCTCGATCGCATCTTCGCCGTGTACGGGAAGCCGACGCCGGGCGGAGTGCCGCTGTACCTGACCGAATGGGGCTACAAGAGCGATCCCCCGAACCCGTACGTCCACATCTCCGAGGCGCAGCAGGCCGAGTACATAAACGAAGGTGAGTACATGGCCTGGCGGGATCCGTACGTCCGCGCGCTCGCTCAGTTCGAGCTCGTCGACGGCGGACCCAATACCCGCGAGCCGGTCGGCAGCGCGGCCTACTGGGGCACGTTCCAGACCGGCCTGATCGGCATGAACGGCCTGGTTAAGCCCTCCTATTACGCCTACCGGATCCCGATCTGGCTTCCACATCCACAGACAGGCCCGCAGGTGACGGTGTGGGGACAGCTCCGTCCGGCAGATCACTCCGTCCCGCAGTTCGCCACGATCGAATACGAGCCCGCGGGGGCGAGTTCGTTCGAGGCTATCCGGGAAGTTGAGACCACAAGCTCGCAGGGTTTCATCCTCGCCCACGTGCCGCTCGCCGGCCCCGGTTCACTGCGGCTCGGGTGGCTCGACCCCGTCACCGGGCAGGCCGACCACAGCCGGATCGTCCACGTGGAGGCAGCCAATTCCGCAGTGGAGTCGCCACGGATGCTTACGGCGCCATCGGGGAGGGGACGTGGATGAAACTTCCGCCCCGCCTAGCGAAGCCCGCCCGCAGCCAGTCCGCCGGGCGCCTGCACCGTAGTCGCACCGTGGAGCAGGTTGCGGACCTCGCACAGGGCGACCGGGAGCGTCGTCAGATCGTAGGTCCGGGTTGCCCTGATGTCGCCGAGCATCGCGCGGCAGCGCTCGACGGCGCCCGCGTTGGCCACCGTCCACGCGTCGATCGCTGCGTCGGCACCGGCTGCGGCCGCCACGCCCAGGACTCCGGCGCCACCCGATTCCACGGCATCGGCCGGCGCCGGCCCCAGGACGTCCTGTGTCAGCGCGCGGTGCAGGCTGTAGAGGTCGTCGCGAAGAGCCGAGCGCGCCAGCGCCTGCCATCGGTTGACGCGCGGAAGCTCGGCGATCCGGTCGCGCAGCCAGTTCAGCTGAAGACGTCCACCGAGCCGGAAGTAGACCGCGGTCACGGCATCGAGCTTGCACTCGGTCGCCTCGGAGACCTCGACGATGTCGAGCGCCGGGAACCATGACGGCATGCCGGCGACCCGCCCGGCAAGCTCGGAGGGGACGCCCGCGGCCTGCAGCTTGTCGATCTTCACGTCCCACACGGCACGATCGCCTTCGTCGAGCAGCTCAGGGAGCGACGCCGCGAGCATCGCCGCGCCAGGCGCGAACTGGGCGACGGTAGCCGCGATGTCGATCGTCCGCTGGCGCGCGCGGACGAGCCACCGTGTCGAGCGCTCCACCAGGCGGCGGCCGTCGATCAGCATCTCGAGCTGGGTCCTCGCGTCGACGCGGTTGTCGAGGGCCTCCACCTGCTCCCAGAACTCGTGCATCCCGAATACCTCGCGAGCGCTCGCGTAGGCGCGGGCGAGCGTCGCCGCGCCGGCGCCGGTCTCCTCGTGGAGGCGGAACGCGAACGTCGTCCCCGCACGGTCCACGAGCTGATTGGCGACAACGGTTGCGACGATCTCACGGCGCAGCCGGTGTCCGCGCATCTGGGCACCGAACCGCTCGGGCAGCGGCGCCGGGAAGTAGCGCTCGAGGTCGTGCGCGAGGTATGCGTCTTCGGGCAGGTCCGAGTCGAGCAGCTCGCTGTAGAGCTGGATCTTGCAGTACGCCATCAGCACGGCGAGCTCGGGAGCGACGAAGCCGAGGTGGGCGTGCATGCGCTCGCCGATCGTCTCATCGCTCGGCAGGTACTCGAGCTCGCGATTGAGGTGGGCGTTCTGCTCCAGGTAGCGGACCATCCGTTGGTGGACGTCGGCCATCGACGCCGCCTGCACCACCGCGAGGCTCATCGCCTGAGTCTGTGTGTAGCTGCCGTAAAGCACCCGCTCACCGACGGAGTCCGTCATCTCATGCAGCAGTTCGTTGCGCTGCTTCTCGGTCATATCGCCCGCGCCGACGACGTCGTCGAGCAGGATCTTGATGTTCACCTCGTGGTCTGAGCAGTTGACCCCTCCGACGTTGTCGATCGCGTCGGTGTTGATCCGGCCTCCGGTCAGCGCATACTCGATCCTCCCCCGTTGCGTGAACCCGAGATTGCCGCCCTCCCCGACGACTCGGCAACGCAATCCGCGGCCGTCAACCCTGACCGTATCGTTGTTCTTGTCGCCCGCGTCGGCGTGAGTCTCGGACGATGCTTTGACATAGGTGCCGATGCCGCCGTTCCAGAGCAGGTCGACGTTGGCGCACAGGAGCTCCCTGATCAGCTCGCTCGGGGTCAGCTCCTGGGCGTCGATTCCGAGTGCGTCCCGAACCTCAGGGGAGATCGGGATCGACTTCGCCGTGCGGGCGAAGATGCCCCCGCCGGCCGAGATCACCGCCTCGGTGTAGTCGCTCCAGGACGAGCGCGGCAGCTCGAACAGCCGCTCGCGTTCGGCGAAGCTCGCTTCGGGGTCGGGGTCGGGGTCGAGGAAGATGTGCAGGTGGTTGAACGCGCCCAGGAGCTTGATGTGGGGCGAGAGCAGCATCCCGTTGCCGAATACATCGCCTGACATGTCGCCGATACCGACGACCGTGAAGTCTGCGGCCTGGGTGTCGATGCCGAGCTCGCGGAAGTGGCGCTTCACGGACTCCCAGGCGCCGCGGGCGGTGATGCCCATCTTCTTGTGGTCGTAGCCCTGTGAGCCGCCTGAGGCGAACGCGTCACCGAGCCAGAAGCCGTATTCGGCGGAGACCGCGTTGGCGATGTCCGAGAACGTGGCGGTCCCCTTGTCGGCTGCGACGACGAGGTACGGGTCGTCCTCGTCGTAGCGGACGACCTGTGGCGGCTGCACTATTTCGCCACCGACGATGTTGTCGGTCAAGTCGAGCAACCCCGAGAGGAACGTCCGGTAGCAGGCGATGACCTCCTCCTGGAGCGCCTCGCGGCCGCCGCCGGCCGGCGGGCACTTGACCACAAATCCGCCCTTCGAACCGACCGGCACGATCAGCGCGTTCTTGACCATCTGCGCCTTCATCAGCCCGAGGACCTCGGTGCGGAAATCCTCGCGCCGATCCGACCAGCGTAGGCCACCGCGGGCGACCTTGCCGCCGCGCAGGTGCACGCCTTCGACCCGAGGCGAGTAGACGAAGATCTCGAACTGCGGGCGCGGGAGAGGCAGGATCGGGACCAGCGAAGGGTCGAGCTTGAACGACAGGCACGGCTTCGCGGCACCGTCAGCTCCGACGACGAAGTAGTTCGTCCGCACCACCGCGGAGACGACCGACAGGAAGCAGCGGAGGATTCGGTCCTCGTCGAGGCTTTCGACGGCGTCTACGGCCTGCTCGATCGCGCCCGCGAGCTGCTCGGCGGCCTGGCTGTCGTGTTGGGAGGGGTCGAAGCGGGCTTCGAACAGCTCGACGAGCAGCTTGGCGATCGCGGGGTGACTGAGCAGGGTGCGCTCGATGTAGCGATCGGAGAACGTGATCCCGGCTTGTCGCAGGTACTTGTTGATCGCCCGTAGCACCGTGACCTGGCGGCCGGTGAGGCGTGCCTCGAGGACGAGCGCACCAAGGCCGTCGTCTTCGAGCTCGCCCCGGTACACACCGAGGAACGCCGCCTGGAAGATCTCGCGAGCCCGCTCGTCGTCGAGCTCGCCTCCGGCACCGCAGGTGAGACCGAAGTCATAGATCCACGCGGTGCGCCCATCGGCGGTCGCTACCGCGTAGGGACGTTCGTCGGTCACGCGGGCGCCCATGTGCTCGAACGTCGGCAGCACGTCTGAGAGCGTGACCGCGTTGGTGCTGAACAGCTTGCAGCGAACCGCGTTGAACGGAACGGCATCTTTCCCAGCCTCGAGCGGCCGGTAGATGCTCATCTGCAGGCGTTCTCCGTCGCCGAGACCTTCGAGCCGCCGGATGTCCGCGACCGCCGAGTGTGCCACCCAGTCGGCGCGATAGGCGGGAGGAAACGCTGAGTGGTAGCGGCGGAAGAGCTGAGTTCCGAGCTCCTCGCCCTGGTCGTCGATCAGGGCCTCACGGAGATCGTCGCTCCACGAGCGAATCGCCTGCCCGATGCGGGCCTCGAGTTCCGCTGTGTCGGCCTGCACGGGCGCCTCGGGATCGCACCACAGCACGTAGTGGATGCGGACCAGTACCGACTCGGAGATGTAGGGGCTCCAGTCCACCCGGGTCGCGCCGTATGCCTTCGCCAGGATCGCGCTGATGCGCTCCCGGTTCTCGGTGTTGAAGCGATCTCTCGGGATATACACGAGGCACGCGAGGAAGCGGTCGTAGGGATCGCGCCTCACGAACAGCTTCAGCCGCTGACGCTCGCCGAGGCCGAGGATCCCCATCGCGGTGTTGAACAGCTCGTCGGTCGTCATCTGGAACAGCGAGTCGCGCGGGTAGGTGTCGATGATCCTGGCCAGTGCCTTCGCATCGTGGCCGTCCGGCGGGAACGCGGCGCGGGAGAGGACCCCCTCGACCTTCTGGCGGACGAGCGGCACCTGATGTGGGCTCTCGTGATACGCGGCAATGGTGTAGAGGCCGAGGAATCGCCGCTCACCGGTGACCTGGCCGTCGGGTCCAAACGACTTGATCCCGACGTAGTCGAGGTGCGCCGGCCGGTGCACCGTCGCGCGGGAGTTCGCTTTCGTCAACACAAGCAGCTGTGGAACTCGCGCCAGCTCACGCGCCTTCGCTGGGAGCTTGGTGAAGCGTGGGCGGTCCCCGGGACGGTCACGGAGGATGCCGAGCCCGCTGCCCGGGATCGCCCGCAAGCCGTCCTCGCTCGCGAGCTCGTACTCGCGGTAGCCCAGGAAGGTGAAGTGGCGGTCCTCGAGCCAGGCCAGGAAGGTCGCGGCCTCGTCCACCTCCGCGGACGGCAGCGGCGGCGGCGATTCGACGAGCTCCTTGGCGATCGCGCGGGCGCGCATGGACATCGCCTGCCAGTCCTCGACCGCCGCGCGCACCTCCTCGAGCACGTGCTCGACTCCGCCCGACAGAGCCGCGAGCCGCTCCGCGTCGGTCTCCCGATCCACCTCGATGTGGGCGACGGATTCGACGATCGCGTCGGGCGCGCCGGTACCGGGCGGGAGCGTCTCGAGCAGCCGCCCTGCGTGATCGCGCCGGACCCGGATCACCGGATGGATGAGGATGTGGATGCCGTAGCCCTTGCGGGCCAGCTCCATGCCGATCGAGTCGACCAGAAACGGCATGTCATCGCTGACGACCTCGACCACCGTGTGCGTCGATCGCCAGCCGTGGTGCTCGAAATCGGGGTTGTATACCCGGACGTTCGCGGTGCTTGCGGTCCGCTGCTGGGCGAGGTTCCAGTGCGCTATCGCGGCGCCGTAAAGGTCGATCGAGCTGCGGCCGATAAGGTCCTCAGGAGGGACCCAATGGTAGTACTGGCGAACGAACGCCTCACAGTCGCCGGCCTGGCCATCTGCGATTCGCTCGTGGATCCGCGCGCAGACCGACTCGATCAGTTCGGCCTCGAAATCCGCCGCCTTTACCACCATCCGCACACCGCCTTCCTTGTCTTCCGTAACACTCCTGCGATCTGACTCGGCCTCGCTCTCCGCCCCCGGGCTGACCACGGAGCGAGCAAGCGCGTGCGGAGCCTACTCCGCGGCGCTCAAACAATTGTGGATTGCCAGCGAACTTTCGTGGCCCTGCTGCGTCTTACAACCGAAAGGGCCTCAAAACGCGGCCGTACCCCACGCGGCTCCGACCGAAGACATCGGCGGATCCACCGCACGTCAGGAGGACAGAAAAGCATGAAACGTGTCCTGATCGCTTTCCTCACCGCTTGCCCGCTCGCGGTGGGCGTGGCCGCCGCGCAGGCGGCGCCAACCGGCTTCCCCGGCTTCCCCGGCGGGATCCCCACGACCGGCACGACCGGCACCGGAACCTCACAGGAGGCCGTCGTCGGCACCGTCGTGTCGTCGGACCCGACCGACGGCACCTTCGTCGCCAACGCGTACCTGCTGACGCCCCCGAGCATGGGAACCGGCGGCTCGACAGGAACCTCGACCGGAGGCTTCCCCGGCTTCAGCGGCTTTAAATTCCCGGGCTTCGGCGGCACCGGCGGCACGGGCGGCACCGGCACCGGCGGGTTCGGCGGGTTCGGCGGATTCAGCAAGACCAAGGCTAAGAACAACACGACGCCGACCGCCACCCAGGTGACGATCTATACCGATTCGAGCACGAAGATTCTCGTGGCCGGGAGCACGCCCGGCATCGGTACGATTGGCAGCACCACCAGCGGCGCCGGCGCCGGGAAGGTCACGCAGTCGACCGTGGGCGACCTCGTCGCGGGCACGAAGTTCTTCGCGCTCTTCCCCGGCTCCTCGAGTGACACGCTGCAGACACTCGTCACCAGCACCAACCCGGCGACGGCAATCTACGCGCAGGTGCCGAAGCAGTTCTACGCGTTCGTCGGCACCGTCAGCTCGACGAGCACGACGACCACCCCGGAGACAATCACGGTCGACGTCACCCGGTCGCTGCCGAGCAGCCTGATCACGAGCGGGACCTCGTCCACGTTCGCGGTCGGCCCGCACACGTTCATCATCGGCGGGTCGAGCCTCTCCAGCGGCGGTTTCGGCGGCCTCTTCGGCGGCCTCTTCGGCGGCTCGCTGACCAATATCTCCACCGGTGACCTGGTCGCCGGCGGCCTGATCGGGACTGCCGGTCTCACCCTCGATCAGGTCGAGGCGTCACCGCTGATGTTCCTGCTCGACCTCCCCGCGCCGGCGACGACGACGGGCAGCTCCACGGTCGGCGCCGAGAAGAGGGCGCTGAAAGAGACAATGAACGTGCTGCATGGCGCCAAGCTCAAGCTGAAGTCCAAGAAGTCCCACGGTAAGTCGAAGAAGTCGCACGCGGGAACGAAGTGACCGAGAAATGAGTGCGCACGGCGCGGCGAGCGGTACGGTGGGCGTGGATGCGGTAGCTCCACTGCCACAGCTGCTGCTCGCCACGCCGCGGCGCGTGCTTCGCATGCGCTCGGACGAGGCACTCGTCGAGCGCTTCCGCGCCGGCTACGAGGACGCTTACGGCGTTCTCTATGAGCGCCATCGTGCGAGCGTGCTGGCGGTCTGCATCGGCGTACTCGGCTCGCGGCACGACGCCGAGGACGCCGCCCAGGACGCGTTCGCGGCGCTGGCCGTCGCGCTGAGGACGAACCCTCCTCGCGACCTGAGGGCGTGGCTTGCCCGGGTCGCCCGCAACGCAGCAATCGACGTGATCCGGCGCCGGCGCGCCGCGGCTCCGGCTGACGAGGCGCTCGAAAGTCATGCTCCGGCCCGCTCGGAGGTCAGAGCGGAGCTGGAGTCGGTGTTCTCCGGTCTGCGCGAGCTCCCCGAGTCGCAGCGGACAGCGCTGCTGATGCGTGAGCTGGCCGGCCACTCCTACCAGGAGATCGCGACGCTGCTCGAGCTCGACGAGAGCGCAGTACGTGGGCTGATAGCGAGGGGCCGTGCCGGCCTTCGCGCCCACCGTGAGGCGACCGAGATGCCTTGTGCCGCGGCACGCGCGTCGCTGGCAGAAGAGCCCGACGGTCGCCGCCGCGACCGGACCGTCCGCCGGCACCTGCGGGCCTGCAGCTCCTGCAAGGCATACGGCCGCGGCCTGCGCAGGGACGCCCACTCGCTGCGCGCGATCGTGCCGGCGCCGGCAGCGGGCGGCCTCGCGAGTGGTGGCGCGATCTTCGGTGGCTTCGCGGCCAAGACGGCCCTCACGGGCGGGGTGCTGGCGCAGGTGACCGCGGCGTGCGCCGTGTCGGTCTGCGCGGTCGGCGGCATCGCACTCCTCTACCCGCACCCGGCAGCGCATCGCCACGCCCATCACTCGCCGGCGGCGGTCCGGGCGCGACCCGGGGTGACGGGACCGAGCGCGACCGGCGCATCGGCGTCACTCGCCACGCGCGCAGCAGGCGTTGCGGCCAGTGCGCAAGCCGTCGGCGCGCAGCGGTCCTCGGCCTCCTCCCTTCGGTCGGCAATCGGTGCACCGAAGGTCCCGACAGCCGGGACCTCCGGCAAGGTGGTCTCCTCCGCCACCGTGACGCTCCGTCAACGTTTTCACATCCCAGGCTCGCAGTCGAGCTCCGGCGACCCCACCACCCAGACGGGCACGAAGCCCACTGCCCCGGCGTCGCCTCCCACCCACGCCGGCTTCGGCGCTCCGGCGAGAGCCGGAGCGCCGACCGGGTTCCCCGGCTCGGGATGGGAGATCCCCGGCAGTGCGTTCGAAAGCGGCTACGGCTGGATGCCCCCTGATTTCCGGCCCGGCGCCACCGGCACCGGCACCGGCACCGGCAGCGGCACCGGCAGCTCCACCGGCACTGGCACTGGCACCGGCACCGCGGACACAGCAGGCTCACCCGGCACCGGCGGGAGCACAGGCACGACGGGCAGCACAGGCACGAGCGGCACCACAGGCACGAGCGGCACCACAGGCACGAGCGGCACGAGCGGGTTCTCCGCCCCGCGGGCGACCAGCACCGGCCGCACCCCCCCGACCCCACCGTACGGCGTCTAACCGGCCCGCCAGATCGATCTGGCTCCCCCCGCTCAGGACGGGCGGATCCTGGCGAAGAACACCATCAGGATGCCATAGATGATCGCGATGATGCCGATGCTCAGGACGAGCCAGCCGATAAAGTTGATCTTCGACGTCGAGGTCAGCGTCACCCAATGGCGCCGCTGTTTCTCGAGCACCGGGATCACGTCCTGGCTGAAGTAGTTAGCGATCTCTGGAACGGTGTTGACCGGGCCGCCCTGGAAGTTAGTCGCGCCGGCTGCGCCAGGCACGTCGTTCCACCCGCTCGTCACCGCCGGCGCGTTCAGCACCGTTTGAACGAGTGCCGGGATCCTCGGCAGCGCGGGGCCCAGCGCGCTGTTCACGGCCGGCAGCTCTGAGGACACCGAGGTCAGCGGGATCGCGAGCAGGATCGCCGTCGTGTGTGGGAAGTTCTTCGCGAGCGCACCGACGACTGCCGTCTTCGAGAGCCCCGTCTTCGCTGAGACGAACTTGATCAGGTTCGGAACTTCGGCCGCCGCACCACCGGACGGGGTCATGATCGGGTTCTCGGCGGCGACGATGTCGGCGACCTCGCCGATCCCGGCACGGTCACCCTTGACGCGAGGCACGGTGAACGCGGGCGTGAGCGCGTTCAGCAGCTTCTGACCGTTGTTCAGCCGCGGGATCAGGTTGAGCGCGAGTACCAGCGCGACCACGATCACGCCAACGGCTACAACGACGGACGCGCTTGCGATCGCGACCCTGCGCGTGATGCCGCGCAGGCTGAGGAAGACCATCCCCAGCGAGAACAGGATCACGATGACGCCGATCGCAAGCACGACCACCGGGATCCAGTTCACCGTCGTCGAGTCAAGGCTGTCGAAGTCCGGCTTCTGGCCGGCGACCACCCCGATCAGGCTCCTGAAGTAGTCGCGCAGCTCGGGCACTGTCCTGACCGGGACGCCGTCGAAGTTCGTCAGTCCGTCCTTGGCGAGGCGGGGAACGTCATACCAGCCGTTCGTCACGTGCGGCAGGTAGGCGATGGTTTGGTAGATCGCCGGCAAGTTCGCCTTTAGCGCGGCGACCAGCTGCACCGGAGTCACCTTCAGCGTCTTCTCGAGGAACGCCTCGAGATGGGGCAGCTCCGCCGTGACCGCGGACAGCGGGATCGCCTGTAGCAGCGCCGCCGTGTTCGGGAACTCCTTTTGCAGCGCCTTCAGCGCCCGCGGTGCAGAGATGTGGTTCGTTGCGGCCACGAAATCGACGATCGCCCCAACCTCCTTCGCGCCGCCGCCCGCCGGCGTGACGATCGGATTCGCCATGTCGACGTCCTTGGAGATGATGTCGATGCCCGCTAGGTCGGTGTCCAAAGACGTATTCGTGAACGCCGGCTTGGCCGCATTGAGGACGTCCTGGCCGTCGCTAAGGCGAGTGATCAGGTTGAGGCCCAGGACCAGGGTGACGACCACGATCCCCACAACGAGTACGACCACCCACTGCAGCACAGGACCACGGCTCGCGTTCCGAGCTGGCATCTAGACCTCCAGGTTGACACGCATGACGAAGTCCGCGACCCAAGCCGGAACCGTCCGGCAGGCGGCTTCCAGCCGCCGCTCTCCTCGCGAAGGCGGCTGAACTTAGTCAGCGGGTCAGCACGCAACAATAGAAATCTCGCTCTGATCCATCGCGCCTACCCTATCCATCACGGCCGGACCAGGTGCTGAACCGCGCGGGGCGTGAGGCCCAGGTCGGCGAGCTGGCCGACCGTCGCCAGGGTCTTCTGACTTGCGAAAAGAGCCGAGATCGCGCGCTCACGATGGGGCTGTGTTCCTTTGCGCACTCCTGGTTCGCAAAAGC
>Ga0302314_10012854_pt1 | contig 14440 bp, 10 predicted proteins | sample III_Palsa_N2_3_FD_200533 | JGI IMG/M metagenome (GOLD analysis project Ga0302314, IMG submission 200533) | Peat permafrost microbial communities from Stordalen Mire near Abisko, Sweden - III_Palsa_N2_3 | ecosystem: Environmental > Terrestrial > Soil > Palsa > Peat permafrost | place: Sweden... | reverse complement strand
GCGGCGGCACGGCGGCGTCGGTCGCAGTCGCCTCGGCGGCGTCGCACGGCACGGCCACGGCCAGCGGCACCGCGATCACCTATACGCCGACCTCGGGCTATTCCGGCTCGGACAGCTTCACCTATACTGCGACCAACACCAGCGGCACATCCACGCCGGCGACGGTGACGATCACTGTCACGCCGCAGGCGCCGACGGTCGGTGCGGTCAGCGCGACCGTTGCCTTCAACAGCGCGTCGAACCCGATCACGCTCAGCCTCGGCGGCGGCACGGCGGTATCGGTCGCGGTCGCCACGGCGGCAAGCCACGGCACGGCCACGGCCAGCGGCACCGCGATCACTTATACGCCGACCTCGGGCTATTCCGGCTCGGACAGCTTCACCTATACCGCGACCAATATCGGCGGCACGTCCTCGCCCGCGACCGTAACGATCACGGTCAATCCGCAGGCGCCGACGGCCGGCGCGGCCAGTGCCACGGTCGCCTATGACAGCAGCAACAATGCGATCACGCTCAACCTCGGCGGCGGCACGGCGGCGTCGGTCGCAGTCGCCTCGGCGGCGTCGCACGGCACGGCCACGGCCAGCGGCACCGCGATCACCTATACGCCGACCTCGGGCTATTCCGGCTCGGACAGCTTCACCTATACCGCGACGAATATCACCGGCACGTCCTCGCCCGCGACGGTGACGATCACTGTCACGCCGCAGGTGCCGACGGCCGGTGCGGTCAGCGCGACCGTCGCCTTCAACAGCACGTCGAACCCGATCACGCTCAGCCTCGGCGGCGGCACGGCGGTATCGGTCGCGGTCGCCTCGGCGGCGAGCCACGGCACGGCCACGGCCAGCGGCACCGCGATCACCTATACGCCCACGAATGGCTATTCCGGCTCGGACAGCTTCACCTATACCGCGACCAATATCGGCGGCACGTCGTCGCCCGCGACCGCAACGATCACGGTTAATCCGCAGGCGCCGACGGCCGGCGCGGCCAGCGCCACGGTCGCCTATGACAGCAGCAACAATGCGATCACGCTCAGCCTCGGCGGCGGCGCGGCGGCTTCGGTCGCGGTCGCCACGGCGGCGAGCCACGGCACGGTCACGGCCAGCGGCACCGCGATCACCTATACGCCGAGCTCGGGCTATCACGGTGCCGACAGCTTCACCTATACCGCGACGAACGTGACCGGCACCTCCACGCCGGCGACGGCAACGATCACCGTGTTGGCCCCGACGATCTCGGTGACCCCGACGGCGCTCACGGCCGGCACGGCGGGCGTCGCCTATAGCCAGAGCGTCGCCGCAGCCGGCGGGCAGGCGCCCTACAGCTTCTCGACCACGCTTGCGAGCGGCGCCCTGCCGGCGGGGCTGGTGCTGGCGAGCAGCGGTGCCATCACCGGCACGCCGACCGCGGCCGGCACGTTCACCTTCTCGGTGTCGGGCACCGACAGCAGCACCACGACGGCCGTCGCCTTCACCAGCCCGACCATCACGCTGGTCATCGCGGCCCCGACGATCGCCGTGTCGCCGTCGAGCTTGCCCGGCGGCGTCTCCGGCACCGCCTATAGCCAGACGGTCACCGCCAGCGGCGGTACGGCACCCTATACTTACAGCATTTCGTCCGGCACCTTGCCCACGCCCCTGACCCTCAACAGCACGACGGGCGTCATCTCCGGCACGCCCAATGCCGTCAGCTCCTACAGCTTCACCGTCAAGGCGACCGACGGCACCACCGGCACGGGTTCGCCCTATTTCGGCACGCAGGCCTATTCCATCACGACCACGCCGGTTCTGCCGACGACGGGGGCGGCTTCGGCCACGGTGGCCTACAACAGCACCAACAACGCGATCACGCTCAATCTCGGCGGCGGTGCCGCGGCCTCGGTTGCGGTCGCCTCGGCGGCGTCGCATGGGACGGCGACGGCCAGCGGGACCAGCATTACCTACACGCCGGCCACCGGCTATTCCGGTTCGGACAGCTTCACCTATACCGCGACCAATGCCGGCGGCACGTCCGTGCCGGCGACCGTCACGATCACGGTCAATCCGCAGGCCCCCGTCGCCGGCGCCGTCAGCGCCACGGTTACCTACGATAGCTCGGCCAACGCCGTCACGCTGAACCTCGGCGGCGGCGCTCCGGCCTCGGTCGCGGTCGCCTCGGCCGCCTCGCATGGCACGGCGACCGCCAGCAGTACCGCGATCACCTATACCCCGACCACGGGCTATTTCGGTACCGACAGCTTCACCTATACCGCGACCAACGCCGCCAGCACCTCCTTGGCGGCGACCGTTTCGATCACGGTCTCCGCGCCGACCATCGCGGTGACCCCGACCACGCTGGCCGGCGGTATCGTCGGCACGCCCTATAGCCAGAGCCTGACGCCCAGCGGCGGCCAGGCGCCCTATACCTTCAGCACCACGCCGGCAAGCGGCGCGCTGCCGGCCGGCCTGTCGCTCGGCAGCACAGGTGCCATCACCGGCACGCCGACCGCGAATGGCAATTTCAGCTTCACGGTGACCGGCACCGACAGCAGCACGGCGACCCACGCGAGCTTCACCAGCGCCACGATCTCGCTCGCGATCAGTGTCGCGGCACCGCCGACGGTCGCGTCGCTCTCGGTCGTCAGCGGCACGACCGCCGGCGGGACGTCGGTCACGATCAGCGGCACGAACTTCATCGGCACGCCGACCGTGTCGTTCGGCGGCACCGCCGCGACCGGCGTCACGCTGGTCAATGCCACCACGGTCACCGCGGTCTCGCCCACCCATGCCGCGGGGACGATCGATGTCACCGTGACGGCATCCGGCGGCGCCACGCCGACCAACGCGGGCGACCATTTCACCTATATCGCCCCGCCCACGGCCGGCGGGCTCGCCCAGACCGTCACCGGCAATACCAGCGGCAACAACGTCACGCTCAGTCTCGGCGGCGGTACCGCCACCTCGGTCGCGATCGCCAGCGCCGCCTCGCACGGCACGGCCACGGCCAGCGGTACGTCGATCAGCTATACCCCGACCACGGGCTATGCCGGACCGGACAGCTTCACCTATACCGCGACCAACGCGTCCGGCACGTCCGCGCCCGGCACGGTCTCGATCACGGTCGCGGCGCCGACCCTGGCGCTCTCGCCCTCGAGCCTGCCCGCGGGCACGGTGGCCGCCAGCTACAGCCAGAACCTGACCGCGAGCGGCGGCACGGCGCCCTATAGCTACAGCGTCGCGTCGGGCAGCCTGGCGGCCGGACTGACCTTGTCGACCAGCGGCGCGCTCACCGGCACGCCGTCGGCGGGCGGCAGCTTCTCGGTGACGCTGAAGGCGACCGACGCTACCGGCTTCTCGGTCCGCCAGGCCTATACGCTCGCGATCAATGCGGCGACCGTGGCGCTCACGCCCGCCGCCTTGCCGGCACCGCAGGTGAATGTCGCCTATAGCCAGACGCTCAGCGCCAGCGGCGGCACGGCGCCCTATCAATTCACCGTCGCGTCCGGCGCCTTGCCGCCCGGCCTGACGCTGAATGCCACGACCGGCGTGCTGTCCGGCACGCCCACCACGGCCGCCAGCTACAATGCCACGGTTCAGGCGACCGACAGCAGCACCGGCAGCGGCCCCTACCACGCCAGCGTTGCCTATTCGTTGCCGACGACGGCTCAGGTGCCGGTGGCCGCCGCCGTCACCTCGACGACGCCGGCCAACATCCGTGATGCGATCAATGTCGGCGCCAGCGTCACCGGGCCGATCACCAGCGTCGCGGTCGCGACCAACCCGGCCCACGGCACGGCCGTGGCGAGCGGCGTCAACATCGTCTATACGCCCACGACCAACTATTTCGGTCCGGACAGCTTCACGTATAGCGCGACCGGCCCCGGCGGCACGTCCGCGCCGGCGACGGTCACCGTCACGGTGACGCCGCTGGCGCTGCCCGTGGTCCAGCCGCTGACCGCCCAGGTGCTGACCAACGCGCCGGTCACGCTGAACGCGACCGCCAGCGCCTCGAACGGTCCGTTCACCGCCGTGGCGATCGCGACCCCGCCCAGCACCGGCACCGCCGTCGTGTCGGGCCAGAACATCGTCTATACGCCTGCGCCCAATCAGACGGTGACGGCGAACATCACCTTCACCTACACCGTTGCCAACATATACGGCGTCTCGGCGCCGGGCACCGCGACCATCACGGTAAACCCGCTCCCGGTGCCGCCGCCGGCGCAGACCGTCGTGACCCCGCCGACCTCGCTGACCAGCACGCCGACGGTTTCGGTCAGCATCACCGATGGGGCAGAGGGCGGTCCGTTCGTCTCGGCCTCGCTGGTGACGGTCTCGCCGGCCGACGCCGGCACGATCACGCTGGTGCCGATCAATACCCAGACCGGCAGCATCGCGCCGCTGCGCATGTTCGCCGAGGTATTCGGCATCAAGTCCGCCGCGGCATCGACGCTGACGGTCGCCGGTCATGCCTTCAACGTGGTGTTCACGCCCAATCCGTCGTTCGTCGGCACGGTCACGGTCACCTACACGCTGTCCAACGCCTTCGCGGCCTCGGTCCAGGGCCAGGTGCTGTTCGTGGTCTCGCCGCGACCCGACGTGTCGGCGGATGCCGATGTGGTGGGATTGGTCGCGGCCCAGATCGAAGAGGCCCGCCGCTTCGCCACCGCGCAGATCGGCAATTTCAACCAGCGCCTGGAAGCGCTCCATGGCGACGGCCCGGCGCGCTCGTCGAACGGGTTGAGCGTCAATTTCGGCGACGCGTCCACCAACACGGCCTCGACCGATCCGGACGACAACCCGCTGACCCGCGGTACGTCGGACGTCCATCGTCTGAGCCGGAACGACGCGCAAAACCCCAATGATCCATCGACGCCGGACCCGAAGGCCCATCAGGATGGTGGCGACGACGGCGAAAGCATCCTGCCGAAGAATCTCGCCTTCTGGACCGCCGGCTCGGTCGATTTCGGCGCGCGCAGCTCAACCGCCCAGCGCACCGGCTTCGATTTCACGACCGACGGCGTCAGCGGCGGTGCCGACTACCGGCTCAACAACGAGTTCACCATCGGTCTGGGCGGCGGCTACGGCCATGACTCGAGCGATATCGGCACCGACGGCACCAAGAGCATCGCCGACAGCTACAATATGGCGATTTATGGCAGCTATCATCCGTCGGTCGAGACCTTCATCGACGGCGTGCTGGGCTATGGCTGGCTCAGCTACGACTCGACCCGGCTGATCGCGACCACGACCGATTTCGCGCGCGGCCATCGCAATGGCGAACAGAGCTTCGGCTCGCTGACCGCCGGCTATGAATACAAGACCGACACGATCCGGCTGACGCCTTACGGCCGGTTCGACTATTCGGACTCGACGCTCGACCAGTTCAGCGAGCAGGCGCTGGGCCATGCGGCGCTGACCTATTTCAGCCAGTCGGTCACGACCACCACGGCGACGCTGGGCTTCAAGGGCGATGTCGCGGTGCCGCTCGAATGGGCCCTGTTCCTGCCGTTCCTGCGCGTGGAACTGCAGCATGACTTCCAGGGCGCCACCCGTGCCGGGCTCGCCTATGCCGATCTGGCCTCGGCCGGTCCGGCCTATTACGTACCGGGCGATCCGGTCGATGCCAACCATATGCAACTGGGCATCGGCGCCAATCTGAAGGTCGGCACCTTCACCTTCGGCATGGCGTTCGAGAACAGCTTCGGCATCCATCAGGAAACCGACAGCCAACTCAGACTGCTGGTCACCAGCCACTTCTAGAAGAAACGAGGCCGGTCGGAAATGACCGGCCTCGCTCACGTCAGGGACAGGGGTTCGGGATCGCCCGATGGATTGCCTCGATCCCGCTCAGAACCTCGTCCGACAGGGTCAGATCGAAGCCGGCGAGGTCGGTCTTCAACTGCGCCAGACCGGTGGCGCCGATGATGGTCGAGGTCACGAACGGCTGGCGATGGACGAAGGCCAGCGCCATCTGCGACGGGTCCAGCCCATGCGCGCGCGCCAGCGCCACATAGCGGCCGATGGCATCGACGCCTTCCGGCTTGTCGTAGCGGGTGAAGCGGGTGAACAGCGTCATGCGCGCCCCGGCCGGCTTGGCGCCGCCCAGATACTTGCCCGACAGCGTGCCGCCGCCGAGCGGCGAATAGGGCAGCAGCCCGCAATCCTCGCGCAGCGCCACTTCGGCCAGACCTTGCTCGAACGTCCGGTTTACCAGACTATAGGCGTTCTGAATGCTGGCGACGCGCGGCAGGCCCCGATGCTCGGCCAGGGTCAGAAAACGCATGGTGCCCCAGGGCGTCTCGTTCGAGAGGCCGATCGTGCGGACCTTGCCCTCCTTGACCAGTTCGGCCAGCGCGTCGAGCGTCGTCTCGATCGCGACCTCGTTCGAATCCAGGTCATGGGCATAGGTCGTCTTGCCGAAGGTGACCGTGTTCCGGTCGGGCCAATGCAGCTGATAAAGGTCGATGCGGTCGGTGCCGAGCCGTTTCAGGCTGTCCTCGACCGCCGCACGGATATTGGCACGGTCGAGCCGGGCGCCGCCGTTGCGGATATGCTTCATGTCGCGCGCGGCGCCGACGACCTTGGTCGCCAGCACCAGCTTGTCGCGCAGGCCGGTCGCCTTCAGCCAGCTGCCGATATAGCGCTCGGTCAGGCCCTGGGTCTCGGGCTTGGGCGGCACCGGATACATCTCGGCCGCGTCGATGAAATTGACGCCGCGATCATAGGCCAGGCTCAGCTGCTCATGCGCCTCGGCTTCGGTGTTCTGTTCGCCGAATGTCATGGTGCCGAGGCAGACGCGGCTGACTTCGATATCGGTTCGTCCGAGGCGGCGATAGTCCATGGGGGTACTCGCGGATGGGGCTGATACCCGGACCTTGCCCATCCGCGCCCGGGGTGGTCAAGTCGAAGCCGTCAGATGAACAGCAGGGCCTGCCGTGCGCGCAGCGTTTCCTCGATGGCGGCCAGGCCATCCAGTGCCGAGGTGCCATTGTCGAGCAGCCAGGCACCGTCCTTGCCGTCGAGCCCCGCACGCAACTGCTCCGCCTGGCCGACCAACCGGCGATCGATCGCCAGCAGGCGGGCCAGGGTCGCCGCCGCCTGCCGGTGCCGTTCGATCATGGCGCCGCTCTCAGGCGTTGCGCAATCCGGTCCGCGACGCGGAGCGCGTTGGCGACGATGGTCAGGGTCGGATTGACCGCGCCGATCGATGGGAAAAAGCTGGCGTCGGTGACATAGAGATTGTCGAGCTCATGCGCCTTGCAGTCGAGATCCAGCACCGAGGTCGCCGGATCCGTACCGAAGCGCGCCGTGCCGGCCTGGTGCGCGGTGCCGCCGATCGGAATGCCCTTGCCGAAATACAGGCTGCGCTCCATCAGCAGCGGGTGCGCGCCGGCATGGCTCAGGATCTGCTCCAGTTTCCTTTTCAGCCGGTGATGCGCCTCCATGTTGTTTTCCGTGAGGTCGAGGACGACCCGGTCGCCGTCGTAATAGATCCGGTTGTCCGGGCGGGGCAGATCCTCGCTCGACAGCCAGAAATCCAGCGAGTGGCGCGCCATCTCGTCGAAGGGCATCTTGGGCAGCCATTCGAGCCAGGCCGGCAGCGCCTCGCCCCGGATCTGCGCGCCGTGCGAGGTCGCGCACATCTGGATCAGTCCCAGTGGAAATTCCCAATCGTCGGACCCGAAGTAATAGTCGCTGACCGCCAGGGTCTTCTGGAACACCGTGTCGTTCGGCTGGCGCAGCAGCGCCATCAGCACCGATTGGTTGTGCCGCATGTAATTGCGCCCGACCTGGTCGGAGCCGTTGGCGAGGCCGTGCGGATGCTTGTCGTTGGACGAGCGCAGCAACAGCAACGCCGACGACAGCGCGCCGCAGGCGACGACGACGATATCCGCCGTATAGCGCTCTTCCCGGCCCTCGCGAGTCACCAGCACGCCGGTGACGGTCCGGCCGGTCACGTCGGTTTCCAGGCGCGAGGCATAGGCGCCGGTCAGCAGGGTCAGGTTGGGATAGGCTGCCAGCGCGGGATCGACGCACATGACCTGGGCATCGGCCTTGCCGTTCAGCAGGCAGGGAAAGCCGTCGAACGCATCGCAGCGGATGCAGGTGCTGGTCGGGGTCGGCTTGCCGTCCTTTTCGTCGAGCAGGATGCCGAGCGGCAGATGAAACGGGTGCAGCCCATCCTCTGTCATGTTTGCAGCCAATTCGCGGATGCGCGGCTCGTGGCTGACCGGCGGGTAGGGAAACGGGCCGCCCGCCGGCGGCTCGTTCGGATCCTCGCCGCGCTGCCCATGGACATGGAACAGCCGCTCGGCCTCGGCGTAATAGGGCTCGAAGGCGTCGTACTTCAGCGGCCAGGCCGGCGACAGGCCGTCGGCATGCCGGATCTCGTCGAAGTCGCGCAGGCGCAGGCGCAGCAGGGCGGCGCCATAGACCTTGGAATTGCCGCCGACATAATAATGCAGACCGGGATGGAATTCTTCGCCGCCGCGGCCATACCAGGTTTCGTTAGCCTGATAGGCGCCATCGACGAACACGGTCTGGGAATCCCAGTTCTTCTGCGAGCGGGGCAGATAGTCGCCGCGCTCCAGCAACAGGATGCGCTGGCCGGTCGGTGCCAGCCGCTGCGCCAGCGAAGCGCCGCCGGGTCCGCTGCCGATCACGATGACATCGTAATGGTTGGCCATGGGGAGGATCCTTATGGCCGCACGACGCCGCGCACGTTCGTGTAGATCGCGAACAGCATGTGCGACGCGCAGATGAACAGGCGCGACCGGTTGCGGCCGCCGAAGGCGAGGTTCGAGACGGTGCAGGGCACGGCGATCCGGCCGAGCTTGGTGCCGTCGGGTGCGATGCAATGCGCGCCGTCGCCGGCGCTGCTCCAGACGTTGCCGGCCTCGTCCAGCCGGAATCCGTCGGCGAAGCCGGGCGAGATCGTGTGGAACAGGCGGCCCTCCGACAGGCGCCGGCCCTCCTCGCGCAGCTCGAACATGCGGATATGCCGGGTCGGATGCTCATCGAACTGCCGCCCGCTCTCGGCGGCATAGAGCCGCGTCTCGTCGGGTGAGAAGGCGAGGCCGTTCGGCCCGTCGAAATCATCGGCCATGACCCGGAGGTCGCCGTCCGCCGGGTCCAGGATCTCGAACCCGTCGCTCATTTGATGTGGCAGGGCCGGGGCACCGGCGGCACATGCAGTTGCACGGTCATCAGCACGGCCGGCTGGTCGCCGATCGTGCCGGAGCGATGGCCCCGCTTGCCGTCGGTCGGCACGCAGCCCTGGTCCTCGCCCAGCGAGAATTCGCCGGGCCCCTGCTCGATCCGGGTGCCGTCCATCGCCTCGATCCACCAGCGGCCGGACAGCACCACGATCCATTGCGGCGCCGGATTTTCGTGCCACTCGCCGACCCAGCCGACCGGCTGGACGGTATAGACCACCGTCGCCTCGGACCGCGGATGGCGATTGTTCCATTGCGGCGCCGCGGCACCCACACCCCTCAGCTCGAACGCGGTCAGGCGGCAAGCGGACTGATGGCTGATGCCCCGACCGTCGGCCCAGAGATGCCAATAGGGGATTTCCGGCGGCGGTCCGGTCTCGGGCATAGGCTGGCTCCGTCGCGGTGGGACACTGACCTGATCAACTGCCCGGAACCTGCGAGGTTCCGTTCAGTTTGTGTCGGAAGCCGTCACGTCGCACTGAAAGCCGCGCCCATGATCTGGATCAACGACTACGCGCCGCTGCTGCTGCGCATCTGTCTCGTGGTGCTGTTTCCGTTCAGCGCGCTCGACAAGATCGTGAATTGGGACGCCGCCTCGAAACAAGCCGGCGACATCCCGTTCAAGCCGGCGATGCTGTGGCTGTCGATCCTGGTCGAGATCGCGACGCCGATCTGTATCGTGTCGGGCTGGCACGACCGGCTGGCCGCCTTCATCCTCGCGGGCTTCTGCGTGGTGACGGCCATGCTGTTCCACCAATTCTGGCGCTTCCCCGGCTTCTGGCGCTTCCAGCCGGGCGAGGGGCTGGACCATTTCTGGGAATTCCTGAAGAATTTCGGCCTGGTCGGCGGGCTGGGCCTGATCGTGCTGTCGCAGGCGACGATGCCGATCAGCATGGTCGCGCGCCAGCCGCTGTTGTCGAGCCATGTCGCCGGGCCGCAGGCCGGCGCGCCGATCGCGGGATCGCCGTGAGTTACATCAGCACCAGACGATGCCCATCCGGATCGCGGACCTCTCCGGCCGGACCGGCCAGCGTCACCCAGTCGCTGACGATGTCGTTCGCCGCGCTGGTCGCCGGCCGTCCGGGCGGGTCATAGGCCAGCAACTCCAGCCCCATGCCGGTCTCCGACGACCGCAGCCCCGTCACCGCAACCCGCGCGTTCGCCACCGCGTCGAGCTGCTCCTGCGTCGGACCATGGTTGAGCGACCGGGCGATAACCTTGAAGCCGAAAGTTTCGTAGAAGGCGGCGCTGCGGGCGGTCGATGACACTGCAAGCGCGCTATGGTCGATGCCGAGGAATGGCGTCGCGGATCGGCGCTCATGCCAGACCGGGCGGCCCTGACCGGCCGGAAACCGGATCAGCTCCAGCGGATGTCCATCCGGATCGCGGAACTTGAACGCGCGGACGCTGCCGTTTTCCGGCGGCAGCAATTGCGGGCCGCCCTTGCTGATCGGGCGCCAGCCGGCATTCTGCGAGAGTTGGGTGTAGGCCGCGTCCATGTCGGCGACCACGATCGCCAGATGCTGGAACCACAGATCGTCGCTGCGGCTGTCGGCGGGGTAGGGCCGGCCGGGCGCGGCGGGACGAAACAGGGCGACTTCTTCATCGCCGAGGTGAAGGATCGTTTCCATATCGAAACGATCCTTCACGCGAAACCCCAGCGCGTCCCGATAGAACGCCTCGGCCTGGGCAAGGTCGGCGACGACCCGGCTGACGCGCAGAATCCTCATCAGACGAACAGTGCCAGCACGCCGGTATAGCCGTAGATCCGGTCGCACACGATCTCGCCATTGCCGAAGAACCCGACCAGCGGCACGTCGCCCAGGCGCTGCTGGATCGCCGCCATTTCATGGCCCTGCGCGCCGAAGAAGCCGGGTCCGCGGCCGACGCAGGAGAAATAGACGCCGGCCTTGGCCCGGCCGCCGGCGCGGCGCTTGACGTCATCGACCATGCGGGCGAGGTCGGCCGAGGCGGCACCGCGGTCGCGCCGGCAGAACAGGATCGGGTCGCCCGGCTCGACCGAGCCGGCGATGGCGATCCAGCCTTCCTGCTGGTCGATCGCCAGCAGATTGCGCACCCGATAATCGGCCTTGTCGGTTCCCGGCACGGGCAAGGCGGCGAAGATCAGCCCGCCGACCTTCTGCAGGTCGCGCGACAGCAGCTCGCCGATATCCTCCTTGAACACCTCGAGCGCCGGTCGGCCGTCGATCTCGGCCACGATATTGTCGGCCCCGGCGGTCACGCGGCGGACCGGCCCGATCGGCTGGCAGCCCTGGGTCATGCCGGTGACCAATTCGATCCGGTCGTCGAACAGCACGCCGGAGATGCCGCTTTCGACGACCCGGCCGGCGACCTGCCAGGGCGCGGTGCGGGCGGAGCCCAGGCCGCCGACCAGATAGGCCTGGGCGGCGTCCGCCAGGGCGGCGATCGCCTCGGCCACGTCGTCGAAGCCGGGATCGCCATGGATCAGCCCGGTCGCCACGCGCTCGCCGCCCGGCGCCGGCCGGGTCAGGTCGGCCGGCGGTTCGGCGCCGTCGAGCGTGAACAGCCGGAAACTGCCGGCGGGCAGGGCGCCGACCAGTAAGGCGATCGCCGGCTCATCGACATATTCGGTGCCGGTGGCGCAGATGCCCATGCCGACCGAGCCGACCCAGGCGACGATGCCGGTCTCGTGCCGCAGCCGGTCTAGAATGCCGGGCAACTCGCCGGCGATCAGGTCGGTGACATAGATCAGGCCGAAATTGGCGCCGTCCGGCAGCGGCGTGATCTGCGCCAGACAGGTCGCGAACAGGCGTTCCCAATCGTCGCCGCCGGCGTGGCCCAGACGGAACCCGCCGGTCATGACCGCGGGGAGACGGGCGAGGGCGCGCCCAGCAGGCCCAGCACGGCCGGCAGGGTGCGGGCGACGATCACGTCGACCCCGGCGGCGGTCGGATGCAACATATCCGGCTGATTGAGCTTGGGGTCGAGCGCCACGCCGTCGAGGAAGAACGGATAGAGCGGCACATGATATCGGGCCGCCAGGTCCGGATAGATCCGGTCGAAGCGCTGCTTGTACTCGGCGCCCCAATTCTTCGAGGATTGCATGCCGATCAGCAGAACCTTGACCTTGGCGGCGGCGAAGCTGCTCAGGATCTTATCGAGATTGGTTCTGGCGTCGCCCGGATCCAGCCCGCGCAGCATATCGTTGGCGCCCAGCTCGACCAGGGCGTAGTCCGGGTGATCCTGCAGCGCCCAATCCAGCCGGGCCAGACCGTCCGCGCTCGTGTCGCCCGAGACGCCGGCATTGATGACGGTGACGTCATAGCCCTTGGCTTTCAGCGCGGCCTGCAGCTTGACCGGATAGGCCTCGCCGGGCGCCAGGCCGAATCCCGCGGTCAGGCTGTCGCCGAATGCCAGGATCTTGATCGGTGCCGCCTCGGCCGCGGCACTCATGCCGACGATCAGAAGGCTGGCGACAAACAGCGCGCTACCGCGCCGCAGCGCGTTGAAAAGCCTGGACGGCAAGCCATATCCCCACATTCCGCGGCCAGCTTCGGCCGGATGCGATCCCGAAAGCCCCTGCATGAATTCGGCTCCCGCCAACAGCGACGCCATGATCCGTCTCGATGCGCTGACGCTCAAACTGACGAGCGCCAGCGGCGAGGTCAACATCCTGAACGGTATCGATCTCTCGATCGATCCCCGCGAAACCGTCGGCATCGTCGGCCCGTCCGGTTCCGGCAAGACCACGCTGATGATGGTCGTGGGCGGGCTGGAACGGCCGACCAGCGGCCGGGTCCGGGTGAACGGGGTCGATTACGCCGGTCTCGACGAAGACGGGCTCGCCCGCTTCCGCCGCGATCATGTGGGCATCGTGTTCCAGTCTTTCCACCTGTTGCCGACCATGAGCGCGCTCGAAAACGTCGCGATCCCGCTGGAATTCGCCGGGCGGCGCGATGCGTTCGACCGGGCGCGGGACGGGCTGGAGGCGGTTGGCCTCGGCCATCGGTTGACGCATTATCCGAGCCAGCTATCGGGCGGCGAGCAGCAGCGCGTGGCGCTGGCCCGCGCCTTCGCGGCCGAACCCAAGCTGCTGATCGCCGACGAGCCGACCGGCAATCTGGATCAGACGACCGGCCGCAAGGTGATGGACCTGATGTTCCAGTTGCAGGCCAAGGCCGGCACGACCATGCTTCTCGTCACCCATGATCCGGTGCTGGCCGAGCGTTGCGACCGGGTGATCGAACTGGCCGACGGCCGCATCGTCGGCGATCGCCGACGGCTGGCGGCGATCGCCCATGGCTGAGCCCGGCACGCTGACCCTGGCGTTCAGCCTGGCGCGGCGCGAATTGCGCGCCGGCTTCGGCGGCGGCTTGCGCGGTTTCCGCATCCTGATCGCGTGCCTCGCGATCGGCGTCGCCGCCATCGCCGGCGTCGGCTCGCTGTCGTCGAGTCTGGTGGCGGGGCTGCAGGCCGACGGCCAGGCGATCCTGGGCGGCGACGTCGAGTTCCGCCTGACCCAGCGCGGCATCTCGGACGACGAACGGGCCTATCTGGCGCGACAGGGCCAGTTGAGCGTCGCGCGGGAGCTGCGCGGCATGGCGCGCACCGGTGACGGCAACCAGCGCAGCCTGATCGAGCTGAAGGCGGTCGATCATGCCTACCCGCTCTATGGCGCAATCGGGCTCGATCCCGTGATGCCGCTGGCCGATGCGCTGGCGACCCGGGATGGCGTCGCCGGCGCGGTGGTCGATCCGGCGGTGCTCGACCGGCTCGGCATCAAGCTCGGCGACCAGGTCACGATCGGCGAGGCGCAGTTTACGATCCGCGCGCGCCTGACCCACGAGCCAGATGCCGGCGCCAACCCGTTCAAGCTCGGGCCCCGGGTCATGATCGCGACCGCGGCGCTGCCGGCGACCGGGCTGGATCAGCCGGGCACCGTCTCGGTCACGGTGGCACGCCTGCGTCTGGATCCGGGGCGATCGGCGGCGGTGGTCATGGCGGCGGCCGACAAGGCGTTCCCCGAGGCGGGCTGGCGCGCACGCGACACCAGCCAGGCCGCGCCCTCGGTCCAGACATTCATCGAGCGGACCGGGCTGTTCCTGGGACTGGTCGGCCTGACGGCCTTGCTGGTTGGCGGCGTCGGCGTCGGCAATGCGGTCTCGGCCCATCTGGACAGCAAGACCGAGACGATCGCCACGCTGAAATGCCTGGGCGCGCCGGGCCGGGTGATCTTCACGGCCTATCTGATCGAACTGCTGG
>Ga0302314_10012852_pt1 | contig 14440 bp, 11 predicted proteins | sample III_Palsa_N2_3_FD_200533 | JGI IMG/M metagenome (GOLD analysis project Ga0302314, IMG submission 200533) | Peat permafrost microbial communities from Stordalen Mire near Abisko, Sweden - III_Palsa_N2_3 | ecosystem: Environmental > Terrestrial > Soil > Palsa > Peat permafrost | place: Sweden... | reverse complement strand
ACCGGCTGCCGGTTCTTTGTGATGCTCTCCACTGGGACTCCCTCTTTCTTCTCGGCTTCACAGAGCGCCGCCTTGGGCATGGTGGCACGGTGGCACGGGCAGTCTTCCTCGTTCGCAGCCTTGTCGGCACCCCACCGCGGTGGGGTGCCGACAAGGCCGGCCACCTGCCGGGTCTACCGCACCCCGCTCAGCGCAACCCCTGGCGCGTGCGGCCATCGAGGAGCTCGCGGGCTATCTCCAGATGTCCGGAGTGGGCCGCCGTCTCCTCGATCATGTGCAGAACCACCCAGCGCACAGTGGTCACCTGGTCATCGATCTCCGGGTCGCCGTGCTTGCCCCTCGGCCGGTCGGACAGGGACACGTCGGCCAGTACCTCATCGGAGCGCCGACACTGCTCCTCGTAGTAGGCACGCACATCCGCCGAGGGCCGGTCGCAGACGTGTGGCGCCTCCGGATCGTATGGTGGCAAGCCCTCGTCCCAGGGAAGTTCCCCCTGGTGACCGTTGACGACCTCCTGGAACCAGTGTCGTTCGGCGCCGCCCAGGTGTGCGATCAGCCCGGCGACGGTCCAGCCTGACGGCACGACGGAAGTCTGCCAGGACTCTTCGCCGAGGCCGTCCACGATGGACAGGACGGAGTCCCGCTGGTACGTGAGGAAGGAGAGCAACTGGTCGCGTTCTTGGTCACGGTCTTCAGTCATGCGTCGATCATGGCACCCGCCTCTGACAATGCCGGGAGGAGCACTCCGCGGACGGATGCGTACCGCGGCTGCGCGGACCACGCGCTGTTCGGCAGCGACCGCGCGATCCTGTTCGACACCGGCGCCACCGCGACCTCGGGCAGGTTGGGCGCAGAGTGTCCTCGTCATGAACGCGCTGTTTGGGTCGGGTTTGTAGTCCGCGAACGGCTCGCAGTAGTCGAACCCGAACTTCTCGTACAGCCGCCTGGCGGGCCGGAAGAATTCGGCCGTGCCCGTCTCCAGGCTCAGCCGGGTGAACCCCGCGCGCCGGGCCTCGGTGATGATGTGTGCCAACAGCAGGGACGCGATCCCGCTCCGCTTGCGGGCCGGCCTGGTGCGCATGGACTTCAGCTCCGCGTGGCCCTCGTCCAGCCTCTTGATCGCGCCGCAGCCCACCAGGGAGGCGCCGTCCAGGACCGACCAAAACGTGATCCCGGGCTCCCGAAGCCCGTCGAGGTCAAGGGCGTGCTTGCTCTCCAGGGGCGTGATGGACCGCATCTGTTGGACATGTTCATCGAGGAATCGGGCGATCTCCGGGCCGGAGAGGTCGTCTGCCACGATCTTCACTCTGCGCTCCCCGCCTTCGTCCTTGGGTGGGTGGGGGCGCCCCGGGGGCGCTTCAGCGGGTGGGCGGCGCTCCCGAGGCGTGGTGGTGACTGGCGGGTCAGCCGAAGTAGCTGGTGAAGGTGCTGGCGAACTGGTTGCCGCCGAACACGTCCCAGTTGATCGACCAGGCCATCAGTCCGCCGAGGCCCGGGTAGCTGCCGAGGGGCTTGTAGACACCGCAGTTGGCACCCTTGGTCAGGCAGTCGAGGGCTGAGTCGAGGGCCGCCGGTGTGACCGCGCCGTTGCCTGCCTCCTCGGTGGCGGGCAGGCCGATGGTGACTTGGCTCGGACTCAGAGCGGGGAAGGTCTCGCCTGTTCCGGCGACCGGGAAACCGTGCAGCAGCATATCTGTCATCGCGGTCAGGAAGTCCTCGCCGCCGGTGTTGTAGTACTGGCCGTCCAAGGCCATGACCGGCCCGGAGTTGTACTCCTGCACGTCGAGCAGGTTCAACTGGTTGCGCAGGCCGTAGATGACCGGCAGCCAGGCGCCCGCGCGGCGGTCGGATGCACCGGTGCTGTTGCCGCCGTAGTACTCGTAGCCGGTCTGCACGAAGAACGTCTGCGGGGCCATTGCGACGATGAAGCCGGACCCGTACTTGGCCTTCAGTTGCTGCACGGCCGAGATCAGGTTCACCACGGCCGGTGTGGTCGGGTGCGTGAAGTCGTTGTCACCGTCGTTGAGCACCAGCGACTGGTTCTCGAAGTCCAGATCGACGCCGTTGAGGCCGTACGTGTCCACGATGGAGCTGACCGTGTTCACGAACTCGGTGGCGTCGGACGGGCTGTTCAGGGTGACCTGTCCGTTGGCTCCGCCGATCGAGATCAGCACCTTGCGTCCCTGGGCCTGGACCGTTTTGATGCCCGCGATCAGCTGCGCCTGGGTCTCGGCCCCCGGGCACTCGCTCGCCGGGCAGGGGGTGAAGGTGATGTCGCCCGCGCCGTTGGAGTCGGCGAAGGCCAGCGCGATCACGTTCCAGGCCGCTGGGGTGTCCTCGATGTCGACGTTGCCGGAGCCGTTGGAGAAGCTGGAGTGCAGGTACCCGATGAGCGAGTGTGCGGGAAGCCCGGCGCCTCCTCCACCGCTGCTGGGGCTGCTGGTGGGAGTGGGCGAGGCTGAGGGGGCTGCGGTGGTCGGCGGCGGGCTGGCGGGCGCGGTGGTCGGCGGAGGGCTGGTGGGCGCGCTGGCGGTGGGTGAGGGCGAGGAGGTGGGGGCGCCACTGGCACCGGCCGGCCCGGTCAGTGCGAGGTTGTCGGCGTAGTAGGTGCCCTCGCCGTACCAGCCGTGTGTGTACACCGTGACGGAGGTCTGGGAGGCGGTCGTGGTGAAGGTGGTCGACAGCTGGGTCCAAGAGGACGCCGACGGGGTCCAGTTGTCGGTTCCTCCGCTGACGCCGAGGTAGACGTAGTCGCCCTCGAACTCGCCGGACAGAGTGTAGGAGGCGTTCGGCTGGACGGAGACGGTCTGGGCGCACTGGGCGTCGTCCGAGGCGGTGGCGGCACCGGCCAGGGCGTAGCTGTCGCCGGTGTAGACCGGGTTGGTCACGACCGAGGCGGTGCCCGCGTCGCAGGTCCAACCGCTCAGGTCACCCGAGCTGAAGCTGCCGTTCGTCAGGAGGTCAGTGTTCGCTGCTTGTGCCTGGGTGACGAACACCGCGCCTCCGAGGACCAGGGCGGCGGCAGCTCCCATGGCCAGCGTGACACGGCTGAGTCTGTGGGGCGCGCGCGTTGGTGCCATGAGTGGATCCGTTTCCCTTCATGTGACGGCCCGCACTGAGCGCGACGATGCGCGGCTCGGGCCGCAAGGTGTGATCTGCGGGATTCGCGGGACCGGGAAGGGCGTGCTGGACGCCTTCGCCTTCGAGGCCGCAGCCGCAGTCGTACGGGATCTCCAATTCCTTCATCCGAGCGACTCGGCGGCTGTGCCGTGCTCCCACGCCAGGGAGCACGGCACAGCACTGGAACCAGGACCACCGGGCCGTCAACGCGCGGAACTCGTCAGCGCTTGAAGGACAATGCTGCTCAGCAGGTGCCGTTGTCGGTCCAGGCGCCTGCGGAGCCGCCGGGTGCCTCGTCGTAGTTCCACTGGGTGGCGGTCCAGTTGGAGCCGTTGTAGGAGACCTGGTTCCCGGCCGTGTAGGTGCCGGTGCTGCTCCACGCGGCCGCACACCCGCCGCCGGAACCGCTGGTGGGAGTGGGAGTGGGAGTGGGCGTGGGGGAGGAGCCGCCGCCGGTGCTGCCCTCGTAGGGGACGAAGGCGTCGGTGAAGGCGAGGCTGTTCTGACTGATCTCGGTGCAGGTGGGCAGCGAGTTGGCGGTGCCGCTGCACGGCTGGTCGCGGTCGATGGACCAGAACGCCAGCCTGCCGACACCGTGTTGCACGGCGAACTGCTCCACTGTCTGGGCGTCCGCCAGCGTGAAGGTGGAGCCGTCGTCGTTCTTGCCGATCATCGGAGTGATTCCGAGGTTGGCGTAGGTGTAGCTGGGATCGACGGACTGCATCTGGGCGAGTGTGGCCTCGGCGGCGGCGACCGAGCCCTGGCCCATCTCGGTACTGGTACCCGAGTAGTAGTCCATGGTCATGATGTTGACCACGTCGATCTTGATGCCCGCGTTCTTGGCGGCCTGGATGATGTTGACGCCGTCGCTGGTCAGACCACTCGCCAGGACCGGCAGGGTCATCGAGAACTGGAGGTTCGGGTTGGTTGCCTTGAGGTCCTTCATCGCCTGCATCTGGCGCGCCACGGCGGCGGTGTCCGCGATGGCCGCGCCCTCGACGTCGAAGTCGAGCTGGGTGACCCCGTAGTCGTTGATGATGGCCTGGTAACCGGCGTCGATGCTGATCTGCGTGGTACAGGTCCATGCCAGCGGCTCACCGGCCGAGCCGCCGGAGGAGATGATGACGGAGGCGCCTTCGGCCTTGGCCTTGGCGATCAGGGGGTCGGTGAAGGAGTCGGCGCCAATGGGCAGGGTGTCGCCCCAGATCTGGTTGCAGCCTTCGCCGAGCACGAAGGCCGCGGTGTACGCCTTGAGCCCGTGTGCGGTGATGGCGGTGTCCAGCAGACCTTCCTGGCTGTTGGACATGTCGACGTAGGGAGCCACGGAGTAGACGCTGCTGCCGGTGGCGGCGCTGCTGGTGGGGGCCAGAGCGACGACCGTTCCGGCGGTCGCGAGCGCGAGCGCGCAGGCAGAAGCGGCAAGTCTTGCCAGGTGCATGACAGTTGCCCCTTTCGGGGGATGCCCCGTCGGGCGTGGAGATGTGTGGGGGTGTACGCGCGGCCGAGCGTTGGTACATACCAAACCCCCTGTCGGTGTCCGCGTCAAGAGGACTAGACCAACCAATGCGCAAAGAGGCTGCTCACCAGGCAGCCGGCAACTCATCTCGGCGGAAGCATGAATGACAGTACGTCGGCCCCCTGAGCATCTGCCTCGCCCTGCGCCTCCGTGCGCCGCGTGCGCGCAGCTCGGTTCTCCTTGACCATTGACCATTGGGGAGGCGATGGGGCGGGCTGGAGGTGCTCGTACTCAGGCGAAGTCGGTGGCCGGTTCGGTGGCGTAGTGGCTCATCGCCTCGATCGTCGACTCGGGGGTCAGTGGCCGTCCGTCGGCGATCATGTCGCGCAGGTCCCGGAAGTAGTTGACGTACAGGTCCGGGGTGAAGGTGTTGAGCAGGACGGTGATGCCGTCGGTGGGGTTGGCGAAGGTGTGCGGGGCGCCGGGCGGGATCATGACCAGCGTCCCGGCCGGCGCGTCGTAGTCGGTCTCGCCGACGGTGAACCTGGCCGTGCCGGACACGACGTAGAAGCCCTCGTCGTGCCGGGCGTGGCGGTGCTGCGGCGGCCCGGCGGTGTGCGGGGCCAGAGTGATCTCGCCGATGCCCAGGCGGTGCCCGGTCGTGCTGCCGTCCTCCATGATCCGCATCCGGGTCGGACCGAGCTGGATGGATTCACCGTCGTCCGGACCGACCACCGAAACCTGCGTCATGGGATGCCTCCTATGGCTTCTGATTGTTCACACTCGTTGTGATAGTAAACTCTTATGAGAGTAGGGATGTCAGCCGCTTCGCGCAAGTGTGCTCTCGGGAAGGATGGTTGAGCGCGTGACCTTCAGCACGCCCTGGACGAGGGCGAAGGCTGCACGTCGGTGGCCGAGTGGCGGGCTGGGCACGAAGAGTTCTGGCACAGCGTGGAGGTGCGCGAGGAGCAGGGTGACCCGGACTTCACCGTCGATGACGACACCCAGGTGCTGGCCCAACGCTTCCGACTGGCGCACCCGGCCTGACGCGCTCCGCCGACCGTCGGGTGTTCAGGTGACCCGCGCCGCACGCGGGCGGGTCAGTTCGGCGTGCAGCCGCAACTCTCGCGCAGTGCCAGGGAGACGGGCAGCATCAGGGACACCGGCTCGCGCTCGCTCCCGGCCAGCCGGGTCGTCAGCAGGTCCACGGCGTCCTCGCCCATCTGCCGCATCGGCTGACGGACGGTGGTCAGCGAGGGGCGGACCATCCGGCCGAGCGGGATGCCGTCGAACCCGGTGACGGCGATGTCCTGCGGTACCCGTACGCCGAGCGCTGCGAGTTGTTCCATCGCCCCCACCGCCATCTGGTCGTTGGCGAGCACCAGGCCCTGGGGCAGGCCGTCGGGCCGTGCGGCCAGGGTGACCACGGCGGCGCGGCCGTCGGCCCGGGTCAGCGCGGCGCGGATGTCCGGCTCGTCCGGTACCGGCAGGCCGGCCTCCTGGCACGCCTGCCGGTAGCCGGCGAAGCGGGCCTCGGCGTCCGGGGAGTCGGCCTGGCCGCCGACGAAGGCCAGGCCGGTGAGCCCGTGCACGGTGATCAGGTGGCGGGTCAGCTGGTACTGGCCGTCGTGGTTGGCGACCTCGATGTGGTCCAGGCGGTCTATCTCACGGGGGCCGGCCAGGACGACCACCGGGAGTCGGCGCGAGATCACCTCCAGGTCCTCGTTCGACGCGGTGCGGGACATCACCGCGAAGCCGTCCACGTGCCCGGCCATCCTGGAGACCAGGTTCTCGGCGCCGCCGACCAGCGAGGCGGAGATCAGCAGTGCGTAGCCGCGCCGTCGCGCCGCGTGCTCCATCCCGCGGATGAGCTGGTCCGCGTAGAGGATCATCGCGTCGTCGCCGCCGACGGAGTCGGTGCCGGCTTCGGCGTCGGTGTCCGGGTCGGTGTAGTCGGGGAAGCACAGGCCGAGCACGCCGGTGGTCCCGCTGGCCAGCCCGCGCGCGCTGCCGCTGGGGACGTAGCCGAGTTCGCGGGCCGCGGCGAGGACCTTGTCCCGTGTGGTGCTTTTCACACGGTCCGGATCCCGGTACACCCGGGAGACCGTGGCGATCGACACTCCCGCCTGTTCGGCCACGTCGTAGACCGTGGGAGTGCTCACCTGATGGACCGTCCGCTCTCAGAAGTCTGCTCGTCAAAGTAGGTGCTGCATGCACCTACCTCGGTCGAAGGCGAGCCGCGCAACCCCTGCGGGAGGCGGATCGCGCCCTCTGTCGGAGCGGGGACATTCCGGCGCCGGTTGGTCACATTACCCCGTCCCGAGGTGTGGGCGCTGACGCGCGCCGGGGTCGGAGGAGGGTTGCACGGCTCAAATGTATGCGCATACACTCCGACGCGTCGGACATCATTGATCCGTCCAAACCCATACACAATGGCCTCAATGCGGAGGATTCCATACCCATGATGCGTGTCACCAGAAATCGTCGGCTGCAACTCGCCGCCGCCGTGGGAGTGGCCTCCGTACTGGCCACCTCCGCATGCTCGGCCTCGGTCTCGCCCCAGCACGCCGGGACCTCCGTCGGCGCCTCGTCGATGCTGGTCGGCGGTGACACGGGCTCTCCGACCTTCACCCGGAACTTCAACCCGTTCTCGCCGAACAAGCGCAACCTCACGACGTACATGTACGAGCCGCTGGAGGTGGTCAACACCCTCGACGGCACCGCGACGCCGTTCCTGGCCACCGGGTACGACCAGCCGAACGCGCAGACGGTCGTCTTCCACATCCGCCAGGGCGTGAAGTGGTCGGACGGCACGGCATTCAGCGCGGCGGACGTCGCCTACACCTTCAACCTGCTCAAGGCGCACCCCGCGCTGGACACCCTCGGCGCCTGGCAGCACATATCCTCGATGTCGCTCTCCGGCAACGACGTCACCTTCCACCTGAAGACGGCCGACGTTCCCGCGGCCCAGGTCATCGAGCAGACACTGATCGTGCCCGAGCACATCTGGAAGAACATCGCCGACCCGGTCAGTTGGACCGACCCGAACCCCGTGGTCACCGGCCCCTACACGCTCGGCACGTTCACGCCCAACGAGTACACGCTGAAGAAGAACCCGACGTACTGGCAGGCCGACAAGGTCGCCGTGCAGACGATCGTGGACCCGGCGTCCAACACCCAGCTCGACGTGGTCAGCAAGGGCTACGACTGGGCGTACTCCTTCATGAGCGACGTCCAGGGCACCTGGGTCAAGGCCGACAAGCAGCACAACAGCTACTGGTTCCCGCCCGGCGGCACCATCGCGCTGATGCCCAACCTGACCAAGGCGCCGTTCAACAACCTCAACTTCCGCCAGGGCCTGTCCCTCGCGCTGGACCGGACCAAGATCGCGAACGAGGCCGAGCAGGGCTACGTCCAGCCCGCCGGCCAGACCGGCCTGCTGCTGCCCAACGACAACTCCTGGCTGAACCCGTCCATCCCGGACCAGGGCAACATCACCCAGAACACCGCGCAGGCGCTGGCCGACTTCGCCAAGGACGGCTACACCAGCAAGGGCGGCAAGCTGGTCGACGCCTCCGGCAAGCAGCTGACCATCCAGCTGACCACCCCGGACGGCTGGAGCGACTGGCTCCAAGGTGTGCAGTCGATCCAGCAGCAACTCAGCTCCATCGGCATCAACGTCCAGGTGGAGCAGCCGCAGCCGGCCGCCTACCAGGAGGACATGCAGAACGGCGACTTCGACCTGGCGATGGAGACCTTCGGCGGCTCCGGCTCGCTCTACGAGGACTACAACAACCTGCTCGACTCGTCCTTCAAGCAGCCGGTCGGCAGCAGCACGGCGGCCGACTACGAGCGCTACGGCGACCCGGCCACCGACGCCCTGCTCGCGAAGTACCGGTCGACCACCGACCCGGCCACGCAGAAGCAGATCGTGGACCAGCTCCAGAGCGTCGTCTACAACCAGCTCCCGGTGATCTCGCTCTTCTACGGCGGCCTGTGGGGCCTGTCCAGCGACAAGAGCTTCACCGGCTGGCCGAGCGCCAAGGACCCGTACGCGTCGCTGATGACCTGGGGCTCCACCCCGCTCCTGGTGCTCACGCACCTGAAGGCAGCCAAGTAAGTCCCCCCGTCCCCACCCCTACGACGCGGGAGACCCATGCGGTACGCGCTGCGCAAGTTCGGGCTGCTGCTCCTCACCCTATGGGCAGCCGCCACACTCAACTTCATCCTTCCCCGGCTGATGCCGGGCTCGCCGGCCGACGCCGCCATCGCGAAGCTCTCGCAGAACGGCCCGGTGTCGCCCGCCACCAGGGCCTCGGTCGAGGCGATGCTGGGCGTACCCAGCGGCAACTGGTGGACCCAGTACACCACTTACCTCGACAACGTGGTCCACTTCAGGTTCGGGGTCTCCTACACCTTCTTCCCGCAGTCGGTCTCCAGCCTGGTCGCCACCGCGCTGCCGTGGACTCTGGTGCTGGTGGGCCTGGTCACCATCCTGGCTTTCGTCATCGGTTCGCTGATCGGCGTGGCCGCCGCCTGGCACCGGGGCGGCCGACTGGACACCCTGCCCACGCTCTCGGGCGCTTTCCTCTCGGCTTTCCCCTACTTCTGGACCGCCCTGCTGCTGCTGTTCTTCCTCGGGTACGTGCTGGGGTGGTTCCCCACCTCCGGCGCCTACGGCGCGGCCAGCACCCCCACCTTCACCTGGGGCTTCTTCACCGACGCGGTGGACCACGCGGTACTGCCCGCGCTGACCATCCTGACCACCTCCGTGGGCGGCTGGATCCTCGGCATGCGCAACTCCATGATCGGCACCCTTGGTGAGGACTACGTGACGTTCGCCGAGGCCAACGGTCTGAGCGGACGCACCGTGGCCCTGCGCTACGCCGCCCGCAACGCGCTGCTGCCGAACCTGACCGGGTTCGGGCTGGCGCTTGGCGGCGTGGTCGGCGGCTCGCTGCTGGTCGAGCTGGTCTTCGGCTACCCGGGCATCGGCTACCTGCTCTACAGCGCGGTGACCAATCGCGACTTCCCGCTGATGCAGGCGCTCTTCCTGATGATCACCGTGAGCGTGCTGGTCGCGAACTTCATTGTCGACATCCTCTACGGGATCCTCGACCCCCGGACGAGGCGGTGACCGGCATGACTTCCACGACCTTCGACTCGGCTGCCGAGCGGGCGGACGGCGCGGGCACCCCGCCCGCCGCTCCCCGCCAGGGCAGTGACCTGACCCGGGCCCTGCAGGTGGTCGGCCGCTCCTTCGCCACCGTGTGGAGCAACCGAAAGGCCCGGATCGGCCTGGTGATCCTGGCTGCGTTCGTGCTGGTGGCGGTCTTCGCGCCGCTGCTGGCCCCCTACTCGCCCGCCGACGAGAGCTTCGCCCGGGCCCAGGGCGGCAGCGCCGCCCACCTGCTCGGCACCACCGGCGCGGGGCAGGACGTGCTGTCCCAACTCATCTACGGCGCCCGGGTCTCCATCCTGGTCGGCTTCGTGGCCGGCGGCCTGTCCACCGTGGTCGCCGTCCTGGTCGGGCTCTCCTGGGGTTACCTGCGCTCCTGGCTCGGAGAGGTGGTGAACTTCGTGGTCAACCTCTTCCTCGTGGTTCCCGGCCTCCCGCTGATGATCGTCATCTCCGCCTACCTGCAGAACGGTGGCCTGCCGATGATCATCATGGTGGTGGTGATCACCGGTTGGGCCTGGGGAGCCCGGGTGCTGCGGGCGCAGACCCAGTCGCTGCGCTCACGGGACTTCGTGACCGCGGCCCTGTTCAGCGGCGAGAGCGCCTCCCGAGTGGTGTTCCGGGAGATCCTGCCCAATATGACGTCGATGATCGCGGGCTCCTTCTTCGGGGCCGCGACCGCCGCGATCCTGGCCGAGTCAGGCCTGTCCTTCCTCGGTCTCGGTTCGTCCAGCACGGTCAGCTGGGGCTCGATGCTCTACTGGGCGCAGAACTCCAACGCCCTGCTCACCGGGCAGTGGGTGCTGCTCTTCGCCCCCGGTCTGTGCATCGCCCTGCTGGCGACCGCGATGACCCTCGTCAACTTCGGCGTCGACGGGCTCAGCAACCCCCGGCTCCGGGAAGGAGCGCGGCGATGAGCCTGCTCGAAGTCAACGACCTGACCGTCGTCTACGAGCCGCGCGGCGCCACGCCGACCACCGCGGTCAAGCACGCCGACCTGCGGATCGAGCAGGGCGAGTTCGTCGGACTCGTCGGCGAGTCCGGATCGGGCAAGTCCACGCTCGGCTTCGCCATCACCCGGCTGGCCAAACCGCCGGCCCGGATCGCCTCGGGAGAGATCCTCTTCGACGGCACCGACATCGCCCGGCTGGGCGCCGAGGAGCTGCGCGCCCAGCGGCGCGGCGGCTTCGCCATGGTGCTTCAGTCCGGCATGAACGCACTGAACCCGGTGCGGACCGTCGGCAACCACTTCGGCGACATCTTCGCGGCACACGGCCATGTGCCGCGTCCGCGCCGCCGGGCCCGCGCGCTGGAACTGCTGGACAAGGTGGAACTCCCGGCGACCACGCTGGACCGCTATCCGGGCGAGCTGTCCGGCGGCATGCGCCAGCGGGTGTCCATCGCCATGGCACTGTCGCTGGAGCCCCGGCTGATGGTCTTCGACGAACCGACCACCGCGCTGGACGTCATGGTGCAGCACGCGGTGATGCGGACCATCCGCGAACTCCAGGCGGCGGAGGGCTTCACCGCCATCCTGATCAGCCACGACCTCGGCGTGGTGCTGGAGTCCACGGCCCGGGTGCTGGTGATGAAGGACGGCGTCATCGTCGAGGACGCCCCCTCACGCCAGGTGTTCGAGCAGCCGCGGCACGAGTACACCCGGATGCTCCTCGGCCACTACGCCGACCCCCGTGCCGAGGTGGTCGAACTCCCCGGACTGCCCGCACGCACCGACCCCTCCCCGGCCGCAGCGAGGACTCCCGCCGCCGGGGAGGCCAGAACAGGCGAGGCCGGAACTGGCGAGACCGGAACAGGCGAGGCCAGGACCGGCGAGGCCAGGACAGGCCGGTCCGGAGCCGGCCGCACCCGCGCCGCGCACCAGGCCATCGTGGTCGACCACGTCAGCAAGGCCTATCCGGCGCGACGGCGCGGCGACGCGTCCGTCCTGGCGGTTGACGACGTCTCCTTCCGGCTGGAACCCGGAAGCTCCATGGCGCTGGTCGGCCAGAGCGGCTCCGGGAAGTCCACCATCGCCAGGATGATCACCGGAGTGGAGCGGCCCACCAGCGGCTCCGTCAGCTTCGGCGACCTGCGCGTGGACGCGCTGCGCCGACGCGCCCTGCGCCGGCTGCACACCGACGTCCAGATGGTCTTCCAGGACCCGTACGCCGCGCTCAACCCGCTGCACACGGTCGAGTACACACTCACCCGGCCGGTCGTCAACTTCACCGGCCGCAGCGGCGCGGACGCCCGCAAGCGGGTCCTTGAGCTGCTCGACATCGTCGGGCTGAACCCGGTTGAGCGGTTCGCCGCCAAGCTGCCGCACGAGCTCTCCGGCGGACAGCGCCAGCGCGTGGTCATCGCCCGCGCCCTGGCCGGGGACCCGCAGGTGCTGATCGCGGACGAGCCGGTGTCCATGCTGGACGTCTCGCTGCGGGCCGGGGTGCTCGCCCTGCTGGAGGACCTACGGGCCCAGTTCGGCGTCTCCCTGCTCTACATCACCCACGACCTGCTGTCCGCGCGGCTGGTCACCGACCAGATCATGGTGCTGCACCAGGGGCGGGTGGTGGAGTCCGGCGACACCGCCCAGGTACTGCGCTTCCCGACCGACGACTACACCATCCGGCTGCTCGACTCGATCCCGCGGCCCGCGCGGCGCTTCGCCGAGGCCGGCCCGCAGGCGTGAGCCGCACCGCATCACTCGCACCACCACTACCAAGAAGAGGTCCAACCGTGCTGCACTTCCCCGAAGGCTTTCGCTGGGGCGCTGCCACCGCCGCCCACCAGATCGAGGGCAACAACATCAACAACGACTGGTGGCCGCGCGAGAACGCGGCAGGGACCCAGATAGCCGAACCCTCCGGTGACGCCTGCGACAGCTACCACCGCTACCGCGAGGACATGACCCTGCTGCGCGACGCGGGACTGGACACCTACCGGTTCAGCATCGAGTGGAGCCGGATCGAACCCGAGGAGGGCATGGTCTCGCGCGCCGGGATCTACCACTACCGGCGGATGGTCGACACCGCGCTGGAGCTCGGGCTCACCCCGATGGTCACCCTGATGCACTTCACCGTCCCGCGCTGGTTCGCGAACGACGGCATGTGGCGCAGTCCGAAGGCGGCCGACCGCTTCGCCCGCTTCACCGAGCTGGCGCTGCCGGTGCTCGGCGACGACGTGAAGTGGGTCTGCACCATCAACGAGCCCAACATCGCGGCGATGCTGGCCGGCGGCGAGGACCCGCAGAACCTGGCCGCCTACGGCCTGCCCGCGCCGGACCTCAAGGTCGCCGACACGCTGCTGGACTGCCACCGCCGCTCGCGCGAGGTGCTGTCGGGCGTCGGCGGAGTGCGCTCGGGCTGGTCGGTCGCGACCCAGGCCTTCCAGGCCGAACCCGGCTGCGAGCAGGTCGCGCACGACTACGGCTACCACCGCGACGACTGGTACCTGGAGGCCGCGCGCGGCGACGACTGGGTCGGCGTGCAGGCCTACACCCGCACCATCGTCGGCCCGGACGGGGCCCGCCCGGTGCGCGAGGACGTGGAGACCACGCTCACCGGCTGGGAGTACTACCCGCCGGCGCTGGAGTCCGGAGTGCGCAGCGCCTGGGAGAAGTCCGGCGGCGTGCCGGTGTTCGTCACCGAGAACGGCATGGCCACCGCCGACGACGCCCGCCGCATCGACTACACCCGCGGCGCGCTGGCCGGACTGCACGCGGCCATCCAGGACGGTGTCACCGTCGAGGGCTACCTGCACTGGAGCCTGCTCGACAACTACGAGTGGGGGTCCTTCCGCCCGACCTTCGGGCTGGTCGAGGTCGACCGCGAGACCTTCGTGCGGACCCCGAAGCCCTCGCTCGGCTGGCTCGGCGACGTCGCCCGGGCCAACGCCCTGAACCCGGGCGCCTGACCGCCCGCCGCCTCCCGGAGCCCTCGGCGGCACCGCGTGCCTGCGGTACCGCCGGGCGCCCTCGGGCCGCCGCACGACCTCGCGACCGCGGACGGCCGATGGAGTCCGTCCCCGGCGGTCGTGCCGCACCGGTCGGCAGTCCGCCACCGGGTCCGCCCCCGTGCCTGGGGGCGCACCCCGGCCGGACTGCCCGACCGGCCCCGACCCGGCTGACCGGCCCCGACCCGGCTGGCCGATCCCGACCGGCTGGCCGACCCCGACCGGAGAAGAGCGCCGCACGATGACCTCCCGCCGCCCCGCACCCGCCTGGCTGTCCGACGCCGTCCTCTACCAGATCTATCCGCAGAGCTTCGCCGACTCCGACGGCGACGGGATCGGCGACCTGCCCGGCGCCCTGGAGCGATTGGACCACCTCGCCTGGCTGGGCGTGGACACCCTGTGGTTCAGCCCGTGCTTCGCCTCGCCGTTCGGCGACGCCGGCTACGACGTCGCCGACTACCTCACCATCGCCCCGCGCTACGGCTCCAACGAGGACGTGGTGGCCCTGGTCGACGCGGCCCGCAGCCGCGGCATCCGGGTCATGCTCGACCTGGTCCCCGGTCACACCTCGCACCAGCACCCGTGGTTCCGGCAGTTCGCCGACGACCCTGGTGACCATCGCTACATCTGGTCCGACCGGGTCGCCGCGCCGGTCCGGGACTGGATTCCCAACATGGGCGCCCGCGGCGGCTACTACCTGGCCAACTTCTACCCGATCCAGCCCGCGCTCAACTTCG
>Ga0302314_10012851_pt1 | contig 14441 bp, 16 predicted proteins | sample III_Palsa_N2_3_FD_200533 | JGI IMG/M metagenome (GOLD analysis project Ga0302314, IMG submission 200533) | Peat permafrost microbial communities from Stordalen Mire near Abisko, Sweden - III_Palsa_N2_3 | ecosystem: Environmental > Terrestrial > Soil > Palsa > Peat permafrost | place: Sweden... | reverse complement strand
GGTTAGGCCGGTGCCGCCGGGCCGGCAGCGCGGGGCGGCGGGGGCGGGCGCGGGGGCGCGCACGCCCCGGCCCGCGCTCCCGCACATGCCCCCGGCGCGCGGAGGAAGCGGCGACCGTCGCGGCGACCGTCGCGGCGACCGTCGGCGGGGCGGCGACCGTCGGAGGGGGCGTGTGCTGAAAAACCCCGCACCCTCATCGGTTTTTCATCACGCGCCCCCCGGCCCGCGCTCCCGCACATCCCCCCGCCGCGCGAGGGGCGGAGACCGTGGGCGGGGCGGCGGGCCGAGCGCCTCACCGCACCTCAGCGCCGGCGTTTACCGCCGCCGCGAAGCGACCCAACGACGCAGTTCACCCAGACCTCCGCGACCGTTAGGCGACGCAGGCCGCCTCGGCCAGACCGAGCCGCGCGCGGACGGCAGCGAACGTCGGCGCCTGCTGCAGCTCGGCCTGAAGGGAGCGATCTGCGTCGATCCGCTCGAGGTACCAGGGATAGAACTTCCTCAGATAGCGGGTGGCGCGGTCCTCGCCGAGGTGCTCGATCGCGCGGTCGATCACCCAGTCGAGCTCGCCGAGGACCTCCTCGCGCGTGGGTGCGTGCTCCCGGGTTCCCAGCAGCTCTTCGAACAGCCATGGGTTCCCGAGCGATCCGCGCGCGAGCAGGACGCCCGCGGCGCCGGTCCGCTCGAACGCGGCGCTGGCCTGGGCCGCGGTGTGCAGCCCACCGGAGATGAGCACCGGGACGGGCAGCTCGTCCACCAGCGCACGCGCGAGCTCGTAATCCGGAGCGCCGGAATGACGCTGGGAGGCATGGCGCGGATGGATGCAGAGACCGGCGACGCCGGCCTCCTCGACGAGTCGGGACGCGAGCGAGACCCCCTTGCGCTCTCCCGGACGCTGCCCGGAACGGAGCTTGACCGTCACCGGCAGGCCGCTGCCGCGAGCGGCCGCGCGGGCCAGCGCAACGGCGCGGTCGGGATCGTCGAGCAGAGCGGCGCCGGCGCCGGTCTTGCATACCTTCGGCACCGGACAGCCCATGTTCAGGTCGATCACGTCCGCTCCGGCCGCCGCCACGGTCTCGGCCGCGGACTCCATCACATACGGGTCGTGGCCGAACAGCTGGATCGAGACTGGATGCTCGTCGGGGTGGATCCGCAGTAGCTCACGGCAGGTCTTCTCATTGCGGTAATGGACCGCGAAGCTCGACACCATCTCGGAGACCACCAAGCCGGCGCCGTGGCGCTTGGCCTGGAGGCGCACGAACCAGTTGCCGATCCCGGCCAGCGGCGCGAGCACGACCCGGTTCGGGATCGGGACGCCATCGTCAGCCGATCCGAGCCGCCAGCCGTCGGTGAGCTTCGTCTTCGCCACGCGCCAATGGTACGAACCTGACAGGCTCCGGCCAGTCATGGATCTCCCCAGCCTGATCCGCCCGTGGTTCGAGGTCGTGCGCGACCAGGTTCCCGGCCTGCAGTTGTTCGACGCGCACACGCACATCGGCCAGAACGATCCCGACGGGATGCACGCGACCCCCGAGGAGATCATCGAGACGCTGACCCTCGCGGATGCCGTGGGCTGCTTCACCTTCCCGATGCACGAGCCGGACGGCTACCCGCCCGCCAACGACATGGTTCTCGCGGCGGCCGAGCGATCGGATGGGCTGCTGGTCCCGTTCTGCCGCGTCAACCCCCACGATCACGCGCTGGCCGAGGCCGAACGCTGCCTGGCCGCGGGGGCTCGCGGGATCAAGCTCCATCCTCGCGCCGAGGAGTTCACGCTCGACCATCCGGGCGTGCGACCGCTGGTCGCGCTGGCGGCCGAGCACCGGCTGCCGATTCTGATTCACGCCGGTCGGGGAATTCCGGCGCTCGGCGAGCACGCGGTCGCGCTCGCGGGCGAGTTTCCCGACGCGCGGCTGATCCTCGCGCACGCGGGTATCTGTGATCTGGGATGGATCTGGCACGCGGCGCCCGATCACCCGAACCTGCTGTTCGACACCGCCTGGTGGATGCCCGCCGACCTGGCGGCGCTGTTCGCGCTCGTCCCCCCCGGCCAGATCGTGTTTGCCAGTGACGCCCCCTACGGCACCACGATGATGGGAGGCGCGTTCGGGATCAGAGCGGCGCTCCAGGCCGGACTGTCCGCCGACCAGATCAGATCGGTGGCCTGTGGTCAATCGTTGAGGCTGGCAGCCCGGGAGCCGCTCGCGCCCGCCGGGCCGGCCGTTGGCGCGCGCGATCGTGCCCCCCACGTGCTGCTCGACCGCGTCGCGGAGTTCCTGATGCTGACCGCGATCGCCTCGATGCGCGGCGGCGACCCAAACGAGATGCTTTCGCTCGCGCGACTGGCCTGCGACGTGCCCGCCGACATCGACGATGCGCCGGTGTTCGCGGCGATCCTCGAGCTGCTCGACATCTACGAGCAGGCCGTGGCCGCCTTCCCGGGCGAGCGACGGCCGATGATGTTCCTGATCCTCGCCGCGACCGTGGCGCGGACTCCAGACGTGCCCGTGCCCGGCAGGGCTTGAGCGGCGGTGAAGCCGCTACTCCTCGAGCTGCGCCTCGAGCGTGATCAGCTCCCAGTCGGGCTGTTCGATCCCGTCCGCGGCGTCATACCGCAACAGTGCTGGAAACGCGAACACAATCGCCACCACTCCGAGCACGCACAGCACCCCACCCGAGAGCACCGAGAAGCGCGCTCCGGCGAGGCCGGCGACGGAGCCGGATTCGACGTCGCCGAGGCGCGGCCCTCCGGTCACGACCAGCGTGAAGACGGCGGACATGCGGCCGCGCATGCGCTCCAGCGTGACGGACTGGTTGATCGTGGTGCGGCACACCGCGCTGACCGAGTCGGCGGCGCCGGCGACGGCAAACAGCGCCGCGGCGACCCACAGCGAGCTCGCCAGTCCGGCCAGGGCCACCGCGGCGCCCCACACGACCACGGCCCAGATCACCACCAGGCCCGGGCGGTGAAGGCGGCGAGCACCGCCGCCAGCGCGTACAGGGCCACCACCGGCGGATGCCCGATCCACGCCGCCACGGCCAGCCCCGTCGCCGCGAGCACGAGGCCGATCTGGTCGCAGAGCAGCAGCTTGCGCCGATCCATTCGGTCGGCGATCGCGCCGCCGAGCAGGGCAGCCGACACCAGCGGCGCCAACTCGACGGCTCCGAGCAGCCCCACCAGCAGCGCCGAGTGCGTCTGCACGTAGACCTGATACGGAAGCGCGACCAGCGTGGCCTGCGCGCCCATGCCCGAGACGAAGCCCCCGAGCACGACCAGCCGCAGGTCGCGGCTGTCGCGCAGGGGTGAGAAATCAGGCCGGAGCTTGGGAAGAGGCAAGCACGCAGGATCGCGAATCTACGTCCCGACCGTAGCCCGGGACGGGAGCCGGTCGAAGAAGCGTCCGAGCACCACGCTCGGCACGGCGGCGATCGCGATCATCGCCAGCGCGAACGGCGCCGCCTGCCCGTAGGACAGGTTCTGCTGGTAGGCCCAGAACTGGGTCGCGAGCGTCTGCACGCCCGTCGGGACCAGGATCAGGGTCGCCGTGAGCTCGGTCACCGCAGAGAGGAACACGAGGCAGAAGGCCGCCGCCAGGCCCGGGCCGGCGAGTGGGAGCGTAACTCGCAGCAGCACCGACAGCCGCGGTTTGCCGAGCGAGCGGGCGATCTCCTCGAGTCCCACCGGCGCCTGCGCGAGCGAGGCCCGGACGCCGACCAGCGCGAGCGGGAAGAACAGGATCGCGTAGGCGATCACGAGCAGCGGGGCGCTCTGGTAGAGGAATCCGTTGGCATAGCGCTCGCAGAAGTAGGACAGGGCGAGCGCGATCACCAGTCCGGGCATCGCCAGCACGAGGTAGGTGCTGCGCTCGAGCAGCTGATAGACCCGCCCGCGGTGGCGGATCGCGAGCAGGGCCACGGGCAGGGACATCATCGTCGCGAGGGCGGCCGCGAGGGCGCCGTAAAGGGCGGTGTGCCAGGCGGCGTCGAGCAGCGGCATCCCCGTCAGCGATGCGCTGCGACCGTTCACGATCCAGTAGATGCTCGACCCGACGGGAACCCCGAGCGCCAGCGCAACGAGCACGGCAAAGCCGGCGAGCACCGGCAGCTTGGCTCTTCCCAGCCGGTGGCGCGCCGCCACTCGCTGCGCGAGCGGGCCGGACCGGCTGGCGCGTCCCCGGCCGCGGGCCAGCGATTCGCCGCCGAGGACGAGGAGACTGACGAGGACGAGGACGATCGAGAGCGCGCAGGCGCTCGAGATGCTGAAGGAGACGTTGAACTCGGTGAAGATCTCCGTCGTGAACGTCTGGTAGCCGAGGATCTCGAAGGCGCCGTACTCGGCGAGCATGACCAGGGCGACGAGCAGGCAGCCGCCCAGGATCGCTCTGCGCGCCTGCCCGAGCGTCACCCGCCAGAACGTCGCGAGCCGCCCCACCCCGAGACTGCGTGCGACCTCCTCCTGACCGGGATCCGCATTGCGGAAGCTGGCCGCCACCGGGAGGTATACGAGCGGATACACCGCCAGGGTCATCACCAGCACCGCACCCCGGAACCCCTGCACCCAGGTACTGAGTGAGGCCCAGCCGAAGCTCACGACGAAGTCGGGGATCGCGAGCGGGATGACGACGAGGACGGCCCAGATCCGCCGCCCGGGTAGATCCGTCCGTTCGATGCACCACGCCGCGGCGGTACCGATGATCGCGCACAACGCCGTGACCACCACGGTCAGTCGGACCGTGTTCCAGAGCAGGCTGGCGGTCATCCCCCGGAACACCAGGTGCTCGACCGTCGAGACCCCCGCGCCGTGCGCCTCGACGAGCAGGAACACGAGCGGCGCGGCGAGCACGGCTATCACCGCCACGCTGATCGCGAGCAGTCCCCACGGTCGCGGCGGGCGTCGGGCGCGAACGACGCCGTCCTGCGCCGGCGCGGCACTCGACTCGAGCACGGTCACAGCAGCCCGGCCTGGCGCAGCAGCGCGATCGCCGTCGAGCCATCACCGAGCTCGGGAATGGTGATCGAGCTCGGCCGGAGCTGATCGAACGGCGTCTCCGGAGCAGCGGTGCTGACCCCCGAGCCGATCGGGTACTCGAAGCTGATCGAGTGGGCGATGATCTCCTGCCCCTGCTTGCTGACCATGAAGGCCAGGAACTTCTGCGCCGCGGCCTGGTGCGTCGAGGATTTGAGGATCCCCGCACCCGACACGTCGATCACGTAGCCGGGGTCGCGCGGGGCGAAGTAGGTGATCTTGGCGGTGACGTTGCCCGTGCCCAGCTCGGCCCGCATCCGGTACCAGTAGTACTGGTTGACGACTCCGAACGCGACCGCGCCGCGGTTGACTTCGTCGGCGATCGTCTCGTTGTCGGGGTAGAGGTGGCTGCCGGCGTTGGCCTTGATCCCTTCCAGCCACCTCAGCGCGGCCGCCCGGCCATAGGTACGAACGACCGAGGTCACGATCGGTTGGAAGTCGGTCTCCCCGGCTGCGAACGCGAGCTTGCCGGCGTACCTCGGATCGGCGAGCTGCAGCACCGAGGTCGGGAGCTGGTTCTCAGCGATCATGCTCGGGTTGTAGATCAGGACGCTTACGCGCGCGGACACGCCGACCCAGTCGCCCTGCGGCGAGCTGTACTGGCCCGAGACCTTCGCCAGCGTCGATTGATCGACCGGGGCGAGCATTCCCTTGGACCGGAGATATTCGAGCACCGGCGAGTTCTCGGTGTAGATCACATCCGCGGGCGAGTGGGACCCCTCGGTGACGAGCTCATCCGCCAGCGTGTCCTCGTCGTCGCTGCGCACGTTGACCATGATCCCGGTCGACTTCTCGAACGCCGCCACCAGCGAATCGGTCGTCTGCTCGTGCTGGCCGTTGTATAGCGTGATCGACCCCGCCGACGATGACGAGCCACCGCAGGAGGCCAGCAGGCAGCCGGCGAGCACCACCCCCAGGGCGAGCAAGCCACCTACCCGGAGCTGCCGGTTCGCCCGCCTCCGGCGTCGCGCCGCGAGGACCGTGAGGCGGTTCACGGGGCGGCTCCGGGGCAGAGGGCGTTGATCCGGCTGCGTGCGGCGCTCACCGTGCGCTTGGCCGAGGAGCCGGCTCCGTGGTCGTGGGCGAACACGCGGTACGCGGAGGCGAGCCGATCGATCGCCTCCTGCACCGTCTTCTGGGAGACGTGGAGCTCGCTCAGCGGGAGGATCTGGGCCTGCGCGTAGCCGACGGGGTCGACTCCCGGATCGGGACCATCGCTGAGAACCGCGCTGACCTGCCGGCACGGCTGATCGATCGCGGCGCGGCGGGGCGAAGAGGTTCCACACGCGGAGATCATCGTGGCGAGGAGCAGCCCCGCGGCGCCCGCGGCCGCCACGCGTCGCGAGGCGGCGCCCGCGGCCGCCACGCGTCGCGAGGCGGCGGTCACGAGCTCCCTCTCCAGGTGGATCCGAGGCACCGGGCCTGATGGCATCGGCGTGGACCCTACCACGAGTTAGGGGACCCTAATAAGGCAACCCTAACGGCGGCGGCCCGAGCGGAGGATGAGAATTGCCCCAGAAGTTCTTTAGGGATCGCTTATCACCCGTTTGCAGACTCGGACCCAGTGAGTACGAAAAGCGTTGCGGCGCGAGGCCGGGGCGGGGTTGACTGGCGGCGCGCCGAGTTCGTCCTGACCCTGATTGCGTTCCTCGGTTTCGTCACCCTGGGGATCCGCATCACCACGGTCTTCAGCGGCCTGCCCGCGCACCCGCTGTTCATACACGTTCCGGTGGTGCTGATCCCGACCACGGTCGTGGCGGCAATCGTGTTCATGATCAAGCCCGAGTGGTTCTCCCGTTACGGGATCGCGCTGGCTGTGGTGTCGATCGTCGCGATGAGCTCGATCTTCCTGACCATGCAGGCAGGAGCCGCGCTGCGCGGCGCGCTGCACCTGCAGGGCCAGGCCGCCAACCTGATCTCCCGGCACGCACACGCTGCGCACATCCTCGCCATCGTCTACGTGGTGTTCACCGCGACATTGATCGTCACCTTCGCCGCGCGGCGGATCTCCGGCGGGATGCCGACGGGCCTCGGCATCGTCGACGGCCTGCTATCCCCCGCGTCCGTGTTCACCGCGCTGCGCGTCGCGCTGGTGCTGGTCGCGATCGTCGCCGGATACATGTGCTTCAAGACCGGCGATCTCGGCGCGAAGGCGGTGTGGGCAGGCCGGATCCAGGCTGCCCAGGGCGGTGGCCCCGGCGGTCCGGGCGCACCCGTGCCGCCGGGCGGCGGCGCGCCATAGACCTGTCGTGGCCGGTCGCACCCTCACCGCACGGCTGATCGCCCGACGAACCGGGCGGCCAGCGACCCGGCTACCATCTCCGGTGGATGACCGACGAGGAACCCGAAGGCGAATCGGAAGCCGACGTCACGCCGGCGAGAATCGATCGCGACAACCTCAGGTGCTCGTTCTGTGGCCAGGCGTACTCAGAGGTGGAGACGATGGTCTGCGGTCCGACGCCGACCGTCGCGATCTGCAACGAATGCGTCGAGCTGTGCACCGAGATCATGGCTGAGCAACCCGGCGGCCCGCCTCAAGCCGCCTAGCGCTGCAGCGCGCGGTCGACATGAGGGCAGTGCGATTCGACGAGTACGGCGGGGTCGATGTGCTGGGCTGGACCGAAGAGCGCGCCAGCCACGCCGAGCTGGTCGCGGTCCCCGCCGAGCAGCTCACGGCCAAGCCGGCGTCGCTGCCGTGGGAGGTGGCGGGCTCGTTGTTCGTCGTCGGGTTCGCCGCCTACGCCTCGGTCCAGGCCGTCGCTCCCCAGGCCGGTGAGACGGTCGTCGTCTCAGCGGCGGCGGGCGGCGGCGCGACTCGGCGCCCAGACGCAGGGCACCCATCAGGTCGCCAGCGCGCCGATCCTCGCCGAGCTTGCAGAGCTGGCGGCCGCGGGAAGCCTCGAGATCCCGATCGCGCGCACCTTCGCGCTGGATCAGGTTCGCGACGCCTACCGAGAGCTGGCCGACCGCCACACTCACGGCAAGATCGTGCTGCTGCCCTGATCACTTCTTCTCGCGCCACGCTCGCTCGAAGGGCAGGCGCCAGGCGTGGGGAGCGACGAGCTGATGGATGGCGTTCGGCCCCCAGCTGCCCGGGGTGTAGCGCTTGACCGGCGGCGGGTCGTCGAGCAGCGGGGCGGAACGCTCCCACAGGCTCTCGATGCCCTCCGCGGTGGTGAACAGCGTGTGGTCTCCGCGCATCGTGTCCAGGAGGAGGCGCTCGTAGGCTTCGAGAATGTCGGTGGCGCTCTCGGTCTCGCTGGTGGCGAACTGCATGCTCAGCTTGTCGAGCCGCATCCCCGGGCCGGGCCGCTTACCGTAGAACGAGAGCGACAGCCTCGAGGCGTCGGCCAGATCGAAGGTCAGATGGTCCGGGCCCTGGGATCCCACACCCGAGCCGGTCGGGAACATGCTCTTGGGAGCTTCGCGGAAGGCGATCGAGACGATCCGCTGCCCCTCGGCCATCCGCTTGCCCGTGCGCAGGTAGAAGGGAACCCCGGCCCAGCGCCAGTTGTCGATTTCACACTTGAGGGCGATGAACGTCTCGGTATCCGAATGGGGTGCCACGCCTTCCTCCGCGAGGTACCCCTCGTATTGGCCGCGCACGACGTTGGCGGGATCTATCGGCAGCAGCGACCGGAAGACCTTGTTCTTCTCCTCGCTGATCGCCCGGGGCTCCAGCGCCGTGGGCGGTTCGATGGCCACGAACGCCATCACCTGGAGCAGATGGGTGACCACCATGTCCTTGAAGGCACCGGTTGATTCATAGAACTCCACCCTGGTATCGAGCCCTAGGGTCTCCGGAATGTCGATCTGCACGTGGTCGATGAAGTTGCGGCTCCAGATCGGCTCGAACAGGCCGTTGGCAAACCGGAAGGCAAGAATGTTCTGCGCCGGTTCCTTGCCGAGGAAATGGTCGATGCGAAAGATCTGGCGCTCGGCGAACGTCTCGTGCAGCTGGTCGTTGAGGGCAACGGCGCTCTCCAGGTCGCTGCCGAACGGCTTCTCCATGATGACCCGCGAACGCTCCACCAGGTCGGCGGCCCTGAGCATGTTGATCACCTCGAGCGCGGCCCGCGGCGGGACGCTGAGGTAATGAAGTCTGTGCACTTCCTCGCCCAGCTCGCCCAGCTCCTGCTCCGCGTCTGACACCGCCTGGGCCAGAGCCTCGGGCCCCGCGCTCTGTGGAACGTAATGGAGCTTCTCGCAGAACCGCACCCACTGCTCGTCGGTCAGCGTGTGGGTACCGAACTCATCGACGGCGCGCCGAGCGAAGGCGCGGAAGGTCTCGGTGTCATAGTCCTCGAGCGAGGTCCCCACGATCTGGACATCCGGAGCCAGCGCGGACGCCGACAGCCGGGTCAGGCCGGGAAGAAGCTTGCGACGCGCCAGGTCCCCCGTCGCGCCGAAGAGCACCACCACATGCGGAGGGATGTGCTCCCGAGCACCACGCGACCTGAGGACGCCCTGTCCCGGGTACGCGATGTTGTGCTCGTTCGCTCTGGCCACGCTGACGATGATGCATCTTACGTCCCGCACGGACCCTGCTCACTGGCCGTGCGGACAAACGCGGCGCAGCGTGCACGTCCCAGATCACGTTCGCAGCCGATCGGTCGCTACGGGTGAGTCAGACGCCAGCCGAGGGACGCCCCGGCAACGGCGCGCGAGGCGACGAGGCGGATGGTGGCTCGTTGCTCGCCGGCCGTCACGACCACAGTCCCGACCCGCTGCCCGCGCCTGACCGGGAGGGCGAGGTGGCGCCCCGTGGCGATGCTTTCGGTGATGCCCAGGTCACGCCAGCCGATCAGCGTCACCGAGCCGGCCGCCCGGACCGCGACCTGATCTCCCCAGGAAACCTTGACCCGCGCGAGCGTCGCCCCGCGGCGGATGGCCTGAACCTTCACCACGCTGTGGCGCGCGCTCGCCAGCAGGGTGGTGCTCGCGTGGAAGACCGCCTGGATGATGCTCGGCTGCGCTCGCGTGGCGAGCTGGTGGAGCACGGCGCCGACCACGGTGACCGTTCGCCCGGCGAGGAGCTCGTGCCCGGCGAAGACGAAGCATCCTCCCGCCTTCGAGGTCGATCCCGTCTTGACCCCGACGATCCCGTCCTTGCCGAGCAGCGCGTCGACGTTGTATTGCCTTCCCGCCACCGGCAGCGTCACCTGCGCCGTGGCCACGATCTGCCGCAGGACGGGGATGGCGAGCGCCCGCATGGCCAGGCGCGTCTGGTCCTCCGCGGTGCTCACGGTGGCGGACCGCGCGCCGCTGGCGTCCGCGTAGTGGGTGTGCGCGAGGCCGAGCTTCCGCGCGAGCGCGTTCATCCTGGCCACGAACGCGGGCGTGCTGCCCGCGTCCCATCTGGCCAGCAGCGTGGCGATGTTGTTGCCCGACGGCAGCAGCAGGCCCTCGAGCGCCTGGCGCTCCGTCAGCCGCTCCCCGGCCCGCACGGCGACCACCGACTGCCCGGCGGCCTTGTCGGCCCGGTAGACCGCGACGTCGGCGGGCCTGACCGTGATCTGGGGCCCACTCGCCCCTGCGCGCAACGGGTGATCGCCGAGCACCAGGTAGGCGGTCATGACCTTGGCGACGCTGGCGATCGGGGTCGGCCGGCTCGAGCCATGAACACCGATCAGCCCCACCCCTTCGACGCCGACCGCGGCCTCACCCTGGGCCGGCCAGGCCGGCCCCTGCGGTGGGCCGGGGAAGGTGGCGGAGACCGGCACGGGGACCACTGCCGCGTCCCCCACCGTCCGCACGAGCGCGACCACAAGATAAGCGGCCACCACCAACGCCACCACCACCGCCACCGCTCCCACCCTCACCGCCGGCAGACGCCGCCGACCGACCGGCCGGTAAGCGCCGACTCGAGTCGGGAGCACCTTCCGTCGCCGCTTGCGGCGAGAACCGGCGGCCTGCAGCTCGATTCCCAAGGTGCCACGGGCACCTATAACCGACCGGCGGGAACGTCGGCGACGCTTGCGCAACTAAAGACCTCGATGGTTGCGAGACCCGGCCTCCGCGACCTTGTGTAGCACCCGGGCACCCGGCCCGCAACCGCCTACCGGACACCGCCCATGGGCGCCTCCCCATCCAATGTGGGGGGTCGAACAGCTCTGCGGAGTAGGAGCCCGCAGCCGCTTCTGGATAGCTTTGGAGTCTATGCCGCGATCCGCATCAGCGTCCTCCGTCGCATCTGGTCACCGTCCAGCGTTGCTGGCGTCGCTGATCGTCTCGCTCTTGATCCTCGCGGGCCTGTTTCTCCTGGTCGGCCACCATCGCGCGCTGGGCATCGATCGGCAGGCGTTCGACGTGCTCGCGGTCTCGCGCGGAAGCGTGCTGGCGCGGCTCGCGAAACCGGCTGCCTGGCTGGGCCCGTGGTTCCTCGCATGGCTCCTGCTGGGCGTGAGCGTCATGCTCGCCCGCCACCGATCCTGGCTCGGCCTGACCGTGCTGTTGAGCGGCTTCGCGCTGTCCTTCGTGACCGTGCACATCGCCAAGATCCAGGATGGACGACCTCGCCCGCTCGGCCCCCTGCTCCACGCAACCGGCTACTCGTTCCCCTCGTCTGACTCCACGACCTGCGCCGTGGTCATCGTCTGCGCGATCGCCGTCGCAGGCTTGATCACAGATCGGAGGCTCCGGTTGGTCCTGATCGCGCTCAGCTGCGCGATCACGATCGGCGTGGGCCTGCTGTTCATCGCCGTTCGCGTGCACTACCTCACCGACGTGATCGCTGGATGGGCGCTCGCGGCCGCGGCGTACGCGGCGTGCGCGCTCGTGGCCCAGGCGCTCAGCCCGTATTTCGCTCGAAGATCAGTCGTAGCCCGGTCAGCGTGAGCAGATCGTCGACCTCGTCGATCGTCTCGAGGATGAAGGGCACGACGGCGCGCGCGAGGCCACCGGTAGCGATCACCGGGGTATCCCGGCCGAGCTCCTCGCGCAGGCGCCGGACGATGCCCTCCACCTGGCCCGCGAAGCCGTACACGATGCCCGAGCGGATCGCGTCGACGGTCGATTTGCCGATCAGCGACCGGGGCTCAGCGATCTCGACCTTGGGCAGCTTCGCGGCGCGCTCGGTCAGCGCTTCGATCGAGATCTCCGCTCCGGGGGTGATGATCCCGCCGAGGTACTCGCCCGCGGCGGACACCGCGTCATAGGTGATCGCGGTACCGAAGTCGACGACGATGCAGGGGCCGCCGAGCCGGTCGTACGCCGCGACGGCGTTGACCAGGCGGTCGGCGCCGACCTCGCGTGGATTGTCGATGCGGATCGGCATCCCGGTCCGGATCGAGGGTCCAACGGCCAGCATGTTGTGCCCCAGGTAGCGCGCGGCCATCGCCGTCCACTGCTCGACGAGCTGCGGCACGGTCGAGGACAGGATCGACTGATCGACGTCGCCGAAGCCGAACCCGCGGAGTCCGAGCAGGTTCGAGAGCGCGACCCCGAGCTCGTCCGAGGTGGACTCACGCACCGTCGCGAAGCGCCAGTGCTCCTCGAGATCCGGGCCATTGAAGACGCCGAAGTGGGTCTGGGTGTTACCGACGTCGATGACCAGGAGCATCGCGCGAGCTTATCTGCGCCCTCATACGAGCGGCGATCCGGCGCGACGGACCTGCTGACCTTCGCCGAGCGCGGCGAGCGCGCCCGCCACGCGCCGCCCGTCGGGCAGGACCAGGTCCGGGTCCAGCTCCAGCAGGGGCACGAGCACGAATCGCCGGCCGAGGACCTCCGGGTGCGGAAGCGTGAGCCGCTCGGTGCTGAGCTCAATCCCGCCCAGCAGCAGCAGGTCCACGTCGATCGGTCGCGGCCCATGGCGGATCCCGCCCGCGGCGCGTCCGAGCGCTCGTTCGACGTCCTTGCAGGCATCCAGTAGCTCCTCGGGGGCAAGGCCGGTCCGCACCCGCACAACGGCGTTGAGGAACTCGCGCTGGTCGAGCACCTCACCGACCGGCTCGGTCTCGTACACCGACGACGAGGCGGTCACGATGATGCCGCGCCCGGGAAGCGCCCTGACGGCGGCCTCGAGCCGGGCACGTCGATCGCCTTCGTTGGAGCCGAGGCCGAGGTAGCCGGTCTGTTCGGGCATCGGCGCCGGCCGACTCCCCTCCTACGCTTCGCGCCAGACCTCGACCGAGACCTCGCCCACCGGGAGGGGCAGCGGGGGCTCGGGCTTGGCCGCCTTGACCCAGACGGCAACGGCCTCGAAGCGCTCGAGCAGACGATCGGCGATCGCCGTGCACAGTCGCTCGAGCGTCTTATAGGAGCGCTGCTGGGCGACCAGGTTCGCCGCCTCGCATACCTGGCCGTAGTCGATCGTGTCCTCGATCCGGTCGGTGATCGTCGCATCGCAGTCGCCGACATCGATCCTGATGTCGAGCAGCAGGCGCTGGCCCACCTCACGCTCGGCCGCCGTCACCCCCACGTGCGTGAACAGCGAAAGGCCGCTGATCTCGATCGTGACCTCGGGCTCCGAACCCCCTTCGTCCGCCTCATCTACGCCGTCGTCGAGGTCGTCGAACTCGTCCGCGTCGTGGTGCTCCTCCGACATCCGGCTCGGACCGTAGCAGCCGTCACCGCGAGCGCGTCGTGCACCGGACCCACGTCGTGAACCCTGAAGATGGCGGCGCCGCGCTCGTACGCCAGCACGTTCGTGGCAACCGTCGCCGCCAGCAGTTCGTCGGGTCCCCGCCCGGTCAACCGACCGAGGAAGGACTTCCTCGAGGTCCCGACCACGACCGGCCGCCCGAGGGCTACCAGCTCGCCGAGGCGGTTGATGAGCTCGAGATTGTGTCCCGGGGTCTTGCCGAATCCGATCCCTGGGTCGACCAGGATCCGCTCCTCCTCGACGCCCGCCGAGATCGCGAAAGCGAGCCGTTCCTCGAGGAACGCCTTGACCTCGGACACGACGTCCCCATACCGTGGATCGTCCTGCATCGTCCGCGGCTCGCCGAGCATGTGCATCAGGCAGCAGTCGGCGCCGCTCGCCGCCACCAGCGACGCCATCGCCGGGTCGGCGCGGAAAGCCGTCACGTCGTTCACCAGCGTCGCCCCGGCCCCGATCGCCGCCTCCGCGACGACCGCCTTCGAGGTGTCGATCGAGATCTGCGCCCCCACCCCGGCCGCGACGAGCTCCTCGATCACCGGCAGGACGCGGCGGAGCTCCTCCGCCGCGGGCACGGGCTCGGAACCCGGGCGGGTCGATTCCCCGCCGAGGTCGAGAATCGCCGCCCCCTGGCGCTCGAGCTCGAGGGCGTGCGCCACGGCCGCCGCCGGGTCCAGGTAGAGACCGCCGTCCGAGAACGAATCGGGCGTGACATTGATGATGCCCATGACGCGAAACAGACCGCCCCGCGCCCCGAGTTCGGCGCCTGTAGCACCTCCTGATTCCGAATCGCCGACCGAACTCGCAAAGGAG
>Ga0302314_10012850_pt1 | contig 14441 bp, 11 predicted proteins | sample III_Palsa_N2_3_FD_200533 | JGI IMG/M metagenome (GOLD analysis project Ga0302314, IMG submission 200533) | Peat permafrost microbial communities from Stordalen Mire near Abisko, Sweden - III_Palsa_N2_3 | ecosystem: Environmental > Terrestrial > Soil > Palsa > Peat permafrost | place: Sweden... | reverse complement strand
GCCGCGAAGCGGGTCAAGCTCGAACGCCGGACGTCGCCCATCGTTACCATCCCGCCGGAGCCGAAAACCTCGCCACGAACGTCGTACCCGTAGACCGCATGGAAATTCGCTTCCGCGGTGGCCATCGCCCCGTTGTCGAATGTCAGACTGACGAGAGCGGTATCGCGCAAGCCGCGTTCCTTGAAATCCGGCCGAACGAGTGCGTCCGCGAGAGCATAGACCTCTGTGACTTCGGAGCCAGGATTCAGAAATCGCAAGGTGTCGAAATCGTGGATCAGCGTTTCGAAGAAGATCGCCCACACCGGCACGCGCGCGGGATCGGCAAGACCCGGATCGCGAGTGAGCGAACGCAGCAGTTGCGGGGTTCCGAGCTCACCGGAGACAATCGTTTCGCGAGCTTCGGCCCACGCCTTGTCGTAACGCCGGTTGAAGCCGACCTGCAGCGGAACCCCCGCTGCACGTGCAGCTTCGATAGCCATATCGGCTTCGTCGAGTGTCAAGGCCATCGGTTTTTCGCAGAACACGGCTTTTCCCGCTCGTGCGGCCGACACTACAAGGCTCGCATGAAAGCGGGCTGGCGCCGCGATGACTACGGCATCAATATCCGGATTCGCGATGATCTCTTCGGCTTGCGTCACCGCAATGGGGCAATCGAGTCTATCCGCGAGCCGCCGGGCCGCGTCGGGCGAGGGATCGGCGATAGCCGCGAGCTGTGCATTGTGCAACCGGCGGGCAATGCTCTCGCCGTGAAAAGAGCCGATGGCGCCGGCGCCGATAAGACCTACACGAACTGGCTTATTCGTATTCATATGTACTCCGATGTATAAAATAGATGCGTGAACCGGTGGTCGAGCTGTCAACTCAGGCGAGGACCCCGGCGTGCGTCGAGAAAGCGTCGCGGAATCGCTGCAGGGCGGTTTCGTCGTCGCCACTCGCCCACGCTTCCATCGCGACTGTGCCCCGATAGCCGGCCTCAGCCAGCGCCCGGGCGATGGCCGGGTAGTTGATCTCGCCAGTGCCGGGCTCGCAGCGTCCCGGAACGTCGGCAACCTGGATCTCACCAATGAAAGGCATTGCCCGGCGCAGCAGTTCGATCAGGTTGCCCTCGCCGATTTGCGCGTGATAGAGATCCAGATTCAGGCGCAGATGCGGCCTGTCAACCGCTTGAACCAACGCGAGCGTATCGGCTGCGCGTGCAAACGGCACGCCGGGATGGTCTACCTCGGTGTTCAGGTTCTCAAGGCAAAAGGTAACGCCCGCGCGCTGCCCGAGGTCAGCGACGCTCGCCAGCGTACGCCGCGCGGCAAGCCACATCGCGCCTGATACGACCGGTGCCGGTCTCACGGGCATGCCGGCCGCGTCCAGTCCCGTACCGTGCAGGTTCAGACGCGGGCAGCGCAGCCGCCCCGCCACCTCGATGGAGTGCGCGGCGGTGCGCAGTAGCGCTTGTGCGCCGTCTGCCGAAGTCAGATCGCCTTCGACGTAACCCGTCATCGACGAAAACGTCGCGCCCGTATCGACCAGCGCATCGATGTCATGCCGGGTCCAGTCCCAGATCTCCACCTGGAAGCCCATCTCGGCAATCCTTCTGACGCGCTCCACGAAAGGCAGTTTGCGGAAAACCATTTCAGCACATACAGCGAGTTGAAACATGCTTGATACTCCTGATCATCCATAGCTGGATTTCATGACGCCGCGACGAAACGCCGGTTCAGCGATACTGTCCCGCGTACTTTTCGACGAGCCCCACGTTTTCACGCGTGACGAAGCCCGGTCCGGTATCCACGCCGCGGGGCCCGAAATGCGGCTTCAGGCCGTAGGTTTCAAGACGTCCCTTGAACTTGGGATCGGCGGCGAGCGCTGCACATGCCTTGCTGACGTCGCGGGAGTTGTCCCGCTTCATGATTGCCAGCAGCGCAATCGGGATATAACCCTGCAGATAGGGTTGCTGATCGATCGCGAACGCGACCGTCCCGCCCTCGATCGCCTGATCAATTTCCGGCGTCAGGTCGAACGTTGCGAAATAGATCTTCCCTGTCAGCCCGAGCCTCCGGACTGCGCGCAACGCGGGCACCGCAGAGGTCGGGCCGAGCGCCAGCACAGCCTGCGTCCCGGGTCGTTCGTGCAGCGTTGCGAACACCCTGTTCTCGACTTCGGTCGGGTCGTTGCCGGAATCGATGGTCGACTTCTTGAAGTCCGCACCGATGGCTTCGGCAAATCCCCGGCAACGCTCGAACGAGTCCGGGTTGGTCACGTTGTTGTTCACGCACAGGAAGCTCTTGACTCCCGCCGCCTTCGCCCGTTGACCCGCCTCCTTGCCAGCCTCGTACTCGGGCTGGCCGACGTGCAGCAGCGCGCCCAACTCCTCGCTTTGCTTCGCCGTCCCCGAGTTGAACGTGATGACCGGGACGCCCCTGGCCACGATTGCCTGTACCGGGCGCCTGACCACGTCGAGATCGGCGATCGTCGTCGCCACGCCGTCGTAGCGGCGGGCGCCGGCCTGGTCGAGCAGGTGGGCCATGTCGGCGAGATCACCGGTGGAAGGATTGCGGTAGTCCGCTGACACGCCGAAATCCTTCTGGGCGTCGCGGATACCACTCTTGACCACGTTCCAGAACGGATCCGCATCGGGCGCATGTGTGACCACGACAAATCGGGTCTGCGCCGCTGCGTGCAGGCTGAATGCCATCACCGCCCATGCGGCTGCCAAGCGAGCTAGTCGTCTCATGCGTTGTCTCCATTCGTTTTTGTCCGCCTCCGGCATTGGGGCCGGTGCGTGTCTGCATCGTATGCCGGGGTCGTTGCCGAACCCGCACGCCGAAATGTCCATTCCGGTTATTTCTCGATAAATCAACGCTTTGTGGGTGTTATCCTGCTTGGGGATAAAACTGGAGTGACGGGAGACCCTGCCATGCACGCACGTGATCGCCGCGCCGCAATGGCGGTAATTGACAAGTTATCGGAGATCCTGCGCCGCGAACTTGGCGACGATGCGCATGCCATGTGGCCGGTGCTCGGAGCACTGTTGCAGAGTCATCTGAGCGACCGGTACACGACGATCACCGCGCTGGCGGATCTTTCGGGCCTGCCTCGTACGAGTGCGCGCCGTGCGTTGTTCGCGCTGAAGGCCAAAGGCTGGCTACAGTTTCGGCCACTCTCCGGCACGGGCAACCGCGCCATGGTGGTTCCGTCGGCAGCGTTGCTCGAACGCCTGGACAGCATCACGGAGCAGACGATCCGGCTCGTCGTAGGGGCCAGCGACACCCGCTCGTTCGATCGCTTCGACGCAGGCAGCCTCGCGCCTGCACCGGGCATTGCATGGCCACGCGCGGCGCTCACGGGTTTCAACGATGCGATCGAACTGACGCTCGTCGCGTATGAGGATCCGGTCTTCGACATCATCAAGCAAAACCGTACCGAAATCGAACGTTTCCTCGGCCTTCGCCTGCGAGTACTGACCTACCCACAGGAGACGTTCCGCCGCGCGCTGGATAGCGTGCTTGCAAGCGAATCGCTTGTCGAAGAGACGGCGCCGCTACTCGTCGCAATTCCGTTCCCGTGGCTCGCAGAAAAGTCGCTGGACGGACACTTGCTCGAACTGGAGGCGCTGCAAGCAGGCGGCCGGTTTTCCGGCGCGGATTTCTACGACGCGGTCTGGCGAGCCGGATGGTGCAACGAACAGCTATATGCGATCCCTCTGCAGCCGACGCTCGATTTTCTCTGGTACCGCCAGGATCTGTTCGAGGCAGAAGGTCTCAGTCCTCCTGTCAGTTTCGAGGACGTCGTTCGCTGCGCAAGCCGCTTGCAGCGGCGGACCCAGGAGCGCGCAGGCATCACATGGAACGCAGCGCCGGGCTTGCCGCTGGCTGAATCGTTCCTGCAGATTCTCGGGGCGCAAGGTGCGCTTTCGGCCGATAAAGATGTCCTGCAGATCGATAACGAAGCTGGCAGGCGCGTCGTCGAATACCTTCGGGAGCTGATTCCCTTTTCGCCCCTTCCACTTCGCAGCGTCGACTGGGTACGTAACGCCCAGATTTTTGGCTCCGGGCGGGCAGCAATGTGCTATCACTGGTCGAATCGGTACGGCATGCTCGACAGCCATGCGTTATTGCAAAAAGGCGGTCGCATCGGGCTGCAACTGCATCCGACCTTCGCGCCCGGTATAGAGCCGGTTTCTCCGCTCGGCGGGGCGCTCCTGGCGATACCGTCGAGAAACCCGCAAGCCGCCGCAAAGTGGGCATGGCAAGCGGTTGAAACGCTGACATCGCCTGAACTCATGAAATATTTCGTTCTTCATGGCGCCGCCGGCAATGCCCGTCACTCTGTCGCGGAAGACGGCTATGTCTTGCAGCGCAATCGCGTCATCGCGATGATGGATCAACTCGCGAAGAGCGACCGGATCAAGGCGTTTCCGAGTCCGGCCGCGCCGCAATATCACGACGTGACCGAAGTGTTGAGCAACCATCTGCAAGCTTTGTTGTTTGATGGCGGCGATGTCCGCACCGGGCTCGGCAAGCTTCAGGATGCACTGGCCGGCGTCCGTTCGGACAGAGCACATTGATAACCATAAGGGGACAAGCAGGGTTCTGCGCGTGTGTTGTCAATACCGCGGCGAATATGCGACCTGCTGTACCTACGCGAACGAAGTGCCGGGATACTAAGCAAAATATTGGGTTGGCGTCACGCCAAAGGTCCGGCGAAACATCGCAATGAACGCGCTGACGTTTTCATAGCCAAGGTCGAGCGCAATGGTCGTGACGGCCTTGCCCGATGCAAGCATCTCCAGCGCCCGCATCAGACGCGCTCGTTGGCGCCATTCGGAAAAGCTGAACCCCGTCTCGTCGATAAACCGTCGAGTCAAGGTTCGCGTCGCAACGCCGCCCCAGTCGGCCCACTCTTCCAGACGACGGTTATCGGAGAGATTGTCGGCAAGCGCGCGGGCGATCCGCAGCACGCGCGCATCGCGCGGCATCGGCAAGCCGAAAGCCTCACGGGGCAACGAGCGAATTTCATCGAGGATGACACCTGCCACGCGCATCTGCGCCTCGTCCAGCAGTCCGTCCTGCCAGCTTGCCGCGCGGCTCACGGCCTCGCGTAAAAGGCCAGACGTGCGAATCGTGCAGGGTTCATCCGGAAGATCTGCACAGGCGCTTTCACTGACGTAGACGCCCCACCCTGAGAACGCGCCGTGTGAACGAACAGAATGCGCGCGATTGGGTGGAAGCCAGACCGCGTGGATAGCAGGAACGACCCATTGGCTGTCATCAGTTCCAACGGACAGCAACCCGCGAACCGCGCCGAAGATCTGACCACGGACGTGGCGATGAGACCCGGTGATACGCGCGACCTCGCCGGACAGCTCGACGGCGAACAGCACCGGGCCGTCGGCCGATTCAGTTTTTACAGGATCAAGAAGCGGAGCGGACATGGCCGGAAAACCCTCTGGAACGGCTTTTATACCGCAGCGCCTGGCCTGCGCACAATATATCGGGTGACGGGTTAAGCGCGTGGCTCATCCAAGCCGAATGAGCCTGCGATCAACCCGCTTTTGCTGTGATGCACGGTCCAGCTAAGAAGTTTGCTCCTACCGTTGCCAAGGAGCGCCCAATGCCGACGCCACCTTCCCATATTGCTGCGACGCTTTTCGCACGATTGCGATATCGAGTTCACCGTCATCAGCGAGCGCTTTCAGCGCAGCGATCACAATAGATGCACGATCCACTTCAAAGAACTCGCGCAATGCCTGACGGGTGTCGCTGCGGCCGAAGCCGTCGGTGCCAAGCGTCACATAGCGACGCGGAACATACGCGCGGATCAGTTCGGGCACGGCGCGAACATAGTCGGTTGCCGCAATCACCGGGCCGCGCGATGCGCCAAGCATCGTGCTCACATACGGTGCGGGGGCCGTCTCGCCGAGCCGTGCAAGTCGTTCAGACTCCATGCCGTCACGCTGCAACTCAGTGAAGCTCGTCACGCTCCATACCACCGCCTCAATGCCCCACTCGTCGCGCAACATCCGCTGCGCCGCGATGACCTCGCCGAGAATCGCGCCGGCACCGAGCAACTGCACCTGTGCCGTAGCGTCTGCTTCCGTCGCAAGCGGATACATGCCTTTGAGAATGCCGTCGCGCAGCGTCTCAAGATCGCCGCCGGGCACCGATGGCTGCGCGTAATTCTCGTTCATCACCGTGACGTAATAGAACACGTCGCGTTGGCGCTCGACCATCTCGCGCATGCCTTCGTCGACGATAGCCGCGACTTCATAGGCGAATGCGGGATCGTATGCGCGGCAGTTCGGTATCGTCGATGCCACGAGATGGCTGCTGCCATCCTGATGCTGCAGCCCTTCGCCGCCGAGCGTGGTCTTGCCGGCGGTCGCACCGATCAGGAAGCCGCGTGCGCGCTGGTCCGCCGCCGCCCAGATGATGTCGCCGATGCGCTGGAAGCCGAACATCGAGTAATAGATGTAGAACGGCAGCATGGGCAGATCGTGCACGCTGTACGACGTCGCCGCGGCGATCCATGACGACATCGCGCCCGCTTCCGAAATGCCCTCTTCGAGAATCTGTCCCTTGGTGTCCTCGCGGTAATACAGCATGGAGCCAAGATCCTCCGGCTCGTATAACTGGCCCAGCGGCGAATAGATACCGACTTGCCGGAACATGTTCGCCATGCCGAACGTGCGCTCTTCGTCGGCAACCACGGGCACCACGCGGGGCCCAAGCGTTGCGTCCTTCATCAGCGTACCGAACATGCGCACGATCGCCATGGTGGTCGACATCTCCTTGCCTGCCGCGTCGATTGCAAACTGGCCCCAGGTAGTAATCGAAGGAACGATCAGCCCCTTCGACGCCGCTCTCCGCCTTCTGGGCAGATAGCCTCCAAGGCCTGCGCGTCGTGCGTGCAGGTACTGCATCTCCGGACTGTCTTCCGCAGGTTTATAGAACTTGACCGCCTCGACATCAGCGTCCGACAACGGCAGGCGAAAGCGATCGCGAAACGCCTTGAGGTCGTCGAAGCCAAGCTTCTTTTGCTGGTGCGTGGTCATCCTGCCTTGGCCCGACGTCCCCATGCCGAAGCCCTTCATTGTCTTGGCGAGAATCACCGTCGGCTGACCTCGGTGACTCAGCGCTTTCGCATAGGCCGCATGGAGTTTGCGGACGTCGTGGCCGCCGCGGCGCAAGCCGTCGATATCCTCGTCGCTGAGATGCGAAGCCAATGCGGCGAGCTCGGGATTCTGGCCGAAGAAACGCTCGCGGTTATATCCGCCATCGTTTGCCGAGAAGGTCTGGAACTGGCCATCGACGGTATGCGCGAACGCGCGCAGCAACGCGTTCGTCTGGTCGCGTGCAAAGAGCGCGTCCCAGTCGGAGCCCCACAAGACTTTGATCACGTTCCAGCCCGCGCCAATGAACTGCGCTTCGAGCTCGTCGATAATGCGGCCGTTGCTGCGCACCGGACCATCGAGCCGCTGCAGGTTGCAATTGATGACGAACACCAGGTTGTCGAGTTGTTCGCGCGCAGCCAGCGACAATGCGCCGATCGATTCCGGCTCGTCCATCTCGCCATCGCCGAAGAAGCCCCACACCTTGCGGTCCTGCGTTTTCGCCAGGCCGCGGTTTTGCAGGTAGCGCATGAAGCGCGCTTGATAGATCGAATTGATCGGACCGATGCCCATCGAGCCCGTGGGGAACTGCCAGAAATCCGGCATGAGCCACGGATGCGGATACGAACACAGCCCGGGTCCCACGATCTCCTGCCGGTAGTGCTGCAAATGCTCTTCGCTAAGAAAGCCTTCGAGGAATGCGCGGGCATAAACGCCCGGCGATGAATGCGGCTGGAAATACACAAGATCGCCGCCCGTGCCTTCACCCGCGTCCGGCGCTGCAGCGCGGAAGAAATGGTTGAAACCCACTTCGAAGAGATCGGCCGCAGACGCATAGCTCGCAATATGGCCGCCGAGTTCGCCATAAGCCTTGTTAGCGCGCACGACCATCGCAAGCGCGTTCCAGCGCAACGCAGCAGCGAGCTTTTCCTCGATCTCCAGATTGCCCGGATAACGCGGCTGCTCTGCAACAGGAATGGTGTTGATATAAGGCGTGACACGCGCCCGTGACGACTCGATACCCAGCGACAGCGCATGCTCGGCGAGGCGGTCATAAAGGTATTGCGCACGGTCGCGGCCGACGTGTTCCGTGACTGCATCCAGCGCCTCCAGCCATTCGGCGGTTTCCTCGGGATCGCTGTCTTCGCGACCTCGGGATATCGACAGGATCTGTTCGCTTCCGCTGGATAAATCGGTCATGGCACGGCTCCGCATTGAATGGGGAAATAGCGTTGGCTTTCAATACAAGCTTAACTATTGCGCCGCAGAATGTGCCACTGATTTGCTTTTAATCAGGCTCCGGGATAGTGTATTTATTCCGTGTACGCCCATTTCTCCAGAATATTCGAGCTATGACCACATCGCCTAAACGCCTGGACCGTATCGACATCGGCATCCTGAACCAGTTGCAGCAGAATGCGCGCATCACTAATTCGGAACTGGCGCGGGCGGTGAACCTGTCGCAGACGCCTTGTTTTAACCGCGTGCGAGCGCTCGAAAAGCTGGGACTGTTTAAACAGCAGGTCACGTTGTTAAACCCGGAACCGCTTGGGCTTCGGATCAACGTGTTCATTCAGGTCAGCCTGACGAAACAGGATGAAGACGCGCTGCGGCGTTTCGAAGAAGCGATCGGCGAGCGGCCCGAGGTGATGGAGTGTTACCTGATGACCGGCGACGCGGACTATCTGTTGCGCGTCATGGTGCCGGACATCCAGGCGCTGCAACGCTTCATCATTGACCGGCTTACGAAGATCCCCGGCATCTCGAACATCCGTTCAAGCTTTGCGCTCAAGCAAGTCAGATATAAGACGGCGTTACCGCTGCCGCTGTCGGGGTTGACGTTGCATGAACCTGACGAGAATGCAGATACGGAGTGGAGTTAGCGGCTCGTGAGTTTTCCTCTTGGCGTGGAAAGCGTATCGAATGGCATGGTTGCAGCAGCGCGTCCGATTGCCGCTCGATAAAGTCGAGGGGGTCAACTACTACCGGAGTACACCATGCGCGCTGCAGATATGCTTTCCGATCACGCCAACGACGGCACGTTCAACGGCGTAACCGTTCGCAAAGGCACCGTGGGTGCGTTCCTCGCTAATGCGCGAGTCTGGGTCGATCCCTTGACGCCTGCGAACGAGCGTACAACGGCACAGAACGATATTGTCGACGCCCTGCCCGCATTACGCGCCCTTGGCTTGTTCGATTTACTGGAGATCCGCGACGCCGGCTTACAGGCGCTGGTCGACTCACACTAGCTCATCGAACGCGCTAAAGCCCCACCACCGCCATGCCGGAAGTCCCGTGGCGACATCCCGAAGGCCGCACGAAAACGCCGGCTGAAATGAGCAGGATCGTTAAAGCCATTTCGGTAAGCTATCCTTTCTATCGACAGCGATGCCCAGATCGGGCTAGCCAGATCGTCACGGCTGCGTGCAAGGCGTTCCTGCAATACATACCTTCCGTATTGCAGGCCCATGGCTTCGAAGATCATATGGGTGTAGCGCTTCGAGACGCCCAGAGCGCTTGCGCATGACGCGACATCCATCTCCGGATCACAAAGGTTCGCGGCAATGTAGGCTGTGAGCTGCGACCATCGCAGCGGATTGAAACACGGTGCTGTGTCTTCACCGGACTCCGCATGAGTACGATCTCCCGCCTCGAGATAAGAAGCCGATATCAACGCCACCAGCGACTCTTCCGCAGCCGCCACAGTCGCCGGACTCATATGCGCGAAGGCGGGCAGGACGGAATCGATGAAGCGATGAATCGTGCCGACAATACCCGAGGCGGCATCCGCACGGTACGGGGTGAACGACGCGTGGCGCGACGCCGAATGCCCGAAGAAACGAGTGATGGGCAAACGTAGTAGCACGAGGTTAGCCGGCTCGTCGATTCGTGCAACCGACGGCACCCGTGCACGACGAAACGTGATGTCGCCTTTGCTGAAAGGCAGCACGCGACCCTGTTGCGTCACGGTGCCCTTGCCATCCAGCGCGACCAGTACGATGACATCGTCGCCTGCCAGTTCACGAAGGTGGCCACTTTCGTGGCGGACCTCCTGACGCCCGAGATGCACGGTCGCGAGCACGCCACCGCCTGTCAGACGGCATGCACGCAGTGCGCCGGTCGTTGCATGCGCCGTCATTTGAATGTCGCCGGGCGTCACGATGCCATCTAGTGACCGCTTCAATTCGGCCGCTCCGCAGGCAGGCATCTCTCGCAGTGCAGGAGCATACGGTAAGTCGAAACGGGCGATATCGCGCATGGCAGCCCCTCTTGGGACGTCACTGGGAAGACAGACTGTCACCGGAAATGCCCAAGGACAATCCTTGGCGTGGCAACGCGGCCGCAGCCATTATGTCGCAGTCAAAATGAACACGCAAAACGCGCTATTCCCGGTGCCGCACGCAAGCCGGTTGGTCGGCACCCTGAGTTCAGAACAGTACCTCGGGCTCGCGCTTGATCACGCGTCGGCCGAATAACGCAAAGCTCGCTTTGACAATACTCGGTAGCAGCAAGAAGTCATGCGATTCGCGCGCGCGCTCAGCATCGATACGCTGAATATCCCCCACCGACTGCGCGAGAATCTGGCTTCGCGCCGCACGTTCGATCAGCATGGACAGATACGCGGACTCCTCGAGCGATGTGGTCGCCGCCAGGAAGCCGTGGTTCGCAAGCAGGATCGTGCGCTTGGACCCCAGCGCCGCTGAAATAATTTCGCCTTCGCTATCGCCGATCGGCAAGCCCGGCCATTCGCGCAAGAACGCGCAGTCTTCGAAGAATGGCGTGGCGTCCATATGCGCGACTTCCAGCGGCGTACCTGTCATCGACAACGCATTGATATACGGCGGATGCGTATGCACGATGCAATTCACGTCGGGTCGCTGCCGGTAGATCCAGAGATGAAAACGGATCGCCGGATTCGCCATACCCTTTCCCTCGATCACCTGCATGGTGTCGTCAATACGAATCACGTTGTTGCGCGTGATTTCGTCGAAGCCGATAGCCATAGCCGTCGTCAGGAACGACCCGTCCTTTTGCCGCACGGTGATCTGTCCCGCCAGCGTTTCGGAGTGCCCCTCATGGGCGAGCATTCGGCACGCAAGCGCGATCTTCTGCCGGCCGTCCCATGCGCCCTGCTCCAGTTTTTCGTCCATCTGCGCCGTGATTTTCTGGCTCAGGTCGTGGTGGTTGTCGCGGTGGTTATCTTCACTCATCACACTCTCCATCGAAAAATTCCTGTCGGTAATCATGCGCTTTCACAACTGGTTCGCCTGGGAAACGGCCGCAGCATGGGCGGCAGTTTCGGTGCTTGCCGGCGTGGCCGCAGACGACGCAAGCCGCGCCGCTGAAGCGCGCGGAGCGAACGCAACAAAACACGCCGCAATTAAAGTACTGATCGTGATGTACAGAGCAACGCCCGAGGGGTTTCCCGCGCGATGTGCGAGCAGCGACGAACAGATAACCGGGTTGATCCCGCCGCCAACCACCGCGCCGATAGCGCCGATGGAAACGCCCGAGAACCTCACCCGGACATCGAACATGTCCGCAAAGAAACCGCCTTGTGGTCCATACATCAGCGGATGCACGACACCCAGCGCAACCACGATAGCGAGCGTGATAAGCGCCGGATCGCGCGTATTCAGCAGGCTGAAATACGGCCATACGTACACCGCGCAGACGATCAAACCAAACAGGTAGAGGGGCTTGCGGCCGATACGATCCGACAGCGCAGCGAACAAAGGCACCGTGAATACACCCAAGGCGGCGCCGGCCATGATCGCGCTTAAAACCACCGACCTTGGCAACTTGAGCTGCACCGTCACGTAAGCGACAGAGAACAGCAACACGAACACCGACCACGTGATCTCGCCGAGCCTTGCCATGAAGACGATCGCGACCTCGCGATGCTGATCGCGCAGCAGGTCACGCAACGGAAAACGCGCCACCGATTCGGTCGCCTGCAACTGCTTGAACTCCCGTGTCTCAGGCAATCGGGCGCGTCCCAACAGCCCCATGACAACCAGCACCGCGCTGAAGAGGAACGGCACACGCCATCCCCACGACAAGAATTCATGCTCCGGTAATAACGATGTCAACAGAAGCGCTCCGGTAGAGAGCAGCGCGCCGCCATAGCTCCCTGAATTGCTCCAGCTCCCATAGAGACCACGGCGATTCGCCGGCGCGCTTTCGACTCCGAGCACGATTGCCCCGCTCTGTTCGCCGCCGATGGCGCATCCCTGCAACACGCGCAGCGTGGTCAGGAGAATCGGTGCCCAGATACCAATGGCCGCATACGTAGGCAGACAACCGACCAGCGTGGAGGCCACGCCCATGACCAGGAGCGTTGTCAGCAACAGCGTCTTGCGGCCGATACGATCGCCGAAGTGCCCGCAGATCAGCGCCCCGGCACCGCGTGCGAAGTACCCCGCCGCGTAGGTCCCCAGCGCCGCGATGGTGCCCGCCAGCGGGTCGAGATTCGGGAAAAATATCTTGTTGAATACGAGCGCCGACGCCGTGCCATAAAGCAGGAAATCGTACTGTTCGATTGCGGTGCCGAGGAAAGCCGAGATGAAGACATAGGGCCATCGGGCACGGGGAGTAGCGGACATGGGGGCTCGGCGGGTCTCGTTTCGATGCGGCCAGTATCAATTTTGGCCAGTCAGCGTACTTGTCCGTAAGTGAACCGATGTCTTGCCCTTGAGTGAAGTGCGCACGACCTCCGCCCTCAAATCCATTTAATACAAAAATAATTCAATTAACTTTCATTATCTTTAATTCACTAGCTTAACTGAAAGCTATCCGATTGACGCATTGCACAGAAAACGCGAAACCATACCGGGGTTAATACCAGTTTGTGTGATCGTTGCGAGCATCCAATTAAACAGCGGCGTACACTCCAACCTGCCGACACCAGCCGAGCGCCTTATTCGGCGCGGCGCAGAGAAGGCCTCGGTCACGTCGTCATGATTATTCAATTACGCGAATGGGGAGATTACGGTAATGAGCTGGACGCGAGAACAAAGAAACGTGACGATTGCGGCCTATTTAGGCTGGACACTCGATGCCTTCGATTTCTTTCTAATGGTTTTCGTATTGAAAGACATCGCCGCGGAATTCAATACGAAGATTCCGGCGGTCGCTTTAGGCATTACCCTGACGCTCGCGATGCGCCCTATAGGGGCGCTGATCTTCGGTCGTCTTGCCGACAAGTACGGCCGGCGCCCGACGCTGATGATCAACATCGCCATCTATTCGCTGCTGGAAATGCTGTCGGGTTTCTCACCGAATCTCTTAACGCTGCTCATACTGCGCTCGCTGTTCGGCATTGCAATGGGCGGTGAATGGGGCGTGGGCTCAGCCCTAACCATGGAAACCGTGCCGACCAAAGCGCGTGGTTTTGTCTCGGGTCTTTTGCAAGCGGGATATCCGAGCGGTTATCTGCTGGCTTCCATCGTGTTCGGCGTCGCGTATCAATATGTTGGCTGGCGCGGGATGTTCTTTATTGGCGTGGCGCCTGCGCTGCTCGTTTTATATGTACGTGCACACGTGCCTGAATCGCCGGCATGGAAGGCCATGGAGAAGCGGCCACGGCCTGGCTTGCTGAAGACGCTCAAGCAGAATTGGAAGTTGTCCATTTATGCAATTGTCTTGATGACCGCGTTTAACTTCTTCTCGCACGGTACTCAGGATCTTTATCCGACCTTCCTGCGCGAACAGCATCACTTCGATCCGCACACCGTTGCGCTCATTACCATCGTCCTGAATATCGGGGCAATCTGCGGCGGCCTGTTCTTCGGGTCCATGTCGGAGAAAATCGGACGCCGCTGGGCCATTTTCATTGCCGCTTTAATCGCGTTGCCTGTATTGCCGCTGTGGGCGTTCTCGAGTGGCCCGGTAGCACTGGCCGCCGGAGCGTTCCTGATGCAGATCTCCGTTCAAGGGGCCTGGGGGGTGATCCCGGTACACCTGAATGAGATTTCGCCCGATGAGATCCGCGCCACGTTTCCCGGACTCATTTATCAGTTGGGCAATCTGCTGGCGTCGGTCAATGCCACCATGCAGGCGTCTATTGCTATCAAGAACGGCAATAACTATGGCCTCGCCATGGCGCTGGTCGGCGGCACGGTCGCCGTGGTGATTGCGGGGCTTATCCTCTTTAGCCGCGAACGGCGCGGTATCGATATGACCGAGTCGGCCCAGCATGTCGGAACTGCAAGTTCGGTTTAAGCATTTTTATCTAATGGGGACGCGTTTGCGTCCCCATTTTTCCACTCGATTCAACTCTCTTCGCACTTCTCTCGCACGACCGTTCTCTTTTTAGAGAGCGCGCTCCACAAAA
>Ga0302314_10012849_pt1 | contig 14443 bp, 10 predicted proteins | sample III_Palsa_N2_3_FD_200533 | JGI IMG/M metagenome (GOLD analysis project Ga0302314, IMG submission 200533) | Peat permafrost microbial communities from Stordalen Mire near Abisko, Sweden - III_Palsa_N2_3 | ecosystem: Environmental > Terrestrial > Soil > Palsa > Peat permafrost | place: Sweden... | reverse complement strand
ACCGACTGGCAAGGCAACAACTGGACGCCGGCCATCGCGAAGGAAACCGGTCGCAAGGCGGCTCATCCGAATGCACGCTTCACGGCGCCGGCGTCGCAATGTCCGTCGATCGACGCGGATTGGGAGAACCCCGCTGGCGTGCCGCTAGACGCGTTCATCTTCGGCGGCCGTCGCTCGACCACCGTGCCGCTCGTCACCGAAGCACGCAACTGGGTCGAAGGCGTCTATATGGCCGCGACCATGGGGTCAGAGACGACCGCCGCGGCCGCCGGCCAGCAGGGCGTGGTGCGGCGCGACCCGTTCGCCATGCTGCCGTTCTGCGGGTACAACATGAGCGACTACTTCTCGCACTGGCTGCAAACCGGGAAGCGGCTCGAGCAAGTGAACGCGAAGCTACCGAAGATATTCTGCGTGAACTGGTTCCGCAAGGGCGCGGACGGCAAGTTCGTCTGGCCGGGTTTCGGCGAAAACATGCGCGTGTTGAGCTGGATGGTCGGGCGCATCGAGGGCGTGGCGCACGGCGAAGTGCATGCGTTCGGTGTCTCGCCGCATTACGAGGATATCGACTGGCGCGGTCTCGATTTCACCAGGGCACAGTTCGAAACGGTGATCTCCGTCGACGATGCGGCATGGCGCGCAGAGCTTGCCTTACACGCCGAACTCTTCGACACACTGCAGCAAAACCTGCCGCCGGCTCTACGCGAGACTAAAACAGCGCTTGAAGAGAGGCTTTCCGCTTGATCATGTGAGTACTCACTCCGCTAGACAAGACCGCCTTCGGGCGGTCTTTCATTTTCGGCGGCTTGCTGGGCGTTTTTAGCAGGGTTTCGACGCGATAGCGGCTTGCCTCTCTGTTCTAGTAATAAACACAGTGCTAGCTGCGGCGCAGCATATTGTTTCTCCAACAGGAACAATCGACTCTCGTGCACAACACTGGGGAGTACGGTGATACGAAATCTAATGAAAAATAACCCTTCTTGAGCAACTTCTGCACGATTTCAGGAGTCGTAGGAGAATTCCCAGTTCGCTTTGCTGACCAAAACCGGTTTGTCAGGAAGCTGTAACACGGCAGGAGTTGTCTTATGGATCATTTGCAGTCGATGCGAGTTTTCGTCCGTGTGGCGGATCTCGGCAGTTTTGCCCGCGCGGCCAGCGCAATGGATATTTCCAACGCAGTGGCCACCCGCCATGTAGCCGATCTCGAAGGCCGTCTCGGTACCCGCCTGCTCAACCGCACAACCCGCAGCCTTTCGCTGACTGAGTCAGGCCAGGTTTATCTGGAACGCGCCCGCCAGATTCTCGACGAACTGGAAGACGTCGAGCAGATGGTCGTGGCGCGCAATCATGAACCCGTCGGCACTTTGCGCATCGTCGCGCCGGTGGTGTTCGGGCTGCACAATCTTGCGCCGGTGTTGCAGACCTACGCCGAGCGCTATCCGAAAGTCATTCCCGATGTCACGCTGGTTGACCGTCAGGTGGATCTGGTCGAAGAAGGCTTTGATGTAGGCGTGGTTATCGCGCGACAGATGCGTAGCGCGAGCATCGTTACGCGGCGCCTGACGACGGGCTGCATGACTGTGTGTGCGACCCCTGCGTATCTGGAGAAGCACGGCACGCCGACGCGTCCCGAGCATCTGTTGGAGCATCCGTGCTTGTCGCTGCCGTCCGAATACTGGGGCGACGAACGGGTCTTTACCGGCCCCGAAGGCGAAGTGCGCGTGCGGCCCACTAACGTGATCGTCGCGAACAACACCGAAATGCTGCGCCAGTTCTCGCTGCTCGGGATGGGCATTGCGATCCTGCCGAGCTACCTGATTGGCCGTGACATGACGCGTGGCCGGCTGGTGCGTCTGCTTGGCGAGTATCGTTTGCCGCAGGTCGAAATCAACATCGCGTATCCGAGCCGCCGCCACTTGCCGGCCAAGGTGCGCACGTTCATCGACCATCTGGTCGAGCATTTCAGCCAGACGCCGAACAGCTTGCTCGGTGAGCAATGGATCAAGGACGGCCAGGTGCGTCCTGCATCTGCGTCCGGTCTGGACTCGTCGGAAATTGCGCCGCCCGAAGCGTTCGATGGCGCGGAGCCGCTGTCGCGGTTGCTGGATAGCGAACTGTCGCCGAAGCTGCCCGTCAAGGCACCGTCGTCGCGGGGGCGACCGGCTGCGTTGTCGCCGCTTTGATGGTGCGGTGAAGCTCGCTGCTGAATATTAACTTTGCGCGACATCGGCGCGGCAATAAAAAAGGCGCAACCCACTAAAGCGGTTGCGCCTTTTATCTTTCGCGGTAACGCTCATCATGACGGCCGCTCGCGCGAGCAACCGCCATGACATGACGCGCCTACGACCCCGTCTTGCGTACCGCGGCCTTCTTCGCGGGAGCTTTCTTGGCCGCTGCCGTTTTCGCCGCAGGCGCTTTCTTCGCAGCAACCTTCTTGGCGGGCACAGCCTTCACTGCTACGCCGTCCTCGTCGTCCCCTTCCGGCGCGGCTTTGGCTGCGGCCTTGGCCGCCGCCGTCTTGGCAGCCGTTTTCGCCGACGGCTCTTTCTTCTCGAACTCGAAGCCGATCTTGCCGTCGCTCTGCTTGACGAGGAACGCCTTGAAGTTACGGCCGGTGCGCGACGACTTGAAGTTCGTCAGCAGGTCCGTGCGCCCTTCTTCCAGCAGCTTGCCCATCTGCTCGCGTGTGATTTCCTGCTGGAGAATCACCTTGCCCGAGCGGAAGTCGCAGGTCTTCGGATTGGCGACCGAGTTCTCGCAGACGTAGCTCATGCCGTGTTCGTACACGCGCGCCTGGCACTTCGGGCACGCACCCACCGGCTGCTGTTCGGAGAAGTCCGGCACCTCACCGTCTTCGCCGCCCGAATCCTGACCGAAGTCGAATTCGAGCTTGTAGTTCTTGATCTCGTCGTCGAGCGAAAGCTTCAGGATGGCCGAGAACGGCCGGCCCATCTTGCTGCGGAAGCCTGACAGCGGTCCGATGGTCTTGTTCTGCAGCAACTCTTCGACTTCCGGAATTTCGAACTGACGGCCGCCCGGAATCTTCGAGATCGAGAATTCGCACTTCGAGCACGCGAAGCGCCGGTAGTTTTCCTTCACCTGACCGCCGCAATTCGGACACGGCGTTTCGAGCGTCGCGTAATCGCCCGGGATCGTATCCGAGTCGTATTCCTTCGCGCGCTTGACGATGGTCTGCGTCATGCGAGCGATTTCCTGCATGAACGCATCGCGAGGCAGGTTACCGCGCTCCATCTGCGAAAGCTTGTATTCCCATTCGCCGGTAAGCTCAGGCGCGGTCAGTTCCTTGACACCGAGGCCTCGCAGCAGCGTCATCAACTGGAATGCCTTGGCGGTCGGGATCAGGTCACGGCCCTCACGGATCAGATACTTCTCACCGAGCAGCCCTTCGATGATCGCCGCGCGTGTCGCCGGTGTGCCGAGACCCTTGGCGGCCATTGCCTCGCGCAGTTCGTCGTCTTCGACCAGCTTGCCTGCGCCTTCCATGGCCGACAGCAAGGTAGCTTCGTTGTAGCGCGCCGGCGGCTTGGTAACGAGTTGCTGGGCGGCGATCTTGTCCGTCTTGACCTTCTCGTCCTTCTGGACCGGGACGAGGTTGGCGTCTTCGCCGCTGATTTCGCGGCCGTAGATCTGCAACCAGCCCGGTTCGACCAGGACCTTGCCTTCGGTCTTGAAGTGATGACCGACCACTTCCGTGATCCGCGTAGTCACCCGGTATTCGGCAGCGGGGAAGAACACCGACAGGAAGCGCTTCACGACCAGGTCGTAGAGCTTCTGCTCCGGCTCGGACAGATTCTTCGGTGCCTGCAGCGTCGGGATGATTGCGAAGTGATCGCTGATCTTCGAGTTGTCGAAGATGCGCTTGTTCGGCTTCACCCAGCCCTTGTCGAGCACCTGTTTGGCGAACGGCAAGTAGTTGTTGCTTTCCTTGAGCATGCCCAAGGTGTCTTTGACCGTGTCCATATAGTCTTCAGGCAGCGCACGGGCGTCGGTACGCGGGTACGTCAGCACCTTGTGCCGTTCGTACAGTGCCTGGGCAAGACCGAGCGTGTTCTTCGCGGAAAAACCGAAGCGGCCGTTGGCCTCGCGCTGCAAGCTGGTCAGGTCGAACAGTGCCGGCGACAGTTGGGTCGTCGGCTTGGATTCTTCCGTCACCGTGCCGATCTGACCGCGGCAGGCCGCGACGATCGTTTCGGCGGCGGGCAGCGCCCACAGGCGCGAATCGCGTTTTTCCGGGTCGAACTCGTCGCGCTTGAATTTCGGGTCGAACCAGCGGCCCTCATAGAAGCCGGCGGCGCAGACAAATTCCGCTTTCACTTCCCAGTAGTCGCGCGGCACGAAGCGGCGAATCTTCTCTTCGCGCTCGACCACGATCGACAGCGTCGGCGTCTGTACCCGCCCAACCGTGGTCAGGAAGAAGCCGCCGCCCTTGCTGTTGAACGCCGTCATGGCGCGCGTGCCGTTGATGCCGACCAGCCAGTCGGCTTCCGAACGGCAGCGTGCTGCATCGGCGAGCGGCTGCATTTCCTCGTCGCTGCGCAGACGGGCAAAGCCGTCGCGGATGGCGGCGGGCGTCATCGACTGCAGCCACAGGCGCTGGACCGGCTGTTTAGCCTTCGCGTGCTGCGCGATCAGACGGAAAATCAGCTCCCCCTCGCGCCCCGCGTCACATGCGTTGATCAGGTGTTCGACGTCCTTGCGCTTGAGCAGCTTGGTCAGCACTTTCAGGCGTGACTCGCTCTTTGCGATTGGATTGAGGTCGAAATGCGGGGGGATGACGGGCAGATTGGCGAAACTCCATTTGCCGCGCTTGACTTCGTATTCTTCGGGCGCGGCGATTTCCAGCAAGTGGCCGACTGCCGAGGAAAGGACGTAATCGTCACTTTCGTAGTATTCGTCATGCTTGGTAAAACCGCCCAAAGCCCGCGCGATGTCGTTCGCGACGGAAGGCTTTTCGGCGATGATCAGTGCTTTGGACATGACTGGATATGAGTTGGTAGATCCGGGTTTAGATCCTGGGTTTGCGACCCCTAGGTTTGCGACCCATTAACGACCGCTTTATAGCACACGGCGCCGTCAGGGCGTGTCAAGTGCTATAAAAAGCGGGCCATCATAAATGCGTGTCTATATATTGAGCAAGTGGCGGCGGGCACGCTGCAGACTGCTTGCAACGCCCGCGCCGCGGGCTTGCCGGCCAAAACTGCGCCGTTCAGGCGACTGCGAGAGCGGGCCGCAGCTTGGGCGCGCCGGTCACGCCGGGTAGCGCGGTCAGATCGGCCAGCATCCGGTCGACGATCGCCGCCTGCGGCAGCACCGTGCCAAAAAACCGGGTGGTTACACTGTCTTCGATCAGGATCGTAGGAAAATTTTCTACGTCGAGGTCATCAAAGCGATCCGCGTGGGTCTCAATATCGATCCACGCGAAACAGATTTCCGGATGTTTGTCTGCCAGCCGGTCGAAAGCATCCTGATATTCCCGGCAGGTTCCGCACCACTCCGCACACAGGCAGGCCACGAACAGGGTTTCGTGGTCGTTGACGCGCTCGGCGATCCGGTCTTGGTCGGTGTCGAGGTTCAGCGCGGGCATGTGGTGGTTCCTTGCGTACTTAGTCAGGTGCTTTGGCGCGAATGTAGCATGGCGCGTAGTCTGCCGCGATTGACCATGCTCAGCCATGGCTCGCGCTCAATCCTCACGGCTAGCTGTGACTCACCCGCGCAAAGCGCCCGCCTGGCAAGACCGTCAGACGGCCAGCCAGCTCGAGTTGCAGCAACGTGCTCTGTAACGTGGCGTCCTGCATGTCGGTGCGAGTGGCAAGAATTTCAAGCGTCGCAGGAGAGTGGCCTAGGGCGGCGAGCAGCTTTTCGGCTTCCGGCCCAAGCTCGGCTTCGCCAGCGGGCTGTGGGGCTGAGGCCGTGCCAGGTGTGGTTTCGGTCGCGGTTCCAGGCGCCGATTCCGACGTGGTTCCCGGTGCCGGCTTTCTCGGTATCCTGTCCCACGGCATGGGTCCCGCTGCGCGGGCGGCCGGCGGCACAAAACCGAGCTCTTCGAGTATTTCCTCCGGCGTTTCCACAAGCTTGGCACCTTGTTTGAGCATTCTGTGGCATCCACGCGACAGTGGCGCGTGGATCGAGCCGGGCAGAGCGAAAACATCTCGTCCCATTTCGTTGGCGAGGCGCGCGGTGATCAACGAACCGGAGCGCATCGCAGCCTCGACCACCAGCACTCCGCCCACCAGACCGGCGATCAGGCGGTTGCGCTGCGGGAAATTGGCGGCGCGCGCGGGCGTGGCGAGCGGCCATTCCGAGATGATCGTACCGGCGGCCGCGATTTGCCGCGCGAGCGGCTGATGGGCCGATGGATAGACGAGATCGGCGCCGGTGCCGATCACCGCAATCGTGCTGCCGCGGCCCGTCAGCGCCCCACGATGCGCTGCGCCGTCGATTTCGAGCGCGAGCCCCGACACGACCACGAGCCCCGCTTCCGAAAGCGCACGGCTGAAACGCTCGGCGTCCTCGACGCCCTGCGGCGTGGCGCTGCGGCTGCCGACCACGGCGACACCCTTGGCGTGCAGCAGATCGAGCCGACCCTTTATATATAGCAGTGAGGGCGGGTCGGGCATGGTCAACAGGGCAGGTGGGTAGACCGGATCGTCGAGCGTCACGATCGCGTTGCCTTCCAGTTTGCGCCACGCGAGCACGGCATCCAGATAACGGGCGAAATCGGCGCCCGGCGCGGCCAACGCGGCGCGCGCGGAGGCTTCGTCCGTAGCGGCTGCGAGCAGCGCAAACGGCTGTCCCAGTATGGCCTCCGGCAGGCCGAACGCGTTGAGCATCGCGCGCAACGCGCCGGCCCTGAGTCCTGGCGCCATCGAGAGCCGCAGCCATGCGGCGAGTTCGTTATCGGTTGTGGGCAAGGTGTGCATTGCGTATTCATCCTCGAGCACGGCCAGCGGGTAGGCGGGCGCCATGCTAAAATTTTCATCATCCGAAATAACTGCAGCGCCGCGCCCACCCGCGCGGGCTCGTCGTTTGCGCAAGATCGGCGCGTCGAATCGAACCAGTTCGACACCACCTATCCTCTGCGTATCGCGACGGCCCCACAAGCTGGCCGGATGGCCAGTGTCGCGACTTTCCACCTGTGAGCGGCGCCCGAAACCAACCTCGAGATCATGGCTTTACTGAACATCATCAATTACCCGGACAAGCGGCTGCACAAGATTGCCAAGCCGGTCGAAGTGGTCGACGACCGCATCCGCAAGCTCGTCGCGGATATGGCCGAGACGATGTACGCGGCCCCCGGCGTCGGTCTCGCGGCCACCCAGGTGGACGTGCATGAGCGCGTCGTCGTGATCGACGTGTCGGACGCGCATGACGAACTGCACGCCTTCATCAACCCCGAGATCATCTGGTCGAGCGACGAGAAGATGATCAACGAAGAGGGTTGCCTGTCGGTGCCGGGGATTTACGACAACGTTGAACGCGCTGAGAAAGTGCGTGTGCGCGCGCTCAACGAAAAGGGCGAAACCTTCGAACTGGACTGCGAAGGGTTGCTCGCGGTGTGCATCCAGCACGAGATGGATCACCTGATGGGCCGCGTGTTCGTCGAGTACCTGTCGTCGCTCAAACAGACGCGCATCAAGAGCAAGATGAAGAAACTCGCCCACGCGATGTAATGCGCGTCCATTTCGCCTACCGCCCCCGTACATGAGTCATTCGTTGCGCGTCATCTTTGCCGGTACGCCGGAGTTCGCCTCGGCGGCGTTGGCCGCTATTCTCGAGGCAGGTTTTGCCGTGCCGCTCGTGCTGACGCAGCCCGACCGCCCGGCCGGGCGCGGTATGAAACTGCAGGCCAGTCCGGTGAAGCGTTACGCGGAGGAGCACGGTCTTACCGTTGCGCAGCCGCCGTCTCTGCGCCGCAACGGCAAGTATCCGGCCGAAGCGACGGCCGCCATTGACCTGCTGCGCGCCACCCCGCACGACGTGATGGTGGTGGCCGCCTACGGTCTGCTGTTGCCGCAGGAAGTGCTCGATATCGCGCCGCACGGCTGTATCAACATTCACGCTTCGTTGCTGCCGCGCTGGCGCGGCGCCGCACCGATTCACCGTGCCATTGAAGCGGGCGACACCGAAACCGGCATCACGTTGATGCAGATGGACGTGGGCCTCGATACCGGCGCGATGATTTCCGAAGCGCGCACGGCGATTCACGACGACGACACGACCGCGACGCTGCATGACCGTCTGGCAGAGGCGGGCGCACGCCTGATCGTCGAGGCGCTGGCCGAACTTGAACGCAGCGGCACACTCGCCACGACACCGCAGCCGCCAGAAGGCTTCACCTATGCCGAGAAAATCGGCAAGCACGAAGCCGCGCTCGACTGGCGGCGTCCCGCCGCCGTGCTGGCGCGCCAGGTGCGCGCGTTCGATCCGTTCCCGGGCGGCGTGGCCACGCTCGACGGCACCTCGTTGAAAATCTGGTCCGCTGTGCCCGTTGAAGCCGCGGGCAAGGCGGAAGCGGGCACGATCCTCGACGTTTCGCCGGAGGGCGTGGTCGTGGCCTGCGGCGAGGGCGCGCTGCGTCTGACGCAACTGCAGAAGCCGGGCGGCAAGCGCCTGCCTGTGCGCGAGTTCCTGGCCGGCTCGACACTCGCCCCGGGACAGCGTTTCCTGCTGCCGGAAGCACAGTAACAGGCGTGCCATCACGCTCGCTATAGGCCGTTCGGCCGACTCCCGCTGCATGCCCGCGGCGCGTTAAAATCGACCATGCAACGTGCCCGTTTCTGAGCGCCCTCCAACCTGACCTAGTCCTTCCAGCCGGGCGCCCGAGGGTGCGATTCCCCAGTCCTCCCACGGGACTTCCTTCGGAACGGGGCACTTACTGCCGAGCGGATAACCTGCCGCCGCCCGGCGTTTTTCAAAGAGGATTCGATGTTCGGTATCACCCATTTCGGATTGTTCGTTATTGCCGTTTTCCTGCTCAACGTCACGCCCGGGCCGGACACGGCTTATATCGTCGGGCGCAGCGTCGCGCAGGGGCGTGGCGCGGGTCTGATGTCGGCGTTAGGCATTTCCACAGGCTGCTGTGTGCATTCGCTCGCCTGCGCGTTCGGGCTGACTGCGCTGCTGGCCGCGTCGGCAACCGCGTTCACCGTGATCAAGTTCGTGGGCGCGCTGTACCTGATGTACCTCGGCGTGCGTCTTATTTTCACCAAGCCTGCTGCGGCCGAAGCAGCGGGGGTGACGCGCGCCGCCGGGGCACCGAAGTCGCTGCGCCAACTGTTCCTACAGGGGTTCTGGACCAATGTCCTGAACCCGAAGGTGGTGTTGTTCTTCGTGTCCTTTTTCCCACAGTTCGTCACCACCGGCAGCGATCACAAGGCGCTGGCCTTCCTGACGCTTGGCGCCGTATTCGTCGTCATGACCATGGTGTGGAACAGTTTTGTCGCGTGGATCGCGGGCAGCGTCACGCAACGTTTTTCCGGTAAGCCAGCCGTCAAGCGGTGGCTGGATCGCGGCGTGGGCAGTGCGTTCGTTGGACTCGGCATCAAGCTCGCCACAGCATCGCACTGATTGAATTTTCCTTGTCTGCCCATATCTAACAATAAGCTTACATTCGAATTCGCCGCCAGCAGGCGGTACTGGATATGAACCCGCATTCGGGGCAAGGAGTGGTGAACATGTTTAACTGGGTCAAAACCGCGATGTTGATGGCCGCGATCACGGCCCTATTCATCGTGATCGGCGGAATGATCGGCGGCTCGCGTGGCATGATGATCGCGCTGGTGATCGCGCTCGGGATGAATTTCTTCTCGTACTGGTTTTCGGACAAGATGGTTCTGCGCATGTACAACGCGCAGGAAGTGGACGAAAGCAGTGCACCGCAGTTCTACCGGATGGTGCGTGAACTGGCTACGCGCGCCAATTTGCCTATGCCGCGCGTCTACCTGATCAACGAAGACGCGCCGAACGCGTTTGCCACCGGCCGCAATCCGGAGCATGCGGCGGTCGCGGCAACCACCGGCATTCTGCGCGTGCTGTCCGAGCGCGAAATGCGTGGGGTGATGGCGCACGAACTGGCGCACGTCAAGCACCGCGACATTCTGATTTCGACGGTCTCCGCCACCATGGCGGGCGCGATCTCGGCGCTGGCGAACTTCGCGATGTTCTTCGGTGGGCGCGACGAAAACGGCCGCCCGGCGAATCCGATCGCGAGCATCGCGGTCGCGCTGCTCGCGCCGATTGCCGGCGCACTGATCCAGATGGCGATTTCCCGCGCTCGCGAGTTCGAAGCGGACCGCGGCGGTGCGCAGATTTCCGGCGACCCGCAGGCGCTCGCGTCGGCGCTCGACAAGATCCATCGCTATGCGAGCGGTATTCCGTTCCCGACCGCTGAAGCGCACCCTTCAACGGCGCAGATGATGATCATGAATCCACTTGCCGGCGGCGGTATCGCGAATCTCTTTTCGACGCACCCGGCCACGGAGGAGCGCGTCGCGCGTCTGATGGAAATGGCGCGTACGGGGCGCTTCGAGTAATTGGCGTTGTGCGGGTATGTGCCGCTGCGTTGTTGAGAAGGGCGAGCTCCAATGGGCTCGTCTTTTTCGTTGGCGTGGCCAGCTCGATGCCGCGCGTATGAATCGCGGCTCGGCCGGCCAATCCGTCCTGCGCTTGAATCCCGGCCCCACCACCTAACCGATCCTCCATTTAAACCGCGACCCCGCCAGCCAACCCCCGCTTCGCCGGAACCGCAGTTCACTCGCCAATCCCACCTTTCCGCCCGTCGCGCCACCGCCTCGCGGCTCCCCCACCAGCCCAAGCTACAATGTGTGCTGTTTGCGCCGCGCGCACCGTGCGGCCTGCTTTTGCCTTCTCATGACTTCAAAGCCTTCCACGCGTTCCGTCTCGCCTTCGTCGCGTCCGCGCGAATCACGTCTGTCGGCGCTGCATCTCGCGCCCGAATCGCTCGGGTTTGCGCTCGACTGCGCCGCCCAGGCAGTGGGTGCGGTGCGCCTCGGCTCGGCGCTCCCCGCGGCGCTGCAGTCGGTATTCGTGTCGGCCCCCGAAGGTAGCGCGGCCGCAGCGCGCGGGGCGGTGCAGGACATCTCGTACCGGACCATGCGCCGTCTGGCCACGGCCGACTGGCTGATCGCGAAGTTGGTCAAAAAGGCACCGCCGCCACACGTCGCCAACCTGCTCGCCTGCGCGCTGACACTGCTTGCAGACGCCGAAGAGGAAGCGGCTTACGCGCCGTTCACAGTCGTCGACCAGGCCGTCAACGCGATCGCCGCGCGGCGCGAATTTGCGTTCGCGAAAGGCCTCGTCAACGCCGTGCTGCGCAATTTCCTGCGCGAGCGCGAGGCGCTGTTGAGCGAATCGCAGGCCGACGAGGTTGCGTGCTGGAACTACGCGGCCTGGTGGATCGACGCGGTACGGCGTGCGTGGCCCGATAACTGGCAGGACGTGCTCGCAATCGGCAACACGCAAGGCCCGCTGACGCTGCGTGTCAATGCGCGCCGCTCCACGGTCGATGCCTATCTGCAGGTCCTGCACGATCACCATATCGACGCGACCCGCGCCGGCGACGACGCCGTGCGCCTCGCCACGCCGATGCCAGTCGACCGCATCCCCGGCTTCGACGACGGCGTGGTCTCGGTGCAGGATGCCGGCGCCCAACTGGCCGCGCAATGGCTCGGCGCGCGCGACGGCATGCGCGTGCTGGACGCCTGCGCCGCGCCCGGCGGCAAGACCAGTCATCTGCTGGAACGCGCCAATATCGAACTCGTCGCGCTGGAAAGCGATGCGATACGCGCGCGCCGGATCGGCGAAAACCTGCAGCGGCTCGGCCTGACTGCCGAGGTTCGCATTGGCGACGCGGGAGCCCCGGCGAAGTGGCACGACGATATCGATCAGCCCTTCGACCGCATTTTGGCCGACGTGCCGTGCTCGGCGTCGGGCATCGTCCGGCGTCATCCGGATATCCGCTGGTTGCGGCGCGCCGCCGATATCCCGGCGCTCGTCGCCGAACAACGGCGGATTCTGGCGGCACTTTGGCCGCTGGTGAAGCCAGGTGGCGAGTTGCTCTACGTTACGTGCTCGATCTTTCCCGATGAGGGCGAATTGCAGGCGCAGTGGTTTGGAGACAAGTACCAGGATGCGGTACGATTGGACGCGCCGGGGCAACTGTTGCCCACAGCGGCCCGCGCGCCTGCCGACGCTCCGGAGGGTTCCCGTGCCGGAACCGGCGGCACCGGCTCGAACCCAGACCACGACGGATTTTTCTACGCGCGCTTTCAGAAACGGTGACCATCAAACGCTTCTTTCCGCTTCGGCTCGTGGCCGTGCTCTGGATTGTGCTGGCCTTTTGGCTGAGCGCGCCGGGTGCGGCGTACGCCGATTCGATCGCGGTGCAGCGCGCGTCGCTGCAGTCGGACGGTGGCGGCTGGAGTCTCGATGCGCGTTTTGACTTCGAGTTGAACAGCAACCTCGAAGATGCCGTCAACAAAGGTATTCCGCTCTACTTCACGACCGATTTCGAACTGAGCCGGCCACGGTGGTACTGGTTCGACGAGCAGCCGGTGAGTGTGTCGCAGAGCATCCGCTTATCGTTTCAGCCGCTCACGCGGGAGTACCGGGTCTCGACGGGCGGCCTGCAGCTCGGCTTCAGCACCTTGAAAGACGCGCTTGCGGTGATCCAGCATGTCACGTCGTGGCATGTGATCGATCGCAATCAGGTGCAGAACGGCGAGACCTATACCGCCTCCGTGCGCATGCAGCTCGACATCGCACTGATGCCCAAGCCATTCCAGATCGACGCTGTGAACAACCGCGACTGGAATCTCTCTTCCGACTGGAAGCGTTTTACTTTCACGGTGACCGAACGTGCTAAATAAAGTACGCGGCACCACCAGCGTCAGCAGCATCGTCGTTCGCGTGCTGGTGTCGACGGTGGCGGTCACGGCCGTCCTGCTGCTGGTGTTGCTCGCTGCGGCAAGCGCCAACACCGAGTTCTTCGACCGTTACTATCAATGGCTGTACGCGGCCAACGTGGCCGTCGCGCTGATCTTCCTGATGGTCGTGACGGCGCTCGTCCTGATCATCATCTACCGGCTGCGCAAGGGTAAGTTCGGCACGCGGCTCCTGGCCAAGCTCGCCTTCTTCATGGCGCTGGTCGGCGTGGTGCCGGGCGGGATCATCTACGTCGTGTCGTATCAGTTCGTCTCGCGCAGCATCGAGTCGTGGTTCGACGTGAACGTCGAGACCGCGCTCACGTCCGGGCTGAACCTCGGGCGCGGCATGCTCGACGCATCGCTGTCGGACCTGCAAACCAAGGGCCGTCTGATGGCCGAGCAGCTGGCCAGTGCGGACGCCGCTGGAACGACGCTCACGCTGCTGCGCTTGCGCGATCAGTTCGGCGTGCAGGATGCGACGATCGTCGAACCGGTGCGCAGCATGTCCGGCGCGGCGCCTGAGATGCACGTGGTGGCGCAGGCCTCGGGTAACTACGTGACGCTCGTGCCCAACGACTTGCCCACGCCGATGATGATCGATCAGGCGCGCGGCCACGGTTTTGCCGCGATCGAAGGTGAGGTGGACGGCGATCCGAACGCGAACGGCGGCAAGGGCGTGTTGCGGCTGCGGATCGTGCAGCGCATTCCGGATTCGAACGCGTCGTTGCTGCAGCCCACGGAGCGCTTCCTGCAACTGACGCAGCCGGTGTCGCCGTCGCTCGCCCGCAATGCCGACGCCGTGCAGCGCGCGTATCGCGAGTACCAGGAAAAGGCGCTCGGCCGCACGGGTCTGCGCAAGATGTATATCGGCACGTTGACGCTCGCGCTCTTCCTCGCCACCTTCATTGCGATGATGCTGGCGCTCGCGCTCGGCAATCAACTGGCGCGGCCGCTGTTCCTGCTGGCGCAGGGCACGAAGGAAGTGACCGAGGGCGACTACACGCCGAAGCGCGAAATCAAGTCGCGCGACGAGCTGGGCTTTCTTACGCAGTCGTTCAATGCGATGACGCGGCAACTCTCCGAGGCGCGTGCCGCCGTGGAAAACAACCGCATCGCGCTCGAGCATTCCAAGGCCTATCTGGAAAGCATTCTCGCTAACCTGACCGCGGGCGTGTTCGTGTTCGACCGGCAGTTCCGCCTCACCACGGCGAACCGCGGCGCCGAGCGGATCTTCCGCCAGCAGTTCCAGTCGGCGCTCGGTGCGGCGCTCGACCGCATCACCGTGCTGAGCGATTTCGGCGCGATGGTGCGCAAGGCGTTTGCGGATCGCGAGGCGGCGAGCGGCGACGGTCACGACGACCGCGGTCACTGGCAACAGCAGTTCTCGGTGCAGGTGTCGGGCGAGACCGAACCGCTGACGCTGCTGGTACGCGGCGCGCGGCTCGTCTCCGCCACGGATCGCGACGCCGAGGACATGCAGA
>Ga0302314_10012847_pt1 | contig 14444 bp, 11 predicted proteins | sample III_Palsa_N2_3_FD_200533 | JGI IMG/M metagenome (GOLD analysis project Ga0302314, IMG submission 200533) | Peat permafrost microbial communities from Stordalen Mire near Abisko, Sweden - III_Palsa_N2_3 | ecosystem: Environmental > Terrestrial > Soil > Palsa > Peat permafrost | place: Sweden... | reverse complement strand
ATGCAGCAGGAACAGATAGAACGCCACGGCATTCCACAGCGCCGGAAAGCCGCGAAAATGATTGTCGTCAGCCTTCATCCGGCGATCGGCGAAATAGAGCGCACTTGAGACCACGATGCCGATACCGAGCAGCGGGGCTGCCAGCGGCAGCAGCAGGCCGCTCGCGGTAATCGCATAGGCCGGAACAAAGACGTAAGTGACAAAATCGACGACGAGGTCGAGCACTTCGCCCGACCAGTTCGGCTGCACGTCGACGACATTCAGCCGCCGCGCGATCGGGCCGTCGAGCGCATCGATCACGAGTGCGACCCCAAGCCAGGCGAACATAACGTTCCAGCGCCCGCGCACCGCCTCGAGTTGCGCGATCAGCGCGATACCCGCCCCCAAGGCCGTGAAGATATGCACGGAAAAAGCGGCCGCCCGCGTTCGCGGCGACGCCAGGGAAGAATCTTGCTGGTCGGCCTGCTCCATTTAACCGGCAGTGCTATCAGGAATCGCAGGCCTTTGCACATTGCCGCTTGCGGCGTTCCGCCGCGCAAAATCGATGAAAACTGAATAGACCATGCGGGCTTGAAAATGGCGCCGGGAACGTCAATTGTCCCGATATGAACGATGTTTCAGCCCCCTTCGATGTAGCCGTGATCGGCGGTGGACCTGCCGGCCTGGCGGCTGCGATCGCGCTGGCGCTAACCGGCGCGAATACCGCCCTGATCGCCCGTCGCGTACCCTATGCCGATAACCGCACCACCGCCCTGCTCGGCGACACCGTCGATTTTTTGCAGCGATTGGACGTCTGGTCGCGTTGCCAGGGTCAGGCCGCGCCATTGCAGACGATGCGTCTGGTCGACGATACCGGGCGGCTGATCCGCGCGCCGGAGGTGAAGTTCTCGTCCCGGGAAATCGGGCTCGATCAGTTCGGCTACAACATCCAGAACCGCGCGCTGATGGCTGCCCTGGAAGACCGCGCCGCAGCACTTTCGAACCTGGCGCGATTCGACGATGAGGCCGATTTGATCGGCCCGGAAGAATCGACCGTGGCGATCCGCACCGCCGCCGGCAAGTCACTATCGGCGCGTCTCGTCGTCGGCGCCGACGGGCGGCAATCGCCCTCCAGGAAAGCCGCCGACATCGCGGTCAGGCGCCGCGATCTCCACCAGGCCGCGCTGACCTTCAACATCGGTCATTCGCGGCCGCATCTGAATATCTCCACCGAATTTCACACACCCCACGGCCCCTGCGTTTTCGTACCACTGCCCGGCGACCGCTGCAGCGTGGTGTGGGTTGTCTCCCCCAGGGAAGCCGAGCGGCTGATCGCGATGAGCGATGACGAACTGTCCGCCGCCGCGGAGGCGCAATCGCACTCGATCCTCGGCCGCGTCCGTGTCGAACCGGGGCGCCACTTGTTTCCGCTCGCGATCGAACAGCCCGAAAACATTGCGCGGCATCGCGTTGCTCTCGTGGGCGAAGCCGCCCACGTGCTGCCGCCGATCGGCGCGCAGGGCCTGAATATGGGATTGCGCGACGCGGCCGATATCGCCGAGATCGCGGGCCACGCGATTTCGCAGGGCGAAGACCCCGGTTCGCCGCAGGTGCTTGCGCGATATCAATCGGCGCGACGCGCCGATGTCGCGAGCCGGACCATCGCGATCGATCTGGCGAACCGTTCGCTGCTCAGCGATTTTCTGCCGATGCAGTCGCTGCGCGCGGCCGGCCTGCACCTGATCGGCTCGATCGGTCCGCTGCGCCGGCTCGCCATGCGCGAGGGGTTGGCGCCGTCGTGGCGGCGGATCAACTAGGGCAAACGTTCCCAGACACCGTTGACGCGCGTGCGGCGTTACCGGGACAGTTCCTCTCTCGTCGCAATCAAAAGCGGCACGATCGAAAACAGGAAGATGCTGTCGCAGCAGAAGATCAGTGCGGACGGCGCCGCAGCCCTCGACCCCAGCACGGCCAGTGCCAGTCCGGGGCCCATATAGCCGATATTGCCATAACCGCCGGAAAGGCCCGCCAGCGTCGCCTCGCGAAACGACAGCCGTCCGATCAGCCGGCCGACCAGCATCGCCAGGACAAAGGCGCTCATCGTCGCCAGCGTGGTTGCGATCAGGAATGGCGGATTATTGAGTTCCGCGAACGGCGTCTTGGACATGATGCCGTACAGCAGCGCCGGCAGCGAGACGTAGAGCAGGAAGAAGTTCATCCAGGCGAGCCCCGCTTCCGGCAGGGCCCTGGCCTTGCCGCAGGCAAAGCCGACGAAGATCAGACTGAAATAGGGCAGCGCGAGATTGAGAACGTCGATCATGGGCAAGCGTCTTTTTCGTCATTGTTGCCCCGGTCGACAGTCCGGACGGTCAAGCCACAGCAAGGGTTAATTCGGCCGTTTGCCTCTAGCATCGGCCACAATCATGGTCTATTCGACGAGATATGATAAAAACGCGTACCGCCAAATTTCAGATCGGACAGATCGTCCGGCACCGGATCTTTTCGTTCCGGGGCGTGATTTTCGACATCGATCCGGAATTCAACAACACCGAGGAATGGTGGCTGTCGATCCCCGAGGACGTCCGGCCGCACAAGGATCAACCGTTCTATCACCTGCTCGCCGAGAATTCGGAGTCGGAATACGTCGCCTACGTTTCCGAACAAAACCTGTTGCCCGACGATTCCGGCGAGCCGATCCGGCATTCGCAGGTCGCCGAGATTTTCGTGAAGGACAAATCGGGCGGCTATCGGCCGCGGAACCCTTCGCTCAATTAGGTCGGGCTGAATTGGGTCGGACCGCAGACTGGTCCCAAAGAACTCTCGTCCGATAAAAAAAGGCGCCGGATCCGGCGCCTTTTTGCTGATATTAGCCAAGTTATTACTTGGCAGCCGGATTAGCCGGAGCCGCGCCCCCGGGCTGGGTCGCCTGCAGCTTCGCGCGAGCTTCATCGGCGCGCTTCTGCAGCTCTTCCTGCAGCTTCTTCTGGGTTTCTTCGAACACCTTCGGGTCGGTCGGCGGACCGTCGTAGGCCTTAGCAAATTCCGCCAGCGGCAACGGCAGCGTCAGCGGCGCACCATTGGAGTTGATGGCCTGGACCACGAGGTTCTGGCCCTTCTTCATGTTCGCAAGCAGCTCAGGGGTCACCTCGTAGTCCGACATGCAACCATTTTGGAAGCAGATCACGTAAGGACTCTGCATCGGAGGATTGCCGTCGACGATCACGCGGGTGCCGTGGATCAGCTGCATGCCGAGCGGAAGCGTGACGCGCAAAATCTTCTTCGGCTCGCCTTCGGGCTCGATGATGACAGCCGCGATCACGGGCTGGCCGGACTCGATGCGCCCGTCCTTGCCGGTGAAGCAGACCTGCTTGGCGTTGGCGTCCTGGCCCTTCAGACAGAACTTGGTCCAGGGCGCATAGATCAGTTGAACCTGCTGTTCCGGGGGCTGAGCGCCGGCTGGCGGGGCGCCTGCCGCGGCGGGGGCTCCGGCTGCCGGCGGCGCCGCCTGGGCGGCCGGTGCGGGTGCTGCGGGGGCAGGCTTGGGCGCAGCCTTCGCCCTGGCCTTGGGCGCCGCAGCTGTCGGGGCCGGAGCTTGGGCCCGAGCCTCGGAAGCAATAAACGAGGCGGCCAACGCGGTCGCCGCCAACAGGGCGAAAACCCGCCCACGCGGCCCGGCCGACGCGGCCAAGATACGGAAATTCATTGCAGAAAACCCTTTCTGAACGGAAGCGCCCGAAACCGCCGCAGGCGCAGGAGACCTGACCGTTGGGGCGGCTGTCTCCTTACCAATTAAGGCAGATACGTGACAGGCCGTGCGCCTTGGTCAATTGCACGTCTTCATACAGCGGCGTGCGGAAAGATCAATGCCGACAAGCATCTTTGATGCATGTCGACGTCGAATGAGAGGCCGTCATGTTAGACTGACAAAAGTGAGGGATATCGAATCAAATCAGCGCGATGGTTTGCGGGGTTCGAGGTGCTTGCACGTTCGGGCTTTGGCCTGTGGTGCCCTCACCCTCGCATTTTTGATCGCGACGGATGCCCGCCATGTCTCGGCAGAGCCAAGCGAGGTCTCGGCGAAGCCAAGTTACGCGCTCGCGATGCATGGCGCGCCGGCGCTGCCGGCCAATTACAGCCATATGCCCTATGCCAATCCCGATGCGCCGAAAGGCGGCCGGCTGGTGCAGGGCCTTCTCGGCAGCTTCGATAGCCTCAATCCCCTGATCGTCCGGGGCGTCCCCGTGCAGCAGATCAGGGGCTACGGTTTCGAGCGGGGCTATGTGTACGAAAGCCTGATGGCGCGCGGCGACGACGAGGCCTTCACGCTTTACGGCCTGTTGGCCAAAAGCGTGGAAACCGACGACGTCAGAGGCTACGTCACCTTCCATCTCGATTCCCTGGCGCGGTTCTCGGACGGGCAGCCGGTGCGCGCCGAGGACGTGCTGTTTTCCTGGGCATTGCTGCGCGACCATGGCCGGCCCAACCATCGCCAATATTATTCCAAGGTCGCCAAGGCCGAAGCGCTCGACCCGCTCACGGTGAGGTTCGATTTCGGCGGCGTCCCCGACCGCGAACTGCCGCTGATCCTCGGTCTGATGCCGATCCTGCCCAAGCACGCCGTCGACGTCGCAACCTTCGAGGAAACGTCGATGGCGCCGCCGATCGGGTCCGGCCCCTATCGCGTCACCGACGTGAGACCCGGCGCCAGCGTCACCTTCACGCGCAATCCGGATTATTGGGGCCGCGACCTGCCGGTCAATCGCGGCCTTTGGAACTTCGATGAGATCAGGCTCGATTTCTATCGCGAGGCCAACGGCCAGTTTGAAGCCTTCAAGCGCGGCCTCTACGATTTTCGCGTCGAAACCGAACCGCTGCGCTGGCACGACGGATATGATTTTCCCGCCGCCCGCGACGGCAAGGTGATCCGTGACACCATCAAGACCGGAGTGCCGCAGCCGTCGGAATTCCTGGTGTTCAACACCCGGCGTCCGTTGTTTTCAGATATCCGGGTGCGCCAGGCCCTGACGCTGCTGTTCGATTTCGAATGGATCAACCGCAATTACTTTTTCGACCTTTACGCGCGCTCTGCGGGCTTCTTCGCCGGATCGGAGTTATCGGCCTATGGCAGAGCGGCCGATGACCGCGAACGCGAACTGCTGAAGCCGTTTGGCCCGGATATTGCGCCCGATATTCTCGACGGCAGCTATCGCCTTCCCGTCACCGATGGCTCGGGCCGCGATCGCACCACGCTGCGCCGCGCGCTGACGCTGCTGTCCGAGGCCGGCTACGATCTGGAAGGTACGGTGCTGCGGCAGCGTTCGACCAAAGCGCCCCTCACCTTCGAAATTCTGGTGACCACGCGCGACCAGGAACGTATCGCGCTGGCCTATACGCGCGATCTCAAGCGCGCAGGAATCGATGTGACGGTGCGCTCGGTCGATGCCGTTCAATTCGATCAGCGCCGGCTCGGCTTTGATTTCGACATGATCCAGAATCGCTGGGACCAGTCGCTGTCACCGGGCAACGAGCAATGGTTCTATTGGGGCAGCGAGGCCGCCGACAGTCAGGGCACGCGCAACTATATGGGGGCAAAAGATCCCGCGATCGATGCCATGATCGCAGCGCTGCTGGCGGCGCGCGGGCGTCCCGGTTTCGTTTCGGCGGTGCGGGCGCTCGACCGAGCCCTGATGTCGGGCTTCTACGCTATCCCCCTGTTTAACGTCAGAGAGCAATGGATCGCGCGCTGGAATCGGATAGAACGGCCCAGTACTACGGCCTTGACGGGCTATCTTCCGGAAACCTGGTGGCAACGACCGGCAGCTCCATCCAAATGACCCTGCCAAATGACCCTGCGAAGTAACCCCGCGAAGTGACCCCGTGATCCAGACCACCGCATCGCCGACACTTGAAGGATTGTTTCGACGGATCCTGGCACGTCAGCCGGACGCGCTGGCATTGCTTGATCCCATGAACAAGCTGCGCGTGACCGGGCAGCCGCCCAAACGGCTGACCTTCGCGCAGGCCGACCGGGCCATCTCGGCGCTGGCGGCGCATTTCATCGAATCGGGCCTGCCGGCCAATTCCGTGATCGCGATTCAACTGCCCAATACGGTCGAGTTCATGCTCACCGTGCTTGCCGCGCATCGCGCCGGGCTGATTGTGGCGTTGCTTCCGATGCTCTGGCGTCAGGCCGAATTGACGGTGGCGCTCAATCGCACCGGCGCCCGGGCGATCGTGACCACGAGCAAGATCGACGGTGTCAGCCACGCTGATCTGGCGATGAACGCCGCGGCCGAAGCGTTTTCGATCCGTCATGTCTGCGGCTTCGGCGACGACCTGCCCGAAGGCATGGCATCGCTCGACCATGCCATCGCCAATCCATCGGAAACCACGCGCGCATACATACAAGACGGCCGCAAGGCTGCGGTGATCTCTTTCGACGTGACCGCGGACGGGTTTCGCGCGGTCCCGCGCACGCATCTGAGCCTGATCGCCGGTGGCCTCGCCGTTTTCCTTGAAAGCGACGTGATCCAGGGCGCAACGATCATGTCGGCCTTCGCGCCGTCATCCTTCGCGGGCCTCACCTCCTCGCTGCTGGTCTGGCTGTTGTCCGGTGGAACGCTGTCGCTGCATCATCCGTTCGACGGCGACCTCTTCGAACAGCAGATCAACGACGATGGCTGCGACACGCTGGTCGCGCCGGCATCGTTGGCGTTGCGGTTGACCGAGGTCGATATGCCGTCACGGCTGCCGACCTTGCGCAACGTCATCGGCTTGTGGCGCGCCCCGGAACAGATATTGGCATCACCGTCATGGACCACCCCGCACGCCGCGCTCACAGACATCTATCTGTTCGGCGAAGCCGGGTTGTTCGGCGCCCGTCGCGCGGCCGACGGCACGCCGGCGCCGATCCTGCCCGGTCCCCACGGCGCGCCGCGGGATATCAGGGGTTCGTCGATCGCCGGCGAAACCCTGATCACCCCGCGAGGCACGCTGGGATTGCGCGGACCGATGGTGGCGGTAGCGGCCTACGCACCGCCGGCTCCAACCAGCGACTCGCTGATGACACCGCCGCCGCGCGATTATGTCGACACGGACTATGCCGCACGGCTCGACCGCGCGACCGGCACGGTCTGCATTACCGCGCCGCCCTCGGGTACCATGGCGGTCGGCGGCTACCGTTTTCTGTCGCAGGATTTGCAGGAGTGGGCCAAGCGCCTCGGCCAAGGCGCGCTGCTGACGGCGCTGCCCGATCGGTTGAGCGGCTACCGGTTGGCCGGCCGCGCCCACGACAATGCCCGTGCCCGCGAGGCGCTGGCAGAACTGGGCCTTAACCCGCTGATGGTGGAAGCGTTTCGCGAACGGAGCGGCCCTTAGCTGATTCAAATCGGCAGACTTCGTTGACGGGGCATTAAGGCCGGCAAATTAGGATTCGGCGCTCAATCGATCGCGTTGGTCCGAATTATCAGATGTCGCAGCAAGGCCCTGTTATCGTGGTATCGACCGCCGGGCGCCCGTCGTTTGCGTCCGCGCTTGACGATGCCAGGGTATTTCCGGTTATCGACACCGTTTGGGCCGACGCCGCGCGTGCGGTCGAGCAGTTGCAGCCGGCCGCCGTTTTGGTCGCGATGTCCGGCAACATCGAACCGCGGTTTACGGTCCTCGCCAAACAGATTGCCGCCAAACAGCCCTATCTGCCGTTGATCGCGGTCGATCCGCAGCCATTGCTGCCGGAAAACGCCATTCCGTTCGCGCAAAGTGGCGGCAATTTCGATCGGTTGATGGCGCGGCTGCGCGCCGCGCTGCGGGTCCGGACCCTGCAAACGACGGTGATGCGCCGGCTCGACGACGGCCCGGCGGCGGCGATAGCCCTGTCGAACGCCGACTCCGTCGCCGATGCCACCGTGCTTTTGATTGGCCGGGGTACGGCCTATCCGTCGCTGTCGGTGTCGCTCGGCGAGCGAATGGGGGTCGTCGGCGCGCTCAGCATTGAAGCCGCGGCGAACCATCTCAATGTGCGTGACATCGATGGCATCGTGCTCGGCGAAGGCTTCAGCGCGCGGGTGATGGACGCCTTTCTCACCGTGCTCGCCGAGGATGCCCGCTTTCGCAATCTGCCGGTAATTCTGACGTCGGACCAACTGGCGCCGGCCTACGATCTGCCTAACCTCGAAATCATTTTGGGAGAGCCGCCGCAGGTCGCTGCCAACGCCCTGCCGCTGATCCGCCAACACGCGTTGGAGACCCATTTGAGCCGTACGCTGCGCTCGATCGACGCCGGCGGCCTGCTCGATCCGCGAACCGGCCTGCTGACGCCGGCCGCCTTCAGCCGCGATTTGGCGACCGTCGTCTATCAGACGCTGTCGCGCGGCGGCGGATTATCGCTGGCGCGCTTCGCTTTCGATCCGGCGCATCCTCGCGCCCAACTCGATGGCGCGCGGATCATCGGCCGCCTGATGCGGCGGATGGATTTCGGCGCGGCCCAGCAAGATGGATCGATTGTGGTCGCGTTCGCCGAGACCGATTTACGCACCGCTCACGCCATCGCGCGGCGGCTATCCAGCGTGATGCGCCATACCAGCCACGGCAAGCGCGACACGCGCCCGGAGCCGGTGGTGACGCTTGCGACCATGCTGCCATCGGATTCAGCAAGATCGCTGCTGGCCCGGCTCGACGAGCAAAGCCAACGCGCCGCGTCGTGACATCAGCGGCTTTGGTAAATTCTACGCCGCCTTCTTGTTCTCGGCGAGATTGGCCAACTGCCGCAGGATCTCCGTCGTGCCCATCAGGCGTTCTTCCGGCGTCTCCCAATCCTGCAAGAAAACCACCTTCATGTCGGGCCGCACCTTGGCGGCCTGGCCATGCTGGCGGATGAAATAGACCAGCCGGTCCGGCTGCGCGAACTTGTTATCGCGGAAGGTGATGACGGCACCCTTCGGCCCGGCATCGACCTTCTCGACATTGGCTCTCCGGCAATAGGCCTTGATCGCGGCGACCTTGAACAAATAGCGCACCTCGTCCGGCAACACGCCAAAACGATCGCGCAGCTCGGCGCCGAAATTGCCGATCGCCTCGTCGGTCTCGAGATCGGCGAGCCGCCGGTACAGCGACAGCCGTACCGCCAGATCGTTGACGTAGTCCTCCGGGATCAGCACCGGCATGCCGATGGTGATGGTCGGCGACCAGCGATCGGCGACCGGCTCGACCACGCCGGCCTTGAGGTTGAGGATCGCCTCCTCCAGCATCGATTGATACAGCTCGAATCCAACTTCCTTGATGTGCCCGGATTGCTCGTCGCCGAGCAGATTGCCGGCGCCGCGGATATCGAGGTCGTGCGAGGCGAGCTGGAAGCCCGCGCCCAGCGTCTCCAGCGATTGCAACACCTTCAGCCGCCGCTCGGCCTGCCCGGTGATCTTGGCCTGCGCCGGCAGCGTGAACAGCGCGTAGGCCCGCAGCTTCGAGCGGCCGACCCGTCCGCGCAATTGATAGAGCTGCGCCAGGCCGAACATGTCGGCGCGATGCACGATCAGCGTATTGGCGTTGGGAATATCGAGACCGGACTCGATGATCGTGGTCGAGAGCAGGATATCGTATTTGCCGTCATAGAACGCCGTCATGATGTCTTCGATCACGGTCGGCGGCATCTGGCCGTGGGCGACCGCGACCTTCATCTCCGGCACGGTCTTGTCGAGGAAATCCTTCACGCTGGCGAGGTCCTCGATCCGCGGCACCACATAGAACGCCTGTCCGCCCCGATAGCGCTCGCGCAACAGCGCCTCGCGGATCATCAAGGGATCGTGCGGCGCCACGAAGGTACGCACCGCGAGACGATCGACCGGCGGGGAAGCAATGATCGAGAGATCACGGACGCCGGTCAGCGCCAGTTGCAACGTGCGCGGGATCGGGGTGGCGCTCAGGGTCAACACGTGCACCTGGGCGCGCAACTGCTTCAGGCGTTCCTTGTGGCTGACACCAAAATGCTGTTCCTCATCAACGATGACAAGGCCGAGATCCCTGAACTTGATCGACTTGCCGAGGATTGCATGGGTACCGACCACGATATCGACCGCGCCCTCCGCCAGTCCCTTCTTGACCTGCGTCATTTCCTTGGCCGCGACCAGGCGCGAGGCCTGCGCGACGTTAACCGGGAAGCCGCGAAACCGCTCGGCGAAATTCTTGCTGTGCTGCCGCGCCAATAGCGTGGTCGGTACCACGACCGCGACCTGCTTGCCATCGAGCGCCACGGCAAACGCCGCGCGCAGTGCCACTTCGGTCTTGCCGAAACCGACGTCGCCGCAGATCAGCCGGTCCATCGGCCGGCCGCTTTCGAGATCCTTCAAGGTCGCATTGATGGCGCCGAGCTGGTCCTCGGTTTCCTCATAGGGAAAACGCGCGCAGAACTCGTCATAGACATGCGGCTGCACCGGCATCTTCGGCGCCTCATGCAGATGCCGTTCGGCCGCGATCTTGATCAACTCGCCCGCGATCTCGCGGATGCGGTTCTTGAGTTTTGCTTTCCGCGCCTGCCAGCCGCCACCACCCAGCCTGTCCAACTCGACATTGGCGTGATCGGAACCGTAGCGCGACAATAGCTCGATATTCTCGACCGGCAGGAACAGCTTGGTCTCGGCGGCGTACCGCAGCTCAAGGCAATCATGCGGCGCGCCGGAGACCTCCAGCGTCTGCAACCCAACGAACCGGCCGATGCCGTGCTCGACATGGACCACGAGATCGCCGGCGGCCAGACTCGTGACCTCCGAGATGAAATTGTCGAGCTTGCGGCTCGCTTTGCGCGGCCGCACCAGCCGGTCGCCAAGAATGTCCTGCTCGCTGATGACGGCGACCTGATCGGTCTCGAAGCCGGATTCCATGCCGACCACGGCCAGCATCGCCTCGTTGCGCGGCGTCGCCTGCACCGTGCGCCAGGTGTTGACGCTGGTCAGGTTGTTAAGCTTGTGATCCCGCAGCATGCTGCCCATGCGGTCGCGCGAACCTTCGCTCCACAGCGCAATCACCACTTTCTTGCGCTGGGCTTGCAGCGCCTGCACGTGCGTCACCACGGTCTCGAACACGTTGACCGTGCCATCGGCCCGTTCAGGCGCGAAGTTACGGCCCATCCGCGCGCCGGCATCGACGACGCCGACGCTGCCCTCGGGCACCGCAAACGGCGTCAGCCGCGCCAGCGACGACTGGTCAAGACATCGGCTCCATTCGTCGTCGGTCAGATACAGCCGGTCCGGCGGCAATGGCTGGTACAGCGCGCCGCCGCCCGGATGCTCCATCGCCTCGCGCCGGGCTTCGTAATAATCCGAGATCTGCTTGAAGCGCTCGCGCGCGGCGTCCTCGCCTTGCGGCTCGATCGCAATCGGTGCGGCACCGAGATAGTCGAACAGCGTGTCCATCCGCTCCTGGAACAGCGGCAGCCAATGCTCCATGCCGGGATAGCGGCGGCCTTCGCTGACGGCTTCATAGAGCTGATCGTCGCGCTGCGGCGCGCCGAAGGTCGCGACATAGCCCATCCGGAAGCGGCGGATGGTTTCAGTGACAAGCTGAAATTCCGAGATCGGAACCAGATCGAGCGCACGCATGTCCAAAAGCGTGCGCTGGGTTTCCGCATCGAACGTGCGGATCGACTCCAGGCTATCGCCGAAGAAATCGAACCTTACCGGCTGATCGAGGCCGGCCGGAAACAGATCAAGAATGCCGCCTCTGACGGCATATTCACCGGGCTCGCGCACGGTCGAGGAGCGGTTATAGCCGTTATGTTCCAGCCACGACACGATCGAGTCCATCGGCACGACATGGCCGGGCGCGACCGACAGCGCCTGCGCCGCCACGATTTCCCGCGCCGGCACCCGCTGCACGATGGCGTTGACCGTCGTCAGCACGATCAGCGGCTTGTCACTGCCTTGAAGTCGGGCCAACCGCGCCAGCGTGGTCAGCCGTTGCGCCAGCACGCCGCCATGCGGCGACACCCGGTCATAGGGTTGGCAATCCCAGGCCGGAAACTGCAGCACCGGCAAGTCCGGCGCGAAGAACTCCAGCGAGCGCGCCAATTGCTGCATCCGGGCGCCGTCGCGGCACACCACCGCAAGACTGATCGCCGGCGGTTTCGGCCGCGCCGCCACCGCGCGGGCAAGGTCTGAAACGACAAGGCCTTCCGCGCCCTCGGCGACATTGGCAAAGGTCAGCGCGCGGCCGGGCGCAAGCAATTGCGCCGGCGATTGGACGGGTGCCTTCATGCGTCGTGATCCGCCGCGCGAAACGCCTTGATCCGTTCAAACAGCGCGCCGGCATGTTCGGCCGCCGGCGGGATGCTGCCGGTCAATGCGGCATAGAGATCGGGATCGGGCACATCGATCAGGAGTTCGAGGTCGGTCAATTCCTCATCCGTCAGGCGCGTAATTTCGGCGTCGGCGAACCGGCCGAGGATGAGATCCATCTCGCGGGTCCCACGATGCCAGCAGCGAAACAACAGCCGCTTGCGACGGTCATCCAGGCCGTCGCTTGATCGTGTCGATCCCGTCATGTCCAATTCCAATCCGAACGCCAAAAGCCCGGACGTGGTGCCGGGCGGGGTTGATATAGCGTTCGGATCAGGGAATGTCAGTAGCTGTTCTCAGCGCAAAATTGCATGAATGGCCTGTTGACGCAGCTTTGCGATCTCGCGGCGCGATGCGCCCGAGTTTTAGTGAAGCTTTCGCCCGTAGAGGGCGTGTGCGACCCTCTGGGAGGGCGCGGCGCGACCCCAAGGAGGGCGCGGGGAATGCCGGGTGCCCGCTGCACCCGCAGCCTCGTGTGTAAAAAAGTGGTGACACACGAGTGTCGCCACCACAGGTCCACCGGAATCACCCGGCATTCCCGCACGCAATGGTTTTAACGGTTTCCTTCGTGCTCTCCCCGGTGATCGGGCTCGTTTGTCACCGTCGCTGGTGAGAAGCTTGCTTCTCACGAACTTGACGCCAGCGTCGAGGCGTCAGGACCACACGACTTCGCCGTCCGCGAATAGCGCCCTCGTCAGGAGCACCTTCGCGTCCACCGCATCCCGCCCCGCGTCCGTGACGATCGCGAGCCGCCCCTCAAGTGGGACGGGACAGCGTGGGATATGTTGATGATTTGGGTCGGATGAAAACAGAAATATTTTTGTAAAGCAGGCTGGACAGACCCCAAATCAGTCGAGCGACGGATCAGTCGTGACCGCTGAATTCATACGTTCGATCGGCATCGTCCATGCCATCAAAAACGCCTTCGACGTCGATCAGCTATCCCTTGTCGGCTGCGGCGAACACCTCCCGGCAGGCCGCTACGCCGTTGATGGCTGCGGCAACGCCGACATAGGGTACGAGCTGCATCATGACCTCGACGAGTTCTGCGCGCGTAACGCCGCAACGCAGGGCTCCGCCGATATGGGTCCGCAACTGCGGCGCCGCGGTTCCGAGCGTCGCCAGCGATGCGACGGTGACGATCTGCCGCGTGCGTGAGTCGAGCACCTCGTTCTGGTAGATCTCTCCATAGATCGTCTCCAGCACATAGGTTGCGAGCCCGGGAGCGAGGTCGCCCAGCGATCTCTCAACCTGCTCGGGGGTCTGCCCGAGAATCTCTCCGATCTTTTGTGCACCGCGCGCGCGGCGTTCTGGGTCTGATTGCATGGCGGCTTCCTTCTGTCCCCGGTCGCGTTAAGGTGATCCTGTTGCCGGTCCGGTCTGACGCGAGCAATCGCCCGGGCTGCACGGCCGGCATCGTTAAACGATAACAAGCCGAAATACGCAACGCCGTGCAAGCGATGGGGAGCCTATGTTCAGCCGATATCTCAAAATGATCGCGCTTGGCGCCGCCGCGACGATAACGCTGGCCGGAAGCGCGAATTTGGCGGAGGCACAGACCTTTCCCGCGCGCCCGATCAAGATTGTGATCGGATTCGGTCCCGGTTCTGCCGCGGATATCCTGGCCCGACTTGTCGGCAAGCAAATGGAAGTCAGTCTCGGTCAGCCGATCATCGTCGAAAATCGACCGGGCAACAGCAGCATGCTTGCGGCGGAAACCGTGGCGCGCGCCTCCGCCGATGGCTACACGCTGTTCATGGCGACCATCGCCAACACACTCAACCCGGCAGAGACGAAATCGAATTTCAATCTCGGAAAAGATCTTGCGCCGATCGTTCTGCTGGGCGTAGTTCCCAACGTGCTGGTGGCAAATCCGTCGGTGCCAGCCAATAATTTGCAGGAGTTGATCGCGCTGGCGAAGAGCCAACCCGAGAGCTTGTCGTTCGGCTCCTCCGGCTACGCGACGGCGAGTTATATGGCCGCCGAGCTGTTCAATGCCCAAGCCGGCACCAAGATCCTGACGGTGCCTTATCAAGGCGGCAGCAACCAGGCGCTCTCGGACCTGCTCTCCGGCCGAATTACCCTGATGTTCAATGTCGCCCCAACGCTGGCCCCGTAGGTCGAGGCGGGCAAGTTGAAGGC
>Ga0302314_10012844_pt1 | contig 14447 bp, 14 predicted proteins | sample III_Palsa_N2_3_FD_200533 | JGI IMG/M metagenome (GOLD analysis project Ga0302314, IMG submission 200533) | Peat permafrost microbial communities from Stordalen Mire near Abisko, Sweden - III_Palsa_N2_3 | ecosystem: Environmental > Terrestrial > Soil > Palsa > Peat permafrost | place: Sweden... | reverse complement strand
GGTTAAACGGCAAGCTATGTGCGGCTAACAACACCCAATCCCGCCGCCCCGCCGCACCGGCACCCCAGCCGGGGACTGACGCACGTCGCCCGCCCGCGCAATCCGCACTGGCAACTTATTCTGCGACGCGGCCCATAGCGTGCTTTCCCTCGCCAGGAATCAAGTCTTCGCGATCATGACGGTGAACCGGGCGGGCCGGCGCGACCGGGCGTCACCCGGGCACCTCGCGTACCAGCAAGCACCCCGGCTGAGCGGCAGGCCTTGCGGCTAGACTTCGACGCGGTAGTTCAGCGTCAGGTCCCAATGGGCCGTATGTGCGTCACGCACCTGCGCGGAACGCTCCGGGTTGTCGTCGCATTCGAGGTTGATGAGGCCGTGCCTCAGCGCGAGTGCCGACTTTGTCCTATGCGCGGCTCTCGGCCCGCTTGCGGTAGGCGGATGGTGATTCTCCGGTCTGTCTCGCGAACGCGCGCGTGAACGCGCTGGCGCTGTCGAAGCCTACGGCGGTGGCGACGTCGATGACGCTTCGGTCGTGCTCGGCGAGCAGGGCCATGGCCCGGAGCAGGCGGCTCTGGCGGGTGTAGGCGCGCCAGGTCATCCCGGCCTCGGCCGGGAAGCGGCGGCGCAGCGTCCGCTCCGAAAGCCCGGCCGCCCGGCAGACCCCGGCCGCCGTCACCGTGTCCAGGTGCTTGTTCGTGTAGTCCATGACCTCGGCGATGACCGGGTCCGAGGCCACCGGCAGCCACAGCGGCGTTTCCTGGTCGAGCCACTCGAGGACCAGGCTGGCCAAGACGTCGAAGTAAGCGTCCGCCGTGGCGTCGCTGACCGGCCGGGCGATCGGCCAGCGGGCCGCGTAGGCGATCATCTCGCGGATCACCGGGGCGGCGGCGAGCACCCGGGCGCGATCGGCCGGGGCCGTCATCATCGAGGGCTCGAAGAAGACCGCGACCGAGCGCAGGCCGCGCAGGGTCGTCGCGTGCGGGAGGCCGGCCGGGATCCAGATCGCCTGCTGCGGCGGAACCAGGTAGCGGCCGCCCGTCGTCTCGACCTCGGCGACCCCGGTGAGAGCGTATTCGACCTGGTGGTAAGGATGCCGGTGCCAGCCGGTCACCACATCGGGCCGGTCCCAGCAGACGGTGCCGGCCCGGACGGTCAAGGCCGTGCGCGGGTCGACGTAACGGGCACCGGCCGCCAGGGGCAGATTACTGGCCGGGCGTGCGGAGACGGCCACAGCACAACAGCGTACTAATAAACCTCATGAACAAGTCACACCTCGAGTACCTGGCTAGCCCGGCCTGGGCCGACCGGCTGGCGACCGAGTTGCTCCCCTGGATCGAGCGGGTCGCTGACCTCGGCGATGACGTGCTGGAGATCGGGCCGGGACCCGGCCTCACCACCGACATCCTCCGGCAGCGCGCCGCCCGGGTGACCGCCGTTGAGATCGACGACGCCCTCGCCGGAGCCCTCGCCGAGCGCCTGCGGGGGACCAACGTCGAGGTCATCCACGGTACTGCCGCCGACACGGGGCTCGCCGCCGGGCGTTTCTCGGCCGCGACCTCGTTCTCGATGCTGCACCACGTCCCCTCAGCCAGGGAGCAGGACCGGATTCTCGCCGAGGTCTACCGCGTCCTGCGGCCGGGTGCGGCGCTGCTCGTCACCGACGCGCGTGACCTCGACGCACTCCGGGAACGTCACGCGGACGACGTGTTCGTGCCGCTGAGTGAGGACACCCTCGTGTCCCGGCTGCACACGGCCGGGTTCACCGATGTCGAGGTCGAGATCCGCGACACCGAGATCAGGCTCACCGCCCGGAAGGCGTGAGCGCCGACGGGACGTGCACGGCGATCTCCCCGCCGAGCCGGAACCCGGGGGCCAGGCCGAGGTGGTCACCGCTCCAGAAGCGGCCCGGGTCGTACCACGCGGGATCGCGGGTGCCGGGCAGCAGGCCCATCGCCTGGTAGGTGGTGGCCAGCACCTCCGCGCAGTAGGCGGTCTCCAGGGCGACGTCACTGGCCGGGTGCCGCAGGACCGGCGCGCGGCCGAGCAGCCACCGGGACGCGAGCCGGGCGGTGGACGGGAAGGGGGTGCCGTCCAGCCGGGCGATCGTGCGCAGGACGGCGTCCTCCATCTCGCTGGTCACCGGCGGGTCCAGCTGACGGAGCCAGGCCCGCTGGCCGTACTTGGCCGCCCAGACCGTGACCGCGTCCCGCAGGTCATGAAGCTGGACGCCCCGGTGCCTGGACCCGTCCCACACGTCGGGCAGGGAGCGGCCGAGCTCGGCGTGCCACATCAGCGGGGGCAGGTCCTCGATGACCACGGACATGCCCACATGGTTCACCGGGCTGTTGGTCGCCACCTGGATCGCGCGGTCGGCCACCGTCCGGCCGCGGAAGACCCACACGTCGCCAGTGCGGGCCAGGTCCACGGCCCCGTCCAGGGTAATGCTCGCGTCTGCCACCCTTTAGCCTAAGCAGATGCGCATGTGGAAAGCACTCGGACTCGCCGCCTTCGCCGGCGTGGCCGCTACCGGGGTCGTGATCGTCCGGGCCGAACGCCGCCGCCGCGCCTACACACCGGACGAGATCCGGGACCGGCTGCACGACCGGCTCACCGCGTCAGACGACGCGTCCGGTGACCCGTCCGGTGACGCTCGGGCCGGCCAGCCCGGGGACCTATGACGGGTTGTCGAGCCAACGGCCGAACCAGGCCCCGATGCGGCGCAGGACGTCGAGCTGGTGATTGCGCTCGCTGATCCCGTGTCCTTCCCGCGGGTAGATGACCAGCTGGTGGTCGACGCCGAACCGGGCGAGCGCCCGCTGGAAGTACACCGCCTGGCCGACCGGCACGTTGGTGTCGTTCTCGCCGTGCAGGATCAGCACCGGGGTCCGTATCTTCGAGGCGTAGGAGATCGGGCTGAGCTCGTCGTGCCGGTGCGGGCCGGGTCCTTCCCAGCCGCAGCCGCCGCCGAGGCCGGCCTCCTGGGTACCGAGCTCGCCCACGCCGACCTGCATGCCCCAGTCGCTGATCCCGGCGCCCATGAACGCGGCCCGGAAGCGTCCGGTCTGTCCCACCGCCCAGGCGGCCATGAAGCCGCCGTGGCTCCAGCCGCCGATCCCGAGCCGATCGGGATCGGCGATCCCGTCGGCGATCAGCAGGTCGATCCCGCTGAGTATGTCGGTCCACTCGTCGGTGCCGACCGCCCCCGCCACGGTCACCGCGAACTCGTGCCCGTGGCCGGAACTGCCCCGCGGGTTGGGCAGGAAGACCGCGTAGCCCCCGGCGGCGAGCAACTGCCGGGGCTCCCACCAGTGGCCGAACGCGTCGGCGAACCGGCTGTAGGGGCCGCCGTGCACCAGGGTGATGAGCGGGAACGGGCCGTCCTCCCGGCCGCGGCCCGGCGGCAGGATCAGCAGGCCATCGAGCGCGAGACCGTCGGACGCCGTGTAGGCCAGGCGTTCCTGCGTCCCCAGCCTGACCTGGCGCAGTTCCGGGCGGGTGTCGCTGAGCCGGCGAAGCTGACCGCCCGGCGGCCCGGCGTGGACATCCGCTGGCTGATAGGCGGTGCTCGCCAGCACGGCCACCAGGTCGCCGGCGGCGCTAGCGGTCAGCGAATCGGCGCCGCCCGGCCAGCCGGACACCCGGCGGAACCGCTGGGTGTCGGGGTCGAGCCGGTAAAGGGCGGTGTCGAGCCCCTCGGCGAACAGCGCCAGCGGCGGCCCGCCGGTCACCTGTTGCAGTTCGACGGGGCAGACGGTCATGCCCTCGGTGAGGTTGCGGTGCTCGGGGGTACCGTCGCCGACGGGCTGGTCGTCCGCGGCGGGCACGGCGACGTCGAAGACGGCCGTGCCGCCGACCGGGCCGGGAGGCGTCATCGCTAGATAGGCGACGTGCCAGCGGCCGCCCGCGCTCCACCAGGCCGGCGAGGACGCTTCCAGCCCGGCCGGGCCCAGGTCGCGGGCCTTCCCGGTGTCCGGGTCGACCATGTGCAGCCGGGCGGTGAAGGCGCCGGGCTCATCTTCCGGGCAGTCCCAGCTGATCACGGCCAGGGGGCCGCCGTCCGGGCGCTGGGCCACGCTGACGACGTGCCGGCCGGCGATCCCGCCGACCACCGCCGGCTCGCGGCTTCCGGGCGGGAGCAGCCGCAGCCGGTCGACGGGCGCGCGCTCGCCCCAGACGATCGCGTCGTCGCGTTCCGCCTGCCTGCGCTCGTCGGTGGCGTCCAGTTCGTCCGGGGCGACGATGGCCACCGTCCGGCCGTCGGCCAGCGGGACGTGACCGGAGATCCCCGGTCCCCAGCTGGTCAGGGTTTCGGCACCGCCGCCGTCGAGGCCGATCTGGTGCAGCTGCCCGTCCGACAGGAACACGATCGAGGCCGAGTCCGGCATCCACCGGGGTGAGTGAGCCCGCGCGGTTCCGTCGGTCAGCCTCCTGGGCGGCGAACCCGTGCTGACCGGAGCCACCCACAGGGACCTGAGCCGCGGCTCCCCGGTCGCCCCGCGGGTGGTGACCGTGTAAGCCACCCACCGGCCGTCCGGGGAGATCACCGGCTCCAGCGGCGTGGCCCCGTCCACGAGCAGTTCGGAGGTCAGCTCTCGTATTGCTTCACTCACGGCACGTCCCTCAAGGAAACGGGTTGGCGGCCTGAACGCCGTCGTTGGTGCCGGCGAACCGCTGCCACACTACGGACGGGCCGCCGACGGCACAAAGCCTTTTCCGGCCGTTTCCGCGTGGCCGCACTTCAGTCCCCTCCGCTGGGAACGATGGCTTGGTCGAAACGGGCGGCGAGGGCGAGGAACTCGGTGGCCCAGCCGCTGCTGATGGCGGTTTCCTGCAGCGAGCCGGTCGGCGCGAACAGGACCCGGAGCGCCTGCCGGTCCGGCTCGTCGAGTCCCCGGCGCGCCTCGGCCTTGGCCAGGAACGAGCCGATCTCGGACCGCAGCTCGTCGGGCTCGTAGGCGCTCCAGTCCGTGTCCACGTCGTCGCGGCCGACGAGCTCGGCGACCCGGCGGAGCACGGCGGCCAGCTCGGAATTGTTGCTCGCACCGTCGCTCATCCCGCCATGATGCCAAAGCCACGGCCGGCTTCGGGTGATGATCTCCCGGTGGATCCGGAGCTCTCCTGGCACTGATCTTCCGGCTAGGCCGCCGATCCGGCGCGATCGTCCTACGGCATAGGATCGAGACTATGGAACAGCGAGTTATCGGAAAGACCGGCTGGCCCGTCTCGATCATCGGCCTCGGCACCTGGCAGCTCGGGGCCGACTGGGGTTCGGTGACCGAATCCGACGCGCTCGCGGTGCTGAGCGCGGCCGTCGAGTCCGGGGCCACGTTCCTCGACACCGCGGATGTGTACGGCGACGGGCGCAGCGAGCAGCTGATCGGGCGGTTCCTGGCCGGGAACCCCGGGCACGGCATCGTCGTCGCCACCAAGATGGGCCGGCGGGTCGCGCAGCTGCCGGAGAACTACACGCTGTCGAACTTCCGGGCCTGGACCGACCGGTCGCGGGCCAACCTGGGCGTGGACCGGCTGGACCTCGTCCAGCTGCACTGCCCGCCGACGCCGGTCTTCTCCTCGGACGCGGTCTACGACGCGCTTGACACGCTGGTCGCCGAGGAACGGATCACCGCCTACGGGGTCAGCGTGGAGACCTGCGACGAGGCCCTGGCGGCGATCGCGCGGCCGGGCGTGGCCACCGTGCAGATCATCTTCAACGCGTTCCGCCGCAAGCCGCTCGACCAGGTGCTGCCCGCCGCGTCAGCGGCCGGGGTCGGCATCATCGTCCGGGTGCCGCTGGCGTCCGGGCTGCTGTCCGGCCGGTACACGATGGACACCGTCTTCGCGGCGGACGACCACCGGAACTACAACCGGCACGGCGAGGCCTTCGACGTGGGCGAGACGTTCTCCGGGGTGGATTACCCGACCGGGGTCCAGGCGGCGGCCGACTTCGCCGCGATCACCTCGGCCGAGCCGGGCACCACCGCCCAGGAGGCGCTGCGCTGGGTGACCCAGCAGCCGGGCGTCACCACGGTCATCCCCGGCGCGCGCAGCCCCGAGCAGGCCCGGCAGAACGCGGCGGCCGCCGACCTGCCGCCGCTCAGCGACGACGCGCTCGGCCAGATCGAGGAGCTGTACGACAAGTACTTCCGGGCCGAGGTCCACTCGCGCTGGTAAGCACCGGTAAGCAGGCCGCCGGAACGGTCAGCCCCGGGGTGACCCCGAGGCTGACCTACGGCTTGCGGGCCACGCCGCCGTAGCAGTTGACCTCGGCCGGCGCCGGACGGGGCCGGCCGTCATCCGGGCGCCATTCCGACACCAGCACCACGCCCGGCGGGACGAGGTCAAGGCCGCGGAACGCGAGCCCGGCGAACACGCCGGAGTCCCGCTTCCGCATGGGGATCCCCGCTCGCGCCATCGCGCGCTGCCCCGCCGTCGTGGCGGCCGGGTCGTGTTCCGTGGTGAGATGCGAGGCGGCCAGGTAGCTGCCGGGCGGCAGCGCGTCGAGCAGGGTCGCGAGAAGCTCCCCGGGCTTGTCCTCGTCCTGGATGAAGTGCAGGACCGCGACCAGGATCAGCCCGATCGGCTGCCCGAAGTCCAGCACCTCGCGGGTCACCGGATCGGCCAGGATCGCCGCGGGGTCCCGCAGGTCGGCATGAATGTAGGCGGTCCGGCCCGCGGGCGCGGAGGTGAGCAGCGCCCGGGCGTGGGCGAGCACGAGCGGGTCGTTGTCGGCGTAGACGACGCGGGCGGAGGGCGCCTGGGCCTGGGCGACGTCGTGCACGTTGTCGGTGGTCGGCAGCCCGGCCCCGATGTCGAGGAACTGCCTGATGCCCTCCTCCGCCGCCAGGTAACGGACCGCCCGGCCGAGGAACGCCCGGTTCTCGCGGGCCGCGACGCGGACGGACGGGGAGTTCCGCAGGACCTCTTCCGCCGCCGCGCGGTCGGCCGCGAAGTGGTTCTCGCCGCCGATGAAGTAGTCGTAGACCCGGGCCGAGTGCGGCTTGGAGCTGTCGATCTCCACCGGCGGTCCTAATCCTGGCCGCTGGCCGGGCTGGTCATGACCAGCGTGGTGACCGAGTCGCCGGGGAGGCTGAGCGCGAAGACGCCGTTCACGGCGGTGACCGTGCCCACGCGGACCGGCGGCCCGGCGACGGTCCCGGTCTGGTGCAGCTGCCAGGCCACCGCGGCCTGCGAGCTCCCGCTCACCTGGAGGCTGACGCGCCTGGCCGACGTACCGGTGTTCACGACCACGATCTCGTCGGGGCCCGACGAGGCGAACGCGTCGACGCCGGACGCCTTCGACGTGGACGCGACGATCGTCGGCCCGAACGCCGGGAAGAGTCCCTGGCCGGTGAACATGCCGATCGCCTCGTACAGCGGCATCGGCGTGTCCGACTTGTAGCCGCTGGGCGCGCTGGCGCCGCCCGGACCGGACGTGTCGCCGTACAGCAGGCTCAGCGGGCCGTTCTTGCTGCCCCAGGCGAGGCTGTCCGCGCCCGCGGACAGGATCCGGCCGAGCAGGTCCGCGTCGAGCACGGACGCGAACCCGGTGAACGCGTACTGGGCGAGGGTCCCCGGGTCGGCGCTGAAGTTCCACTCCCCCACGTGGATGGCGACGGACGAGGCCCGGCCGGGCACGGCCGCCTTGATCATGGAACGCAGGGTGCTCAGGTCCTGGGACATGGCGGGCAGCTCGGCCCGCAACTGGGCCGCGTCCTCGTGAGCCGGGTAGAAGTGAAAGTCGATGAAGTTGGCGCGGGAGCCGCAGTCCTTCAGGAACTGCCGGAGGAACGGCTGGTCGAACCCGAGCGTGGCCGGCCCGCCGATCTCGATCCCCGGCTCGGCCGCCTTCATCGCGGCGTACAGCCGGTTCCAGTTCGCGTCGAAGGTCTTCGCGCTCTCGTGGGCCGCGTTCGGCTCGTTGCCGATCACCCAGGTGGTGATCGGGTCGCCCGCGCTCTTCGAGCCCGCGAACCGCCGCACGATCTTGGCCGCGTCGGCCTTGCTGATCGTGTCCGGGACCTCCGCGACCGGCACCTCGCCCGCCCGGTCCATCGCCTGGATCCACTTGCCCGGCTCGACCGCGGTGTCACAGCCGGCCGCGGCGCAGGTGACGCGGCTCGATGAGTCCGAGGGGTCCGCGAGGGTCAGCGCGATCCGGGCGTAGCCGACGCCGAGCGTCTTCAGCAGCTGCTGGGCCTGCGGGTCGTTCACGTCCGAGGGCAGCCCGTAGGTGGACTCGTCCACGCCGATGGCGTGCGGGTCATCGACTGCCACCGAGGTCCCGAAATCAACCGTCACGCCCGCCTGACCGCCCGCGGACGGTGCCCCGGCGGGCCCGGAACCGAGCGAGACGGTTCCCGACGTCACCAGCGCGACGGCGATCGCCAGCGCTCCCACGACCGCGCCGGCCCCGATCCACCAGGCGCGGCGGCGCCGCGGCGGCGGTTTGGGAGTGTTGATCCGAAGCGCCGCGGTACGACGCGACGACGACGTGGAATGCATGCATGTACCCCAGAAAAGTGTCTGGCCCAAGAATTAGATCAAGATCGTCTCATTGTGTACCACGGCGCAGCAACGCGATGAAGATCGCGTCAGTGCCGTGGCGGTGCGGCCACATCTGGACGAACTGAGGGCTGGGTGAACGGGTATCGGGCACGTCGCCGAGCACCCGCGGCGCGTCGAGGATCTCGACCCCCGGCGTGGCGGCGACCACGGCGGCTACCACATCCCGGGTCTCCTCCGGGACCGGCGAGCAGGTGACGTAGGCGACCACGCCGCCGGGACGGCAGGCGGCCAGGGCGGAGCGGAGCAGGGCACGCTGCGCCTGCGCGAGCGCGGGTATATCGGCCCGCGACTTGCGCCAGCGGGCCTCGGGGCGGCGCCGGAGCGCGCCGAGGCCGGAGCACGGCACGTCCACCAGCACGCGGTCGAAGCCGCCGTCCGGCCACGGCGGGCGGGTGCCGTCGGCCACGATGACCTCGAAGGGAGCCGACTGGACCGGCACCCGGGTGAGGGCCTCGGCCACGAGGACGGCGCGGTGCGGGTGCAGTTCGGCCGCGATCAGCGCGGCCCCCGCGGCGGGGCGGTCGGGGCCGACCGCGGCGGAGCTGTCGGGGCCGACCGCGGCCAGGCCGCGCAGCAGCCGGGACTTGCCGCCGGGCCCGGCGCACACGTCGAGCCAGCGCTCGGGCCGGGCGGGACCCTGATCACCGGGGCCGGCGGCGTCAGCGGGGTTGGCGGCGAGCGGAGCCCGGGAGAGGGCGATCGCGGCCAGCTGGCTGGCCTCGTCCTGGACGGCGGCCTGCCCGGACTCGATAAGGGGAGACGGGTCGCCGGACATGAGGGTGAACGCGTAGGGAGACCAGCGGCCCGGGGTGGCGTCCTCCGGCATGACCTCGGCGGGCGGCGGGCCGCCGGGGAAGGTCGCCAGGGTGACCCGGGGCCGGGCGTTGCCCGCGGCCAGCGCCTCGGCCAGCTCGCCGGGTCCGGCGCCGGCGCCGAGAGCGTCACGGTAGGCGGAGACGATCCAGCGCGGGTGGCTGTAGCGGACGGCAAGATCGCCGTCGGGGTCGGTCGCCGGGTCGGGTGCGACGAGCGCGAGCCAGGCGTCCAGGTCCCGGGTGGCGACCCGGCGCAGGACCGCGTTGACGTAGCCGGAGGCTCGCGGTCCGGCCACCGCCTTGACGAGGTCGACCGAGGTCGCCACGGCGGCGTGCGCGCCGACCCGGGTGGCGAGGAGCTGGTGGGCGCCGAGCCTGAGCACGTGGCGGACCGGCGGGTCGAGCCGGTCAAGCGGGCGGTCGCTGCAGGCGGCGAGCACGGCGTCGTAGGTGCCCTGGCCGCGCAGCGTGCCGTAGGCCAGCTCGGTGGCCAGGGCGGCGTCGCGGCCGGTGATCGAGCGCTCGGCCAGCAGCCTGGGCAGGAGCAGGTTCGCGTACGCCGCCCGGTCTTCTACCGCCGCGAGGACGTCGTAGGCGGCCCGGCGGGGCCGGTCGGAGTGGCGGGCGATGTCGCGCCTGGCCGTGTCCGGGCTGCCGCCGCCGGCCGCGCCGGTACGGCGGCGCGGCTGTCGGTAGGTACCCATGTCAGCCGAACCCAAGCGCGGCGGCGGCGGCGTCCGGATCGCCGGCCGGGCCGGAGCGCAGGCCGCGGGCCCAGTCGGCCGCGGGCATCCGGCGCTTGCCCGGAGGCTGGACGTCGCCGAGGCGGACCGGGCGGGTGCCGGTGCCGGCGTAGACCCCGTCCCGCTCGACCCGCAGCTCGCCCGGAGACAGGGCCGGGGCATCGGCGGTCCCGTCCGTGGTACCGGCCAGCGTGACCGGCCCGAGCTTGACCCGGGTGGCCTCGAAGTCGGTCCAGGCACCGGGATCGGGGGTGCAGGCGCGGATCTGGCGGTCGATGAGGTGCGCGGGGAGCTTCCAGTCGACGTGGGCGTCGGCCGGGGTGAGCTTGGGGGCGAAGCTGATGCCGGTCGTCGGCTGCTCGGCCGCGCGGACGGTGCCGTCCTCGATCGCGTCCAGCGTCTTGACCAGGAGCTCGGCCCCGGAGATGGCGAGGCGCTCCAGGAGGTCCCCGCTGGTGTCGGTGGGGCCGACGGGCTCGGTCAGCGTGCCGAACACCGGGCCGGCGTCCATCTCCTTGACCAGCCGGAAGGTGGTCGCGCCGGTGATGTCGTCGCCGCGCAGGACCGCGTGCTGTACCGGGGCCGCGCCGCGCCAGGCGGGCAGCACGGAGAAGTGCAGGTTCACCCAGCCGTACCGCGGGATGTCAAGGACCGGCTGCGGCAGCAGCGCCCCGTAGGCGGTCACCGGGCAGCAGTCGGGCGCGATGGCCCGGAGCTCGGCCTGGAACCCGGGCTCGCTCGGGCGAACGGGCTTGAGCGTCGTGATCCCGAGCTCCTCGGCCAGCTCGGCCACCGGGGACCGCTCCAGCCGCCGGCCGCGCCCGGCGGGGGCGTCGGGCCGGGTGACGACGGCCGCCACCGTATGACGTGAGGCGAGCAGTGCCCGGAGGGTGGGCAGTGCTACAGCCGGGGTTCCCGCGAAAACGAGCCGCACGTGGCGCTGCCCCTCAGGAGATTCGCTGCGTGGAGTGCGGAGAGACCTTGATCTCCGGGATAGACAGGCCGGACCACTCGGCCTCCCTGATCGCCTTCATCGCGATCTTGCGCTGCTTCTTGTCGAGCCGGTCGATGAACAAGATGCCGTCCAGGTGGTCGGTCTCGTGCTGCACGCAGCGCGCGAGCAGCTCGGTGCCCTCGATCGTGATCGGGTCGCCGTGCAGGTTAAAGCCGGACGCGACCGCCCGGGGCGCGCGCGGTGTCGGGAACTGCAGGCCGGGCAGCGACAGGCAGCCCTCGTCGTCTTCCTCTTCTTCGCCCTCGAGCGTGAGCACCGGGTTGATCAGGTGACCGGGCTCGTCGTCCACGTGGAAGGTGAAGACGCGCAGGCTGACCCCGATCTGCGGCGCGGCCAGGCCCACGCCGGGCGCGTCGAGCATGGTCTCGGTGAGGTCCTTGACGAGGTTGCGCAGCTCGAGGTCGAAGTCGACCACCGGCTCGGCCGGGGTGCGCAGCACCGGGTCACCGAACAGCTTGATGGACCTGACCAACTTGACGCTCCCTACGTAGTTCACGCGCACCGGCGGCTAGCGCCCGTTGCCCGCATGTTCACTGTCGATTCTATCGGTGGACTAGATGAGCTCCGCCGGATCGAGCTGGACCCGGACGCCGCCGCCCTCCTTGCGGGCGCTGCGCGCCGCCTGGGCCGCCGCCAGGGCCCGGGCGAGGGCCGTGCCCCGCTCCCGTGACGCCCGGACGAGCGCTCGCACTTGCTGGCCCGCGGCCGGGTCGTCCTCGGTTTCCACCGGGCCGAGCACCTCGAACGCCGGGTCGGTGGCGGCCAGCAGGCTGGCGACGGCGGCGGCGTCCCCGGCCACCGCCGCCATCCGCACCGCGGGCGGGAACCCGAGCTCGGCCCGGTCGGCCAGCTCGCGGGCGGCGAAGGTCACCGGGTCCCAGCGGATCAGAGCCTGGGTGGCGGGCAGCGCCGCGTCCGCGTGCACGAACACCGTGCCGTCGGCCGCGACCAGCGCGGCGGCGGCCAGCCAGCGGCGCAGTGCCTCCTCCCCCGCGCGCAGGCTCGGGCGGCCGAGCAGCGCCCAGCCGTCGAGCAGGAGCGCGGCCGAGTAGCTGGCCAGGGGCTCGGCCCCGGGGGTCGCGATGACCAGCGCGGGCTGGTCGGGAACCCGGGGCAGCACCAGGTCACCGCCCGAGGTGACGACCTTGACGCCGGGGAAGGCCCGGCCGAGTTCCTCGGCGGTGCGGCCCGCCCCGGTCACCAGCGCCCGGAGCCGGTCATGGCCGCAGCGCGGGCAGCGCCAGCCGCCGGCCAGGGCGCCGCACCAGCGGCAGTCGGGGGTGGCGTTCTGGCTGGCCAGCCGGAGCGGGCCGTTGCACGCGGATCCGCCGATGAGCTGGGTGCACCGGGCCTGGGCGCGGCAGCGGCCGCAGGCGATCGAGGCGAGGTAGCCGCGCCGCGGCACCTGGACCAGTACCGGCCCGGTCGTGAGCGCGTTCCGGGCGGTGCGCAGGGCCAGGCTGGGCAGCCGGGCCATGGCCGCCGCCTCGTCCCTGGCGACCTCGCTGTCGTCGGCGGCCGGCCGCACCCGCGCGGCGGTGGCCCGCATCGTCGCCCGGTCGGGGACCAGGTCCCGCGCCCAGCCGGCCGCCACGAGCTGGGCCAGCTCGGCCGTGCGGGCGAACCCGCCGATGAGCGCGGCCGCGCCGGCCCGGTGGGCGCGGAGGGCGAGCACTTCCCGGGCGTTCGGGTAGGGGGCGCGGGGCTCGGCGTGCAGGTCGTCGCCGTCGTCCCAGAGCACCACGAGGCCCAGGTTCGCGACCGGCGCGAACATCGCCGCGCGGGTACCCGCGACGATCCGGACCTGGCCGCGCAGGACCGCGAGCCAGCGGCGGTACCGTTCGGCCGGGCCGAGGTCGGCGGTGAGCGTGACGTAGGAGGCGGCGCCGTCGGCGGCGGCCCCGGCGTCACGGTCGGCGGCGGTAAGCCCGGCGAGGGCCTCGTCGACCCGGGTCAGGTCGCGGGCGTCGGGCACCACGATCACCGCGCCCCGGCCGGCGCTGGCCGCGGTGACGGCGGCGCGGGCGATCTCCTCGGGCCAGGCGGGCCCGGGCAGCGCCGCCCAGGCGGCCCGGGCCGGGCGGCCGAGGGCGATCGCGTCGAGGAACGCCTGCCCGGCCGGGTACCTGACCCAGGTGCCCGGGCCCGGCCGCGACGGCTCGCCGACCGCCGACGGCTCGCCCGCTGGCGACCACGGTGCGGTTTCCGTGGCCGCGTGGCGCTGCGGCACCGCGAGCCGGAGCACGTCCGCGAGGGTGCCCGCGTACCGGTCGGCGACCGCACGGGCGAGGCCGGCGATCTCGGGGGTCAGCACCGGCTCGGGCGAGACGACCCGTTCCAGGTAGCTGAGCCTGCCCTGGTGCTCGCTCGCCTCGACCCGGTCAAGGAGGTAGCCGTCGGTCAGCTGGCCGGCGAACCTGACCCGGACGCGCACGCCGGGCCGCGCCCGGCCGTCGAGCTTTTCCGGCACCAGGTAGTCAAAGGGCCGGTCCAGGTGGGCGAGCGGTATGTCGACCGCGATCCGGGCGACGGGAAGATCGGCGGCGGGCTTGAGGGTCCGCGCGTCCCGGGATTTCTTCTGCGGCTTCTGCGGCTTCTGGGCCTTGAGCGGGGGCGGCGTGTCCGGAGTGTCGGGCATGTTCGGCAGCAGGTCCAGCCCGCCGCCATCTCCGCTGTCCGCCACGCTTCCGTTCCTACCAGAACCAGAAAGCAGCCGGGCACGGGAGCCGCAATCACCGTGCCCGGCCGATCACTCGCTGATCGGCGGCTGTTAGCCGATCAGGTAGTCGAAGTCACCCGAGCGCAGCGCGCTGACCATGGCCCGGACCGCCGTGGCCGGGTAGATCAGGGCCGTGCCCTGCGGGTCGCGCGAGTTGCGCATGGCGACCGTGGCGGTGTCGAGGCGGGCGAGCTCGACGCACGCGCCCTGGGAGTTGCTGCGCTGGCTCTTGCGCCAGATCGCACCCTCGAGCCTCGCAGCGCTGATGCCGTTGTGAATGTCCTGCATGGTTCACATCTCCTGACGGATTAAGCCGGCCCGTGGACGCAACCGCCGTCACCGGACCAGAGCGCTGGGCCAGGCCGTCATCGCGGCTGGCTCCGATCGGTTCTCTTGTCAAGCCCCCCGACTTACAAAAATGAGCTTACCGCATGCACGTGCATCCGCAAGGAATTTTGCACCCTCATACGCATACGCATCTGCACGGTCCGTCACCTAGGTACGCCCCAGCCCCAAGAATTTTTCACTCTCAGTAATCATTGCAGGCAGATAGGGACGAATAGCCCCATTTCGGGCGGCCTAAACGTTAG
>Ga0302314_10012843_pt1 | contig 14447 bp, 13 predicted proteins | sample III_Palsa_N2_3_FD_200533 | JGI IMG/M metagenome (GOLD analysis project Ga0302314, IMG submission 200533) | Peat permafrost microbial communities from Stordalen Mire near Abisko, Sweden - III_Palsa_N2_3 | ecosystem: Environmental > Terrestrial > Soil > Palsa > Peat permafrost | place: Sweden... | reverse complement strand
GGTGCGACCCTGCCTGACGGATTCAGCTGGATCGGCGGCAGGGCACCGCTGATGCGCTGAACCGCGGTCACTCGCGCGTGAGCGCGGGTCTGCCCGCCGAGCAACCTAAGATAGCTTGAAGCGATCGTGGCGGCCATGTTCCCTGACCATCTGCGGTTCGGCATTCATGCTGGACAGCAGTACACCGATTTCCCCTCCTACCTCGAGCTGTGGCAGACCGCCGAGGAGCTCGGTCTGGATTGGGCGTCGGTGTTCGATCACTTCATGCCAATCCAGGCGGACCCGACCGGGCCCTGCTTTGAGGGCATGTCGCTGCTCGCCGCGATGGCGGCCCACACTGAACGGCTGCGTTGCGGGATCATCGTGACCGGGGTTACATATCGCTCACCGGCGGTGCTCGCGAACATGGCGGCGACGATCGACCATGTCTCCGGTGGCCGGCTCGAGCTCGGGATCGGCGGCGCGTGGTATCAGCTCGAACACGACCAATACGGCATCCCGTTCCCGCCGATCGGTGAGCGGCTTGCGATGATGGGAGAGGCGGCAGTAATCCTCAAGTCGTTGTGGACCGAACCGCGCACCACGTTCTCGGGACGCCACTACCAGCTCAAGGACGCGATGTGCGAGCCCAAGCCGCTTCAGCAACCACGCATCCCGCTGTGGATCGGCGGATCCGGGGAGCGAGTGACGCTGCGCCATGTCGCGGCCGAGGCTGACGGGTGGAACACGTTTCTGATGCCGGTGGAGGAGTTCGACCACAAGCTGGATGTGCTCGATGCCCATTGTCGGGACGTCGGTCGCGATCGCTCTGACATCCGGGTGCAGCTGGTGCTCCAGGCCGTGCTCGGTGCCGACGAGCATGAGGCCGCCCAGCAGCTCCGGGCCCGTGCGGACGCGCTCGGGGTGACCGAGGAGGTACTCGCCGACCGGATGCTCGCGATGACGCCCGCCCAGCTGGCCGAACGGCTGCAGCCGTATGTCGAGCGGGGCGTGGGTGACTTCCTGCTGATGGCCAGGCCGCCGATGGACCGCCGTACCCTCGCGCTGTTCGCCGGCGAGCTCGCGAGCACTTTGCGCGCCTGATCGCTCCCGGGCGCTCCAGCTCAGGCGATCGCTTCGCGACGGTCGGCGCCCGCCCACCATGGCGTTCGCGCAGGACCTGACTGCGCACGCGATGGGTACTCCTAGCAGCGTTCGCGGCCAGCGGTCATCGGCGCGTAGGCACGGCGGGGTCTCTGGGTCCGCAGTGGCCGACATGGTCCCGTTTTGTGACGAAAAACGACACTTTCGGGGACCAAGTCGGGGACTGGGCCCTCGAGCCGCCGCTTTGTGCTCCTCACTTCTTGACAGCGCCTCAGCTTTGGGCCACCAATGCGCTCGGGCGTTCGCGCTACCGGAACGGCAGATCTAGGCTGTGCCGATGGCCAGGGCCACGACAGGAGGCACTGCTGGACGCGAGGCAGCCGCCGAACAGCCATCCGACGCGCCTCTGCACCCAACGCGAGTGGGTCTGAGCGGCTGGGTCGGCGCGATCGCCGCCGTACAGGCGGCGGTGCTGCTCGCGACGAGCACGCGATACGGCTATCACCGCGACGAGATGTACTTCATCGTCGCGGGTTCGCATCCCGCGTTCGGGTATCCCGATCAGCCGCCGTTGGTCCCGTTTCTGGCCTGGGCGATGAATGCGCTTGCTCCCGGATCGCTCCTCCTGCTGCGAACCCCGTCGGCGCTGGCCGCCGCAGCGACGACAATCCTCGCGGCCGTGATCGCTCGAGAGGTCGGCGGCGGCACGCGCGCGCAGATCATCGCGGCGTCCTGCACGGCTTGTTCAGGCTTCGCGCTCGCCGTCGGCCACTTCGTCACGACCACGACCTTGGACATGCTGAGCACGACCGGCCTGGGGTGGCTGGCGATACGGACAGTCGTCCGTCGGAGCGGTACGTCGATCCTGGCCGCGGGCGTGGTCGTAGGCGTCGGCGTGGAGGCCAAGCCCCAGGTCGGCCTGGTGGCCGCGGTGATGCTCGCGATTGTGATCGTCGTCGGTCCGCGATCAGTGCTGCGGTCGAGGTGGGCCGCCGGCGGTGCCTTCTGCGCCGTTGCGTTGGCTGCCCCGTACCTCATCTGGCAGTCGCAGCACGGCTGGCCACAGGTGACCGTGGCGGGCAACATCGCCGGCACCCAGGAGGGAGGGCGGGCGGGCTTCTTCCCGTTCCAGCTCGTGATGGTCAGCTTGTTTCTCGTCCCCGTCTGGGTCGCCGGGCTCCTCGCCCCGTTCCGTCGCGCCAGCTGGCTTGAGCTGCGCTTCGTGTCGATCACCTACGCGGTGATGGCGGTCCTGTACTTCGCCGGCAACGGCCACGCCTACTATCTGGCGAGCCTGTACCCCATCCTGCTCGGTCTCGGCGCGACACCGACGGCCGAGTGGACGGTGCATGCCCCGAGGCGCACATCGCTGCTGGCCGCCGCGATCGCTCTGAGCGCCGCGATTGGCGCCGTGATCGCGCTGCCGCTGCTCCCCGAGCGCGATCTTCAGGGAAGCATCGTGATGGCGCTGAACCCCGCCCAGGGCGAAACCGTCGGCTGGCCACGCGTCGTCCAAACGATCTCCAGCGCATGGCGAGACATCCCAGTCGCACAGCGGCGACACACGGCGATCTTCACCAGCAACTACGGCGAAGCCGGCGCGATCGACCTGCTCGGATCGCCACTCCGGCTCCCGCGCGCCTACAGTGGCCACAACGGATTCAGCGAATGGGGGATCCCACCAGCTGCGGACACCCACGCCTTGCTGATCGGCTTCGACAACGCCGTGGCGGCGGCGCCCTACTTCGAGCAGTGTCGGACGCTCGCCACCGTCAACGACCGTGTCGGGCTGAACAATCAGGAGCAAGGTCTCCCGGTGATGCTGTGCCAAACCACCGGCTCATGGGCCGCACTCTGGCCACACCTCACGCACTACGACTAGTACCGCTAAGGGGCGGTAGATAAATAACGTTGCAGGAATGCTGGTGTCGGTCGTAGAACTATGGCGGTGTGGCGGACGAGGTTGCGATCGGTGAGAAGTTCCGGGCGTTGGCTGGTGAGTTGAACGAGCGTCAGCGCCGGCTGTGGGCGGCCAGTGAGGCGCGCGCCGCTGGTCGTGGCGGGATCGCGGCGACGGCGCGGGCGACGGGGATTTCCGTTCCGACGATCCGTAAGGGGATGCGCGAGTTGGCGGCGGGGGAGCGGCTTGAGCCCGGGAGGGTCCGCCGGCGTGGTGGTGGGCGCAAGGCGGTCACTGAGCTGGATCCGACGTTGTTGGCGGATCTCGAGCGGCTGGTTGACGGGGATCGCCGGGGTGATCCGGAGTCGCTGTTGTTGTGGACCTCGAAGAGTGTCCGGCATCTCGCTGACGGGTTGCGCGGGCTGGGGCACGAGGTGCACTTCACGAAGGTCGCGCAGTTGTTGCGCGGGGTGGGGTACAGCCTGCAGGCGAACGTCAAGACCCGCGAGGGCACGCAGCATCCGGATCGCGATCTGCAGTTCCGGCATATCAACCGGGTCGCGACGCGCGCGGTCCAGTGCCTGGAGCCGGTGATCAGCGTCGATACCAAGAAGAAGGAGCTGGTCGGCGATTTCAAGAACGCGGGTCGCGAATGGCATCTCAAGGGCGAGCCCGAGCGGGTCCGGGTGCACGACTTCAAGGACAAGCAACTCGGCAAAGCGATCCCGTACGGCGTCTATGACATCGGCACCGATCAGGGGTGGGTGAACGTCGGGATCGATCACGACACCGCGCAGTTCGCGGTCAACTCGATCCGCAGCTGGTGGCAGTACCTCGGCCAGCCGCGTTACCCCGCCGCCCGCACCCTGCACATCACCGCCGACTGCGGTGGGTCCAACGGCAACCGCACCCGCCTGTGGAAGGTCGAGCTGCAACACCTCGCTGATGAGACCGGCCTGGAGCTCGCGGTCTGCCACTTCCCGCCCGGCACCTCGAAGTGGAACCGGATCGAGCATCGCCTGTTCTCGTTCATCACGATGAACTGGCGCGGCAAACCGCTCGTCTCCCTGGAGACGATCATCAACCTGATCGGCGCGACCAAGACGAGCAGCGGCCTTGAGGTCTACGCCCGCCTCGATCAGGGGACCTACCCCGAGAGCACCAAGGTCCGCGATGCTGAGCTGAAGGCCGTCAACCTCCACGGTGACGCGTTCCACCCGGAGTGGAACTACTCGATCAAACCGAAACTTTACTTATCTACAGTCCCTTAGCTTCGGGCGCGCGCCCTCGGATACCCTGAACCTGATCGCTGATGAGCTCGACCAGTCCCTCGCCCGGGATCTCCGCTCCATGGAACGCGGAGCTTCTCGCCGCCCTGTACGAGCTGGTCTTCTCCACACCGGACAGGGAGGTCGCGGGCGTGCTCATCGGTGTCGGAGCAGGGGGCGAGCAGCCCCTGCCGGTGATCCGGGCGGCGATTCCAGCGACCGAAGGGTTCGCGGTCGGGCAGGCGGCCGCGTTCGACAGTCAAACTTGGACGCGGGTTCACGCCGACATGGTCCGCTACTACTCCCAGCTTGACGTTGTGGGCTGGTACGTCAGCCGTCCTGGCTGCGGGACCGGAACTCAGCGAAACCGACGCGCTCAACCACGGCCGCTGGTTCGCCCGGCCCGACCAGATCCTCCTCGTTGTCGATTCGCAAACCCACCGAGCGGCAATCTACGCGTGGGTGCAGGGACGACTTGCTCCAATCGGCGAGGGCGCGGTCACCCGGCCCATCGGCGTTCGCAGACCTTCGCCGCAGTTCCCTCTGGCGGCACTCAGCCTGCTCATCATCGTCGGGATGATGCTTGGCCTGATCGCCTTCCTGATTGACCGGGCGCTCTGATTCGATGCGCCCCTCCGAGTTCTGCCCGCGGGGCGTCCCGGCCGCCAGCGCAAACATCAGCCGATCCCGCGGGATGTTCGTCGATGCGTAGCGAAACGCTTGGTGGACAGTTACGACGCATAGGCGCCGTGGCCGGCGCCTGCGTGGTCATCGCCGCGGCGCTTGTCACGTTCGTCGTGTGCACCCGGTTATTTCCCAGCTAGACACCGAAGGTGGCTGGCGACCGCGAGCGTATCGGGATGCGCGGGCGCATGCATCTACAAGGGTGTAGCGGCACCTTACCTTGTCCGACGTCCGCGGGTGCTCTGTTGGACTGACCCGATCGTGCCGGCTAACTTGCACAACCGTGCGGGTTGCGGATAGGATGCTCGCGCCGTTGCCTAACCAGGGAGCGACGGCGAGCGGACTTGGCAAGGAACTGGGGATATGGATGACGGGACCACGTCAGGACTCTCGACGCCGTTCACGGAGGGCGCTAGTCGCATGGTTCCGGCTGCCCCATCGGGGGAAGCAGGCCTACACCTTAGTGTCGATCCGAACCGGGTGTCAGAAGCTAGGTTGGCGGCCAACACGCGGCGACTTTGTGCCCCCGACTGACAGCGTTATGAGTTTGTGAAACGTGAGGTCTGACGTAACGGCTCCCTGTACGGGCGAATAGTTCGCCCGATGTCTCCAGCCGGCGGACGGAAAGCGTACTCGCACCAGCCCCCTGATCAAGTCAAACGAGAGGAAGAACCATGGCAACTTGCGCCAACTGTAACCAGCCGCTGGAGCCCGATTCGGCGTTCTGCGGTTTCTGCGGGGCGGCGGTATCGGCCACCACGGAGATGTCCGGCGCCCGGGACCAGACGGTCCCGCCTGCGGGTGGACCGACGCCGGGAGCGGGTTACGGCCGGCCGGTGCCGCCGCCGTCTCAGCCGGCGACCGCGAACCCGGTGCTCACGAACCGTGGCTTCTTCGCATCGCTGTTCGACTTCTCCTTTACGTCGCTGGTCACCACGAAGATCATCAAGGCCCTGTACGTCATCTCGGTGATCGTGATCGGTCTGAGCTCACTCGGGCTCGTCGTGGCCGCGTTCCACCGGAGCGCGGCCGCCGGACTGGTCGTGCTGATCATCGTCGCGCCGCTCGTAGCGCTGTTGTGGCTGATCTACACCCGCGTCATCCTGGAGCTCTTCATCGCCCTCTTCCGGATCGCCGAGAACACCAGCGAACTCGTCGCACAGGGGCGAGCCGACCGCTAGCCGTGCGACCCAAGTGACCGGGGGACCGACATGTACCCGCTGGTGAATATATGACCGCTGCCTCGGGCAGCGGGCGTCTCGCTCACCCCGGCGGCGTGCTGATGCGCGCGTCGACAACCGCCGGTTTCGACACAGCCCACGGATGCGTCACCGCGAACACTATGAACCGAGGGAATCATGTACTGCAAGCGATGTGGCCAGGAACTGGCACCTGATCAGCGCTTCTGCCGCAGCTGCGGCGCGCCCGGTGAAACCACCGATGCGCAACCGCCTGCCGCCCCGTCCGCCGGCGCCCCGCCGGCGCCCGAGTCGGTGGCGCCCCCTGACTCGCCGCACACGCCCCCGCCCGCGCCGCCGTACACCCCGCCCACCGAGCCCGTGTCCGAACGCCAGTCAGCACCGACGACCGAGCCGACACACCCCTCGCCGGCCGCTGCCGAGCCGCCACATTCGCCACCGCCGGCGGCCACGCAGCCGGCTCCTGCCCCACCCGGCGTGTGCGCTCGCTGTGGCCACGCGAATCCTCCCGACAGCGGGTTCTGCCGTGGCTGTGGCGCGACGCTCGCGGAAACCGCGCCAGCCTCGACCGGCTCACACGCGTCTACGGCGACCTCGCGGGATTCGAGCGCGCGTCCCGCGCCGAGGTCCTCTGTTGGGGCAGCGCGAGCGCGCCGTCGGCGACGGGCCCTTCCAGCGCTCGGCGCACTCGTGCTGGTCGTTGGCGTCGCCGTGGCGCTCGTCGCGACCGGGGTGATCGGGGGGAGCTCCGCCCGGCACCGTCGCGGCGGCTCGACATTGGCGGCAACACGGAGCACCCCCTCGACCTCCAAGACCACCAGCGGCACGTCCGTAACCTCGTCAGCGGCTGCCACGAGGACCGTCGCGTCGACCAGGAGCTCGACACCGACCGCGACAGCCACAACCACCACGACAGGAACGACAACGACCAGGACGGCGACGACGAAAACCACACCAGTAAACCCAGCCGCCGCCAAGCTGGCGGTAGTTGCGGTCCTGGACCGCTACCAAACCGCCTACAGCGACCACAACGTCGCCGGGCTCTCGGCACTGTTCGCCACGACGGTCACGAGGCGTGGCCTCGCCGCCGGCGGCTGCACCGTCTCGCGCGGCCGCACCGCCGTGCTCGCCGACTACCAGAGCCAGTTCAGCGAGGGAACAGGGACCTATACGCTCGTCGGACTCTCACCCGCTCAGGTCGAGGTCGCCGGCACCACCGCGACGGTCAACGCCACATACTCGATCTCAGGCGGATCGACGGGAAGCGTGGCATTCACCCTCAGCCACGCTCCCGCCGGCTGGCAGATCAGCAAGGTGTACGCAACCTGTGGCTGACACACGACGCCGCGGGCTGCCCCGGTTCAGCGAGCCAGCCGGGGCGCGGCGCCGGTGCTCGCTGCGCTCCTGCTCACGGCCTGTGCTCAGAACGCCACGCACGAGACCCCACCTCGCCACAACGCGACTCGACCGGCGGTCGCTCACACCACCACGCCAGCGCCAGCAACAGCCCAGGCCCACGCGAACACCCGGGCCCAGGCGAGCACCCGCCAGCCGGCGACAGCGAACGCGCCTGAGCGGTGGCTTGACAAGCGACGCCTGGCAAACCTGGTCGCCGAGGTGGGTCGCAACAGCGGCGCAACGGTCGGAGTCGCCGTCCGGCTGTAGGCGCTGTAAGCGAACGCCGCCGACGCACACGACCTCACCACTGGTGGAGCCGGATGGTGTGACGGTCTGCCGATCGCGCTGCGCCGACCCGCACCTCCTGGGATACGGCCAGCTCGACTGCGCCTACACACCCGCCGGCGCCCTCAGCGGCACAGACCTCGCGTGCGACGCCGCTCCCGGCTTCAACGGTGCACGCGGTGTCGAAACGCCCAACCCAAGGCAGCGCACGCTGCACTCCCGCCTCGCCGCCGCGCGTCACCGGGCACTCTGCGGGCGTCGTCCTCGCGCGGGCTCAGAGACGTCAGATGGCCAAAGTCCCCGCCGACTCCAGGCCAGTTCACGTCGGTCCGACCCGGGTTGCACGGTTCGCTCATGAGTGGTTGACCGCGTCGTCCGACGCCGGGCGAGCTCGTGCGATTGGCGCTTCCATGGTTCTCTCGCGCCATCCTCGTCGAGTCCAGTCGTACCGGGCGCGTGATCAGCAGCCTGCAGCGATGTTCAGAGCGGCGCAGAGCTTGGTGAGCTTGGCCGGCCCGACGAGCAGCGTCTGGAGGACCGGGATGGCGGCTTGACGGGCGAGGATGCAGGCCGGATGGCGCCCTACCTCGGGAAGCTCCATCCACCACACCTCGCCGCGATTCACGACGCGACCGCGCCGCGCGGCTCAGTCATCGAAACCCGCACCGGCCGCGTGAGGTCAGAGACGATGCTTGGCCCGAGCGACTCGCCCCAAGGCTCCAAGCCGGCGAGCATCGTGCGGGTCCCGAGCTCGGCGTAGTCGAGTGCCTCAGCCGTCTGGGGCTGGCGGGTACAGCCCTCGACGAGACGCCGGTCGATTTCGGCCTCGCGGTCGGCGGCGAGGTAGCCGCTGAGGGCCTCGCGGATGAGATCGGAGCGGCTGCGATGCTCGCGGGCCGCGCGCGCATCGAGCTGCGCGAGGAGCTCATCGCTGAGCTGGACCAGCGTCTGCGTTCGCGCCACAGCGATATGGTGGCGGATTGATCACAGCGTCAGGCGAACAACAGCGCCAACCATACAAGTCCGACCGCCTGCTGGGCAACGCGCTGGACTTGATTTGCTGTAGAACCGCGACCGCCTCCTGCTCCCCAGCGCCGAGCACGTCAGCACGCCGAACTCGAGGACCATGAGTACGGTGCCAACCGGCCAGCATCATCCAGGCCGATTTGAGGGAGGATTCGATGACAGATGCCGCTGAGCTACACGGACTACTACGAGGTGCTTGGGGTCCCGCGCGACGCGGACCAAGATGCGATCCGGCGCGCGTACCGCAAGCTGGCGCGCCAGTATCACCCGGACCTGAACCCCGACAGCGACGCGGAGGAGCGCTTCAAGGAACTCGGCGAGGCCTACGAAGTTCTGTCCGACGCCGACAAGCGGGAGCGTTACGACCGCCTCGGCGCGCGATGGCGGGAAGCTGAACGCGAGGCGCCCGAGGAGAGCTTCGAGGACTTCTTCACTCACCAGGGGTTCGGCGACGACACCCACGTGGAGTTCGGCGGGGACCTGTTCGAGGCGCTGTTCGGAGCGCGTACCGACCGCCCTGCCGGACCCCTGCGCGGCCGCGACCGCGAGGCGCTCCTTGAGCTGTCGCTCGAGGACGCGCTGGCCGGCGGCCGGCGGCGGTTGACGCTGGACGGCCGCGAGGTCAGCGTCAACTTCCCCGCCGGGGTTCGTGACGGACAGCTGATCCGCCTGGCCGGCCAAGGGGGCGACGGACGCGGCGGCGGTCCGCCCGGCGATCTGTTCCTGCGCGTCGCGCTGAAGCCGCATCCACGCTTCCGCCGGCGTGGCGATCACGATCTTGATGTCGACCTCCCGATCACACCATCCGAGGCAGCGCTCGGAACGACCGTCACGATCAACACCCCGACCGGCACCGCCCGGGTCCGGGTCCCGGCGGGCTCGTCCAGCGGCCGGCGGCTGCGGCTCCGTGGACGGGGACTTCCGAAGCGCGGTGGCGAAAGCGGTGATCTCCACGCAATCGTCAAGATCGTCGTACCGAAGGAGCTATCAGACCGTGAGCGCGAGCTCTACGAACAGCTCGCTGAGAGCTCGGGCGCTGACCCGCGGGAGGTGTGACGATGAACCCCGACAGGCAGACCGGTGATCGCGACCTCGCCTGGGAGGAAACGATCGAGCTGACCGTCCTCGCCAGGCACGCCGGGGTCAGGATCGTGCACGTGCGCCGCTACCTGGAGTTCGGGTTGTTTCAGCCACACCCGGCCGCGGCGGCCGAAACCCCGCGCTTTGCCCCGAGCAGCGCCGCGCGGGTGGCGCGAGCGGAGCGGCTACGCCGCGACCTCGGGCTCAACTACGCAGGCGCTGTACTCGCATGCGAGCTGCTGGACCGGATCAGCGAGCACGAGGCTCGTCTGTCGCGCACAAAGCGCCGGCCGCCGGCCTGAACGCGGGACAGCGGCCCTTCATTCGAGACCGCAGACGGGTAGGTCGCCTTGAGCGCGGCCCGCGGCGACCCAGTAGGCTCGGACTCTCTCCCGTCTGCTCGAGTGCGGACGCTCTCGAAAGGACTTGCCGTGATCCCCCTCCGTCGACTGCTGACGTGCCTGATTGTGTTGGGCGCGTTCGCAGCCTCCGCCACCGCGGCGCAGGCATGCACGATTTATTGGACGAACGCTACTGGGGGATCGTGGGACACTGCGACCAACTGGTCGACCGGGACGATCCCGGCCACCACCGACGATGTCTGCATCACGCTCCCGGGCACATACACGGTCACGCTGGGCGCCACGGGCGGCCTGAATGGGGGCGCGAACGTCCATTCGCTCACGCTGGGAGCCGCGGGCGGGACGCAGACGCTTGATATCGCGGGCCAGGATTACAACTACGAGGGCGAGACCTACAACTCGACGACCCTCAGCCTCGCCGCCGCCAGCACGATCAACGCCGGCGGTGAGCTGATCCTCGACGCGACCGGTGGCGGCGACCCCGTCAGCGGCGGCAATCAGGCGGGCGGCATCGCCGTTCTTGACAGCGCCGCGCTGGCGAACGCCGGCCAGATCGTCGCGCAGTCCGACGACGTCACCTGGCAGGGGTATTACGAGGGGACGCTCACGAACCAGTCATCGGGCAGCATCGAGGTCAACAGCGGCAGCAAGCTCACGCTGCCGTCGCCGAACACGGGCGGCGTCGCGCCGTCGTACTCGTACTCGCTGACGAACGACGGGGCGGTTGGGGTCGCATCGGGAGCCGCGCTGGTGCTGGCGGCCGGGCTCGGGAACAGCGGAGCGTTCGTCAACAACGGCCCTGTGACCAACAACGGGGCGATCACCGCCGTCAACCAGGGTGGGCAGATGACGTGGACCCAGAGCGGCGGCTCGCTGTCCGGCAACCCCGTCGTGATGCAGAACGGGGCATGGCTGGTTGACTCGGTCGGCTCCGGCTCGTTCCTGTTCAACTATTCCGGCGGCGCGCTGTCCGGAACGATCCCCGCCGGCCAGACCGTGACGGTGCAGGGCGAGGTGTTCAGCTCCGGCGGCGAGAATTACAACTCAACGACGCTCGGCCTCAACGCCAACGGCAACACATCCCCGGTGGTCAACGACGGGACGCTCGTGCTCGACGCCCCGGGGACCGGCTCGACGAGCGGCGGCGACACCTTCCTGACCAATGGCTCGCTCGTCAACAACGGCACCTTGATCACCCAGGTGGAGGACCCCACCTGGATCGACAACCTGCAGGCGAACATCACAAATGCAAGCGCCGGCAACATCGACCTCAACAGCGGCACGCTGATCTCCAACGCGGCCGAGACGACAACCAACAGCGGGACCGTGACGGTCGCGCCGGGTGCCCAGTGGGAGCTCGATGAGGCCGGCGCGCTGGTCAACGCCAGCGGCGGAACGCTTGTCCCGGAGATCGCGAGCGCGGCGAGCCTCGGCACCTTCCAGGTGACGGGTCCGTGCTGCAACGGACCGGGCTTGATCACCGCCGGTGGCACGCTGGCGCCAAAGCTCGTGGGAGGCTTCACGCCGGCAGCCGGCCAGGAGTTCAAAGTCTTTCTGCTGAACGGCGGCAAGTTCACCGGGACGTTCGGTGCGCTCGGCGCCGGCTTCACCGGCGACTACGCGAACGAGACCGCCTCGCCCGCGTACGTCGGCGTGCTCTACGGCAAGCGGGCCTCGGTCCTGTCGGTCGGCGCGATCGGCGTCGCAAAGAATAAGCTGAGCGTTGCGTTCAGCTGCTCCGACGGTTCCGGTGCGTGCCCGGTGGCGAGCATCGTCGGCCGCGTCACCGAGCACTTCCGCGGCCAGAAGCTGATCGCGGTCACCGCTCGCTCGCACGCGAAGACGAAGACGAAAGTGGTTATCGTCGCATCCGCCGCCAGCACGCTCGCGCCCGGCGCGACCAGGCACGCCTCGATCGCCCTCAACAGCACAGGGCGCGCGCTGCTGGCCCGCTTCCACAAGCTGACGATCAAGATCACCGTGAGCGTCGGAGGCAAGGCCGTGAAAACCGGGTCTGTCGTCCTGCACGCGCCCGCCAAGCCCAAGCACCACAAGAAACACGCCTAACGGGTCCGTCCTGAACGTCTGACCGGGACCTCGCCGTCCACAGTGGCCAACTTGGTCCCGTTTTGTGACGAAAAACGGCACTTTCCGGAACCAAGTCGCGCCGCCACGACATCTGCGACGGGCGGACGACTGTTTTTCAGGGATCGGCCGTCCCAAGGCTCCGCCTCGATGGTGAGCCAGCTGTTCGGCGGCCCCTGGCCCGCAGCCATCCTGTAGGCGCGCCTTCCCGCGGTCGAGAGGGGCGACGGCAGATCGGCGGTTCGAGTCGCGGTTATGGAATAAGCCGTATCTCGCGAGCGTCTATCGAGGAAGTCAGCCGGACCCTGCAGCACGAGGGAGGCAGCGGCTGGCCGAGGCGAGTGTGACACGCCGGTGCCGATCGGCACCGACGGGTCTCGCCTTTCGACCATCAGCAAGCTAGGAGTTATCAATGCGGATCCTTATCCGACGGCGGCGGCCGGCGGTGCGAGCCGCAGCGCTCGCCGGGGCGCTGCTGTCGTTGTGCGTCGTGTTCGCGCCGAGCGCGATGGCGTCAGCGGTCTCGACGCCGAACGTGAGTCTGACGAACGACCTGGCGGGTCAGGTGAGTCAGTACACGATCGAGTTCACGCCGGTCAGCGAGATCGAGCCGGGGACGACGATCACGCTCGCTGCCCCAGCCGGCACGGTCTTCCCGAGCAGCGAGTATGACTACACGATCTACACGCTCGTCGACGGATATACCTATTCCGGCTATACGATTCTGAACCCGCCGCAGCTCGCCGACGGCGGCTCTGACGTGACCCTGACGGTCAACTCGGCGACAACGATCCCGGGCGGACAGGACATGGAGGTCGTGATCGGCGGCGTCGGCAACGCGTCGAGTGCGGGCGCCCAGGAGCTGTCCGTGGCGACCACTGGTGACGGCACGCCGTCGCTGTCGAATCCGTTCCAGCTCGTCGCTGATCCGGCGACGTCGTTGAGCGTCGTTGCGGGTAGTCCGAGTTCGGGCCAGGTGGGCCAGGCCTTCTCAGGTCCGTTCGAGGTCGAAGCGACCGACGAGTACGGCAACCCTGTCTCGGGAGTGAGCGTGACGTTCGCCGCCCCGTCGAGCGGGCCGAGCGGCCTCTTGCCAACCGGGGCATTCCCATACGGCCTCTCGACCGACACCGTCACGACGGGTTCGGACGGGATCGCTTCGTCGGACCCGTTCACGGCGGATTACTGGGTCGGAAGCTACGACGTGCAGGCGACCGCGAACGGTCTATCGCCGGTCGAGCTCGACGTGAGCAACCTCCCGGGCCCCGCGACCTCGGTGCTGGACGACCAGGGGGACGGTCAGTCGGCGCAGGTCGGCACCGCGTACGGGCTCCCGCTCGAGGTCCAAGTGACCGACGAGCACGGAAACCCAGTCCCGGACACGAGCGTCCAGTTCACGACACCGAGCAGCGGCCCGAGCGCGACGTTCGCCAACGGGACCAACACCGACACGGAGACCACCAACGCACAGGGCTACGCGACGAGCACCGGCTTGACCGCCGACTCGACGCCGGGGTCCTTCGAGGTGACCGTGACGGTTCCGGGGACCCCCGGTGCTCAGACGATCGTGTTTGGGCTGACGAACAATCCGGCCAAGGCGGCGGCCGCAAAGATCACATTGACGCTGTCTCCGCGCCGGATTCGCGCCAACGGACGCTCCCGCTCGGTGCTGATCGCCAAGGTCACCGACCAGCAGGGCGACCCGGTCGATACTGACACGGTCACCTTCGCCAGCAGCGGCGGACAACTGATCGGCCCAGTGACCGACGACGGAAACGGCGTCTACACGGCGGTGCTCCGCTCAACAGGTCAACCCGGCCGATACAAGCTCGTCGCGACAGACACCTCATGGAGCGCGCCGGTCAGCGCCTCCCAGACGCTGACCCAGTTCCGCTGGTAACACGAACGATTAACCAGGTCCACTGACTCGACTCGCGCGCACCGGCGGTTCGGCTTCCCAAGCCGTCGGTGCGCGCGTCACCCGTCAGGACTGCGGTGAGACACGATGCGGGCTCATGCCCAAGCGATCATCGCAGCGCCGTGAGACTCTAGTATTCGAGCCCGCCATGTCGAGAGA
>Ga0302314_10012840_pt1 | contig 14448 bp, 11 predicted proteins | sample III_Palsa_N2_3_FD_200533 | JGI IMG/M metagenome (GOLD analysis project Ga0302314, IMG submission 200533) | Peat permafrost microbial communities from Stordalen Mire near Abisko, Sweden - III_Palsa_N2_3 | ecosystem: Environmental > Terrestrial > Soil > Palsa > Peat permafrost | place: Sweden... | reverse complement strand
CGCCCTCGCGCCTGACGCCGAGCATGTTGGCGATCGACTCGTGCGTCATCAGGAACTCGCTGCCCTCGACCCGATCCATGCCCAGCAACAGCCGGCGACACACCTGCTGCTCCAGCGAATGGTGGCGGTTGCAGACGGCCGTCTGCGACATCTGGGTGAGCAGCGCCTGCGTATAGCGCAACAGCAGGCGCATGACGGGGCCGGCACGGTTGAATTCCTCGAGCAGGATGTTGGCTTTCAGGCGATAGCCATGGCCGCCCGTCTGGACGACGGCGCGGCTCGGCGTCGTATCGCCGCCCATGAACAGGGAGATGCCCAACACGCCTTCGTTGCCGACGCCGGCGATCTCCGACGAACCGCCGTTTTCGAGCAGGTAGTGGAGCGAGACGATTGCCGTGGTGGGGAAATACACATAGGCCAGCTTGCCGCCCGACTCGTACAGCACGTCGCCGAGCGGCATGGCGATCAGTTCGAGATGGGGCGCGAGGCGGTCAAATTCCGCGTCGAGCAATGCCGCCAGCAAATGATTCTGGTTGGGGTCATGACAACTGGACATGCGATCCTTCTGCTTCCAGTTGTCAACTAGCTTGTGTGAGAAACGGCGGCCGGACGGGTTCCGCGCGGAAACAGAGTAACACAGCGACGGCCCTGCGTGGGTTTATCGCCGGTTGACGAAGCGATGTTGCAACACTGACGGGAACGGCAGGCTGGAAGCGGACCCGGCCCGATAGCAGGGCCGGGCCTCGTCAAGCCAGGCGGACGAGCGGATTGGCGATGATATTGTCGATCTGGCGGATCGCTTCGTCGCAGGCGGCGGCGATGGCGTCGTCCTCGCTGCCACGGACGAACTGCATGGTCGCCCCCTCGAACACGTCGACGCCATTGGCCCCGGCCCGCTCAATTTCGCAACTGGCGCTCCACTGGCCGTCATCGGCCGGAAATGCCAGCGGGACGATCTCCCAACCCTTGTAATGAATTTTTGACTGCCCGCTCATGCTCGTCTCCCCTTGAAAGTGGAGAAATCGTAGCACGAACTGTCGCGCCGCCCCGGTTCTGTTGACAGTTGAAACAATTCTGCAAACCAAACCGGAAAGCCGCGGCGCGACGCCTTTCCCCTTGCTTGTAACGCTTACTCCTCCTCGCCCGCCCCCGCCTTCGAGCGGCCGATCGGCGCATCCATATTGGCCAGGAACCAGGTCAGCTCCGTCATAAAGACGACGTGGCGGCGCAGATTGTCTGGCACCACCTTGTCGAGCGTATCGGCCGGCGTGTGATGGTAGTTGAAGTAAGTGCGGCCATCGATCGCCGGTTCGAAAATCGGCACGCCGTTCTGTTCCAGATCGCTCAAGTCGCCGGTGCCGAGCGCATCGCGGTGGGTGTAGCCCGATGCGCCTAGCGGTGCCAGCGCGGCGCGCAGCGGTTCGAACAGTTTTGCCGCCTGGGGACCGACGCTGGTCGTGATGCCGATCGGACGGCCCGATCCCATGTCGTTTTCAATCGCCGCAAACTGGTGGGCGACGTCGGCCTTGACCGAATCGCTGTAGGCCTTGCCGCCTTTGCCGCCATTTTCCTCGTTCATCCACGCAATCACGCGAATGGTGCGGCGCGGTTTCAGATGCAGTTTCTGCAGCGTGTCGATGACGGCCATTGCGCTCGTGATGCCGGAGCCGTCGTCGTTGGCGCCGGTGGCCAGGTCCCAGGAATCGAGGTGGCCGGAAACGACCACCACGTCGCCCGAAGGATCGGTGCCGGGCAGGTCGGCGATGACGTTGAAGCTGTCGGCATCGGGCAAGGTCTGCGGCGTCAGGGTCAGATGCATCTTGACGGGGCCGCGCGCGGACAGGCGCGTCATCAGCATGGCGTCTTCGGCCGTCACGGCGGCGGCGGGGATACGCGCCTTCGGATCGAGCAGGGTCACGCCCGTGTGGGGCAGACGGTAATCGGCGCCACCGACCGAGCGCACGAGCGCGGCGACGGCGCCCAGTTCCGCCGCCATCTTCGGACCGGCGACGCGGAAGCGCACGCCCTGGCCATAGGCGGGACCGGACTGATTGAGTTCGGCCAGCGCCTGATCGTAGGCCACGTCGAACAGCACGATGCTGCCCTTGACCTGGGCTGCGTGGGCGGTCAATTCCTCAAAACTGTGCACGACGAGCACGGGCGCCGTCAGGCCGGCGGCCGGCGTGGCGCCGGAACCGCCCAGGGCGACGAGCACCACTTTCTGGCTCAAGCCGGCGGGGCGACCGGCATAGTCGACCAGTTCCGCCTTCTCTTCGCCGCGCACCCAGTGGGGCACCTTCACGGGCTGCAGCGTGACCTTGGCACCGATCTTGCGCATCGCTGCGGCCACCTGCTCCACGGCGGCGGCGGCGCCGGCCGAGCCGGACAGGCGCGGGCCCACCAGATCGGTCAGGTCGGACAGGCGCTCGTAGGCCCAGTCGCTCTGCATCGCCGTCTCGCGGATCTGGGTCAGGGTGGCAGGGTCGTTGCCCGGCGCGGCGGCCAGCGCCCCGGCGCTGAGCATGCAGCCGAGCAGAACGGTCAAAACAGGCTTGCGCCGCAGCTTGTGATTGAAAACGGAATTCATTTAAATCCTATGAAATAAATGTTAATGGTAAAAAGCGGTGAAAAGGCGGATAAAAGGAAGCGTTCGCAGCTGACTGTACGATGACGGCTACTCGATGAGTCGAATTCAACGATAACGCATTTATCAATATCGTGCAGCAACTTTTATGCAAGCGACAACGATAAAAACGGAGCGGCCGTGCGGCGGCGGCGAAAACCGGCCGCCAGCCCCGCGGTTCGGCGATTGATTTGTCGTTTTCATTCGATTAACATGGGCATCCCTTCCCCACGAAAGCCGCCATGTTAAAGGGCCGCCTTTGCACCGTCCGGCATCTGCTCAATAGCGACCTGAACACGTTTATCGCGCTGGTCAACGACCTGTCTTCGCGCGGCGCCTATTTTTCGACGCAGTTCAAGTCGCCCGAGGCGATGCGCAAGGACTTCATGCAGACGGGTTTTGTCAGCGAAGACAGCGAAATGTTCGCCATCGAGGATGCGGCCCATCACATCGTCGGCGTCATCAGCCATTTCAAGGGCCGCACGCCGCTTTGCCGCGAAATCGGCTACCGCCTGTTTGAACAGGGCCTGGCGGGACGCGGCTACGTGACCGAGGCGACGCAATTGCTGGTCAATTATCTATTCAACGCTTACCAGTATCATCGGCTCGAATTGCTGATGGATGCCGAAAATGCGCCTTCGGAACGGGTCGCGCAGAAATGCGGCTTTACGGCCGAGGGCGTGCTGCGGCAATCGTTTTTCATCAATGGAAAAATACGCGACGTCCGGTTATACAGCCTGTTGCGCCCCGAATGGGAAAACGGTCCGCTGGGGACCGCCTGAATGGTTGATGGTTGAAGTTGTTACCAAGGCTGTACCACTTGTAAGAAACTGTATTAGCGGCTGGCTATTCTTTCGTGCGGGATTATAGTGAAACTCATGAAGAGGCCATTCCGGTCTTGGACGAAGGGGAAATGCCATGTTGAACAAGAAAAATCTGGGTGTGATGATGTTGGCCGCTGGCCTGGCCACGGCAGCTGTCTCGACTACAGCAATGGCCGCCGGAGACCGCACTTTTAATACCGCCGCAGGCGCCGTCGTCGGCGCAGCGATCGGCAGCGCCAACGGCGGCAATGGCGCGCTCGTCGGCGGTCTGGTCGGCGCTGCCGTCGGCAGCAGCTTGAGCGGCCACGGCGGCTACCGTGGCGGTTATCGCGGCGGCGTCTATGTCAACGCCTATCCGGCGCCTGTCTATTACAACCGCCCGGCCGTCGTCTACGCCCAGCCGGCGCCCGTCTACTACAGCCAGCCCGCACCCGTCTATTACGGCGCGCCCGCTGTCGTCGTCGAGGCAGGCCGCGGCGGCTACTACCGGGGCTACTACGATCACCGCGGCTACGACCGTGGTTACTACCGCCGTTAAGACTGCAGGCGGCGCGGTGTAAATCTGCCATGGCCCGGGACTGTCAGTCCCGGGCCATTTTTGTTGGTGCGATCCGGCCGCGTATTTCCCCCTCCCCCAGCTAGGCGCTTGCGGCGGCAGCTGCCGTCGACGGACAGGGGAAAATCATGCTCGCAGCGGGCGCCATCGTCACACTCGAACTCGGGCACTACCGTTTGCGCGAACAGATCGCCGGTTCGGCATACGGCGTCGTCTGGCGGGCCAGCGGGCCGCGCGGCACGCCCGATGTCGCGCTGAAGCTGATCAACCAGGCGCAGATGGCGCAGGCCCAGCCCCAGCTGCGGGCGCGCTGGGTCGCCAGCGCCCGCAATGAAATCGCCTTCCTCGAATCGCTCGAACCGTGGGACGAGCGGCATATCGTGCGCCTGCTCGACAGCGGCGCCCACGATGGTTTGCCCGTGCTGGCGCTCGAACTGATGGCCGGCGATCTCGGCAAGCATGTGACGGCCCGGCGCCAGGCCGGGACGTCCCTGCCCTACGCCCAGATACTCGACTGGATGGGCCAGATCAACCAGGCGCTGGCCAAGGTCCACCAGTACGGCTGGCGCTATCTCGACCTGAAACCCGGCAATGTGCTGCTCGACGCCCATCTCAATACGGTCAAGCTGGCCGATTTCGGCACCAACCGTCTGCGCGAAGACCTCGAACTGCATTCCTACGCCGGCACCGCCAACTGGCAGGCGCCCGAACAGTTCTTTCCCGTCGCCGGCGGCGGTTACGTTACCGGCATGCGCAGCGACTATTTCGCGCTCGGCGCGATGTTCTATTACCTGGTCAGCGGCGGCCAGCCGCTGCATTTTTGCAGCGAATGCGGCCAGGCCTACCGCGAACACCATACCGCCGGCGCCGCATTGCTGCGCCAGCGCCGCGGCGGCGCCTTGCCGCCCACGCTGCAGCCCGATGAAGAGGCGCTGTTCGCCCGCCACATCGCCATTGCCATGGACGCGATCCGCACCGAGCTGGGCGACCCCGGCTGGCGGCCCGCGATGTCGGACGACGGCGACTGCGTGGACGCCTCGCTCAAGCTGCTGCGCGCGCTGCTGGCGCCCGAACCGGCGCAGCGTCCCGGCCACGCGATCCAGATCAGCCGGATGCTGGCCACCGCGCGGGCCACTTTGATGGGACCGCAGATGGTGGCGATGTCGGACCTGGTCCTGACCGTGGGCCGGCCCTCGGCGCAAAACGGCTGGACCGTGCAAGGGGAAGCCTGATGCCGCGCGATCAATTGCGGGACGGGCACCCGGCGCCCGCGCGCCGCGCGACGGCCGTCGTCCACAAACGCCGGCACCGGTTCGCCGTCGCCGACGTCGCCCGCGCCGTCGATCCCGTCACCTTGGCCACGGCCGCCCTGCTGTTGCTGCTGTGCGCACTGCAGTGCTGGAGCCTGCTGCATGCGCCCGCGGCCTGGGCGCCTGCGACCATTTCCGTCAGCCTGCCGCCCGGCGGCGCCGTCACCCTGGGGCAGCGCGAGCTGGCAGCGCCGCAGGCCGACCGCGATCATCTCGCATTGCGCCGCGACCGCGACGGCGCCTGGTGGATCCGCAATCTGAGCCCCACCAAGCAGCTGGTGCTGCAACGGGCCGATAGCGAAGCGCGGATCGGCAACGCGCAACTGGCGGCTGGCCAGGCGTTCCAGGTGGGGCCGGCCCGTTTCGACGTGACGGCGGGCAGCGCTGCCGCCGTTGCCTTCAGCCGCGACGGCCATCAATGGCGCTACGACGGCGCCGTGCTGTACCGCGACGGCCGCGCGCTCGATGCCTGTGCCGACACGCGCTGGCCGGCACGCCTCGTGGCCTGGTGGGACCGCTACGCACCCCGCGCGCTGACGGTGCCCCACGCCATGAGCTTCGGCGGCAATCTCTATTGCGACAACCGCCTCGGCCTGGCCGGCATCACGCCGGGCGCGGCCTGGATCGCCACCGTCGATGGCCGGCTCGAACTGGCCAGCGGCAGTCCCGATGGCGAGCGTGCCGTCCTGCTGCTGTCGGGCGACGGCGGCGATATCGACCTGCGCCGCCAGGAACAGCCGCTGGCCGGCGTGGCCGCGATCGTCGTGGGCCACACCCGTTTCCAGCTCGGCTCCCCGGACGGGCGCCTGACCCTGGCGCCATCCCACCATGTCACCCTGTTCAGCGCACCCGAACTGGCCTTGCCCGCCGCCGTCACCTGGGACTGGCAACCGCGCCGGCTCTGGGGCGATGGCCACCCGGCCATCTGGACCGGCCTGGCGCTGACGGCCGCCGCGCTTGTCGTCGCATTGGCCAGCAAAACACTGTCCCCCGGCGGCATCTGGGCCTGGCGCTGGGGCGCCCTGGCCTCGGCCAGCCTGCTCGCCACGGGCGTGACGGCCGTCGTGCTGCAGCGCGCCGGCTACGGTCCCGGCGCCGGCTGTTCGATGCTGATCGGCGCGGCCGCATTATGGTTCTGGCTATTACAGGGCCGGCTGCTGGCGCCGGGACGGCTGGCGCTGGCCACGGCGGCCGGCATCGTGCTGCTGGCCATCGGCTTGCTGGTCCAGCTCGAGATGGGCCTGGGCGGCATGGAATCGTCGTGGCTGCGCTATGTGGAAAAAAGCGCGGCGCTGCTGGCCATCGGCTGCGGCGCCGGCGGTCTCTGGCGCGCCTGCGCCCACGGCTTGCCGGCCCAGCGCACGATCGAATGGGCGCTGCTCGCGCTGGCGGCCCTGGCGCTGGCGGCGATGGCGGCCGAAGTACTGTGGGGCGACGAGACGGGCGTGTTCGACCTGCAGCCGGTGGAACTGGCCAAGCTGGCGCTGACGGCGCTGACGGCGCACTGCCTGGCGCTGCGGCTGGGCTGGCGCGATGCCGATGCCCTCGGCGACGGCCGTCCCGGTCATCGCCCGGCGTCCGCAAGGCCCTGGTCGCGCTGGCCCCACCTGATCGCGCCCGTCCTGCTGTTTCTCGCGCTGATGGCCGCGGCGCTGGTGCAGGTCGACGATTATTCGCCGCTGATCCTGCTGCTGGTCTGGAGCACGGGCATGGCGTTCGCATACGCGGTGGCGGTCGGCAACCGGCTGCTGATCGGCGCCCTGGTCGCCGTGGTGCTGGCCGCCGTCAGCGCCATCGTCTACCTGCGCTGGGTGGGCACCGATGACCTGATCCAATGGGGCTTCTATGCGGACCGTTTCCTGGTCTGGCTCGATCCGGCCGAGCATCCGCACACGGGACAGCAATTGCTGCTCGGCGCGCGCGCCATCGCTGACGGCGGCTGGTGGGGCGCCGGCCACTTTCTCGGCCTGGGCACCCTGGGGCAGCCGGCCGGCGCCGTGCTGCGCATCCCGGCCGTGCAGGACGATTTTTCACCGGCGTTTTTCATGAACCGCCACGGCCTGGCCGGCGCCCTGCTGCTGTGGGCCGTGCAGGCGGCTTTTGTCGTCGGCCTGGTCCAGGCGGCCGCGAAGGCCTGGGGCGGTGCCGTCCGCGCCGGCGATTTCCGGCTCGCCTGGCTGGCGCGCTTCCGCTATTTCGCGCTGTGCGGCGGTGCCGCCTTCGTGCTGGGCCACTTCCTGCTGTCCTGGGGCACCAACCTGGCCATTTTCCCCATCATGGGCCAGCCGATGAGTTTTCTGTCGGCCGGCGGCAGCCATCTGCTGTTTTTCCTGTGCCCCCTGCTAGCCCTGTGCGCAGCGGGCGACGGCGATCAACGCCGCGCCACCGCCTCTTGAAGCATCACTCTCTACAGCGTTACAGGAGTCTTATCATGCCGATCTATGTCCAGCACGAAGTCCTTGGCCGGATTCCCGATGTGTTCAATGCCGAGGCAATCTGGCAGGCGCCCGGTCTGGCGCTGTTTTCGCGCCGGCCCCTGCTGCGCGACCTGCTCGAACGCAGCCCCCGCGAACACCGGGGCCGCGCCGCGACGCGCTGCTTTTCCCACGTCACCCTGATGCTGCCGCAGGAAGAAGTCGACGACGACTACCACCTGACGCGAGGCGCCCGCGCCCGCGACCTGGCCCAGACGCTGACGGCGCTGCACCGCAAGGATTTCGGCGATCTGCTGGGCGCCGACCAGGTCCGCTACGACGTCATCGGCGCCGAAGCGCTGGCGCCGGGCCAGATCGAAGTCAAGTTCGGCCATGCCGTTTACCTGCCGGCCGCCGATGAAAAAATTCTCTACGACGTCAGCGTCTCGCGCGACAGCGCGGTCTGGAAACCCGTTTGCCCCATCTATCCGAACCAGCGCCTCGCGCTGATCGGCGGCGACCACGGCAGCGCCAGTTTCATGGTGCCCGGCTGGCCGTTCGGCGACGATGGCGCCATCCTGCTGATCAACGACGGTCCCGACGCGCCCGTCGACGTGCAGATGCGCCCCAAGGATGCATTCAGCTGCGACTTCGACGCGAAGAACGGCTATTACACGATCCGCTCGGCGCGCGCCGCCGATGCGGGCAGCAACCAGCGCCTGCTGCTGAAGATCACGCGCGTGGGTGCGGCGACGGGCGACCCGGCGGTCGGGCCGCTTGCGCCGGCGGTGCCCGCAGCCGCTTCACGGCCAGCAGCGCCATCGCTGCCCATCCAGCTGCGGGGCACGTCGCCGGCCAGAGCCGCCGTCTGGCAGGCGCGTCCGGCGGCCAAGGCCGATCCCGACCAGACGGCGATGCCTGTCAGCCATCGCCCCCCATCGGCGGCCCAGGAGGGCGACGTCACGTTCGCCCCCGTGTCGCGCCAGCGCGTGTCCCTGGTGGCCCTGGCGCTGCCCCGCCTGAGCCGCTACCGCGACACGGGTGCGAGTGCGCTGGAAATCCCGTTCGATGACAGTCTCGCCGTCGCCACCACGGGCCAGCACCGCAGCATCAGCTTCGTTGTCAATAGCGCCGACGAACTCCATGCGTACACCGAAGCGGGCCGCCAGCGCATCGCCGCGCCGGCCGATTTCTCGCCCGTTGACAACCGCACCATCCGCCTGCTGACCGTGCCCGACGAGATGGCCGACCGCTATTGCGCCACCCTGTCGCTGGCCCATCACATCGAGATGCCGGTGGCCAGCGGCGCCCGTTTCGTCTTCGGCCGCGGTGCGCCGATGCTGGCCGCGCTGCGCCTGCTCGATTCGCCCCGCTTTCTCCAGCATGCAGGGAGCGCCGGCGACGGCGCCAGCGCCGACCGCATCGGCCTCTCGCGCAATGCATTCAGCTTCGAGGCGGCGCCCGGCGGCTTCCACATCGCCGGCCTGGGCGCCACCCAGGCGCTCTACCATCTCGACGGGCAGCTGCGCTTTGTCGCCAGGGTCGCCAACGGCGCCGACGTCCCTTACTTCGTGCCGGCCGGCCATCACCTGGTCGCCGGTCATTACGTGATGCGTTTCGACGCGCAGTGACGGCCAGCGCCACCGCAACGGGAGACCCCATGCAGCAGCTCGATCAATTCCATGGCGCCGGCGCCTTTGCCCTCGCGCTGGCCGCCACCCTGGTCCTGGCCGCCTACCTGACGCCGCGCGGCTGGTGGCGCCGGCCCAACGCGCGGGCGCTGGCCGTTCTCGTGGGCGGCACCTGGGGCATCGGCACCGTGCTGCTGTCGCTGGTCCACGCAATGCCGCCACCGGCGCCGTCGGTCGTGGCAGCACGGGACACGGCGCCGGCCCGCCCGGCGCTGGTATTGACGGCATCGGCGCCCGCACCGGCCCTGGCCGGCCAGCCATTTCGCGTCCACGGCGACCTGAACCTGCGCGCCGGCCCCGGCACCGACACGGCCCGCCTGGGCGTGGTCCGCAGCGGCGCGGCCGTGACGCCGACCGGCGTGCGCCACGGCGACTGGTGGCAGGTGCGGGCCGTGCTGGCCGGCGGCGATGTCACGGGATGGACCAGCAGCCTGTGGCTGCGCCTGCCCGGCGAAGCGCGCTCCGGCCCGGCGCGGGAAAACACGGCGGCGCGATGACAGCGCGGGAAAACGCCTCGCCACCGGCCACGGCCCCGTGCAAAGATCGTCCCAGTACGGGCTTCTTTTCGGCTAAGCTGGGGGATCGTCACCAACTACAATGTCGCATGGGCTCCTTGATCGATACCCTCGCCTTCGGCCCCGGCCTGGACATCGCCGCGCGCAGCCGTGCCGGCCTGAATATGGCGACGGCGCCGGAAAACCAGGACAATTTTGTCGTCATCGACGGCGGCGGCCGCGCCGTCTTCCTCCATGGCGAAACGGAGCACACGGTGCAACTGGCCGGCTGGCCCCGCGGCCATGTGCGTGTGGCCGTGCTCGATGGCATGGGCGGTCATGGCCATGGCCGCCAGGCTGCAGAAGCGGCCGTGGCCGGCCTGCTGCGCCTGCCCGCCTGCATCACCGAACAGGCCCTCGGCGATGGCCTCGACGATTTGCACCAGCATCTGCAGCGGTATTTCGCTGTCGCCGATACCGATGCCGCGCCGAAGCCGCCGGGCACCACCCTGACCCTGCTCGAATTGCGCCACGGCCTGGCGCCGCTGCTCTACCATGTCGGCGATTCGCGCCTCTACGAAATCACGGACGGCCACGCGCGGCCGCTGACGATCGACCATGTGCCGGCCACCTCGTTTGCGCTGCATGGCCTGCTCGGCGAAGACGAATGGTGGCAGCAGGTCCACGGCGAACACCGGGCCCAGATCTCCCAGGCCTTCATTCTTGGTAACGCCCTCAGCGATCCGCAAAACCTGGCCAGCGCCCTCTATCCGCTGCAGGCATCGAATCTGCCGCCGTTCCTGCGCCAGATGGCCGACCGCCGCGCCGTGACGGTGCGCACCGATGCCACCTATCTGCTGGCCAGCGACGGTTTCTGGGCATGCGCCGAACCGGCTGCCTGGATCGCCCGCTGGCCCGCGCTGCTGGCCGCGGCGCCGTCGTCGCGCGCCTGCCTCGACGCGCTGTTCGGCACCTTCATCGCCACGCCGCCAGCCGGCATCCATATTGACAATTTGACAGCGGTGGCGCTGCGCTTCCGCGATGCCAGCCATGGCAATATTGACGAAACGGCATTACCTGAAAATATCATTTAGCCTAGATTAACGGATAACTACTTCAGGCAAGTGTTGCGTGGAAGGCGCAAAACCACGGGTCTGAAAAAAAAAGCCTGCTGCATCGCGGACACTGTTGCCCGGCGCATAGAAAAGCGCGTAAGCTCTCGGTATCCAGTCGGCAGACCGTCCATGAAAAAATGCAGTAATCCCGATCACCCCCATTGCACGTTCTGGGTCATGCCAGGCGATGACGCCTGCGCGGGCGGCCATCAGCAGGCCACCGTGCTCGCCGCCAGTTATGATTTGCTCAATACCGTGCGCCAGAACCACCCCGGGGTCGCCGCGCCCTCGGCGGCCGTTTCCACGGGGGCTTCCATCGGCTATGCTGCGCCAAGCCGTGCCCAGTCGGTCCAGCAGCGGCCGGCAGCCGGCAGCGCCGCCCATCTGCATATCAGCGGCTTCGACCCGCGCGCCGCGGGCGGCCGCCAGACGCTGAAGATGGAATTGCGGGGCATGCCGTCGAACTGCGCACCGCAACTGGCGATCCAGCTGCAGTCGGACCTGATTCCCCACGGCGCCGCGCGCCAGCAATTCCTGCGCACCACGCGTGGCGACTGGCGCCCCGTGTTTATCGAATTTTCGTCGCGAAACAAGGAGCACGGCCAGTACCAGATCGACGTCGAAGTGCTGAGCCAGGCCGATGGCCGCTCGCAGAAATGGGTCTGCACCTTCGTCATCCTGGTGCCGCGCGCCGATGCCAGCCTGACCGAGATTCACCAGATTTTCCTCAGCACCCATAAAAACGTCCGCGTGATGGCCGACGACGCCTCCGTGGCGCGCGTGTCGGCCCCGGCCGGTCACAGCTTCGACCTCGACGTCACCGCGCGCAATGCGGGCATCGCCCATGTCGACCTGAGCGCGCCGCAGGGCAAGATCGACACGGGCTACACGACGATCGCCTGGGATGAAGACCTGATGGAGATCGACGTGCCCGGCACGTCGCACAACCATCCGCACCCGAGCCGCGCCGCCTGCTTCGTTAACGCCGCCCCGGAAACGGGCTCGCAGCGCCATATCCGCCTGTTCGCGCTCGACGAATGCGTGTTCGGCCGCTTCGAACTCGTCGATCCCGATGCCGATGTGCTGCTCAGCCATTTCAGCGAAGACGGCCAGGACAACCAGGGCCTGACGCGGCGCCTGTCGGGCCGCCACGCCGTGATCCGCCGTGCCGGCAAGGGCTTTGAAATCGAGGACGTGTCGCGCTATGGCTTGCTGCTCGACGGCGTCTGGCCCGGCAAGCACAAGCCGACGGCGCTGCGGCTCGGCATGCGCATCGAACTGTCGGCCAGCATCAAGGGCATCGCCGTGCTGACGGTCAGCGCCATCCTGCCGCACGGCGTGATCCTGCACCGCATCGATCATGGCGCGCCGGCCGAATGTTTTTACCTGCTGGCACCGGACAAGCATCCGGGCTTTCCCATGCCGGCCTTTATGGCCGCGCCCAATGCGGCCGCCCTGCCGCTGCTGTTTCACCACGACGGCGGCTTCTGGCACCTCGACCAGTTGACGGGCAAGGAAACGGCCCTCGATCCGGCCGCCGCCCTGGACAAGCTGAGCCGCATCGCCAAACACACGCGCTTCGCCGCCGGGCCTTATCCCGAATCCTGGATCATCCGCACGGGCGCGACGGAACCCGACAGCACCGTCGTCGCCGCGCCGGCCCTGTTCACCGTCTGAACTGTTTTCGTCTGCACCGGCATTAAGGTAGGTCCGTAGATATTGGCATTCAGAAATTCTTTTGCATGCTAGTATCGCCGCCTGTTGCGTACCACCTTGCCTATCGCCGGAACTATTTTGCCTACAAAGCCACCAATGCACTCGCGCCGCTGGGAGCGGCTCGCCTTTTTTGTCGTACCGCTGCTGCTGGCCGGCCTGCCGCTGTCGGTCTGGCTCGACATGAAGAACATGACGGCCACCAGCCTGCAGCGCCAGGCGCGCGACCTCAATTCGATGGTCAGCGGCATCCGCGGCTATTACAGCACCGACATCGTCGAGCGGGTGCTGGCCAACCACGGCAACCCGACCCAGGTCACCAACGACTATCTGGCCATTCCCGGTGCGATTCCCATCCCCGCCACCCTGTCGCTGGAACTCGGCCACGTGATCTCCGACAAGCAGTCGAATATCGCCTACCGCTTCATTTCCGACTACCCGTTTCGCAGGCGCAAGCCGCACGTCTTCGACCAGTTCGAAAAAGACGCGCTGGCCTCGCTGCGTGCCCATCCCGATCAGCCGCCCATCATCGAGACCGCGTCGGACGGGTTGAACAGCCGCGTGCGGCTGGTGTCGCCGATCCTGATGGACGCCGGCTGCGTCGCCTGCCATAACAGCCACCCCGACAGTCCGAAGACGGACTGGAAAGTGGGCGATGTGCGGGGCTTGCAGGAAGTGGAGATCGCCGATACGGTCGGCACCAATCTATGGTCGTTCAAGTACAGCGTCGCCTATTTCCTGCTGGTGGCGCTGGCCGGCGCCGGCTTTATCGTGCTGCAGCGGCGCCAGAGTGCCGCGATTCGCCATATCAACCGGGAACTGGCCGGCGCCAATGACTTCCTGGCCGCCGTCTCGACCAAGATTTCCCGCTACCTGTCGCCGCAGATCTACAAGACCATCTTCAGTGGCGAAATGGATGCGGCCCTGCACACGCAGCGCAAGAAGCTGACGATTTTCTTTTCGGACATCAAGGGTTTTACGGCGCTCACGGAAACGCTGCAGCCCGAAGCCCTGACGGAATTGATCAACGAATATTTCACGGCGATGTCGGCGATCGCCCTGCGGCACGGCGGCACGATCGACAAGTTCATCGGCGATGCGATGCTGGTCTTTTTCGGCGACCCCGAATCGCGCGGTGCGGCCGAAGATGCGCGCGCCTGCCTGCACATGGCCGTCGAGATGCAGCACAGCCTGGCGCAATTGAATGTGCGCTGGCGCCAGCGGGGCGTGGAAGCGCCGTTCCGGGTCCGCATGGGCGTCAATACGGGATTTTGCAACGTCGGCAATTTCGGCAGCGCCGACCGCATGGATTACACGATCCTCGGCGCCGAGGTCAATCTGGCCGCGCGCCTGCAATCGATCGCCGACGCGGGCGGCATCGTCGTCAGCTACGAGACGTATGCGCTGGTGCGCGACATCGTCGCCGCCCACGCGCTGGCACCCACCTCGATGAAGGGCATCAGCCGCGCCGTCGTGCCCTACGTGATCGAAGGCTTGCTCGACGCCGACGGCGCCACCGTCCAGGTGTTCAGCGAACACGGCGACGGGCTCGATCTCTATCTCGATCTGGGCCGCATCGACGCCGGCGCCGCCGCATCGCTGCGCACGGTATTGCACGAAGCAATCGCGGCGCTCGATCAGAAGCGGTAACCGACGCCCACGCCGATCATCAGGGGATCGATATTGACGTGGCTGACCTTGCTGCCGG
>Ga0302314_10012839_pt1 | contig 14448 bp, 11 predicted proteins | sample III_Palsa_N2_3_FD_200533 | JGI IMG/M metagenome (GOLD analysis project Ga0302314, IMG submission 200533) | Peat permafrost microbial communities from Stordalen Mire near Abisko, Sweden - III_Palsa_N2_3 | ecosystem: Environmental > Terrestrial > Soil > Palsa > Peat permafrost | place: Sweden... | reverse complement strand
GGTCTGCGCGATGGTTGCGGGGGTCAAAGAACTCGGCCTCGAGACGTGCGCAACCCTCGGGATGCTGACGCGACCGCAGGCGGATCGGCTGCGCGCCGCCGGGCTCGATTACTACAATCACAACCTAGACACGTCGCCCGAGTATTACGGCACGATCATCTCGACGCGAACCTATGACGATCGCCTCGAAACCCTCGAGCACGTGCGCGCTGCCGGGATCAACGTCTGTTGCGGCGGCATCGTCGGCATGGGCGAGCGCGTCGAAGACCGCATCGGCATGCTGCACGCGCTCGCAACGCTACCCGAGCATCCGGAGAGCGTTCCGATCAATCTCTTGGTCCGCGTTGCGGGGACGCCGCTCGCCGAGAGCAAGGACATCGATCCGCTCGACTTCGTGCGCGTGATCGCTGCCGCTCGCGTGCTGATGCCGGCCTCGATGGTGCGTCTCTCGGCGGGCCGCGAAGCGATGAGCGACGAGACGCAGTTACTGTGCTTCATGGCCGGCGCCAACTCGATCTTCTTCGGGCCACGCTTGCTGACGACGCCTAACCCGCAACACGAGCGCGACCTCGCACTGCTCGAACGGTTGGGCATGACGGCGGCGAGCTGAGTCCGAGCCGCTCGCGCGACGAAGACCTCGCGCGCATTTGGCCGCCGTATGCGTCCTTGAAGACGGCCGCTCCGGCGCTCGAGGTCGCGACCGCGCACGGGAGCCGCATCGTGCTCGCCGACGGTCGCGCGTTGATCGACGGCATCGCCTCGTGGTGGACCGCCTGCCACGGTTACAACCATCCCGCGATCGTCGACGCAATTGCGGAGCAAGCGCGCGTCCTTCCCCACGTGATGTTCGGCGGTTTCGTCCACGAGCCGGCACTCGAACTCGCGCGCCGGCTCGCGGCGCTGCTGCCGCCGGGACTCGACCGCGTTTTCATCTCGGAGTCGGGCTCGGTTTCGGTCGAGATCGCGCTGAAGATCGCGATCCAATATTGGAATAATCGCGGCTTTCCACGGAAGCGCCGCGTCGCCGGCTTCGCACACGGCTATCACGGTGACACTTTCGGCACGATCTCGGTCGCGCCGGATTTTCACCCCGACGCCGAACTTTTCACCGCTCACGTACGGCTCGAAACGTCACTGCCGTTACCGGTCGACGACGAGAGCGAAGCGGCGCTCGCGGCCGTGTTCGAGCGCTCTGCCGGTGAGATTGCCGCGTTGATTGTCGAGCCGTCAATTCAAGGCGCGGGCGGGATGCGCTTTCACGACGCGGCGACCCTCGCGCGACTGCGCCGGCTCGCCGATCGGTTCGAAATGCTCCTGATCTTCGATGAGATTTTCACGGGTTTCGGACGAACCGGTTCGATGTTCGCGCTCGAGTGGGCCGGTGTCGTCCCCGACATCGTCACGCTTTCCAAAGCGCTTAGCGGCGGCACCTTGCCGCTCGCCGCAACGATCGCGCGCCGCGAAATCCAGGATTCATTCCGCTCCGACGATCCGACCGTCTCGCTGCGCCACGGCCCAACCTACATGGGCAACCCACTCGCCTGCGCGGCCGCAAACGCATCGCTGCGCTTGTTCGCAAGCGAGCCGCGCCTCGCGCAAGTCGCGGCGATCGAAACCGCTCTGCGCGAAGGGCTCGAGCCGTGCCGCGACCTGCCAGGCGTTGCCGACGTGCGGGTGCGGGGCGCCGTCGGAGTCGTCGAATTCGCGGAAGAACCCGACGTCGCCGCGCTCCGCGCTGCATTCGTCGAGCGCGGCGTCTGGATTCGCCCCTTCGGTCAAATCGTCTATCTCGCCCCGAGCTTCACGATCGCCTCCGACGAACTCGCAACGCTAACCGAAGCGATTCGCGCCGTACTCGGCCGCACGCTAGGGGACGCGCGACCCGTGTCATCCTGAGCGAAGCGCCGAAGGCGCGCAGTCGAAGGACAGACGGCGTATGGCGGAACTCCGTTGGCCCTTCGACTGCGCTCGCTGCGCGAGCGCCGCTCAGGGTGACATGGGTCGCTGCACGGATGCCAGCACGCGCGTGCCGGTGCGCAGCTCGAGGCCCTTCGCGTCCGGGGCGTCGGCAACGAAGATTGTGGCAGTGTTGCCGCGCGGCGCGGGCGGCCCCAAGTCGCGTTCGCCGCTCGAAGTGATTTCGACCACGTTGCAATCGCACGAAGCCGAGTCGACGATCACGTAAAACCAGTGCGGCGTTTTACCCCAGAGCACTTTTGCGGTCGGTGCGTCGGGGGAGCGCTTCGTGAAGGTCGTGTGCAGGAAGTGCGAGACGGCGATTGACGAGAACGCAAGGTCGTCGGCAGCGATCGTTGCGCGGTCGTTTCGGATCTCGTGCGTTACGGTCGCGCCAAATCCGGCGACCAGCAACCCGGCGGCAAGCGCCGCCCAAAGCGCAACGTTCGGGCGACGCGAGCGAAGTGGTACGACGACGCGGCTCGAAGCCGCGATTCGCGCGCCGAGTTCGGGCGGAGCTTCCAGCTGCGGCACGGTCAGCTCGTCGAGCGCGAAGACCGTGCGCTCGGCCTCGCCGAGCAGTCGCGAGCAGTCGGCGCAAACGGCAGCGTGGTCTTCGACCTCACGAGCTTCGTCGCGGCCGAGCGCGCCCAGCGCGTAGAGTTCGATGGCTTCGCCCATGTGTTCGTCCTTCATAGTGTACTGGCCGATGGCACGGGCAGCGCGTTTTGGAGTTTCCGGAGACCCATCGCTAAACGGCTCTTGATCGTTCCGAGCGGGACGCCCAATTTTTCGGCGATCTGCGTGTGTGAAAGGTACCGGAAGTAGGCGAGTTCGAGAGCCTGGCGTTGCTCGCTTGGCAGCTTTGCGAGCGCCTCGTGGAGGCGCGCGCGATCGACGGGATCTTCAATTTCGATTTCGTAGGGTTGCTCGGGTTCTGCCAGCGCGGCGCGTTGCTCGATGTGGAAGTGACGCGCGGCCTCGCGTTTGCGCCCGATCGCTTCATTGCGCACGCAGACGGAGAGGAAGGTTCGTAAACTCCCACGCTCGGGACGGTAGGTCCCCGGTCGGCCCCACACCCGCAAGAGCGCGTCATGGACGCAATCCTGTGCGTCGGAGTCGCTGCCGAGCACGTGGCGTGCAACCGAGTAGAGGGTCGAGGCGTAGGCGCGGTAGGCGGCCTCGAGTGCCTCCGGACGCCGAGCGACGAAATCCGCGGCGAGTTCGTCGTCCCTCATCTCACCCATAGTACGCGCGACGCGGGGCGCCGGATGAGTTTCTCAGAGGGGGTCCGCGGCCAGGCTGGAGCTTCCGGGGTAGCGCAGCGCGGCGAGATAGGCGGTTGGGCTGCGCCCGGCGTGGGCCGCGAACTCGGCGCTCATGTGCGCCTGGTCGTAGTAGCCGGCAGCTCCGGCAATTTCGGCGAGGCTACCGGCTCCCGCGTCGATCAGCGCGAGCGTCCGGCGGAATCGGACGATCCGGGCGTAGCGCTTCGGCACGACGCCGATCTGCTCGCGAAAGGCGGCGACGAAGCGCTTGTCCGGGATGCCGAGCTCCCGCTGCAATCCCGCGATTGCCGTGTCGCCCCCGGCACGCTCGATCCGCGCCGCGGCGTATGCGACGTACGGCGCGATTTCGCGCGCGCGCCCGAGTCGCGCTTCGGTCCAATCGATCGCCGCAGCGACCCGTCCGGCGGCGTCTCGTGCCGCTTCGCAGCGCTCGCCGAGTTCCTCCGCGCTGCGCCCGGCCACGTCGCAGAGGTCGATCGTCGCCCCAACCGCCGGGGCAAACGAATGCCCGAGCAGCGCGTAGGCGGCCGCCGGATGCACCCGCACGCCGAGCACGCGGCATAACCCTCGGGGGGCCTCGACCGTGAGCGCGGTCGTCTGCATGCCGGTCAGCGCGAGCGGCGGATAGCGCTGCGATCCGCCGGCGGGACGGTGCGGTTCGTCGAGCTGAACGATCAGCTCGAGGGTTCCGCTCGGAAAAACCGTCTCCCACGCGTGGGCGAGCGTCCCTTCGAAGTACCAAATGTGGTCGACAAGCCCCGCTAACGGCTCGCCGGTCGCGGGCCGCCACGCGGCGTGCGTCCACCGGCCCAATGCCGAATCGACGGTCGAGAGCTCGATACCCGCGCGGTCCACGAGCGTCGCAAGCATGCCGCCACCTTTCTCTACGGCTTGTACCCGCCCCGGCCGGTAGGGCGCGCGATGCGTGTAGTGGCCTCCCTCGACAGGCTCGGGGTGACAAGGCGGCTCACAGGCGCCCTTGACGAGGCGTCGTAGAATCTAGCAGTGCACCAGCTCAACCTCGCAACGGCGTTTTTGGCCGGTCTCGTCTCGTTCGTTTCGCCTTGCGTCTTGCCGCTCGTGCCGAGCTACCTGTCGTTTTTGACCGGCACGAGCGTCGAAGACCTCAAAGCCGAGTCCAGTGCGCAGGCGAAGCTGCACGTATTCGGGCACGCGCTCGCGTTCATCGCGGGCTTTACCGTGATCTTCGTGGCCATCGGGCTTTCAGCGAGCGCGGTCGGCGGGGTGTTCGCGGATCACAAGCGGCTCGTCGAGATCTGCGGCGGCGCCGTCATTGTGGTTTTGGGCCTCCACATGATGCACGTGCTCAAGATTCCCGCATTGAACATGGACAAGCGCGTGCGCGTGCAATCCCGCAAACCGTCGCTGGTCGTATCGTTTCTCGTCGGGCTTGGGTTCGCGGCGGGCTGGTCGCCGTGCATCGGTCCGATTCTCTCGGGAATAATTCTGCTCGCGGCCTCGACGAAAACGCTCGGCGAAGCGACCATGCTGTTGTTCGTGTATTCGATGGGCCTCGCGATCCCGTTCCTGGTTACAGCCGCCGCGATCACGCAATCGCTCGGAACGCTCAACCGCATCAAGCGCTTCCTGCCCGCGATCGAGGCAACGTCGGGCGCGGTCCTGGTCGCGACCGGGATCGTCGTCGCGACCGATCAGTTCACCCGGATCGCGGGCTTCTTCTACCAGTACGTGAAGCCGCCGAGCCTGTAGTGATACGCGTTTGAGGCTTCGGTTTTGGCTCGCGGCCGTCGTCGTGCTCGCCCTCGACCAGCTGACCAAGCACTACGTCGCGACCACGTTCGAACCGGGCGAACAGCGGATCGCGATCCCGCACGTCCTGTGGTGGACCTACGTCCAAAACCACAACGGAGCGTTTGGCCTGTTCGGCTCCAACGCGTTCATGCTCGTCGCGATGGCGATCGCGGTGCTCGCGCTCTTCTGGTTTGCGTTTCGCGACGCGGCGGCCCAATCGGTCCTCGTGCGGGTCGCCTTCGGCGCGATCGCGGGGGGTGCGGTCGGCAACATCGTCGATCGCTTTCACTACGGATACGTCGTCGATTTCATCGACCTGCATTGGTGGCCGGTCTTTAACGTCGCCGACTCGTGCATCACGATCGGCGTCGGGATTCTCATCCTCTCGTCGCTCGCGCGCACGCGAACCGCCGCGCCTGCGGAATCGCCGCAATAGCGTCCTCGGCAGTCGTCTCACACCGGGTGACCGCGGACGAGGCCGGGGCGCGCTGCGACGTCGCGATCGCACGTCTCTCGGGGGCGTCGCGCGCGCAGGTCGCAAGCGCCATTCGCGCCGGCGGGGTGCGTCTCAATGGGTCGTTGCCGAAGCAAGCGACTCCGGTTGCCGACGGCGACCTGCTCGAGTTCGCGATCGCCGAGCCGGTCGCACTCGACGCGCAACCCGAAGAGATCGAACTCGACATCGTCTTCGAAGACGAGGCCCTCCTCGTCGTCGACAAGCCCGCCGGGATGGTCAGCCATCCCGCCCACGGCGCGCGCGACGGCACGCTCGTCAACGCGCTGCTGTCGCACGCCGGAGTGCTGCCCGGCGATCCGCTGCGGCCGGGGCTCGTCCATCGACTCGATCGCGACACGTCGGGCTTGCTCGTCGTCGCGAAAACCGAGGCCGCGATGCGCGCGCTCAGCAAGGCGCTGATGCGCCGCGAGTTCGACCGCACGTACCTCGGTCTGGTTGTCGGCATCCCAACGTATCCGAAGGGGACGATCGACGGTGCGCTCGGCCGCGATCCCCACAACCGCCTCAAGTATGCGATTCGCGCCGACGGCAAACCCGCGGTCACGCACTACGAGTTGCGCGAAAAGTTGCACGGCCACAGCGAACTAGCGTTCGTTCTCGAGACGGGGCGTACGCACCAGATTCGCGTCCATCTCGCCGCCTTCGGGCATCCGATCGTCAACGATCCCGTTTACGGAAAGATCGAGCCGCGCCTCGACTTGCCGGGCCAAGCCCTGCACGCGTGGCGGCTCGCCTTCACCCATCCGTTCACGGGCGAGCCGCTCGCCTTCGAAGCACCGCCGCCGGCGGACTATCTCGCCGCGCGCGATACGCTGCGCGCGTGATTTCCAGCGGTGCCGGCCGCTTCACGCTGCGCGCAACCGAAGGCGCCGCGCGGCGCGGCACGCTTTCACTCGCGCACGGCGACGTCGAGACGCCGGCGTTCATGCCGGTCGGGACGGCGGCAACGATCAAAGGCCTCACCCCCGACGACTTGCGCGCGTTCGGAACACAAATCGTCCTGGCAAACACCTATCATCTCTGGCTGCGGCCGGGGCGCGAGACGATCGAAGCGCTCGGCGGGCTGCACGCGTTCATGTGCTGGGATCGCAACATCCTGACCGACAGTGGCGGCTTTCAAGTCTTCTCGCTCGAATCGCGGCGCGAGCTTTCGGAGCATGGCGTGCGCTTTCGCTCGCATCTCGACGGTAGCGAGCACGAGTTCACGCCCGAGAACGTCGTCGCGTTTCAAGAAGACGTCGGGGTCGACGTTGCGATGACGCTCGACGTCTGCGTCAAGCTCCCGGCTCCCGCGGGCGAGATCGACCAAGCGGTGCGACTTACGAGCGCCTGGGCACAACGCTGCGCCGCGGCCCGCCGGCGTCCCGAGACGGCGCTCTTCGGCGTCGTGCAAGGCGGCCTCGACGAACGCTCCCGCGAGCGCAGCGCGTGCGAACTCGTCGCGCTCGAACTGCCGGGCTACGCGATCGGCGGGCTTTCCGTCGGCGAGACGCGCGAGGAGCTGCACCGCATCTCGCGCTTCACCGCGGCGCTTTTGCCCGCGCACAAGCCACGCTATCTGATGGGCGTCGGAACCGTGAGCGATCTGCTCGCCGGGATCGACGGCGGGATCGATCTGTTCGACTGCGTCTACCCGACGCGCTGTGGGCGCAACGGGCGCGCGCTTGGGCGCACCGAGGACCTCAACATCAAAAATGCCGCGTTCGCGCGCGACGCGCGACCACTCGACGAGACCTGCGCCTGCTACGTCTGCGCGACGTACACGCGCGCCTACGTCTCGCACCTCTTTCGCGCGGATGAGATGCTCGGTCCGCGGCTCCTGTCCTATCACAACCTCGCGCTCTTCTCACAACTGATGGCCGAGGCCCGAGACGCGATCGCGGCCGGCCATTGGGCCGCCTTCCGCAACCAGCACCTGCACCCCATGTCACCCTGAGCAAAGCTCGCGCAGCGAGCGCAGTCGAAGGGCCGACGGCGCACGGCCATAAACTCGGCGGTGCTTCGACTCCGGCGCTTGCGCGCCTTCGCTCAGCATGACAGCTTGGGCGCCTCCGCTCACGCGCGACATCCATTTGCGCGCGACGGGCGGTTACATCCGGTAGCGCAAGCGCAGTTCGATCGTGCGGCCGAGCGGGTAGGATTGCGGAACGTAGCCGCCGCGCCCGTAGCTCCAGGGTACGACTGCGGAGTAGCCGTTATTCGTCGGAACGCCGTTCCCGAGCGTGTAGACTTGAGGCTCGTTCGGTGGATTCGCATATCCGGCGTCGGCATAGTACGCCGATTCGTAGTACGGGTTGCCTCCGGCATAGCCCGGTGGCCCGATCAAATACGGATTGCCCTGATACACCGTCGGAGACCACTCGCCGAAGACGTTCGCAACGTCGAGGATCAGGGTCGCGCGCGGTGAGATATCGCCTTCGACGTGCAGATTGACGAGGATCTGCGGCATCGACCGTAGCGTATTGGGATCGCTCCCTTCGTTGGTACCGAGATTCCCGATGTAGGGGTTCGTCTGCGCGTTGTACGGCACAGCGGGGTTCGCTAAGAAATAATAGTTGTAGCCCGGATTCCAGTAGTTGTCGTTGGGAACGAGTTCCGGCTTGTTGGTTACCGGGTTGAAGATGTAGATGTCTTTTCCGTTCCCGTACGGATAGCCGGTTTCATACGACAGGGACGGCGTGATCCGCAGCCGGCGATGGCCGGTTTGAAATTCGTACGAGAGCACGGCCGTGAGATCCGGTTCGTAACTCACCGGGAAAAGGTGGCCTGCTGCCACAGCAGGACCGTTGAGATCGTTGTAAGAGAATTGCGAAGCGCTCGACGAGTACGCGCGTATGAGATTCGCATCGAAGGTGAAGCCGCCGTTTTTTGCCGAGAGTTCGAATCCGTTTGCACGCAGGTCTCCGACGTTCGTGGGAACGCCGACCCCGTTTGGGTATACTCCCGCCGCGACTGCCGAGCGAAAATTGAATGGCAGAACGTCGATCAGGTTGTGCTCGAACTCCTGATAATACGTCGCGCGAAGTTGGGTGCGACCGCTCGTCTCGAAGGAATACGTAAATTCGTTGCCCGTTTCCGGCGCAAGCGCAACAAAGGGCGCAAGACTACCGTTGGCCTGGAGGTTGGTCGAATCGGTGCGGTCCGCTTCGAGCGGAGCCGGGGCGACCGTCGTGTGGTCGAAAGTCGCCCGTAGGGCGAAGGAACTCCCGAGACGGTAGGAGGCGCCGAAATGCGGATCGATCGCTCCGACGTCGTAGGTGTAACCGTCGCTCGGTTTGATGTGCGCGTCGATCACCCGCGCGGTTCCCAAGAGATCGAGGCGATTCGAGGCACTGTACGTATCGCTCAGGTAGGTTAAGTACGACTGCACGGTGGGACGCGACGTGATGAACTCATCCGCGGTCGGTACGATCTGATCGAGGAGCGAGGTGTTGATGCGATATTCTGCGCCGAAGCGCACGCGATTGCGACCGAAGATCCCGTCGCCGTCGTAGTTGACGCCGACTTGGCGTTGCGCCGAAGTCTCGGAGAGCGAGATCGCGCCGTCGGGCCAGCCGTTCTCATCCCAGAACGGGCCGCCCGCCGACGACCCGAACTCCGAAGAATACAGCTGCACGCGCGAGAGCAGCTTTGTGCCGGTATGCAACCACTGAGCCTTGAGCGCGTCGTACGAACCTTTGATGCTCGAAGCAAACGTAACGGGTGCGGCTTGATTCGCTACTCCGGGAAAGGGCACGACGTTGCCGTTCGCGCCGGCTCCGTCGAGCACACCGGCCGTCTCGCCGGGATACGGCGAACCGTACTGGTCGTATTTTGCCTGGCCCCCGACTGCGAGCACCGAGATGTCGTCGTTCGGCGTCACGCGATAATGCACGTTGGATTCGAACGAAAACTGGCTCCGGTCTTGGAGCGCGATGCCGTACGTCGCGGCTTCGGAGGGGTAGAACGTCTGGCCGTTCCCGTACGTGAGATATTGGGATCCCGTGCGTGCCGCGAACGCATAGCGCCAGCGTAGATCGGGCGAGGCGCCGAGAAACTCGAAGTCGGCCTGCTGCAGCCGCGTGCCGGCGCCTTCCGCAAGCTCGACGGTGGTGCGGCTCGGATACGTTCCGACCGCGGCGATTTGATTGATCACGCCGGCGAGCGAGTTGTCGCCCTCACTCGTGTACCCGGCAAGCGTCGTCGTCGTCGAAGCGACACCCGTCGTGGGCAATTGCGCGCCGTCGATGTTGCCGCCGGGCTCCGCGATCAGGCCCTGCGGGATGGGAATGGAGTCGAAGTCGAACACGGCATCGCCGACCTTCCCACCGCGCAGGATCGCGTTGGCAAACTCATCGAGATCGACGCCGGGGACGTTAGCGATCGCGCCTTGCACCGTACCTTCTGTGTAGTTTGCCAGGCCCGCGGAGGCCGCCGTCGGGAAAAGTGCGCGGGCGGCGTCGCCGCTCACCACGTACGAATCGGTCGGATCGCCGAGCGCGAACGGGGCGCTTGTCGCATGCACGGTGGCGACGGTCCGCAGGAGCTTCACGAGTTGGAATGCGACCCGTTGGCTTTGGCCCGGGCCGACGGTCACGCGCTCGCTGAAGGGTTGGTAGCCGCCGGCCTGCGCTGAAACCTCGTACGTGTCGGACGCAAGCCCAAGCAGGGTGAAATGTCCCCTCGCGTCCGTTGTCGTCGCGGCTCGCCCCGAGGGCGACGCGGCCGAAACGACGACTCCGGGGAGCGGCAGGCCGGAATCGCTCGTAGCCGTCCCCGTGATGATGCCGGTCGTCGCTTCGGCGGCGGCAGCAATACCGGATGACGTCGCGAGCGCCACAACGATCAACGCGAAAAGGGCCGGCAAACGCGGCAACGTTTTCATGAATTCCCCCTGCGGAGCGCGACGGCTCCGCTACAGCAACGTGTCGAAGAAAATCAGGCGAGCGTTGCGAGGGACGGCGGCGCACGTCCGCGGATCCGTTGGGCCGCGGTGAGCCGAACGTGGCGAACGAGTTGCTCGATCGAGCTGACAAAAACGCTACGGGCCGCATCGCGCGCGAACTCGACGAGGATGCGATCGAGAACATCGCAGATTGCGGCGATAAAGCCCGGCAGTATCGAGCGGGTCGCGTGGCGGATAACGCACGCGCAGAATACGCACACGGCGAAGTGCATGGGCAGGCTGACGACGAGCGGCGCACCGAGCCACGAAAGGCCGTGGACGGATGCCCCCGGGCCAAGGAGCTGCTCGCACGACTCCATCGCATAGACCACGGCCAGCTGCGCCCCGAAAATCGGCGCGATGTGGCGCGACGACGACGTACGCGAAAGGCCCGAGACGACCTCATGCAACCAGTCGGGTGAACCCTTGCTCGCACGTGCGGACGCGAAACGGAAGCGAACAACCAGGAGCAAGAGTCCTAATACGAGCCCGGCGACGAGTACGGTCGCCACGCTCTGATGGTTGTCGTCGATGAATGCGCGACCGAAGATTCCCGTGTTCGAGACGGTCTCGACCAACGGGTCACCGAGCGCGGCCGCAATCAGCGCGATCGCGAAGCCCGACAGCAACATGAGAGACGATGGTGGACGTCTCATAGGTCGATCATATCGACGGGCTTCGGAGCGAGACCTCTTAGACGTGATGCGTCAGTGAGAGGATGAATTGCGGGCCCGCGAGCGGTATTGCGTTCGTTGGGATCGTTCCGCCGGTGCCGCCGTCAGCCAGGGGCAGTGCGCCGTAGGGCAGGCCGCCGCCGACGCGCGTGAGTTTGAAGTCGTACGCGCCGGTAAGATTGCTGCCGCTAAGCCCGATGTCGACGTTGCGCAGATGCCAAGCGACCCCGGCCCGGAGCGTAGCGTACGGCGGCAGATTCAGTTCGTTGTAGTAGCCTTCATAGAGAAGCCTCGCGTAGGCCGCAAAACCGAGTCCGCCCGGATCGCGTTCGATCGATAGCGCCCACTTGTGCAGGGGAACGCCGAGATTTTGCTCGCCCGCCTCGATGTTGTTCGACGGCGGCGCCGACTCGGTGAAGACGCTGTTGATGCCGTAACTCGCGTGCAGCGACGTGTGGCGCGCCAGCTGGAGATCGCCGTGGAGTTCCAGCCCTTCGTAAACGCCGCGCGCGACGTTGATCGGGTACGAGAGGCACGTCGTGTACTCGAGCGCCGTCGGAGGCGCGTTCGGAGCGCACGGCGCCGGCGGCACGAACGCCGCGACACCGTTGTGCAGGTCGGTTCGAAAGAGGTCGACTCCCAGATGCAGCGGATGACCGGGCAGGTGAAACAGATGCTCGTAACCGGCGTCGTATTCGGTCGCCCGTTCGGCCGTGAGGTTCGGGTTACCGATCGTCACGTAGCCGTTGGTCGGCGTGTAGAGCGTCGACGGCGGCGGCACGACGAGCGACAACAGTTGCGGAGATTCGAAACTCGTGCCGGCGGAAAGGCGGACGGCGGTATCACCCGACGGCGTCCAGACGAACCCGGCCCGCGGATCCGTGCTGCGACCGAACGTGCTGTAATCGCTATAGTACGCGGCGAACGAATAGTGGAGTTTCGCGGTTGGATCGAGCGAGTAGCGCAGGCCGACCGAGCGCTGCGTCTGCGCGAGCGTCTCGCGCGTGACGAGCGCGAGTCCGCCCAGGCCAACCGCGCCGCCGCCGCCGCTCGAATCATCGAGGCGAAGGAGCGAGCCGGGTCGGCGCTCCGCCGAGTCCGTGTCGGCGAACGAGGTCCCCGTGACGATCCCCGTTTCGAGATTTTCGTCGGTCAGGGCCAGTTTGAACGCGAGCGAGCCGTGCGGCAACACGTGATCGACTTCGACCGTCGTATCGCCGATGAGGTCGCGGTCGTCGAAGAGATACGGCGACGAACCGGCCGCCGCCCCGTTGACGAGCTGCTGCTCGAACGAGGTCTGGTAGCGGAAGATCGCCGTCGTGCCGTACACGCCGTCCGCGTTAGGCCGTCCGAGCGGCGCCTGCGCGTCGAGGCTGTAGGCTGCGTTGTTCGCGGCGACCGACGAACCCGCTTCGCTGGAAAAGGTGTCCGTATCGACGTCGTACGACGACGTCGTGGCCGAGATGTCGCGGTAGACGGCTTGATCGCGCAACGACACGCCGATGAAACCGGCGCCGTTGAAGAGCGAATAGCGCAGCTTCGCGATCGTCGAGGAAGCGTCGAGCGCGTTACCCACCGTCGATGAGCCGCTGCCCCCGAATGGCGCGGCCGGAATCGGGTAGTTCGAAAGTTCGCCTCCCGAGGTGAGGCGATGGAACGAAAAGGCGTAGCCGAGGCGATCGCTCGTTCCGGTCGCCTGAAGCGTCTCCCCGTTCGTATCGTACGTGCCGGCGGTGATCCGTTCCAAGATATGCGTTTGCGCAGTCGGTTCGAGCGTGCGGACGTTTAACGCGCCCCCGAGCGTATTTGGGCCGAAGAGCGAGGACGGCCCGATGCCGTACACGACTTGGATGCTCTGAAGATCCGCCGGATCGAGCAGCGAGAGATCGAAATCTCCGGTTGCGCCGCTGTTAACCCCGTGGCCGTCGATGTCGACGAGCGTCTCGCTCGGATCGGGACCGCGCAGCGAGACGACCGCCGGCGCGTTGAGGCCGCCGCCGATGACCGGCTGCACGGTCGTCGAGAGCTCTTGCTGTAAGATATCGCTCGTGCGCGTGACGCCGCTCTGCGCGTACGGTGCGGCAGCGATATCGAGACTTTGCCCGGGCGCGGTCGAGAGCGTTTGCCGGCCGTTCGCCCGGACGGTTCCAATGACTGTGAGCGAAGAAGCCTGGGCGCGTGATAGGACGAGATCGATCTCGTTCTCGTTGCCGTCGACCACTTGGACCGTGCGGCCGGCGATCGGACTGTAACCGGTTGCGGAGGATGCCACCGAGTATGTTCCCGGGGGCAGGCCGGCGATCGTGAACCGCCCTTTGGGGTCGCTCAGGGCTATTCGAGGGGGACCGTTTCCGGATAGGATCACGCGCGCCGCGGCGACCGGCGTGCCATCGCTCGCGGCGACCGTGCCGGTCAGCCCGGCCGCCGCCGCAGTACCAATCGAGCCGGCCGCCAGAACCAGCCCGAAAGTCAACGCGAGCATGAGACGAGGCTGCCTACGGCGTGCACAAGCCAACGGGCGGACCTTTCAGGGGCCTGGGTTGGAGCGGCGTCGTTCGAATTAGGTAATCCTAATCCTTTTATTAGGTGAAGGTAATTCAAAAGATAGGAGAATACCCTCGAGGGATTTAGGTTTTCCTAACAGGAGGTCGGTTCGTGCCACGTTCGGGTCCTATCGCGGCGGCATTGCTGTTCTGCGCAGCGCTCGCCCCGAGCGGTTGCAACGTAGCCGGCGGCGGATCGTCGGGGCCGATTACGACGCCGGCGCATCCGGCGTCTGCGGCCGATCTAGCCAACCCGATTGAGGTGAGCAGCTCGGGCGGGGTCGCGAACGTCTCGCTGGCCGCGGTGATCGATCCAGCCACCGGTGGACCTGCGATCTCCTATAACGGCGCGCTCGTCATCCCGACGATTCGGATCTCACCCGGCGACACGATCAACGTCACCTACGCAAACGAACTGCCGCCCTCGACGGTCGAACCGCTCAACGCAACGAGTCTGCACTTCCACGGTCTCACCGTCTCGCCGAATGCGCCCGGTGACGACTCGATCGACATCCTCGCGATGCCCGGCCAAACGCTGCACTATCAGATCAACATTCCGGCCTCGCAGCCTCCGGGAGTCTATTGGTACCACCCGCACCCGCACGGCGAATCGAATTGGCAGGTCTACAACGGGATGTCGGGGGCGATCGTTATCGATGGGCTCGCGTCGATCGCTTCGGAGACGGCGGGGCTGCCCGAGCGCATCATGATTCTGCGCAACGTGCTGCAAGCGCCGAAGTTCTCGTTGTTATCGGCTCGGCGACGCGGCGCT
>Ga0302314_10012837_pt1 | contig 14448 bp, 11 predicted proteins | sample III_Palsa_N2_3_FD_200533 | JGI IMG/M metagenome (GOLD analysis project Ga0302314, IMG submission 200533) | Peat permafrost microbial communities from Stordalen Mire near Abisko, Sweden - III_Palsa_N2_3 | ecosystem: Environmental > Terrestrial > Soil > Palsa > Peat permafrost | place: Sweden... | reverse complement strand
TTCGGCGCCAGCCGAACTGCCAATGTAACCCGCGCAGCGGGTTACACGACCTCGCGGAGCCGGCCCGTCTCGACCTCGTACACGAACCCGCGTACCGAGTCCTTGCGCGGGATGAAGGGCGAAGCCTTGATCCGCGCGATCGACTGACGGACATCTCCGTCGAGATCGGGGAACGCCTCCACCGCCCACTCGGGCTTGATCCCGGTCTCGTCCTGAATCGACTTCTTGAAGTCGTCGTCGGTGAACGTGAGCATTCCGCAGTCGGTGTGATGGATGAGGATGATCTCCTCGGTTCCGAGCAGACGCTGGCTGATCGCCAGCGAGCGGATCTCGTCGTCGGTGATGACCCCGCCCGCGTTGCGGATCACGTGTGCGTCACCCTCCTGGAGTCCGAGCGCGCCGTAGGGATTCAGGCGCGCGTCCATGCAAGCGACGACGGCGACCTTCTTGGCGGGGGGAAGCGGCAGGTCGCCCTTATCGAACGAAGCGGCATAGGACTCATTGTTGGCGAGCAGTTCATCGGTGACGGACACGTGGAACCTCCGAGTTGGGGTTGGGCGGGCGAAATACTACTAAGTCACTTGAGAATGGGGGATATGACGTATACGGGCGCCGGGGCCGAACGGATGTGTCTCCGTCCCGAGGGCTGGGCCTGACGACATCGGTTTCGCATCTGCCGCGGCGCGCCGCGCGCGACAATCACGCTCGCGTGGCCAAGAGCGACCTCCGCAGCTACCGCGCCAAGCGCGACTTCGAGCGTACCGCCGAACCGGCGGGTGAGCCCCGGCCGGAGTCGGCTCCGGCGGCGCAGGCGCCTCGCTTCGTCGTCCAGGAGCACCACGCCACCCGCCTGCACTGGGATCTGCGGCTCGAGCGCGATGGCGCGCTCGCCTCTTGGGCGATCCCCAACGGGATTCCCGCCGACCCGGCGGACAATCGCCTCGCCGTGCACACCGAGGATCACCCGCTCGAGTATCTCGAGTTCGAGGGGGAGATACCGAAGGGCGAGTACGGGGCGGGAACCATGCGGATCTGGGACCGGGGGACGTTCGAGACGCACAAGTGGGAGGACAAGAAGGTGGAGATCACCTTTCACGGCGAACGACTGCGCGGCCGCTACGGGCTGTTTCCCATCGGACGCGACGGCGCGGAGAACGACTGGATGATCCACCGGATGGACCCGCCGTCGGATCCGGCGCGCGAGCCGATGGCCGAGCACGTGGTGCCGATGCTGGCGAGCTCGGGGCAGATGCCGCCTCACGGGGCCGGCTGGGAGTTCGAGGTCAAATGGGACGGGGTTCGCGCGATCGCCTACGTCAGGCCCGGACGCCTGCGCCTAGAGAGCCGCAACCTCAACGACATCACCGACGCCTATCCCGAGGTTCGCGGCCTGCTGCGCCAGCTTGGTATGCGCGAGGCGGTGCTCGACGGTGAGATCATCGCCTTCGACGAGGCAGGGAGGCCGAGCTTCGAACGGCTCCAGCGGCGCATGCACGTCTCCTCGAGCTCGGTCATCCGCCGACGCGTGGCCGACACGCCCGTGGTCTACGCCATCTTCGACCTGCTCTATCTGGACGGCCACTCGCTGATGGGACTGCCCTACTCCGAGCGGCGCGACCGTCTCGAGGAGCTTGCCCTGAGTGGCCCGGCCTGGCGCGTCCCGGCGCGCCACGGCGACGACGGAGCCGCGCTCCTCGACGCCACGCGCAAGCAGGGCCTCGAGGGGGTGGTGGCCAAGCGGCGCGACTCTCGCTACGAACCCGGCCGGCGTACGCGCGCGTGGGTGAAGGTCAAGCACACCCGACGGCAGGAGCTCGTCATCGGCGGCTGGCTGCCCGGCGAGGGACGCAGGTCGCGGCGCATCGGGGCGCTGCTCGTCGGCTATCGCGACGGCGCAGGTCCGGACGCGCCCTTGCGCTTCGCCGGGCGGGTGGGAACGGGCTTCACCGACGCCGTCCTCGATGAGCTCGCGCAGCGGCTCGGGCCCCTGCGTCGGGACAGCAGCCCGTTCGACCCGCGGCCACGGCTCCCCCGCAATGCCGTGTTCGTCGAGCCCTCGCTGCTGGCCGAGATCGAATTCACGCAATGGACTGCCGACGGCATGATGCGTGCGCCGTCATTCAAGGGCCTGCGGGACGACAAGCCGGCCGGCGAAGTCGTCAACGAGGGGTCCGCGCGGCCAGCGGAGTCGACGGCGCCGGGCGATCCCGAAGCGCTGTTCGACGAGGTCCGGCGGCTGCCCGACGGCGCACTCGAAGTCGTGGTCGACGGCCGGCGCCTGAAGCTCTCGAACTGGGACAAGGTCCTGTTCCCGCAGACCGGCTTCACCAAAGGAGATCTGATCGCCTACTACGCGCGAATCGCGCCCGCGGTGCTCCCCCACCTGCGCGATCGGCCGCTCACGCTCAAGCGCTATCCGAACGGCGTCGACAGTGAGTACTTCTACGAGAAGCAGTCTCCGTCGCACCGGCCCGACTGGGTGCAGACGGCGCGGATCGGTCAGGTCGACTACACGCTCGCCCAGGACCGCCCGACGCTCGTGTGGCTCGCCAACCTCGCCGACATCGAGCTCCACACCTCGCTGGCGCTGGCGCAGCCGCCCGACCGGCCGACGATGATGGTGTTCGACCTCGATCCGGGCGAAGGCGCCGGCCTGATCGAGTGCTGCGAGGTCGCGCTCGTCCTGCACCGCCTGTTCGAGCAGCTCGGACTCACGACGGTGGTGAAGACCTCGGGCTCCAAGGGCATGCAGGTGTACGTGCCGCTGGCGGCGGGCGCCACCTACGAGCAGACCAAGCCCTTCGCGCGCCGGATCGCCGAGCTCCTCGAACAGCGACTTCCGGAGCTGGTCGTGTCGCGGATGACGCGGCGGCTGAGGGCGGGCAAGGTGCTCGTCGATTGGAGTCAGAACGACGCTCACAAGACGACGGTCACGGTGTACTCGGTGCGGGCCCGTGACCGACCGACCGTGTCCACCCCCGTGAGCTGGGACGAGGTGGAGCGTTGCCGGGAGAGCTCAGATCCGGGGCTTCTGAGCGTCGACACGGAGGAAGTCCTCGCGCGCGTAGGGGACCGGGGGGACCTGTTCGGGCCGGCGCTCGTGGGTGGGCAGGAGCTCCCGAGCGTGTGAAACGCGGACTCTCCCGGTGCGTCCGTGTTTACGACGCGGACCATTAGGATTGGCGGCCGTGCCCGAGCTCGACGCCATCACCCTGCGGAATCGACTGCTGCTCGCGACCGGGATGTGGCGCGAGGCTACCGGCGAGCCTTTGCCGCGGATGGAGCCCGGGGACCCGGCGCACCAAATCCAGTCATTCGAGCTGCGCCTCGTGAACCGCCTGTGGGAGATCGCGACCCCCGAGACGGCCCGCGACGTCGCCGACCGGACCTGGGATCTCGTCCACGACCGTCCCGACAGCGACCCCGTCAAGAAGCGCGTCGTCGAGTGCCACGAAGCCCTCGCTCGGCTCACGCGACTGACGGATTGAGGTTCACGGTCGGCCGGGGCGAGCGAGGCCATCCCAGAGCCGCGACGTTCGCCGCAGGCGAACTCGCAAGGGAGGACGAAGTCCTCCCCAGTTACAGCATGTTCACAAGAACTTGGCGGGCTGGACACTAATCCCCGCAGTTTGCGGGCGAATCTGTGTCCATGAACACAATAGACAAGATCGCGCGAAGCGCGAATAGCGCCGACGGCGCCCAGGCCACCGTAAAGGTCGACCTCCACTGCCACTCCACCGCCTCCGAGCAAGCCAAGCTGGGCGTCCAGCGGGCGCTGGCGCTCCCCGAGTGCGCGACGCCGCCCCAAGAGGTCTACGAGCTCGCCAAGCGGCGGGGCATGGACTTCGTGACCATCACCGACCACGACACGATCGCGGGCGTGCTCGAGCTCGCCGACCTCCCCGACGTGTTCGTCTCCGAAGAGCTCACGACCTGGTTCCGGGGCGAGCACCAGGCGGTCCACGTCCTCTGCTTCGGACTGGATCCGGATGACCACGACTGGCTCCAGGCCCACAGCGGCGACGTCTTCGCGTGCGCTGAGTACCTGCACGAGCGGGAGATCGCCTGCGCCCTCGCGCATCCCTTCTTCCACGTCGCGGCGCCGCTGACGCCGGCGCACCGGCGCGTCCTCGCCGAGCTCTTCCCGGTCTGGGAGACGCGTAACGGCGCCCGCGCCCGCGAGCTCAACGCCCCCGCCGCGGTCTACATCGAGACCCACGGCGGGATCGCGGTGGGCGGGTCCGACGACCACGCCGGCGTCGACATCGGACGCACCTACACCGAAGCGGCCCACGCGGAGACGCCGGCCGAGCTCCTCGCCCACATCCGCGGGGGCCGGGTACGCCCGCACGGTAAGCAGGGGAGCGCGGCGAAGTGGGCGCACAGTGCGCTCGTGCTTGCCGCCCGTGCCCTCGGGGGCGCGTCCCCGCCGAGCGCGGCCCCGGAGGCGAAAGGCGTCGACCCCGTGGCGGTGCTCGAGCTCGCCGAGCGGATCATGCTCGAAGGCGACGCCCGCCAGGCCAGCGTGGGCTCGGGTCTCGGACCCGACGACGGGCGGCGTCTGCTCCGGGCGTGGCTGGCCGAGATGGACTTGAATGTCGACACCGCCGGCCTCGTGGCGGCGATGCAAGCCGAGGACTTCAGCCACTCGGACCTCGAGCGGCGCGCGCGCCGCGTCCACGAACGCAAGCTCACCGGAGCGATCGACCAGCTCCTAGACACCGGCGGCGGCGAGGGCATCACCCCGGCCCTCTCGCGCCTGTTCGCCGCCTGCGTGCCGGCGGTCCCCTATGTCCCGGCGGCCGCCTTCCTGGCCCGCGAGCAGGCCAAGCTCGTCGCTCGCGACGGCGATCCGGTCCGCGTCGCGGTGGTCGCCGACGGCGTCGGAGCGGTCCACGGGGTCACCCACACGCTGGCGCAGCTGCGCGAGCGGGGCATCCGCGGCTATGAGATCGAGGTCATCGGCACCGACGCGAGCGTAGATCGCCGGCTCCCCGCCGTCAGGGAGATCGAGCTCCCCTTCTACGCCGGGCTGAAGCTCGGCGTCCCCAGCGTGTTCGCGGTCGCCGAGGCGCTGACCGAGCGCCGCTACGACCTGGTCCACGTCTGTGCCCCCGGGCCCGCCGGGATCATGGCTGCCCTGATCGCCCGCGTGATGGGGCTCCCGGTGGCCGGCAGCTACCACACCGAGCTCCAGCTCTACGCGCGGATGCGCGCTGGGGACCCGCAGGTCGAGTACATGATGCGCGCGGTGCTCGCGAAGTTCTACGCCCAGTGCCGGGTCGTTCTCTCGCCCAGTCACGCGGCGGACGACTCGCTGCGCGACCTTGGGATCCCCGACGAGCGCCTGGCGCGGTGGGACCGTGGCGTCGATCTCCGCCGCTTCAATCCCGCCCGGTACGCGCCAGGAGTACTACCGGCTACCCATACCGAGCTCGGCGTCCACTTCAACGTGCTCTACGTCGGGCGGCTGAGTCACGAGAAGGGCATCGACCTGCTGGCCGAGGCTTTCCTGATCGCTCGCGATCACGATCCCCGGCTCCACCTCGTGCTCGCGGGCCGCGGCCCCGAGGAGGAAGCGCTTCGCCGTCGCCTCGGCAGCGCGGCCACCTTCCTCGGCTGGGTCGAGGGCGATCGGCTCGCGCAGGTGTACGCGAGCGCCGACCTGTTCATGTTCGCGAGCACCACCGACACCTTCGGCCAGGTCATCCTCGAGGCGCAGGCGAGCGGACTCCCGGTGCTCGCCGTCGACGCCGGCGGCCCGGCCGAGCTGATCGAGGATGGGCGCAGCGGATGCCTGGTCGCGCCCGACCCCGCGGCGCTCGCGGGGGCCCTGCGCGGCCTCGCGCGGCGCGAGGCGATCCGCGAGCGCCTGGCCACCGGCGGACTGCTCGCCGTCGGCGAGCGCTCCTGGCCGCGATCGCTCGACCAGCTGGCGGACGGCTACCTACGCGCGCTCGCACCGAGCACGCGCGCCGCCGTCGCCGCCGTCGCCGCCTGACCCGGGGGCATCTCGGCGCCTATCCGCGGACGCGCAGAGCGAACCGTCCGTTCCACCGCCGATGATGCACCTGTGAGCTGGAGGGAGACCACCGCATCAGGCCACACGACGCAAGGCAACCGGCAGGTCGCGGTCATCGACCTCGGGTCGAACTCATGGCGGCTCGTGGTCTACACGTTCTCCCCGGGAGCGTGGTGGAAGCGCACCGACGAGCTGTACGAGACGGTTCGTATCGGCGCCGGGCTGGCGACCACGGGAAGGCTCGGGATCGACGCGATCGAGCGCGGGCTGGAGACGCTGGCTGTGTTCGACCGCTTCTGCCGCGCCAGCGGCGTCGCCCCCGCCGACGTGCACGCGATCGCCACCAGCGCGATCCGCGATGCCGCCAACGGCGAGGAGTTCCTGAGCGCTGCCGACGAAGCGATGGGGACGGCGATCGAGGTCCTCTCGGCCGAGGACGAGGCACGCTACGGCTACATCGCTGCCGTCAACACGACGACGATCACCGATGGGGTGGTGCTCGATCTCGGGGGCGGGAGCATGCAGCTCATCCGCGTCGAGGATCGACAGGCGACCGAGCTGACCTCTTTCCCGCTCGGGGCGGTACGTGTGACCGAGCGGTTCCTCTCCGACGGTGATCCGGCCAAGCGCAAGGACCTCAGGCGGGTGCGCGCGCACGTGCTGGAGTCGCTCTCCGAGCTGTCATGGCTCGGGCGCTCGGGGCCACGCCTGGTCGGTCTCGGCGGCGCGGTACGGAACCTCGCCGCCGCCGCGGTCCGCCTCGCCGGTAAGGTCGACCTCGGTGTCCAGGGCTTCGTCCTCACCGGCGCGATGCTCGATGACCTCGTGCAGCGGCTCGCCGCGCTCCCAGCCTCAGAGCGCGGAAGCATCTCCGGAATCAAGCCCGGCCGCGCCGACATCATCCTCGGCGCGGCGCTCGTGCTCCAAACGGTGGTCGAGCTCGGCAGCTTCGACGGCATCGAGGTGACCGAGGCGGGCCTGCGCGAGGGCCTGTTCCTGGGCCGAACCCTGCTCGACCCCAAGGATCCCCTGTTCCCCGACGTGCGCGAGGCGGCTGTGCGCAACCTGGCCGTCCAGTACGAGTCAGATCTCCTACACGTCGAGCACGTCGCGATGCTGTCGCTGCAGATGTTCGACTCGCTCGTCGACGGGGGGCTGTTCGAACCGGGGCCCGGCGAGCGAGAGCTGCTGTGGGCGGCGGCGATGCTCCACGACGTCGGTATGACGATCAACTACGACGACCACCACAAGCACTCGCGATACCTGATCCTGAGCGCCGAGCTCCCCGGCTTCGATCCCCGAGAGCGCGGGCTGATCGCGCAGATGAGCCGCTACCACCGCAAAGGGACGCCGGAGCTCGGCGAGATGGCCTCGCTCGCACGCGACGGGGACGAGGAGCTGCTGGAGAGATGCGCGATGGTGCTGCGGCTGGCCGAGCACCTCGAGCGCGGCCGCGATCAGTCGGTGCACGAGGCTCGTCTCACCGCCAACGGCCACGGCGTCGACCTCCACCTTCGGGCCGAGGGCGACCTCACGCTGCCTCGCTGGAGCGTCGAGCGCTACGGCGACGGCGAGGTGTTCGAGCGGCTATTCGGACGGCGGCTGCTGATCGGGTGAGCAGGGGCGTCGCCCGCACGGACGCACGGCGTACAGTTCAGGCCATGCTGTGGCTTCTCAGGCACGCTGATGCGGCGAGCGGAACCCCCGACTCGGAGCGGCCTCTCACCGAACGCGGCACGCGTCAGGCACAGGCCGCCGGTTGCGCGCTCGAGCGGCTGGGCGCGTCCATCGACGTGTGTCTGACGAGCCCGAGGTTGCGCGCGCTGGAGACGGCGCGGATCGTCGCCGAGCGGATCGGTGTCGAGGTGCGCGTCGAGCCGCGGCTTGCCGGTGAGCCGTTCGACGCACACGAGCTCGTTGCCGGTCTCGGGGACGTGCTGCTCGTTGGACACGACCCGTCCTTCTCGCTCACCCTTCACGATCTGACGGGGGCTCAGGCGCGGTTGCGCAAGGGAGGCCTGGCGGCGATCGAGAAGGGCGAGCTGCTCGTGCTCATGCGCCCCTCTGAGCTCGAGGCGATTACCGCGGGAGCCGAGGTGGCGTCCTGACCGAGAAGGCGACCACCGCCGCGACCGAGGTCGCGACGAACGGCGATACGGCGGCTGCTCTGGCGCACGAGGAGCGCGACCTCTCCGATCCCGGGCTGTTCACCAATCGAGAGCTGTCCTGGCTCGACTTCAACGACCGCGTGCTCCAGCTCGCCGAGGACGAGACGCTGCTGCCGCTCTTCGAGCGGATGAAGTTCCTCGCCATCTTCGCCACCAACCTCGACGAGTTCTTCATGGTTCGCGTCGCCGGACTGCACGACCAGCTCGCGGCGCAGATCGATGCCCGCGGGCCCGACGGCCTCTCGGTCGCCGAGACGCTCGAGGAGATCGCCGAGCGCGTGGGCGAACAGGACCGCCGTCACGCGCGGCAGTGGAGCGATCACATCTGCCCCGCCCTCGCCGAGCACGGCATCCGGATCGTCTCCTGCCAGGAATCGGGCGCGTCCGACGAGACGCTGGCCAACCTCTTCCACGAGCAGATCTTCCCCGTCCTCACCCCGCTGGCCGTGGGGCATGGCCGGCCGTTCCCCTACATCTCCAATCTGTCGCTGAGCCTCGCGGTTCGCCTGCGCGACCCGGACGCCGAGCACGACGTGTTCGCGCGCGTGAAGGTGCCCAAGGAGGTACTGCCGCGTTTCGTGGAGGTTGCCGAGGGGACGTTCATCCCGCTCGAGGACATCATCGCCAAGCATCTCGACGTCCTGTTCCCATCGATGGAGGTGGTCAGCTACGACCTCTTCCGCGTCACCCGCGACGCCGATTTCACCGTATCCGACGAAGCCGACGACCTGCTCCAGGCCGTCGAGGACGAGCTCCGCCGCCGCCGCTTCGGCGAAGTGGTGCGGCTCGAGGTCGACGCGGGCATCGACCCGGAGCTCCGCAACCACCTGATCGGATGGCTCGAAGTCGACGAGCGCGAGGTGTTCGACGTGGAGAGCCTGCTCGACCTCTCAGACCTGTGGCAGATCGACGGTCTCAAGGGTCACTCCGAGCTTCGGCTGACTCCGTGGACGCCCGTGACCCATCCTGCCTTCTCGGCCGACGGGGGCGACGAGCCCGCTGACGTGTTCGCCGCCATGCGCGCGGGCGACATCCTCACCCACTTCCCCTACCACTCGTTCGCCAACAGCGTGGAGCGGTTCGTGCAGCAGGCGGTGGCCGATCCCACCGTGCTCGCGATCAAGCTCACCGTGTACCGGACCTCGGACGACTCGTCGCTCGTGCCGTCGCTGATCGAGGCGGCTGAGAAGGGCAAGCAGGCAGTGTGCCTGGTCGAGCTCAAGGCGCGCTTCGACGAGCGCCGTAACATCCGCTGGTCGCGAGCGCTCGAAGAGGTGGGCGCCCACGTCGTGCACGGCATCCCTGGGCTCAAGGCGCACGCGAAGCTCCTCGTCGTGGTTCGACGCGAGGGCCGGGGCGTCCGGAACTACGTGATGATCGGTACGGGCAACTTCCACGCTAAGAACGCCCGCCTGTACGAAGACTTCGGCCTCTTCACCGTCGACCGCGACATCGGCGACGACGCAGCCAACCTGTTCAACACGCTGACCGGCTACGGGCGCCCGCGGCGCATGCGCAAGGTGCTCGTGGCGCCGAGCTGGTTGCGCGAGCCGCTGCTCGCCGAGATCGAGAAGACGATCGCCGCCCACAAGGCCGGCGTGCCGTCGCGGATCGTCATGAAGATGAACGCGCTCGTCGACGCCCGCTGCATCGCGGCGCTCTACCGAGCCTCGCGGGCCGGGGTCCCCATCGATCTGAACGTTCGCGGCATCTGCTGCCTGATCCCGGAAGTTCCGGGGGTGAGCGAGACCATCCACGTCGTCTCGGTGGTGGGACGCTTCCTCGAGCACTCGCGCATCTACTCCTTCCACCGCGGGGACGAGCATCGCTACTACATCGGCTCGGCCGATCTCATGCCGCGCAACCTCGACACCCGCGTGGAGCTGCTCACCCCGGTCGAGGACGAGGAGCTCCAGGCCGAGCTCCAGGACACGCTGGATCGCTGCCTGGCGGATGACACGTTCGCATGGACGCTGGACGCTGACGGTCGCTGGACCCGGCGCCAGGAGAGGACGCGAAGCGTCCATAAGGAGCTGATGGAGAAGGCGCTCGCCCAGGTCGCGGTCGCTGCGTCCTAGGCACCCGTCCCGCCGAAGCGGCAGACTGTGGTGAGCCTCGGCCCATGCACAGCGACCTCCTACTTGTGATCGTCGTGGGCGCCGCGCTGGCGTTCGACTTCACCAACGGCTTCCACGACACCGCAAACGTCGTCGCCGCTTCGATCTCGACCCGGGCGCTGGCGCCGCGCACCGCGGTGACGATCGCCGCGGCGCTCAACTTCGCCGGTGCCTTCATCTCGCTGAAGGTCGCCGCGACGATCGGATCGGGGATCTTCGACACCGGCCGGATCACCGAGACGATCGTGTTCGCCGGTCTGATCGGCGCGATCGCCTGGAACCTCGTGACCTGGTTCTTCGGGCTGCCGTCGAGCTCCTCCCACGCGCTGATCGGCGGCGTCGCCGGCGCGATGCTTGCCGCCGTCGGCCGCAGCGGCGTAAAGGGCCAGGCGCTGATCCGCACCGTGGTGGCACCCGCCGTGGTCGCGCCGGTGCTCGCGTTCGCGGTGGCCGGGATCTCGATCCTGATCGTCTACCGCCTGGTCGGGCGGCGGCGTCCCGGGGTCGTGACCGACGGCTTCCGCCTCGGGCAGATCGCTTCCACGAGCATGCTCGCGCTTGCGCACGGCACCAACGACGCGCAGAAGACGATGGGCGTGGTGACCCTCGCGCTCGTCGCCCACGGCAGCATCAGCGCCAGGCACTTCCACGTTCCGACGTGGGTCGTCATCTCCGCCGCATCGGCGATCGCGCTCGGCACCTATGCCGGCGGCTGGCGGATCATCCGCACCGTCGGGACCCGCATCATCAAGATGGACATCGCCCAGGGGTTCACCGCTCAGGGCGCGGGTGCCGCCGTGATCCTCGCCTCCTCGCACTTCGGCTACCCGCTCTCGACCACCCACGTGATCTCGGGGGGAATCATGGGCGCAGGCGCGGCGAAGCGGTTCTCCGCAGTGCGTTGGGGCGTTGCCGGCAACATCGCGGCCGCTTGGATCCTCACCATTCCCGCCGCCGGGGCCGCCGGCGCCCTCACCTATGGTGTCGCCAGCATCTTCGGCACCGGCGTACTCGGTCCGATCCTGATCACGATCCTCGCCCTCGGCGCGCTCGGCTCCGTGTTCGTGCGGCGAGGGCGGGCCCCTTATCCCGTGCACGCATGATCGCCACGATCGTCGACACAGGCACGCTCGGGAAGGTGATCCTCTACTCGCTCCTCGCCGGCGTCGGTGTCTCGCTCGTGTTCGCCCTCGGCGTCTCGAGCGCGGCCGGCCTCGTCGACGCCGTCCGTGAGCGCCGAACCCTCGCCGGCGCACTCTGGGGCTTGACCACCATCGTCTGCCTCGCCGGATCGCTGGCCGCGATTGTGCTGGGCGTGGTGGTCATGTCGTCGAAATGAATGGCGCGCATTTCGCTCTGACCAGTGCGCCAAGGGCGCTCAGGGGCACTCGAGGGCTCGGCGCCGCCGGCGGCGCCGAGCCCCTGAGGGGCGTGGCTACGGGGTACCGGTGTTCCCGCTGGTCGTCGCCGCGGCCGCCGGCTGGGTCCCGAGCTTGACGTGGACGCTATGCGTGCTGCCGCCGTTCGCGAGGGTGAAGGTCACCGTGTCGCCGGGCGAGTAGTCGGCGATCGTGGCGATGAACTGGTTGACGGTGCTCACGGTGTGGCCATCGACCGCTGTGATCGTGTCCCCGGCCTTGAGGCCGCTGCTCGACGCGGGGGAGCTCGGCACGACCTGCTGCACGGTGGCGCCGCCGGTGCTGCTCGCCTGCAGGTTGACGCCGACGTAGGCGTTCTGCGCCTTGCCCGTCGTGATGATCTCGTTTGCTATGCGGGCGACCGTGTTCGAGGGAACCGCGAAGCCGACACCCGAGCTCGAGCCTTGGCCGGTGCTCGTGGTCGAGTTGGTGTCGATCTGGTCGTTGATGCCGATCACCTGACCGCCCGAATTGAGCAGGGGACCGCCGGAGTTGCCCGGGTTGATGGCGGCGTCGGTCTGGACGGCATTGGCGATCGTCCAGTCGTTCGGTGAGGTGATCGCACGCCCGAGGGCGCTGACGATCCCGGCCGTGACGGTGCTCTGGAGGCCGAAGGGGCTTCCGATCGCGACGACGCCGTCGCCGACCTGCAGCGTCGAGGAATCCCCGATGGTGAGCGGATGAAGCTCGGAGGCGGGGGCGTTGACGTGAATGACCGCGACGTCCTCACCGGTGTCGCTGCCAACGAGGCTGGCGCTGGCTGTGTGGCCGTCGGGGAAGGTGACCTTGATCGACTGCGCGCCCGTTACGACGTGCTCGGCGGTGACGATGTCGCCGTTCTTGTTCAAGACGAAGCCCGAGCCTTCGTCCTCTGTCTGCTGCTGCTGCGTCTGGGCGCTGCCGCCGAAGCCGAAGAAGCCGCCGGAGCCGCTGGTGGTCGAGGTCGCGTCGACCTCGATGTCGACCACTCCAGGACCATCCAGCTTGTAGATCTGGTTCACGGTCATGCCCTTGGTGGTACTGAGCGCTGTGGGCACCGGACCGGGCTGAGAGGACGAGGCAGAGCTTCCCGCGGTGGTCTCCGTGATGATTTTCGTAGTTGAGTTGTGGTCTGCGGCTACAAGGCCGACCACGCCGCCGGCGACAGCGCCGGCGATGATGACTGGTAGGAATCGCTTCATGGTTTCTTGTCTCCTCAGGAGGCGGACTCGGCGGGTCGAGTGACTGGATTGGACACGGGGTGGCCGGGGGCGCCGGCACTCGCCTGCTCCGCGAACCGCCAGCAGACGAGTACTCCGACGGTAGCAATCGCTACTACGTACGTCGCGAGCAACCAGATGGTCGCGTTATCGGTCCCCGCAGTGATGCCGTGAATCGTGGCCGAGACCCACACGGCGAAGTTGAGGTAATGGGCGCGACGCCAGATGCGGCTCGGCAGCACCCGGCGGAGGCGATTCGTGACGGCCAGGGCGACAAGGAGCTCGGCGGCGACGATGCCGAAGGCGACGGCAACCGTGCGATACGACGACGCCAGCGGGATCATCACCTGCGGGATGCTGAAGTGCACGTAGCCGTCGAGCAGGATCGCTCCGACATGGATGGCGATGAACGTCGCCGTGAGGATGCCGGCGAAACGATGCAGCTCATTCACGGCGAAGCGCGGAAAGCCCGGGACGCGGGCGCGCCCCGCGAGACCGATGCCGATGCAGACGGTGAAGGTCAACAGCAGGTATGCGACCACCCCGCCGGCCCTGGCGACGTACCAGATCATGCGTTGATCGCCCCTTCCCGCACGCCGAGGACAGCCTGCCAGGTTCGATTCGTCACCTCGCCGGCGGGCGAGGAGAAAAGCCCGGGGAGGCTGCGCTCATCCAGCCAAGCGGGTCCCTCGGCTCCGAGCAGGAGGGCCGCCTTGGCCGCCACATCCGCGTCACGGCAGCTCGCCGCGGCCACGGTGACAAGGGTCCAGATCGAGTCGGATGGCTGCCCCGTCGCCGGGTCGATCAGATGATGCTGGACCACGCCGCCCAGGCGCCACCGTCGCCGGGTGGTACCGCTCGTGGCCACCCCGCCGTTTTCAAGGTTGAGCACGCCGCCGCCGGGGAGCCCGATCACCGCGCCCCCGCGGGCCGCGATATCGCCACCCGCCGCCACGAAGCCGGGGCCGTCCACCAGGCGCAGGGCGTCGTCGACCGTGCGCGCCTTGACGACGCCATTGAGGTCGAGCTTCACGGCGAGCGGACGCGAGAGGATTCGGCCATGCAGCTCCACCGCCTCGGCGCATCCCGGCGCCCCGCGGCCGGCCGGCCGGTCGTCGGAGCGCGAGCGCATGAGCCCGAAGTCGCGGTCGTAGCCGGCGTCCTCGAGGGCGACCCCGAGCGTGGGGTCGACGAGCCCTCGCGTCTGCGCGGCGGCATGTAGGGCGTCGGCCACAGTCTCGGCGAACACGTCGGATACGGCTACGGTAGGGCCGACGGCACGGTTCACACGGTTCAGCTCGCTGTCGGACCGGAAGCGGCTGAACGTCTGCTCTCGAATCTCGAACAGCGACCTGATCTCGTCCATCTGCGCGTCGTCGGCGCCGCCGACAACGACGCGACAGCCCATCGCGTCGAACCTCTCGACCGAAGTCACGACGCCTCCGTGGAAACGCTCGGAGTCTGGGAGCTCGTCGCGGGGCTGACGCTGGCTTGACCGAAGCTGCTGGTACCCGAGGAGGTCTG
>Ga0302314_10012835_pt1 | contig 14450 bp, 15 predicted proteins | sample III_Palsa_N2_3_FD_200533 | JGI IMG/M metagenome (GOLD analysis project Ga0302314, IMG submission 200533) | Peat permafrost microbial communities from Stordalen Mire near Abisko, Sweden - III_Palsa_N2_3 | ecosystem: Environmental > Terrestrial > Soil > Palsa > Peat permafrost | place: Sweden... | reverse complement strand
GACATCGAGCCGAGCGCCTTCGCCGCCGCGGTCCGGCGCGCCGCGCGCGCTGCCGAGCTCGTCGACAATGCCTCCCGGGGTGCAGATCACGTCACCCAGTTCGAGGCGCTGACAGCCGCGGCGTACTCCGAGCTCGCGGCGGGCGGGGTCGAGGTCGCGGTGATCGAGGCCGGGCTCGGTGGTCGCTACGACGCCACCAATGTGATCCCGTCGAAGGTTCAGGTCCTCACCAGAGTCGGGCTCGAGCACACCCGCTGGCTCGGACCGACGATCACCGACATCGCGCGGGAGAAGCTTGCCGTCGTCCAGCCGGGCGGGATCCTCGTGCTGGGCCCGAGGCTGCATCCCGATGCGGACGCCGAGGCGCGCGCGGTGGCGGAGCGCACCGGGGCGCGGATCGTGCGGGCGGCGGAGGATCCCGGTGTGCCCGTGGGTTCGCTCGGAACCTTCCAGCGGCGAAACTTCGCGGTCGCGCGGGCGGCCGCGGAAGCCTTCTTGGGGGAGCTCGAACCCGAACTGGTCGCGGCGGCGGCGGCCGCGGTGCGGGTTCCCGGCCGGCTCCAGGTCGTGGACCACGACCCGCTTACGCTGCTGGACAGCGCCCACAACCCCGACGGCATGGCGGCCCTGGTCGAGTCGCTGCCCGAGATCGCAGGTGGGCGCTCGATCGTGGCGGTGGTGTCGATCCTCGACGACAAGGACGCGGCCGCGATACTCGCGACGCTGGTGCCGGCGTGCCAGGCCGTAGTCTTCACGAGCAGCCAGAACCCGCGGGCCCTGCCGCCGCCGACGCTGGAGTCCCTGACCAGACAGATCGGTGGACCGCCGACCGAGGTCGTGCGCGACCCCCGCGCCGCGCTCGAGCGTGCGCGCGCTCTCGCCGGGACCGAAGGCGTCGTAGTCGCGACCGGCTCGATCTACCTGGTCGCCGATCTGCTGCGCGACGCGCCCGCCACCCGGCGGGTCTCGATGCTGTGACCGAACCAGATCCCGACGAGAATCCCAGCTTCCTGACCATGATCGGCCTGGTCGCGCTGATCGTGGCGGTGGTCATCCTGGTGTTCTTCGGCATCGGCTACCTGTTCGGTAGGGCGTTCCTGTAGGGGCTTTCGGGCGACTCGCGACTTCGGCGCCAGCCGAAGTCGGAATGAATCCGCGCAAGCGGATTCCACTCCGACCACCGCTACCACTAAACTCGCCGCTGACAATGGACGCGTTTGCCGTTTTCGGCATCAGCAACAGCGGCGTCAATACCGCTGTGAACCTGCTGATTGTCTTCCTGGTCGTGATCTGGCTGGCGCTCGTGTACTGGACGTACGCGGACGCTCGCAGGAGGGTCGCCGATCCGATGCTCATCGGCTGCGCGACCGTGGCGTCCTTCTTCCCCTTCGTCGGGACCATCATCTACATGATCGTGCGGCCCCCTGAGTATCTCGACGACGTGCGCGAGCGCGAGCTCGAGATGCAGGCCGCTGAGGCCCGGCTCGCCCAGCTCGGTTATCAACTGTGCCCTCACTGCGATTACGAGGTCGAGAAGGACTTCCTGCGCTGCCCGAGCTGCATGCGCAAGCTCAAGGACCCGTGCATCGCGTGCGGGAGGCCGCTCGACCCCAGCTGGAAGATCTGCCCGTTCTGCGAGGCAGAGATCAATGTCGCCGCACCGGCTAGCCGCCGCCCCCGTAGGCGCCGCGAAGAGGCGGCGCCGGCGGGTGGCGCCGAAGCCGGCACGCAACCCTACCCTGGGTGAGCCGACCCGCCGGCGTTGGAGCCGGCACGGGGGCTCGTGGTGGCATGTGGCGTTTGGGGCCGGCTCCGTGTGACTCGATGCGCCAACAACCGAAATCAGGAGAGCACTGAAACCTATGCAGCGGACACTTATCCTCGTCAAGCCCGATGCTTTTGCGCGTGGACTGACGGGCGAGATCATTGCTCGGTTCGAGCGCAAGGGCCTGCGCCTCACCGCGCTCGAGCACCGGACGTTGACGCACGAGCTGGCCGCGCAACACTATGCCGAGCACGCCGGCAAGCCGTTCTTCGAGGGCCTGATCGAGTTCATCACCTCGGGGCCGCTGGTGGCGCTCGTGCTCGAAGGCGAGCAGGCCATCGCCGCAGCGCGCCAGGTGATCGGGGCGACCGACCCGCTTCAGGCGGCGCCGGGCTCGATCCGCGGCGACTACGCCCTCGAGGTGGGGGAGAACATGGTCCACGGGTCCGATTCGCCGGATTCCGCGGAGCGGGAGATCGCGCTGTTCTTCCCCGACATGGCATAGGGCCCGCGGCCCTCATCCTCGCTTCGCGCTCGCCGCAGCGGCGGGCCATCCTCGAGCAGCTCGGGATCCCCTTCGAGGTCCGGATCTCCGACGTCGAGGAGCTCAGTGCGGGACCGCCCCACGAGGTCGTTGCCGAGAACGCCTATCGCAAGGCCGGGGCGGTCGCTGCGGACGACCTCGCGGAAGGCAAGCTCGTGCTCGGCGTCGACACGATCGTGACGCTGGGCGGGCGGATCTACGGCAAGCCGGCAGGGGTCGAGGAAGCCCGTGCGACGCTCGCCGCGCTCTCCGGTCACCGTCACGCGGTGCTCAGCGGCATCTGCCTGATCGAGGGGAGTCGGGTGCGCACGGCCGTGAGCACGACGTTCGTCGAGCTCCGGGCGCTCGACGACGCGCTTCTGGAGTGGTACCTCGCCACCGGCGAGTGGTCCGCTCGCGCCGGTGCGTACGCGATCCAGGGCCGCGGCGCGGCGCTCGTTCGGAGCATCGAAGGCGACTACCTGAACGTCGTCGGCCTCCCCGTCGCGACGCTCCTCGAGCTCGCTCCCGAGGTCCTGGGCGTGCCGTGAGCCGAGCCTTCAGCTTTACATATTTTCCAGCTATTTTTCTCATGCCACAGGGTTTCGGCGAGGCCGGGTCGCGGTAGTGGTGTTCGATACACTGGACGTCGGACGGGCCTGGCGGCGCCGCGCCACCTACATCCTCGCCGGCCGTCTCTGCTGTCCCGACCTCTAAATACGCATGGGCCTCTTTACGTACATGACTGGTTTCGGCGGCCGCGATATGGCTGTCGACCTCGGCACGGCCAATACCCTGGTGTACGTGCGCGGGCGCGGGATCGTCCTCTCCGAGCCGAGCGTCGTTGCCGTGGACTCACGAACCGGCGAGGTTCATGCGGTGGGAATCGAGGCGAAACGCATGCTCGGACGCACCCCGGGCACGATCTCCGCCATCCGCCCGCTCAAGGATGGGGTAATCGCCGACTTCGAGGTCACCGAGGAGATGCTGCGCCATTTCATCCAGAAGGTGCATCAGAATCGGTGGGCGCACCCGAGAGTGGTTGTGTGCGTGCCCTCGGGGGTGACCGGGGTGGAGAAGCGCGCGGTCGAGGAAGCCTGCCTGTCTGCCGGGGCGCGCCAGGCGTACCTGATCGAGGAGCCGATGGCCGCCGCGATCGGCGCCGGGCTGCCCGTAGGCGAGCCGACGGGATCGATGGTCGTCGACATCGGCGGCGGGACCAGCGAGGTCGCGGTGATCTCGCTCGGCGGGATCGTGGTCTCGCAGTCGATCCGAATCGGCGGCGACGAGCTCGACGAGGCGATCATCAACTACGTCAAGCGCGAGTACAAGCTGCTCATCGGCCAGCAGACGGCCGAGGAGGTCAAGCTCGAGATCGGCTCGGCCTTCCCCATGGACGAGGAGGTCCAGGCCGAGATCCGTGGGCGCGACATGGTCTCGGGTCTGCCCAAGACGGTGGTCCTGACCAGCGAGGAGATCCGGGGGGCGCTCGAGGAGCCCGTCTCGCAGATCATCGACGCGGTCAAGGAAACGCTCGACCGTACGCCGCCCGAGCTTGCCTCGGACATCATGGATCGGGGTATCATGCTTGCGGGAGGCGGCTCGCTGCTACAGGGGATCGAAGAGCGTCTGCGTCACGAGACGCAGATGCCGGCGCACCTGGCGGAGTCGCCGCTGACCTGCGTGGCGGTCGGCTCCGGAAGATCGCTGGAGGAGTTCGAAGCGATTCACCGCTCGCACAAGAATTCACGCAACCGCCGCCGACGGTACTAGTTTGCTTCTCGGTACTGTCAGGGCGCTTCGGAGCGCAACCTTGGAGACAACCCCCTCGTGCACGACAAGCAAGTCCGGCGCCGGCGCGCGGTCCTCGCGCTGCTCGTCGCCGTCTCCCTGATCCTCCTCACGGCGTATTTCGGTGAGGCTCATAGCGGCCCGTTGCACAGCGTGCAACGGGGGATCGTCACGGTCTTCTCGCCGATCCAGAAGGGCGCGAGCACCGTGCTCACCCCGGTGCGCGACATCGCGGGCTTCTTCAGCTCGACCTTCCACGCCAAGGATCGGGTCGCGGAGCTGCAGGCGGAGGTCGAGAAGCTCACCGGACAGGTCGCGAGCCTCAAGGGCGCGCAGATCCAGAACAACCAGCTCAGAGAGATCATCAGGCTCGGCGACAACATCGGGATCAGCAGTTACCGGCCGGTCGCGGCCCACGTGATCGGGAGCGATCCGTCGCTGTGGTACGACCAGATCTACGTCGACGCGGGCAGCGATCAGGGCGTCTCGACCGGTCAGCCGGTGATCGGCGAGCGTGGGCTCGTCGGCTTGGTCACGGACGTCACGGCGGACCAGTCGACGGTCACGCTGATCACCGACCACACGATCGAGGTCGGGGCGGAGGTCGAGGACGGCGTCGGCAATGTCGGCGTGCTCGAGTCACAAGTCGGGAACCCGAATGAGCTGGTGCTCTCAGACCTCCCCACGACGGCGAACGTCCAGAACCAGGATCTGGTCGTCACCGCCGGCTTCCACTACGGAAAGCTCGACTCCTACTATCCGCCCGACATCCCGATCGGGGTCGTCTCGAACGCCAACGAGGTCACGCTGGCGAGCTCGGGCCAGGTCCAGGTCAAGCCGGTGGTGGATCTCCACACCCTCGACGTCGTCGAGATCCTGACCAAGCCGCACCCCGGCTTGACGACGGCGAGCCTGGTCCCGTGAACGTTCCTCCGAGCTTCGTGATCCGCCTGCTGGCGCTGGGCCTGCTCGCGGTCGTGATCCAGGTCGCGGCGGTGTCGCAGATCTCGATCTTCGGCGTCAGCGCTGACCTGTCACCGCTGGTGGTGATGTCGGTCGGCCTGCTTGCGGGATCGGTAACGGGTGCGCTGATGGGATTCGGGATGGGCCTACTGGTCGACCTGATGCTGGTGCAGACGCTGGGCGTGACCTCGCTGCTCTACATCGCGATCGGCTACTGGTCGGGGCGCCTGCGCGAGCTGCGCGACCCCGCGCACGAGCTCATTCCCCTCGGGATGGGCGCGGCGGCGACCGCGGTGGCGGGGATCGGGATGGCGCTGATTCAGTTTCTCCTCGGCGTTGATGCTCCCGTCAGCTTCCTGCTCGTGCAACAGATCTTCCTCACCGTCCTGGTCAACTCGCTGATCGCCTTGCCCGTGTACGCCCTGGTGCGACGGGTGCTCACGCCGGCGCTGCCCGAGGATCCACGCCGCCGCCGGCGCCGGCGATACACCACCGGCGGGCTCAGCCCGCTGAAACGTCCCTCCGAGGGCCTGGGCGGTTCGACGGGAGTGTTGAGCCGATGATCCAGCCCGGGCTCCCCGACGATCGGCGTCCGCCGTTGACGCCGCAGCTCGCGTTCCGGGTGACGGTGATCGGCGGTTGCGCGCTGGCGATGTTCGCGATCATCTTCTTCCGCCTGTGGTTCCTCCAGGTGCTGTCGGGGACCCAGTACGTGGCGCAGGCCAAGGAGAACCGCACCCGCAAGGTGGAGCTGCCCGCGCCCCGCGGCAAGATCGAGGACCGCAACGGGACCGTGCTCGTCGCCAGCAGGCGGACGACGGCGGTCCAGATCGTGCCCACGGACCTCCCCGTCCCGCTCCTCAACCCCTCCATCTCGGAACTGGAAAGACCGCCGGCCAAGGACCGAGCGGTGTACAACCGGCTCGCCGGTGTGCTGGGTATCAAGCAGAGCCTCGAGTCCTGCAAGGTGGTGGGGTATCAGCTCGTGAACGGAAAGAGCACCCAGGTCACCTACCACCCCAGGCTCCCGCAGATCTCATGCGACGTGGCGCAGGCGGTCTTCGGACTGCCGTATGCGGACGCGAGGATCGCCACCGATGTGAACCCGAACATCCTCTATTACCTCTCAGAGCGCCATAGCGAGTTTCCCGGTGTGAGCGAGCCGGAGGTCAACGTGACCTCTTATCCGTTCGGCACGCAGGGGATCGCTTCGCAGGTGCTCGGCACGGTGGGCTCGATCACCTCCACCGAGGTCAAGGAAGCTCAGTACAAGGGCCTCCCGGATGACGAGGTCATCGGCCAGACTGGCCTCGAGGCCGAATACGACGCCTACCTGCGCGGGGTAAACGGCGCCGAGAAGGTCGAGGTCGACTCCGAGGGAGACCCGATCAAGTCGCTGGCGAACCAGCCCGCGATCGCCGGCGACACCCTGAAGACCTCGCTTGACCTCAAGGTCCAGGAGGCGGGGCAGCAGTCGCTTCAGCAGTCGATCTCGAGCAACGCACCGCCCGGCGCGGGAGGCGCGTTCGTAGCCATGGACCCCCAGAACGGTCAGGTCTACGGAATGGGGTCGCTGCCGACCTTCAACCCCAACGTGTTCACCAAGCCGATCTCCGACACCGAGTTCAAGACTCTGTTCGGCCCGGCCTCGGGCCAGCCGCTCGACAACCGGGCGATCGACGGTCTGTATCCCACGGGCTCGACCTTCAAGGTGATCACGGCGACAGCGGCGCTCGAGAGCGGAGTCTGGAGCCTTGATCAAAGCTACGACGACAGCGGATCCTTCGACATCGACGGTGAGGTCCTCCACAACTCGGGGCACGCCGCCTACGGCTCGGTCGATCTCGTCTCGGCGCTCAAGGTCTCCGACGACATCTTCTTCTACAACCTCGGCGCGCTGCTCAACGCCAACCCGGTCACCCATCCTCGAGGCGGCGCCCTGCAGACATGGGCACGGCTGTACGGGCTAGGGCATCCGACCGGGGTCGACCTGCCCTACGAGGCATCGGGCTTGGTGCCCTCGCCCGATGAGGTCAACCAGCTCAACAACGAGGAGCGCGCGTGCGAGAAGCGCAAGCACGTCAGCTTCTGTGGAATCTCCGACCTCAACCCGTGGACCATCGGCGACAACATCAACACCGGGGTCGGGCAGGGTGACGACCTGGTCACGCCTCTGCAGCTCGCGGTCGTCTACGCGGCGATCGAGAACGGCGGCACCGTCGTGCGCCCGCACATCGGTCTCCAGGTGGAGAACCCGATCGGCGACAAGCTTCTCCAGACGATCGACCCGCCGCCGACGCGCCACGTCAACATCAACCCGACGTACCTGGCCGCGATCCAGGAGGGCCTGCGTGAAGCCGCGTCTGAGCCTGGGGGGACGTCCGCCGACGTGATGGCCAGCTTCCCCAAGCCCGTGTACGGCAAGACGGGAACCGCTGAGACCTTCCCCAACGGCATCGAGGAGGACCAGGCGTGGTACGCGTGCTATGTCCCCGCGACGGCCACGAGCAAGCCGATCGTCGTGGTGGTCACGGTTGAGAAGGGCGGGTTCGGCGCGGTCGCCGCGGCGCCGGTGGCGCGGCAGATCCTCTCGACGTGGTTCTTCGGCAAGCCGGGACCGTACGTAGCGGGGACATCCACGACGCTGTGAGCTTCAGGACCCACATCCAGCGCGCGACGCCGGAGGCGCCGCCGATCAGGAATCGCACGCTCTTCCTGTTCGACCCGCTCCTCGCGTTCGCCGCCCTCGGGCTGGTCGCGTGCTCGGTGGTGACGCTCCATGGAGCGTTCGGGAGCCATTACGCGGACCGTCAAGCGGCTTACGCGGGGATCGGGGTGATCCTCGCGGTGCTCGTGGCGCGGATGGACTACTCACGCCTGCGCGAGTACCGCTACGGCCTGTATGCGGTCCTGATCGTCACCAACATAATGGTGTTCGCGTTTGCCCCACCGAGCCTCGGGGCGCAGCGCCGGATTCCCTTCCCCTTCATCGAGGTGCAGCCTTCCGAGCTCGCCAAGGTCCTGCTCGTCGTCTCGCTGGCGGCGTTCGCCGTCGATCGGTCGCGCCGCCTGCACGAGCGCCAGACCACCGTGCGCATCATGCTCCTCGCGCTCGGCCCGGCGCTGCTCGTGATCGCCCAGCCCGACCTCGGCACCGGCATGGTGCTCGTCGCCATCGCGGTCAGCTTGCTGTTCTTCGCCGGGACCTCGTGGAAGCAGCTCACCGCTCTGGCGGCACTGTTCGTGGCCTCGATCGCGATCGTGCTCGTCGTTGCGCCGGGGGTCGGCGTGCACGTTCTCAAGCCTTACCAGGTGCAGCGGCTGACCGGCTTCCTGCACCCATCGGCCAATCCGAAGAGCCAGACGTACCAGATCAATCAGTCGATCATCGCGATCGGCTCAGGGCAGAAGACGGGCACGGGGATCAAGGACGCGACCCAGGCGACGCTCAACTTCCTCCCCGAGCCGTATGACGACTTCATCTTCTCCGTGGTCGGCGAGAGCTACGGCTTCGCCGGGGCCGCGCTCGTCCTCCTGCTCTACGCCCTGCTTATATGGAGGGCACTACGCATCCTCACGATGGCCAAGAACCTGTACGGCGCCTTGATCGCCGCCGGCATCCTCGGGATGCTGATGTTCCAGGTCTTCGTGAACGTCGGCATGACGATCGGGATCATGCCGATCACCGGCGTCCCGCTGCCGCTCGTCAGCTACGGCGGCTCGTCGGTCCTCGTAACGTTCATCGCCCTTGGCCTCCTGCAGTCGATCCACATCCAGGCACGGATTGCGTCTGCAGGGAAGGGCCGGGCCTTACTTTCTTAACCAAAGGACTGAGACACACAATTGAAGAAGCAAGTGCTGGTCAGCGTCAACCGCGGAGAGACCCGCGTCGCGCTGCTGGAGGCGACGGGCACCGTCGCCCCGCGCAAACCGTCCTCGCGGCGACGCCCCAAGACCAAGCGACCGGCCGCCGGTTACCAGGTCGCCGAGCTCTATCTCGAGCGTCGCGGCGCCCGGTCGATCGTCGGCAATATCTACAAGGGCCGGGTCGACAACGTCCTCGCCGGCCTCGAAGCAGCCTTCGTCGACATCGGACTGGAGAAGAACGGCTTTCTCCACGTCGATGAGATCGTCCTCCCCGGGGTCGAAGCGCCCCGCCGCGGCCGCGGTTCGAGCCGGGACGGCAGGCAGATCACCGACATGCTCAAGCCGGGGCAGGACGTCGTCGTCCAGGTGGTCAAGGATCCGCTGAAGACCAAGGGCGCGCGCCTGTCCATGGACCTGGCCATCGCGGGCCGCTACATGGTGTACGCGCCCTACGGCGAGGGGGTCGGGGTATCGCGCCGGCTCGACGAGCCCGAGCGCGAGCGGCTGCGCAAGCAGGCGGCCAAGCTCGACCTCAAGGGCGCCGGAGCGATCATCCGCACGGCCGCCCACGGCGCGAACCGCGCCGATCTCGAGCGCGAGCTGCAATACCTCTTCAAGCTCGGCGAGGTGCTCCAGAAGCGCGTCGCCGAAACGCCCGCGCCCGCGCTCGTCTTCCAGGAGGCCGACCTGTCGGTCCGCGTCGTGCGCGACATCTACTCCGAGCACTTCGAGCGCGCGATCGTCGACGACCCCAAGCAGCACCATCGGCTGGTGTCGTTCTTCACTCGCACCGCGCCCGAGCTGGTGGACCGCGTCGAGCTGTGGGAGGAGGAGACACCGCTGCTCCAGGCGTTCGGAGTCGAGGAAGTCCTCGACTCGACGCTTTCGCGCCGGGTCGACCTGCCCAGCGGTGGCTATCTCGTGATCGACTACGCCGAAGCGCTCACGGTGATCGACGTCAACTCGGGGAGCTTCATCGGGCGGGGTAAGGGTGCCCGCCTCGAGGACACGATCACCAAGACCAATCTCGAGGCCGCCGACGAGGTCGTCCGCCAGCTTCGCCTGCGCGACATCGGCGGCATCATCGTCATCGACTTCATCGACATGGCGCGCTCTCGCAACCGGGACGCCGTGCTGGGGACGCTGCGCAAGGCGCTCGACGAGGACCGGACCAAGACCTTCGTGGTCGAGATCTCGCCCCTTGGGCTTGTGGAGATGACCCGCCAGAACGTGACCGATGGCGTGCGGGAGATCATGACCCGGCCATGCCCCACGTGCCACGGCGAAGGCGTGATCAAGTCCGAGGAGACGCTCGCGATCGAGTTCGAGCGCCGGCTCCGCGACCTGGCCAAGGAGCGCGACGCCGAGGCATTCCTGATCCAGATGAACCCCAGGGTGAGCGCCGAGATCACCGGCGACGGCGCGCGCGTCCTCCACGCGATCGAGGAGGAGACGGGAAAGTGGTTCCACTTCGAGGGCTCCGAGGGGCTCCCGCTCGATCACTTCGCCGTGCTCCTGGAGGGCGACCGCGAGCAGGTGCTCGAGCGTGCGCTGCCCTTCCGCGAGGGCGAGGAGGTTCACGTCGAGATCGTCGAGCCGCACATGTACAGCCCGGGCGACGCCGTCGCCAAGATCGACGGCTACATCATCTCGGTGAAGGGTGGCGGGCGTTACGTCGGGCGCAAGCGGCTGGTCCGGATCGACGAGGTCGGCCGCACGGCAGCGGGGGCGTCGCTCGTCGGCGAGATCGAGGAGGCGACCAACGGAGGCCCCGACGAGGGCGGGCCCGGCGACGGCGGTGCGGAAGGCGATGGCGTAGAATCGAAGCCTCGGCGCCGCGGCCGCAGAGGCGGACGGCGCCGTTCCGGTGCCAGGGCGGAGACCACGCCGGCAGCATCCGAATGACCATGTACTCAATCGTCAAGACAGGTGGCAAGCAATACCACGTCGAGGAGGGGCAGACCCTGCTCATCGAGCGCCTGCCCGTCGAAGAGGGCGCACAGGTGACGCTGCAGCCACTGCTCTACGTCGACGGCGATGACGTGTTCGATGGCGACGAGCTCGCCGGCGTGACCGTCGAGGCGACGGTGGTCGCCCACGAGCGCGGCCCCAAGCTCCGCATCGTCAAGTTCAAGCCCAAGCGCGGCTACAAGCGCCGCACCGGCCACCGCCAGGAGCTGACTCGCGTTCGCGTCACAGGCATAACGCGGTCGGCGGCGGAATCGGCTGACGCCGATTCCGTTGCGAGTTCGGCTGGCGGTGGAATCGGCGTCCCTGCCGATTCCATTGAACGTCGCGCTGCGATAGCGGCGCCTCCGGAGGAGGCCTCGAATGGCACATAAGAAAGGCCTCGGCTCGAGCCGGAACGGCCGCGACTCCAACGCTCAGCGCCTCGGCGTGAAGGTCTTCGCCGGTCAGAGGGTGACCGGTGGCGAGATTATCGTGCGCCAGCGCGGCACGCGCTTCAAGCCCGGCGACGGCGTCGGAATCGGCAAGGACGACACGATCTTCGCCAAGGCCGCCGGCACCGTGCAGTTCACCACGGGCCGGCGGGGGCGCGTGATCTCCGTCGCCGCGGACGATCAATAGCGCCAGCTACGTCGTCCCGATCTGCGCCGTGCACGCCGGGCAGCGGCGTGCCTTGTAGGGGATCTCGGTAGTGCACTCGGGGCATTCCTTGAGGTCGGGGTCGGCACCCCTCGAGCGCCTCGCCTGAACCGATTCGTAGGGCTTGACGACGAAGAAGAACACCGCCGCGGCGGTCGTCACGAAGGTGAACACCGCGTTGATGAAGTCGCCGTAGAGGAAATGACTCGAGTTGATGGTAAAGGAGAGATCTTCGAAGTTGGGCTTGCCGAAGATCAGGCCGATGATTGGGGTGACGATGTCGGCGATCAGCGCCTTGACCACGGCTGCGAAGACCGTGGCAATGACGAACGCGACTGCGAGCATCACCAGGTTCCCCTGCATCAGGAACTTCTTGAAATCGTCAATCCATGCTGTCACGACGGACCACCTCCAGTTGTTGTCGATGGCCGAGGCGAACCCCGGCCGCAAGGGGGATCCTACGGTCGCGCCCGGTCCTCACAAAGCGCGTCCCACCACGCGGCCGAGGCCAGCGGCGGCGAGGCCCGCGACGAGGGCGATCGCGATCGACCGCCAGGCGAGCCCGGGCTCTCCGTCCTGGGCCGAGCGATGGCTCTCGAGCATCCAGGTCGAGAAGGTGGTGTAGCCGTCCCCATGAGGAGCTGGACGCGGTCGCTCGCCCCGAGGCCGACGAGGAGTCCGAGCAGGAAGGTGCCGCTGAGGTTGACGACCAGGGTTCCGAACGGATACTCGCTCGACACGCGGTCCTCGACGAGCCCGTCGACGGCGAAGCGGGCGACGGCGCCCAGTCCGCCGCACAGCGCCACCAGGAGGGCGGTCACCACGTCAGGCGGGCGCGGCGTACCACCGCCGTTCCGAGCTGGACACCGACGAAACCGGCGATCACGCTTCCGGCGGCGTAGGCGGCGCCGAGCAGGATCTCGCCTCGGTCGAGCATCTGCAGCAGCTCGACCTGCAGGGTCGAGAAGGTGGTGAGGGCGCCGCAAACGCCCGTGGCCAGGAAGGGGCGCTGGTAGGCGGTGATCGGGAGCCGCTCCTGCAGGCGTGTGACGAAGTAGCCGAGGAGCAGGCAGCCGACGGCGTTGACGCCGAAGATCGTCCACGGCCAGTGGCCGGGTTGGGCGGGCGCGAGCTCGACCAGGCCGGTCCGGATCCCGGCTCCCAGCGCGCCGCCGGCGAATATGGCCAACGGAAGGGCAGGGACGCCCCTGCCGCGAGCTCCGCGGCGGTCGCCGCCCATCAGCCTTCCTGTGCCGTCGGCCTGACGAGGATCTCGTTGATGTCGACGTGCGGGGGCTGAGAGACCGCGAACATGACCACCCTCGCGATGTCCTCGGCCTCCAGGCGACCGGAGCCGCGATTCTCGAAGAACGGGGTGTCGACCATCCCCGGCTCGATCAGCGTGACCCGTACCCCGGTGCCGTCCAGCTCGAGGCGCGCCGACTCACCCATCCCGGTGACCGCCCACTTGGTGGCCGAGTACAGCGACCCCGGGAGGGCGCGGCGCCCGGCGACGGAACCGGTGAGGAGCAGGTGGCCGCGGGACTCCTTGAGTGCCGGAATCGTCGCCCGGATCGTGAGTGCCGCGCCGTAGACGTTGGTCAGCACCATCGAGCGCCAGTGCTCGGGGGACTCCTCGAGGAAGCCTCGGGTGGCGCCGAATCCGGCGTTGGCGAACGCGACGTCGAGGCGGCCGAAGCGCTCGAGCGCGTCCGTGACCATCGCCTGCTGCTGATCCCATTCGGTGACGTCGCAGCGCACGGCGAGGGCGTGGTCGAAGCCGCCGAGCTCCTCGGCGAGGGCATCGATGCGCTCCTGGTTGCGTGCGGCGAGCACGAGCCGGTAGCCGTCGCGGGCGGCGGCACGGGCGGTGGCGGCGCCGATGCCACTCGACGCGCCTGTGATCAGGAATACGGGTTCGCTCCCGCTGTGGCCGCCGCTCGCCATCCGGGCTCGCATTATGGCGGCCGCGGGAGTCGTCCAGCTGCCAGGATGATCACATGCTCAGCGATCACGCGCGCATTCACCTACTGGCCGGCGCCGGCGGCGACGGCTGCCTGAGCTTCCGTCGCGAAGCCCACGTTCCGCGCGGGGGACCCGACGGCGGCGACGGGGGCCGGGGCGGAGATGTGGTCCTCATTTGCGACGATTCGCTCCGCGATCTCCAGGCCTTCCGCCGCCGCTCCCAGTTCAAAGCCCAGCGCGGAGGTAATGGGGAGGGTTCGCTGCGCCACGGAGCCGACGGCGGGGGGCTCGAGGTGCGGCTGCCACCCGGCACCGAGGCCGTGCGCGAGGAGGACGGGAGCCAGTACGACCTCCTGGTGCCCGGGCAGCGCGCCACGGTGGCGCGCGGGGGCAGCGGCGGTCGCGGCAATAAGCGCTTTGCCTCCGCCACGCACCAGACCCCGCGCTTCGCGGAGCGGGGCCTTCCCGGCCAGGAGTGCTGGGTCACGCTGAGGCTGAAGCTGCTCGCCGACGTAGGCCTTGTCGGCCTGCCCAACGCCGGCAAGTCCTCGCTGCTCGCGCGGATGACACGAGCGACCCCGAAGGTCGCGGGTTACCCCTTCACCACCCTCGAGCCCGTGCTGGGAACGGTCGAGGGTGAGGATCGCCAGCTCGTGCTCGCCGACATCCCGGGATTGATCGAAGGGGCCAGTGGCGGAGCCGGCCTCGGGCACGAGTTCCTCGCCCACGTCGAGCGCACCCGACTGCTCGTCCACGTCCTCGACGCGGCACCGCTCGACTGCTCTGATCCGGTCGAGAACCACGCCACCGTCGAGCGCGAGCTCGCCCTCCACGACCAGCGGCTCGCCGCCCTGCCGCGCATCCTCGCGCTCTCGAAGTCCGACCTGATCGCCCCGGAGGCGGCCGCCGCCGCGGCCGCGGAGTGGGGGGAGCGGCTCGGTGCTGAGGTGCCCGTGCTCGTGACCTCAA
>Ga0302314_10012834_pt1 | contig 14450 bp, 21 predicted proteins | sample III_Palsa_N2_3_FD_200533 | JGI IMG/M metagenome (GOLD analysis project Ga0302314, IMG submission 200533) | Peat permafrost microbial communities from Stordalen Mire near Abisko, Sweden - III_Palsa_N2_3 | ecosystem: Environmental > Terrestrial > Soil > Palsa > Peat permafrost | place: Sweden... | reverse complement strand
CAATAGTATAAATTTGACCACGCGGCGAGTGTCACTGACATATAACGAAGTGATTTAGCGGGCTGCGCCTATACCGCTTGAAACTAGTTTAGTTCGTTAAATGGAACTACTCCGCCGAATGTAAAGGTGCTGCTGCGCCATGCCGGTCATTGGCGCAACTTCCCTGTCGAGGAAAGGCGCTGCGCCTGCTTGAGCTACTGCGCCGCGTCCGCGACGGGCTGGCTCCGTAGGGTCAGGCACGACAAAGCCCCCACGCACCAGTCGGTCCTTCATTTCGTCACTCGTTACGTTTATCATTTACGTGACGCGTTACGAAAGACGACCCATGGATGAACATCCCCGCAAAGGCCGCCCACCCAAGAATGGCCAGGCCGCCATGACCCCGGCGCAGCGACAGCGTGCCTACCGCCAGCGCAGCGCCCGGACTGTCAGCGCCGGCGAGTTGCACGCCCTGAGCGTTTCGCAACTCGTTACGAAACTGCAAAAGACGGTCCAGTGGATGCAGAGCGCGGAGAACAACCGCCCCGCCCTCACGCAGCGGGTGGTGGCTGACGTGCTCGACGAGTTGCGCCGGAGACTGGTGGAGCTGCCAGTCTGAGCGGGGCGGGCGCTCTTGCACACCCCGGCGAGGCTTCTCGTCGGAAAATGTGCTGAGATACTCCCGCCATGACCACCTATCAGATTCGCCACGCCATTCCGGGGCTTGAGACGACCCAGGACAAGGCCTCAACGCCGGACAATTTCTACCGAGCGTATGGCGTTGCACTGCTCAGTTGGCAGCACGTTGAGCATTCGTTGTTTCGGGTGTACTGGGCGATGTTCACGGCAAAGGTCTTGAAGGAGGCCGGCGCCGCGTACTACACCCAGGATTCCTTTGGGGCAAAGCTGCGGCTCGTCGAGGGCTTGGCGAAGGTGACGCTCTCGGGCGAGATGCTAGAGGCTTGGGTCGGTCTCAATAAGAGGATCAAAGCCGCTAGCGTCGATCGCAACGTACTCGCACACTTGACGGCCGTCGCGGATTTCCAAGCGGACGGGTCGTTGGAACTGGTGCTTGCGCCCGCAATCTTTGTTCCGTCGAAACTGGTGCGAACGGCGAAGCGGTACGACGCGAACGAGTGCCACAGGCTGACGGTAGCGTTCGAGCAACTCTCCGAAGACACTGACAAGCTCGCATCCATGATCTCGGAGAATTCAAAGCCATAGCAGGCGTTGCGCGCAGGATCCGGCAGCGCAAAGGTGCTCAATGTGGCATCGCGCTAAAACGGCTCGCCGTCTGCCCGCCGCTCATCGGGTGTTCGCATGTCGCCGCCCGGCAGCATCTGCACCGACACGCCCACAACACGCAGGTGGTTCACGTGGCGGCCGATGTTGCGCTCCGCTTGCTCCAGTTCCACCAGGGCCTCGGGTGTCATCTGCCACGTCTGGGCATACAGCTTGTCGTCGGCCACCTCCTCCACGCCAGGCAGCACGAACACGGAGCCGGTCCACTGCAGGATGTCGGCATTGCGCAGCGGCGGCACGTCTTCGCCACAGTCAAGCCGCCCTACAGCGGGCCCCGGGTCGTCAGGCGATAGTTCGTGCACTTGGGCCATCGTAGCGTATGGTACTGACCGGGTTTTCCCTCGAATAGCATACATTCAGTCACACTTATTGGCCGGTCGGCCTAGACTGCACCCGCGGCTCATCTCGAGTCGCGCGTTCGTTCAATTCCGATGTCTGGGAAAGACAATATGAAATCCAAGTATCTTGCATTCGCGTCGGCGGTCTGCGCTCTAATGTTTGTGAGCACCGCAGCGAGGGCCAATTATCAGTTCACTATCGGTTGGGGCGGTTCATACGTTTTCGATACGTGTTACTGCGAAGACCCAGTCAACGGTAGCATCGGTGGGGAAGTCACAATTACAACGCCCACCGGGCCCGGAACTTACGATGGCTTCCTTTCGGGAGGAACATATAGTATCTCGGTGACTCCTGACTCGGTACCAACCGACGGGGCCACAGCAAGTTATTTTGCGACATTCGAGGCGGACACCGGCGAGGGCGCAACGTATTGGGAAATGGCCGGAAGTAGCGGCGAGGGCGCCTACGGCTTTCTCAATATGTATGCCACCGACACAGACATCCCCGGGTATGGGGGTGGTTCCTCCGGAATATCGTTTGACGCGTACGTTGTTCCGGAACCTGCAAGCGGCGCGCTGATGCTCGCAGGTCTGGGCCTTGTTGCGTTCGCGGCGCGCCGCAGAGCCTGAGCTACCCGCTTGGCGGTGATTGCGGAATACACAACCAGAGGCAGGGTGCGACATAGCGCGGCGCGCTGAGGTCCGCGTCGGCGCATGCGCAGATGGTTCTCCGCGGCGACCGCCCGCAACGCCCCACGGCGTTCGTTGTCCGGTCCGGGCATCAAGGCGTCACCATCGGACGCGGACCGCCCCTGCCGGAACGTGGCGCAAATTCGAGCCGTGCACGGAGCCTGTACTCGGCCTCGTCCAGCGAGCTATCGCTGCCCGGCAGACTTTGCCAGTCCCGAATTTCGCGGGCTGTGGGCACCTTCTGCCGCGGTGCGCCAGGTCGCCGCGTCGGCAGGGGCGCGCCGCTCAAAAATGTCTCGTTCTGGCGGCGCCACAGGCCGCGCAGGCACGCCACGTTGCCCTGTGCGGCGGCGCGGTGCGACTCGGTCAGCACGTCGCTCGGCGAGCCCCCTGCCGCCGGCAGGTGGGACCCGATGAACAGGTGGTCGTAGGCGTCGAGATGCACCGCATCGAATGCGGTGCAAGCGTCTTGCAATGCCCTGTACAGCGGAGCGAGCGTGTTGTATGTCCTCCGGATGTCCCCATCCTGCTCGCGCGCCGGGCCGATGCAGTTCCAGCTTCCTTCAGCTTCTGACGGCAACAGGCGGGCGAACTCGGAGCGCAGGCGCTTCATGCTCGGCACCCACAGCATGCTGGGGTGCAGTCGCGCGGGCTGCACGTGGTTGAGGCCGTAGGGCAGTTCGGGAATCAGCCGGCCAGCCATGAGCGCGTCGCCGAAGTCCCAGCCCTCGCAGCTCCCCCAGAACACCACGTCCGGGTCCACGAAGACAACCGGTGCATCGCCCTCGTCCCAGTCGCGCTCGAATAGGTTGTGCCGCCAGTGCTCCGAGTAGTGCACGAGCGGCCGGGCCTCGAACGTCGCACCGGCCGCCTCGGCCGCCGCACGGATGCGCGGAACCATCTCCGGGCACGAGCCGTTGTCGACCACTTCGATACGCGCGGTCGGGAAGCCGGTGCGCAGTGTGGGGAACACGAGGAGTGTGCCGTAGGCCAGCACCTCATGCGCGCAGTGCGTGAGGACGTGGACGATGGGCGCGGTCACGCTGCAACCCCTTCGCGCGGCCAGATGGATCCGCCAATCGCGGCGGGTTTTGTTCGGGTATCGGGCACGGGGTACTCCAAAACTTGAGAAACGGGACTCGAATCAAGCGGTGCGTCTTGCCGGGCGTAGACGGGTCGGCGATCTTGAAAGGCTTGCTCCTATGCGACGCAACAAATCCACGCCAGTGGACATAAGCGAAATCGAAGACGACCTACTTTGCGGATTTTTAGTCCCCCGGCGCCTCGCGCGGGCCTCGCATCGGGCCGTGGCGGGCCGCGCGCGACAACGGCAAGGGGTGCGTATGTCGTGCCTCGCTCGACGCAACCAGCGGCGTCCTACAGCCTCGGACATACGCCACCGGCTGCACGTTCGGTCGCTTCCGCTGCGGTCTTGGTCTTGTGACAAGGCCTGCACAACGGCTGCAGATTCCTGCCCGCGTCAGTGCCACCGCGCCACACTGGCTCGATGTGGTCGCAATCCGTGGCCAGCGTGAATCTGCCGGCAGCGCGGCAAATTACGCACGTGCCGCTGTCACGCGACATGATGCGATGCTTGATCTGGCGCCACTTATGGCCACCCGCAGCGTGCTCGCGCTCATGGCCGTGGGCGCCGCCGGCCGCGGCGAGGCGGGATGGCGGTTGCTTGCCGACGCGCGGCTTGAGGCAGGTCAGGCGGCTCACCGGTTCACCCCTGCACTTTCTTGGCGTCGAGCATCTGCAAGACGTTGTTCGGTGGGCGGCCTTGGGAGAATATGCCGCCGCTCTCGGCCAGCGCGTGCGCGTCCAGTAGCTGTTGCTCACGCTTGCCGATGCGGTCCGCGCCAGGGCGTTGAACCGTTGCGGCAACCACCGCTTTGGCCGAGGCGATCCGCAGCGGAAGCGGCACGCTGGGCGACTCGTACACCTGCTTGAGGAAATCGAGTGCGGGCGTGCCGGCCACGACTTCCACGTGGGTGCGAACCTTCCGGCCGCTGTTGGCGCGTTTACCGCCATGCGTCGACTTCTTGACAGCCGGCGCGGGCGTGTTGCCGGTGGCTTCAGACGAGGCCATGGCCGCCCCCGCGAGTAATCGCCTCACGCGCCGTCCACTCGAGCGCCTCGATCTGGTCGGCCTGCAGGTGCTGCAGGTGCAGCGCGAACTCAGCCGCGGCGAACCGGGCATCGGGATGCACGGCGTTGTCGCGCATGACGGCGCACGCCAGGGCGAACGTGACTGCTGCGAAGGTGGTCGGGGTGTCCATGATTCAGCCCCGGCGCGACAACGTTCGGATTTGCTTTTCCGCCAGCGCGCGGGAGAACGGCGCGGCGTCGACACTGGCGGCGATGTGGTCGACCATGCCGCACTTCTTGGCGTCGGCGGCCGACATGCTGCGCCCCTGCCCGTAGTTCTTCATCACCTCGGCGCGTGAGACGTTGCGGCCGTAAGCCACCGCGTTGGTGAACTGCATGTAAATCGCGTCCACCTGCTGCTGCATCCAGGCCGTCGCGTCCGTCGAGAGTGGTGCGTCGGACCTGCCCTCGACCTTGTACCGGCCGGCCGAGACATACGTGTTCGTGACACCCGCTTTGGCCATCGCGCCACTCACGTCCTGATGCTCCACGTAGACGCCGATGGAGCCGACCTCGGAGCTGGGCGAGGCGATCACTCGATCCGCTTGCGATGCCACCCAATAGGCGGCGCTGCAGCACCGATAGGCCACCATGGCCGTGACGATCTTCCTGGCAGCGGCTGCGCGGACGGCAGCAACCAACTCCGGGACGCCCTCGATGCTGCCCCCGGGAGAATTCATCTCCAACACAATTTCGTTGCAGTTGTCGTCCATTACAGCGAGGGCGATCTCTCGCTCGATGGCCTGGGTTGAGAAGCCCAGGCCCAGCATCGTGAAAATGCCCGGCGCGCCACCTTCGAAAACGCCATGCATCTTGATCGTCGTGCGCCCGCTGCGGTTTTGCGACGAGCGAGCCGGCGCACGAGCGGCGCCGCGCATGCTGCCAGCGCGAGCCAGCATGTCGAGGCCCACGTCGAGCATCTGCGAGGCGTGGGCGTGGGCGATGGCCAGGGGCGTGGACTTGTACTTGGCGATCTGCCACAAGTGGTTGGCGTTCAGCATGTCGCGCTCCGGTGGGGGTGGATGGATTGCATGGCGGGCGCGAGCGTGATGGGCGCGCTGTGCAGGTGCGCCATCAGGGTCAAGAGGTGTTCCGGACGGCTGGCCAGCTCGTTGATCTCGTGGTCCAGAACCATGCGCCGGACGTGCTGCACGATGGAGCCGCGCAGGGTGGGCAGGGTGGGCGAGATCCTCATCGCGTGCCCCCCTGCGACACGGCGCGGCGAATCTCGGTGGCGGACACTGCGCCAGCCCTGCCGACCAGCACGCAGCCGGGCGGTGTCTCGGGGTCGGAGTCCTCATCGCCGACGACAACCAGCCGGTAGTCTTCCGCGGCGCCCCGATGGCTCACAGTGAAAGGGCTGCAGCCCATTAGGTCCCATGCCTTGCGCAGGATGTTGGCGGCGCGGTTCACTTGACCACCTCCGCCGCGATGTCGCCAGGCTTGACCGTGAATGCGGTCTGGTCGCGGCCGAACTTGAGCACCACGCACAAGTGCTCGTCGATGGTGAACCGCGGCTTGTCCTTCAGCACGACCAGGGATGCGTTCAGCCGGTCGAAGATCACAGACACGCGCTCGGCGACGGCGGCCTCGGTCAACGCCTCCAGTTTCATGGCCTGCAGTTCCCGCTGTGCGCCTGCGAGGCATCCGAGAGCAGCCACGTACCGCTGCGACTGGGCGCGGTTTTCGGCATCCGCTTGGGCGCTCACTCGCTGGTAGTCTTTCCACTCCCAGGGGTCGTCGTCCGGGGCGAAGTTCGGCACAAACACGGTAGTAAGGCCGGGCGCGTAGACCGCCGGGCTGAAGGCGGTAACGGCACGGTGCGCGGCAACCAGCAAATTGCCGGCCGTCGCGAGCAGTTCCGTCTCGATGCGGCGGCCTTCACAGTCTCGGAAGGACTGCAGGCCGTTGGCTTGCTGCCAAGCCGCGGTACGGGCAGTGCGCGCAGCGGCAAGCGCGTCCTGTGCCTTCTCTTCGACGGTCGTCGCGGCGGCCAGGGTGGCATATGCCGCGTTGACCGCCTTTGCGTGCTTCGCAGGCAGTGCGGCCAGTTCGGCCGCGAGTTCGTGACGATGCGTGAGCGAGTTTTGTTCGGCCTTGTCGATCAGGCCCTGCACCATCGTGTCGTCAGCGATGGCGTCGAGGAGAGCTTGGTTCGCGGGGGACATGGCCTTGCGCAGGCCGGCGAGAAAAGTGTTGGCGCTCATGGTGGGCTCCTTAGAGGGTGTACGTGCCCGGCAGCACGAGCGAGATGTAGACGTGCCCGAGATCCGAAGCAGACGACAGCACTGCCGTGGTCAGCCCGGCGCCGCCGCTGCTCGCGATCGGATAGGAGCCTGCCGGCGAGGCTGCCGGGATCGTGGTGGTGCCTCCAGATGAATTCGAGATGACAAGGCTGCCGACGCTGGCGGCCGTGAGAACAGCGATGCCGCCCACGTGCGCGAAAGAGAAGGTGGCGGACTGCGTGGCCATGAGGGCGCCACTCGTTGCGGGGTTGGATCCGAAAGACATTTGTGGCTCCAGTTAGGCCAGGGTGGCGACGAGGAAGGAATCGAAAGCGTAGGCATCAGCACTTTGGGCAAACGACCAGGTGGGACCTCTGCCGGTCGGGCCGGTGAGAGCCACGAGGCCACTCGTTCCCGCGCCGAGGACTTGAGCAAATCCCGAGGGCGAGCTGATCGTCAGAGCACCCGTCAGCGTGCCCATGAGCGCGATGTATCCACTCAGGATCGCGCTGCCGGTGAGCGTGCCGGCCGGCTGCGAGAGGAACACCGCGGCACCGGACAACGGCGTCAAACCCGCCCACGGGTCGCTTACCGTCTCGTCGCCGCCGATGGGGGACACGACGGTCAGCAGAAGGCGCTCGGGCGGCCCGTAGCGGCCCAGGGTCTGGATAACGACCGAGGCGCCGATCAACCCGTCGGCCGCCGAAGCGAGCATGGCGGACGTACGCGTTGCAGTGGAACCGCCCGGCACACGGAACGCGCCAGTGCTGCCGGCCGGCACGACGAAGGTGCCACCGTTGGCCAGCGCGACCGAGATGGGGCCTGCGGCGGCAGTGGGCACGACGATGGTCGCGGTGATGTAGGGCGGCAAGCTGGTGGTCAGCGCCAGGGCAGCGGCGTTCGGGAAGAACGGCGGCGGCACGTTGCTGTTCGTGCGGAGCGCCACGTTTGAGGCTGGGTAGGCAGACATTGCGTTTTCTTGTGTGGTGGTGAGGCGCGGGGTTGAGGGATCACGCCGGCGTATTGAGTGCCGCCGGGTGTTCGTCTGCACGGAAGCGGAGCGTCTTGCGCGTCAGACGCAAGGCAGGCGGAATGGCCCCCTTGCGTTCGAGCACCAATAGCTGCGCCACGCCGAGGCGGTACAAGCTCGCGGTTTCGCGGGGGGTCAGCAGCAGTTGGGTCACGTGTGCGCTCCGTTCAAATGACTAAGGGTTACTACTGATTGACGTTCTACAGTTTTGTTTTAAGGAAGTCAAATAGGATGAGTGCGGATTGGGTGCCGCACCCAGGGAGGTGGCGCGCGAATCGCTCGCAGGCAGTGACCTCTTGCTAGGCATCCGCGGCAGCGCACACCTGCCCGCCAGCCGCGCGGCGGCCGGCTTCTCATGTTTGGCGGTCAGGGATGTAGCCCTGTAGCCCCCGAATCCCTGATGTCGGAAAGGTGGCGCCAGCGTGTGGAAGGCCTCGGCAAATTGCGGAGGGGGCGGCAATTTGTGATTCACCACTTCCCCCACTTTCAATACTTCAAAGATTCAAAGGGCTACAGAGGCCGAATCACCTATGAAAACCATGTAGCCCCTTGCAGGGATTCGCACACTGCTCGCAGAGGGCTACGGATTACGTTTTGCGTCAGCCAGCGCCCCAATTGCGTGCGAAGCGGTGGACCGGGGCGTCCAGGTTGGGCAGCCGCACCGTGCGCGAATCCCAGCCCGCGCGGCGGATGCAGGGCCCGACACGGCGCACAAGAGCAGCGTTGGCTTGAGACTTGACCACGCCGACGGCGTATTCGAGGACGCGCGCTGCTGTGACGACGGGCTCGCCCTTGGCGGTGAATTCGAGCAGGCTGCCCATCTTTGCGGGATCCTTGCCGGCGGCCTGCGCCTCGCTGACGATGCGTGCCTGCGCGGCGAGCCAGGTGCTGACCGAATCGTCCCAGGGGTCCGCCGCCGTGTGCGCCGCGGCCCGGTCCGCCGCCACACCCTCCAGCCCTTGGTACATCACACCGTTGCTGCGGAACAGGGCCGCGCCCTCCGCCCACAGCTGCTCACGGTCGCGGCGGATCAGCTCGATGTCAATGGCGCCGCCGGCCTGAATCGGGAGCCAGCGGCGGTTGCCAGTCGGATCGCTCAGGAAATTCTGTTCGTTTGTCGAGCCGAGGAACATGCAGCGCCGCGGATGGCGCCGGGCGATCTTCTCGAACTTATCGACGAACTCGTCGAAGCGCGAAGTCACGAAGGCTTTGACCTCCTCGCCCTCGCGTTTGTTCATGCCTGCCAACTCCGCCAACTCCACGATGAGCTTGCCTCGCATGAGACGGATGCGGTCCTCGCGCGAGGCTGCCAGGCTCAGCTCGCCGAAAGTCTCCTCGGTCGGCGCGAGTGCTTCCAGAATCGATGATTTTTTCAGCCCCTGGGCACCCACGAGCACGGGCACCGCATCGGCCTTGACGCCCGGCACGAGCACACGGCCGGCCGCGGCACTCCAGTAGTAGTTGCCGACGGCACGCGCGTAGGTGCCCCACTTGTCTGCATCCCCGTCGTCGGTCGCGGCCGGTGCCGTCGCGCTCAGGTACTTGGTCACGAAGTTTTCGACGCGCGGCACGCCGTCCCACTGGGAAAGGCCGTTGATCCACTCGATGGCCGAGTCGAACTCATTCGAGCGGGCTTCCAGGCGAACCGCGTCGGCCATGAGTTCCTTACCGATGGCCTTGAAGTTCCAGCGCGACTCGAAGTGACGGCGCAGGAAGAGGTAATCGTCTTCCTCCAGGGGGCGCGGCACGGAGCAGTTTCGCAACTCGTGCCAGTGCACAACGGCGTCACCGATGAAGCGGTCGAAGCGGATGGAGATGCGAGCCGGAAAGAAGCACGCTTGCACCATGCTCAGCTCCGCGGGCAGTTTCTTGCTCGCCGGGACGCCCGTGCGCACCAGCGCCTCCTCGACACTGTAGCCCCCAGCGATCGCCGCGAGCGACTCGCCCACAATCTTGGCCTCCTCCACGCCGAACATGCCGGCCGGGATTGCCATGCGCTGCTGGCCCTCGCGCGGGTTCTTCCAGCCGGCAGCTTTGGCCTTCACGAAGACCGACTTGTAGCTCGTCTGTTTGGGGTCGAAGGTGTCCCACTGGGACAGCCCCTCCTCGCTGAAGGTGGGGGCCGTGCGGCTCCATTCCTCCCACAGGTCGAACCCATGCTCCTCGGGCAGGCCGCCGCGCAGCGCAAAGCCAACATCGACCCACGTGCCGCGCGATTCCGCCGAGATGAACGCGAGCGCAGAGCGGAGGTCGGCGAGTGTCTCGGCCTGCTCCGCCCCGGACTTCGCATTCCACTCGTCCAGCGAGGGCGCCACGCGCGACCCGGGCGACGCAGACGCAGCGGCCGGGATGTGCTCGGCAATCAAACGCGCCAACTCGGCGCTGTAGTCCTTGCTGGGATCGCCCTGCGCCGAGATGCCGGTCAGCGCCACGCCGCGCGCCGCGCTGTAGACCTCCAACAGGCCGTCCGGGCGGTCCACTCCGTGGCCAGGTGCAACGCGCGCGCAAGGCAGGATGTGCATCCCGTCCAGGCCCACGCTCACCTCGAACGGCGCGCCGGGCAGGGCCGCGAAGATACCGAGGGAGAACACGCTCCACGCATTGCCGTCGTGGGCCTTGTCCAGATCAACCAAGTTGATGTCGTCGTCGGCAGTGATGCAGAACCCCGCGGTAAAGCCTTCGTCCCGACCCTCGGCCGCAGCCTCCGCGCCGAGCTGCCGAGCCGTGGCCACCGCGACATCAACGGACACCCAGTTGGCCCGCCCGTGCAGGTCGATGGGCCAGGCGCCATCCAGCGTCACGGGCACTTTTTCCAGCTTGCGGGGTTTCTTCTTGTGCGGGCGGAGTCTGTACACGAACCACTGGGGCCGCGCTCGCATGGCGGCATATGCAGGGTGCGTGAGCACATTGCCGAGGTTGGTGTGGACCGTGGCGTATTGCGCCCGGCGCTGGGCTTGCTCGCTAGCCGACGACTGCGGCAGCGCTTGATTGGGAGTGGCGATCATGGGAACATCTCTCGGCTTTGATTCGTATTCGTGAGCCCGCCCCGTTTCACCACGGGGCGGGCTTTCCTTTTGGGGCTACCTGATCCGGTCCATCGCGGCGGCGGAGAACGCCTCGGCGGCATCCAGCGTGGGCAGCGCGCGCGTCAGGTTCCAGCGCACGGCGACGAACGTGCCGTCCAGCGCGGGGCGCAGCTCGATGCCGACCAGAGCCAGCGCGGCGGTCACGGTGGCCAGGCGCTTGTCCATGGCGGTGACGATCGGCGTGTTCATGCCGTCACCCCGCTGCAGTTCGTCAGCGTGGCCGCCAGTCCCTCAACCTGCGCCAGCGTCCGGCGCACGTCACGCGTGCCGTCCCGGTGCGTAACCGCCATCAAATTGTTGGCGTGCACGTCCACGGTGATGCCGTGGGCCGAGAGCGCGATGGCGGCCGCGGTGAGGCGCACGGCATCGCGACTCGCGTGCGCCTCGGCGAGCGCCAGCTCAGCGCGCTCCGCGGCGACACGGACGCGGCAGCCGGCCAAGGCGCTCGAGAAGTCCGAGCGCGGCACGCTCGCGCCTGCCGCGCACCAGCCCTGCAGCGCATGCAGCACCGTGTCGAGCCGGTCCAGCGTGGCGGCGTTGACGGCCCAGCCGGCATCCATGAACCGGGCCGCGTCGTCGGCGTCGGCGGCACTGGCGGAGCTGGCCGCAAGCACCGCGCCCAGCGGTGTGCGCGCTTTGAGGTACCCCACGCGCATGAAGCCGGCGGCGAGGCCCGCGGCGCGTTGGGTCGGCGTGCGATCCCCCGTTCCAGCCAGCGCCAGCGCGACCTGTGCAGCCACGTCGAGATCGTGGGCCTCGGGAAGTGTGAGGGCCCTCATGCTGGCACCACGCTCGAGGCGGCGGAGCGCCTGGCCAGCACATGGGCAACCACCGCGGTGCGCGCGTCGGCCCCCGCGTCGAGGCGCGCGCGCAGGTCGTCCAGGTCCGAGATGCACGCCAGCACGATGTCGCGAAAACGCGCGTCAAAGCTCGGCAGCACCGCAAGCGCGTCACGCAGGGCATAGAGCGCTTCGGTGCGCACGCAGTCCCACGGCACGAGATCCGCCGGGAGGTACACCGCGGTCGGGGTTCCGGGCTTGCACCACAGGCGAGCCGCGGCGGTGAGCGTGTCACCCGAGCGCGCCGCGCAGTGCATGAACGCGGCGATTTCGGTCGTGTCGGTCGTGTCGGCGCCGGCCGCGGCGCAGCAGGCGGCAATGGCGAGCAACGTGTCGGCGGCGGTATTGAGGCGGGCGTGGTAGGTCATGATGGTGTCCTTGGATGGGCTGGGTTCAAACTTGCGGAGCGTTGGCGGCGTGCATGGCTTCCCAGCGCTCGATCACCTCGATGGGCCAGGCCGTGACGCCCGGCGAGAGATGGACCGGCTTGGGGAATTGACCCGTGGCCGTCCACCTCCACAAGGTCGCTGGCGAAATCGGCAGGCGGCCGGCGCGGGTCGGGGTCGTCGCCAGTTGGCGGAGACGCAGGAACGTAGAAGACATGGGGGGAAATCCTTCCGCGCAGCGCTCCGCCGAGGCGGCAGGCTGCGCGCTGACAAAAATGTCCGTGTGGACGAGTGCCGGGCGTGCGCCCAGCGAATCAGCGGCGACTAGGCGCTGATCGGGCCCGCTGCGACAAGCTGCGCGACGTGACCGGCCGGAATGCCCAGGGCGGGGACCGGCGGCACCGCGGCGGTGGTGCCGGGTGCGGTGGCGGCCGGGAGCGGCACGCCGAGGAGGAAGGCGAGGAAGGCGGCGAGGATCTCGACCAAACGGACGAGAGCATCACGGGTCGCGCCGGCCGCGTGGCCGATGCTCTCGGTGATGCGCGCCAACGTCTCGACGCAGGACGCCACGAGCATGGCGCGCAGCGGCTTTGGGTTCATCGCGCGGTGACGGTCGCGCGCCTTGATGGCGTCCACGTAGCCGGCGTAGTAGTCACGCGGGGCAGCGAGGCACAGCGCGCGCGCGCCCGACCCGAGGCCGGCGCACTCACCCACAACCGTCGCGGGTGAGTGCGCGATGGGTTCAGCGGAGGTGGGGGCGGGATGCACGGCTGGGGGTGTTGGTGTTCGTTGAGACGAAGTATCCTCATCCGGCCGCTCTAAAGCAAATCGATTTGCGCCTGCCGCTTTTCGATCAGCGCCGAGCCGCCTCTTCCCAGCTCTCCGTCACGCGTGCCAGCCACTCCAAACGCTCCGACTTGTAGTCGTGGCGGTCGTACACGTTGGCGTCCGGATCGATGTGGCCGAGCACGGCCTCCGCCACGTCCTTGGGGCACTTCAGGCGCGCGAGCTGCGTGCGCACAGTCCTGCGCAAGTCGTGCGGCGACCAATGCGGGATCCCCCACCGGGGACGCAACACCTCGGGTCGAGACTTGCACTCGTCTTGGTGGGTCCACACAGCCACGCCGACAACCTTCTGATCGACGTGTGGCTCTTTGCCGCGCGCCACGGGGAACAGGTAGCTGTCGCCATGCAGTTCCCTACGGCCCATGACGATCTCTCTCGCCCGCCCGACTAGCGGCACCGGCATGTCCGTGGCCAAAGGATGCCGGCGCATCTTCACTTTGGCCACTGGGATGGTCCACCACAGCACGCCCGCCGCGTCCTCGGCTACCTCGCTGCCCTCCATCTGCACGATCTCGGCGCCGCGGCAGCCCGTCCATAGGTAGAGCGTCAGCAGATCCCGATTCAGGGGCGTTAGTAGGGGTAGCTTCTGCAGCACCACTCCCACCTCGCCCGCCGTCAGCACGCGTTTGGTTTGGCCGACGTGCTCGCCCTTAATCATCTTCCCCTTGCTCACCAGCTTGCCCCGCAGGATGAGGCGCCACCAGTTGGGCACCGTGTCGGCGATGTGGCCCGCGTCGTGCGCCCACTCCCAAGCGGCGCCCAGTTCCCTACGCAAGCTCAGAGCCTGCACAGGCGTGCCTTCGTGCTCGAGGATGAGGTTGTAGGCCATGGCGCGGGTGACTTGATCCGGCGTGAGCGCACGGAGCTTGTCGGGCAGCATCGTCGCCATCGTGCGCCGCAGTTCCAGGCCGCCCTTCTTGGCGCGCTTCTTGGCAGCCTGCTCCACGTAGGCGTCAATCAGATCGCCCACGAGGCCTAGCGGATCCGGCGTAGTTTCCGCGGGCGCGGCCAGCGTAGCTTTGCGCTCCGCTTTGCGCTCCGCGCCGGGATCCCGCCCGGCGTTGCGTACTTCGCGGAGCTTTTCCCACGCGACTTCCGCCTGCGCCGCGGTCATCGCCGTCCACTCGCCGATCTTGAGCTGCTTCATTTTCTCGGTGCCCGGCGCCTTGTACCGGTAGATCCACGCATATCCCGAGGCGCTCCGCACCAGGCGCAGCCCCGGCGCGTCGGTGGGCCACGTAAGATGACCCCCCGCCTTCAGCGCCTTCGCGGCGCGCACGTTGAATTCCATGTCTTCATTCCGATCAACTTACGCCACGGGCCAGGAAAGCCCGAAAACCTACGCCAATGTTACGCCAAGAGTCTAGACCGGGATGGATTGATCGAGATGCAATGAGACAGTCTCCCATAGGTGAAATGGCGACATGAGCGACACCGACGAAAAGCCCTCGGCGGGTCACACGCCCATGATGGCGCAGTACTTCCGGCTGAAGGCGGACTTCCCCGACACGCTGATGCTGTACCGCATGGGCGACTTCTACGAGGTGTTCTTCGACGACGCCCGCAAGGCGCACCGGC
>Ga0302314_10012832_pt1 | contig 14451 bp, 13 predicted proteins | sample III_Palsa_N2_3_FD_200533 | JGI IMG/M metagenome (GOLD analysis project Ga0302314, IMG submission 200533) | Peat permafrost microbial communities from Stordalen Mire near Abisko, Sweden - III_Palsa_N2_3 | ecosystem: Environmental > Terrestrial > Soil > Palsa > Peat permafrost | place: Sweden... | reverse complement strand
CGCAGAGGGCTGGAGCTCCGCGCTGGATGGACTCGAGCGTCACCTTGCCTGACCACTGAGGAAGGAGAAGCAGATGGAACCCCATAGCACTGTCTCAAGAGAAGAATGGCTGGCTGCGCGCCGCGCGTTGCTGGCGGAAGAAAAGGCATTCACACACGCGCGCGATGAGCTCAACCGCAAGCGTCTGGCGCTGCCATGGGTCAAGGTCGACAAGACCTATACCTTCGATACGCCGCAGGGCCGCAAGACGCTCGCGGAGCTATTCGACGGACGCAGCCAGCTGATCGTCTATCACTTCATGCTGGGTCCGGAGTGGAAGGAAGGTTGCCCCGGTTGCTCGTTCCTCTCGGATAGCGTCGACGGTGTGCTGCCCCACCTTGAGCACCACGACGTTTCGTACATGGCGGTTTCACGTGCGCCGCTCGAGAAGATAGAGGCGTTCAAAAAGCGTATGGGCTGGCGGTTTCGCTGGGTTTCGTCGCATGAGAGCGATTTCAATTTCGACTATCACGTGTCGTTTACGCCGGAGCAGGTCGCAGGCGGCAAAGGCTTCTACAACTTCGAAGAGCAGGAGATTTTCGGCGACGAGGCGCCTGGCCACAGCGTCTTCTACAAGGACGAGGCCGGCAATATTTTCCACACCTATTCAAGCTACGCGCGCGGTGGCGAGCCGTTTATCGGTACGTACACGCATCTGGATATCGCGCCGAAGGGACGTAACGAGGTCAGGAATCTTGGCGACTGGGTCAAGCACCATGATCGCTACGAGGACGCGCCGCGCGGTTGCCCGGCTTGCGGTTCGTGATGAGGGGATAGCGCGGTGGGGGGCGGGCGGTTGAGCGAACGGCGTCCGCGCCGCTCGCTATAAGGACATTTCGAACGCAGGCCTGAGGAACAGCTCGATTGCCATGACCACGAGTCCCATCGCCGCTGCCGCCAGGGTCAGCGTGCCGTATTCGTCGTAGCGCGCGTCATAGAGGCAAGCCACGATGAAGAGGATCGCGAGAAGGTTGGTCAGCCAATCGAAATTTAGCGCGATGCTCATCGAGGAATCCGGGCTCAGGGGGCCACTCGCTTTGTCGAATCGGCCCATCAATTGGGCGGCATTCTAACGAGTTGAGTTTACGGATTCGCAACAGCTTCGCTTACAGAGATTACGCGATCTTCAGGGCGCCCTTCGGTGGACGCCCTGAAGCAACCCCTTGACGCTACATCATCTCCCGTTCAATCCACTCGATCACCGAGGTGCGCTGCGGCTGCCAACCCAGCAGTTTGCGAGCGCGCTCACCGCGTACCCGGCTGTTCGAACCGAGTCCATAGTTCGCCATTTCATAACCCCATTCCTGCTCGGCGTCCTTGAGCGGCCAGTCTTGCGCCGGACCCAGTTTCATCGCGCGGGCGATGGCCGCGGTCATGTCGCGAAACGACGCTTCGCCGCTTTCGACGAAGTAGAAAGTGCCGGCCGGCGTCTTTTCCAGCGCGAGGCGATACAGCTCGACCACGTCGTCGATATGCACGTTCGACCAGATATTGCCGCCACTCCCCACGTGCCGAACCACGCCGCTTTTCTGCGCCTGGCGCACGAGGCGCGGCAACTGCACGCTGGCGCTGCCGGCAACGGCGCCATGACCGTAGATCAGCGTGTTGCATAGCACTGCTGAGCGGATATTTTTGTGCGCCGCTTCGAGCACCAGGCGGTCGATTGCGACGCGCGCCGCTTTATCCTCAGTCGGTTCGGGCAACGCGTCTTCGCTATAAATCCTGGCCGCGCCGGCTTCGCCGCCCGACGCATCGCCGACGATGCTGGAGCCGCTCGTATGCAGAAACGGCTTGCCGGAGCCGGCGAGCCCTTCGATCAGCGCTTCCACTGCCGCACCGTGATCGCTGCTGGCGGCGTTGATGACGGCGTCGGCGGCCTGCGCTTGGGCGACTAGCAACGCGCGGTCGTCGAGTGTGCCAACGACCGGTTCGATGCCGAGGCGCTCGAGTTCGGCGGCGTGTTCAGGATTGCGGATCAGACCGCGGACGCGATGTCCTGCGCGCACGAGGCCCGCGGCGATCGAACCGCCGATAAAACCGCTGGCGCCGGTAACGAAAATCTTCAAGATGTTCTCCTTGCTTGCTGGAACAAACTGCATTGATTGGCATCGGGTCGATCAACGGATCGGCGATGGCATACCGTGAGTATCCGCTGTCTTGATTCTGGCAAAAAGCGTGTTAGTCTCAAATCAATCTTGATTTGAAATCAACAATGAAGACTTCCACCGACGAACTGCTGGTATTCGTAACCGTGATCGACAGTGGCTCGATCACGGCCGCTGCCGAAAAGCTGCAGCAGACCGTCTCCGGCGTGAGCCGCGCGTTGACGCGGCTGGAGAAGAAGCTGGACACAGCGCTGATTCGCCGGACGACGCGGCGTTTACAGCTCACGGAAGAGGGCGTGCTGTACCTGGACCGGGCGCGGGCGATCCTGGATGCGATGGAGGAGGCAGAGCAATCGGTGGCGCGCCGGCGCGAGCGGCCAAGCGGACGTTTGCGGGTCGATGCGGCGTCCCCGTTCATGCTCCACTGCATCGCCCCGCACATGAAAGCGTTTTCGGCGCTGTATCCGGAGATCCGGCTCGAACTGACCAGCAACGAGCGGATCGTCGACCTGCTCGAGCAGAAAGTGGATATCGCGATCCGCATTGGCGCGTTGCAGGATTCGACGCTGCATGCGCGCTCGCTCGGCAGCAGCAAGCTGCGCATCGTGGCGAGCCCTGGCTATCTGGCCGAGTGTGGCGAGCCGGATTCCGTCGAGGCGTTGCGCGCGCATCGCCTGATCGGTTTTACCGCGCCTGAGCATCTGAACCGTTGGCCGTTGCGGGATGGCGCGCGTGCATCGTTGAAGATCGCGCCGGTCATGACGGCATCGAGCGGCGAGACGATCCGGCAGTTGGTGGTGGCGGATAGCGGCGTCGCCTGCCTTGCGGATTTCATGACGCTCGCCGACGTGAGCAGCGGGCGGCTGGTGCCGATTCTTGCTGACGCTCTTGTCGACGAACGGCAGCCGGTTAGCGCGGTGTTTTATCAGAGCGCGGCGCTCGCGGGCCGGGTGCAGGCGTTTCTGGATTTCATCGGGACGCGGTTGCAGCTATAGGCGCGTCCCGGCGCTCTCGGATCGGCCTTCCTGCCTTCCTGCCTCGCGGCGCCTCGCTGCCGGCGTGGCCACATCTCATTTTGTCCACTTGCCACCCGACGCGCCTGACGTGTATATACAACTCATGATGGAGCGGCGCGGTGTGCCGTGCCCGCTGATGGCGCAGAAGTCCGCGCCGCAGCGGTGCAAACCTGCGAAAACCATGCCAGCCATGATTCGGGAGCCTAATGGAAATCCCTGACATCAGACTATTAAAAACAAGTTGTATATACAAGACGTCACCGCTAGACTTCTCTGAAATTGTATAGACAGGACTCTTCCATGATGATTCTCAAGCCCGGTCACCTGACTCTCCAGCAACTGCGCCAGATCGCCCGCGAACAGGTCACGCTGCAGCTCGATCCCGCCAGCTTCGCCGCGATCGACGCCTGCGCCCAGGCCGTGGCCGATATCGCCGCGAAGGGTGAGCCTGCCTACGGCATCAACACCGGTTTTGGCCGCCTCGCCAGCACCCATATCCCGCACGACCAGCTCGAGCTATTGCAACGCAATCTGGTGCTCTCGCACGCGGTTGGCGTAGGCGCACCAATGTCGCGTCCAGTCGTGCGTCTGTTGATAGCGCTCAAGCTGTCGAGCCTCGGCCGCGGTCATTCGGGCATCCGCCGCGAAGTGATGGACGCGCTGATCACGCTGTTCAATGCCGACGTGCTGCCGGTGATCCCCGTGAAGGGTTCGGTCGGCGCTTCGGGCGATCTCGCGCCGCTCGCGCATATGTCGGCCGCGCTGCTCGGCGTTGGCGACGTGCTTGCCAAGGGTGAGCGCATGCCCGCCACCGAAGGCTTGCGCCTCGCTGGCCTGAAGCCGCTCACGCTGCAGGCGAAGGAAGGTCTGGCGCTCTTGAACGGCACTCAGGCATCGACCGCGCTCGCGCTCTACAACATGTTCGCGATCGAAGACCTGTACCGCACTGCGCTAGTGGCGGGCGCGCTGTCGGTGGACGCGGCGGCTGGTTCGGTGGCGCCGTTCGATCATCGCATCCACGAACTGCGCGGCCATCAAGGCCAGATCGACGCTGCGGCGGCCTACCGTTCGCTCCTCGAAGGCTCGGGCATCAATCTCTCGCACCGCGATTGCGGCAAGGTTCAGGACCCGTACAGTCTGCGCTGCCAACCGCAGGTGATGGGCGCGTGTCTGGACCAGATGCGTCATGCCTCGGATGTTCTGCTGATCGAAGCGAACGCTGTGTCGGACAATCCTCTGATTTTCCCGGACACCGGCGAAGTGCTCTCGGGGGGCAATTTCCACGCGGAGCCGGTCGCGTTTGCGGCCGACAATCTGGCGCTGGCCGCGGCCGAAATCGGTGCACTCGCCGAACGTCGCATCGCACTGCTGATCGATTCGACGCTCTCCGGTCTGCCACCGTTCCTCGTCCGCGATGGCGGCGTGAACTCCGGCTTCATGATCGCGCACGTCACGGCGGCCGCGCTCGCTTCGGAGAACAAGACGCTCGCGCATCCGGCCTCGGTCGATTCGCTGCCCACTTCGGCGAACCAGGAAGACCATGTGTCGATGGCGACCTTCGCGGCGCGCAAGCTTGGCGATATCGCCGAGAACACGGCCAATATTCTTTCGATCGAACTGCTTGCCGCCGCGCAAGGTGTCGATCTGCGCGCACCGCATCAAACCAGCCCGAAATTGCAGCATGTGATGAACACGGTGCGCCATGAAGTTGCGCACTACGAACTCGATCACTACTTCGCGCCGGACATCGAGGCGGTGACGCATCTCGTGCAGAACGGCACGATCGCTGCACACAGCCCGCTGACGTTCCCGTCCGAGCAGTAAGCACGTTGACATCACTAACGGCAAACCCGGCATGAACGCACCGGCCTATCAGGGAATCAAGGACTTCATCCTGTCCCGCATTCACGCGGGCGAATGGGGTGAGGGCGACCAGGTCCCCTCGGAAAACGAGCTTGCCCGCGAGTTCAACGTGGCGCGCATGACGGTCAACCGTGCGCTGCGCGAACTCACTTCCGAGCAGGTGCTGACACGCGTGCAGGGCTCAGGCACATTCGTCGCGCGGCCAAAATACGAATCGACCCTGGTGGCGATCCGCAGTATCTCCGACGAGATCGTGGCGCGCGGTCATCGCTATCAGGCGAAGGTGTTGCACATCGGCGCGGCGATTGCCGACGAAGCGCTCGCCGACGAGATGCAGGTGAGCGCCGGCAGTCCGGTGTTTCATTCGCGCGTGCTGCATTTCGAAAACGACGAACCGGTGCAGCTCGAAGAGCGCTGGGTCAACCCGGCGGTCGCCCCCGATTACGCGTTGCAGGACTTCACCAGCACCACGCCGAACCAGTATCTGGTGCGCGTCGCGCCGCTGCAGCGAGTCGAGTACCGCATCGAGGCATCCGTGGCGGACGCCGATACGCGTCGATTGCTGACGATGGACGAACTCGAGCCATGCCTCGTGCTGCATCGACGCACGTGGTCGCAGAGTCTGGTCGCGTCGGTGGCGAATCTGTGGCATCCCGGCAGTCGTTACCGTTTTACCGGACACTTTTGATCCTGCTTCCCGAACTGCGCCTTTGACCCGCGCTTTTAACCTGATTTTTGAGTACTTTTCCGCCTCCGAGGGCCACCATGAACAACCCCAAGCACTTCGATCCGCGTCTCGACCCGACCCGCACGATTCGCGCCCCGCGTGGCGTCGAAAAGACCTGCAAGAGCTGGCTCACGGAAGCCGCGTACCGCATGATCCAGAACAACCTGGACGCGGAAGTCGCTGAGCATCCGCATGCGCTCGTGGTGTATGGCGGCATCGGCCGCGCTGCGCGTAACTGGGATTGCTTCGACCAGATTCTCGCCACGCTGAAGGATCTCAACGACGACGAGACGCTCTTGATCCAGTCGGGCAAGCCGGTGGGTGTGTTCAGGACGCATGCCGATGCGCCGCGCGTGCTGCTGGCGAATTCGAATCTCGTGCCGCACTGGGCGACGTGGGAACACTTCCACGAGCTCGACCGCAAGGGCCTGATGATGTACGGGCAGATGACGGCGGGGAGCTGGATTTACATTGGCAGCCAGGGGATTGTTCAGGGTACCTACGAGACATTCTTCTCAGTGGCGAACCAGCATTTCAACGGTGACGCGAAGGGCCGCTGGATTCTGACCGGCGGTCTTGGAGGCATGGGCGGCGCGCAGCCGCTCGCCGGTACCATGGCTGGCTTCTCGATGATCGCTGTCGAATGCGATGAGACGCGCATCGACTTCCGTCTGAAGACGCGCTATGTCGATCGCAAGGCGAAGACACTCGACGAAGCGCTTGCGATCGTCGAAGAGGCAAAGAAGACGGGTAAGCCGGTGTCGGTCGGTCTGCTCGGCAATGCAGCCGACGTGTTCGCCGAGTGCGTCGAGCGCGGCATTACGCCGGATTGCGTGACCGATCAGACCAGCGCGCACGATCCGATTCATGGCTACCTGCCGCAAGGCTGGAGCGTGGAAGACTGGCGCGAACGCCAGAAGACGGCGCCGGACAGCATCATCAAGTCGGCCAAGCAATCGATGGCCAAGCAGGTGCAAGCCATGCTCACGCTGCAGGAACGCGGCGCCGCGACGCTCGACTACGGCAACAATATCCGCCAGATGGCGCTTGAGATGGGCGTCGAAAACGCCTTCGATTTCCCGGGCTTCGTGCCGGCGTATATCCGTCCGCTGTTCTGCGAGGGCAAGGGCCCGTTCCGCTGGGTCGCGCTGTCGGGCGATCCTGAGGACATCTACAAGACCGACGCGAAGGTCAAGGAGCTGATCCCCGACGACGCGCATCTGCACAACTGGCTCGACATGGCGCGCGAACGGATTGCGTTCCAGGGCTTGCCGGCGCGGATTTGCTGGGTGGGTGTGAAGGATCGGTATCGCCTCGGTCAGGCGTTCAACGAGATGGTCAGGACTGGCGAGTTGAAGGCGCCGATCGTGATCGGCCGTGATCACCTCGATACCGGTTCGGTAGCGAGCCCGAACCGCGAAACCGAATCGATGAAGGACGGCTCGGACGCCGTCAGCGACTGGCCGTTGCTGAACGCGCTATTGAACACCGCCGGTGGCGCGACGTGGGTATCGCTGCATCACGGCGGCGGGGTGGGGATGGGCTTCAGCCAGCACGCGGGCGTGGTGATTGTCGCTGATGGCACGGACGCCGCGCGCGAGCGTCTAGGCCGCGTGCTGTTCAACGATCCGGCCACGGGCGTGATGCGTCACGCGGACGCCGGCTACGAACTCGCGCAGGAGACGGCGCGTGAGGTGGGACTTAATCTGCCGATGCTGGGCCGTTAATCGTGGCGCCGGATAGCGGCATGACATTGATCCGCGGCGCCGATCTTGTGGCGACGCCGTGGAAGAACGGCGGCGGCGTCACGCGCGAGATAGTGGCCTTTCCTCAAAGCGCGAAGCTCGATGGCTTCGTGTGGCGCGTGAGCATTGCGGACGTCGCGCAGTCCGGGCCGTTCTCGCGCTTTGACGGGATCGACCGGACGCTGGTGTTGCTGTCGGGCGCGGGTATGCTGCTCGATGAAGCGAATGGCTCGACGCATGCGCTCGAAGAGCCGCTCGAGATGGCGCGCTTCGCGGGCGAGACCGCGATCGACGCACGGCTTGTGGATGGTGCCACGCGCGATTTCAACCTGATGGTGCGGCGGGGTGCGGCAACGGGCGAGGTCGAAGTATGGCAAGCTCAGGCCGAGGGTGCTGCGGGATCTGCGGGTGCCACGGGCGCTGCGCCAATACATCATCTATCGGCTGATGTCGTGCTGCTGTTTTGCGCGGCCGGTTCGCTCGAGGTGACGCTCGGTGCTACCGCTCCTGTGACGCTGACAATAGACGACATGCTGCATATCGAGGCGCCTGATGCCCTGGCGTGCAAGGTGCGCGGCGAAGGCGCGCTGCTCGCCATCCGCTTGCATTACGCGTGAGCTGAAACCCATCGGCCCTCGCATTCACAGACCGCAACAAGCTGCAACGAGCACGCGATGAAGCAAACCGTCTGGCATCACCTGAAGCTTTGCCCGCAGGGCGATCCGCGCAATACGCTGGACGATGCCGCGATCGCGGTGCGCGACGGCCACATCGTCTGGCTCGGTGCGGCTAACGAACTGCCGCTCGACTACGCCGCGTGGCCGCGCGAAGATCTCGGCGGCGCATGGGTCACACCCGGCCTCGTCGACTGTCATACCCACCTCGTGTACGGCGGCCAGCGCGCCGACGAGTTCGCCCAGCGCCTCGCCGGTGTCAGCTACGAAGAGATCGCGCGACAAGGCGGCGGCATCGTCTCGACGGTGCGCGCAACCCGCGCCGCCGACGAAGAGAGCTTGTTGCGCCAGTCAGCGGGCCGCCTCGAACCGCTGCTTGCCGAAGGCGTGACCGCCATCGAAATCAAATCCGGTTATGGCCTCGATCTCGCCAGCGAGCGCAAGATGCTGCGCGTCGCGCGCCGTCTCGGCGAGCAATACCCGGTGTCGGTTTATACGACGTTTCTCGGTGCGCACGCGTTGCCGCCCGAGTTTGCCGGCCGTCCCGACGACTACATCAGCGAAGTCTGCGAGCGCATGCTCCCCACGCTGGCCGACGAAGGCCTCGTCGACGCGGTCGATGTCTTCTGCGAGCGCATCGGCTTTTCACTCGCGCAAAGCGAGCGCGTTTTCGCCGCGGCCGAGCGCCACAAGCTGCCGGTGAAAATGCATGCCGAACAGTTGTCCAACAGCGGCGGCACGGCGCTTGCCGCGCGTCATCACGCGTTGTCCGCGGATCACCTCGAGTTTCTCGACGAAGCGGGTGTGGCGGCCATGAAGGACAGCGGCACGGTCGCAGTGTTGTTACCCGGCGCGTACTACTTCATCCGCGAGACGCAGTTGCCGCCGCTCGATCTGCTGCGCCGCTACGAAGTGCCCATCGCGATCTCCACCGACAGCAATCCCGGCACGTCCCCCATCACTTCGCTCCTGTTGATGATGAACATGGCGACCACGCTGTTTCGCATGACCGTCCCCGAGGTGCTGCTAGGCGTCACGCAGCATGCCGCGCGCGCGCTGGGTCAGGCCGTTCGTCATGGTTCGCTGGAGGTTGGCCGCGCGGCGGATTTCGCCGTCTGGCAGGTCGAGACGCTGGCCGAACTGGCTTACTGGATCGGCCGTCCGCTGTGCGCGCGTGTGGTGCGCGCGGGCGAGACGGTCTATACGCGGCGCGACGCCGCCGGACAACTTGCGGGTGGTCAGCGTGGCTAAGGCCAGCGTGAAGCTCGCGTCCAACCCATCAAGGTCTGAAGATGACTGATCTGAATCAAGCGCCGGGTCATGGGCAAACCAATGGATCAACCCAGGGCGCTACCCCGCCATCGACGCACGCGCTGTTCGCGGAGCACGCGTATCTGCCCGATGGCTGGCGCCGCAACGTGCTGCTGACGTGGGATGCCACCGGCACGCTGACGCACGTGAGCCCGGACACGTCTGCGCCGCCGCCGGGCGTTAGCCATGCGGCAGGCCCCGTCTTGCCCGGCATGCCGAATCTGCATTCGCACGCATTCCAGCGCGCGATGGCGGGCCTGACCGAATATCGTGCGAACGCCACGGACAACTTCTGGAGCTGGCGCGACCTGATGTACCGCTTCGCCGCGAAGATCACGCCGCAAGGACTCGCCGCCGTCGCGCAGTGGCTTTACATCGAGATGCTGAAGGCGGGCTATACGTCGGTGTGCGAGTTTCACTACGTGCATCACACGCCGGACGGCAGCCGTTACGTCAACACGGCCGAGCTGGCCGAGCGCGTAGTGGATGCGGCCCAGACGAGCGGCATCGGCATGACGATGCTGCCGGTGCTCTACCAGTACGGCGGCTTCGGCGCGCGCGCGCCGCGGGCCGATCAGCAGCGCTTCATCAATACACCGGAAAGCCTGCTCGACCTGCTCGGCAAACTGTGTGACGCACGCCCCGAAAGCCCGGCTCTGCGTTACGGTGTGGCGCCGCATTCGTTGCGGGCGGTCTCGGAGCCATCGCTGCGCACGCTGCTCGACGGTCTCGATACGGAGTTTCCAGGTGCGCCGGTGCACATTCATATCGCTGAACAGACCGCGGAAGTCGATGCCTGTCTCGAGACCGAAGGCGCGCGCCCGGTGCAGTGGCTGCTCGAGCGGTTCCATGTCGATTCGCGCTGGTGTCTCGTGCATGCGACCCACGTCGATGCGAACGAAACCCTCGCGCTTGCCAGGAGCGGCGCGGTGGCGGGACTGTGCCTGACGACAGAAGCCAACCTCGGCGACGGCATTTTTCCGGCGAACGCCTATCTCGACGCCCAGGGACGGTTTGGCATCGGTTCGGATAGTCATATTGGTGTCGACTGGCGTGCCGAACTGCGGCTGCTGGAATACGGTCAGCGCCTCTCGCGCCGTCAGCGCAATGTGCTCGCTTCGGCCGAGGCGCCGTTTGTCGCCGACAGGTTGTTCAACGCCGCGCTCGACGGCGGCGCGCATGCCACCGGCCGAGCCGTGGGCGCATTGAGGGTAGGGCAGCGTGCCGACTGGCTGGTGCTCGACGCGGACCATCCGGGCATCGCCGAACACACACCGCAAGCATGGCTTTCGGGCGTGGTCTTCTGCGAGCATGGTGAGACGCCGATTCGCGATGTCTATGCCGGCGGCGAAAAGGTCGTCGACAATCGCCGGCATCGCGATGAAGAGCGTGCGTACGCGCAATACCGGGCGGCGCTCGCTGAGTTGCTCAAGTGATGCCGGTTTGAAATAACGCCAACGGGCGACTCGGGTAAGCTGTCAGATGACGCCCCGATCCCACTGATTCTGGACTGACATGACTGCTTCGAACAATCCACCGGTTTTTTCGCTGCACGAGGGAAGTGCGCCCCTGCTGATTTCGATTCCCCACGTGGGCACGAACATTCCCGCCGACATTGCCGCGACGATGACGCCCATCGCCCAGCGCACCGAAGATTGCGACTGGCATCTCGACCGCCTGTACGCGTTTGCGCGCGAGTTCGGCGCGTCGTTTCTGATGCCGGCCAATGCGCGCTACGTGATCGACCTGAACCGTCCGCCCGACGGCGCGAATCTCTATCCGGGCCAGGATACGACGGGCCTCCTGCCCGTCGACACGTTCGACAAGGAGCCGCTGTATCTGGACGGGCATTTGCCCGACGATGCCGAGGTCGCACGCCGCCGCGAACTCTACTGGAAGCCGTACCACGAGGCGCTGGCGGCGCATCTGGCAGCACTAAAGGCGAAGCATGGCAAGGTGCTGCTGTGGGAGGCGCATTCGATCCGCTCGCACGTGCCGCGGTTCTTCCCGGGCCGGTTGACGGATTTCAATTTCGGCACTTCAAACGGAACGAGCGCCGTGGCGGGACTGGCTGAAGCGCTGGTGGACGTGGTCGAGCGCCACGGCGGCTACTCGGCAGTGGCGAATGGCCGCTTCAAGGGCGGTTACATCACACGCCAGTACGGCCAGCCATCCGAGGGCATCCACGCGGTGCAACTCGAGCTGACGCAGATTACGTACATGGAAGAGCAGATGCCGTACGCGTATGACGAAACGCTCGCCGCGCAGGTCGAGCCGCTTCTGAAGACGCTGGTGCAAACGGCGCTCGAGCGCGTCGCCGCCGCGTAAGAGCGGCGCGTCGATCGGTACAAACTGCTTTCGGTCATACGCCCGCCATAAGTCCGCGCACGAATGCAACGGTCCCCGCCTGTCTGTCACGACGGGCGGGGACCGTTTTGCCTTGTGACGGGGCTTGCCGCCGGCATCAATGGCAGTGTCGCTCCCAGTGTCCATGGACGTGGACCTTATGGCACACGCGATGGTGATCGTCGGCGTGCGCGGGCGCAATCGCGCCGAGAGTGACGAGTGCTGTGCTCAAGGCAAGTATGATCTTCTTCATCGAATTACCCTTCTCAGGTGGGGAACGGAAACCTTACATGAGCACGATACGTGCCGCATACGTCTGACCAATCCCTCGCGATGCTGCACCCGCTTGCGGAACGCACCCGGTCAGGGCGTGTCAACAGAAAGGGCGTATGCGCGATGGCGTATCCACGCCCCCCTTATTCCGGTCGCTGGACAAGCCACGCCGCACCCTTACGGGACATACCGGTTGCGTGCTGCACGGCGAAGCGACTACCCTTTGACAAAAACGGCGCGCGCGGGCTGTAGCCCGCCGGCACGTCATACACTAATCGGGCGAGAAAAGATGGAAGACCCAGCAATGGAAGATTCCGACGAGTTCCTGCTTTCGATCTGGCGAGCAAATCTGGTGGTGCTGACCCAGGAGGTCGGCGCGGCAACCCGCCTCGCGCGGATGATGACGTTCTCCGCAAGCTATCTGAAACTGATGTTGTCCGGCCAACGCGAATTCAGCGAGGAGTTCGTGCGCGGTGTCGAGGCCGTGACGGGCTTACCCGCCGGCTGGATGAACACGCCGCATGAGGCGCGCGAGATTCCCGCGAACGCACGCGAGGCGATCGACAACGAGTCGCCGCTGGCGCGTTTTCGCGGCACGGCACATCCGGTACGCAAGAAAACGGTGCTGCGTCCGCCCGAGCCGATCTTCGGTCAACCGGCGCCCGCGCGTCGCGCGGAGGAGGAGATGTTCGACGCCGAGGCGCACCGGCGTCAGGTGCTGTTTCGCAAGGCACGCGACCTGGCGGTGCAGGACGTGCGCCGCTTCGAGCGGCACCTGGCGAGTCCTCCTGTCGAACTGGCCGCGTTGCGCGCCAAGGTGGAGGACGTGATCGCGGCCGCCGAGCTGGAGGACACGGACCACGCCGATCTCACGGGACGGCTCGAGCAGATCGAAAAGCATCGCAATCTGCTGATGCGGCATGTGGAGAAACTTCAGGCGCTGCTTGTAAGGTTAGGTGAGAGCGAATGAGGTGGGCGAGCGGCTGAAAGGCTGGCCTCCAGGACTCACCTGAAGGCCTTGCCTGAATGATCCGGCTAAAGCACCCGCTGATTCCCCTAAAGCACTCGCTAGAAACGATCTAGCCTAATGCACTCACTTGCGCGCGCGATGTCGTTCGATCGCCAGCCGGCAGATTTTGTCGCAAAGTTCGCCGAATGCGATGCCACGAGCTTGCGCCGATTGCGGTAGCAGGCTGGTTGCCGTCATGCCGGGCAGCGTGTTGACTTCGAGGCACCACAACACGCCGTTGCTATCGAGCCGGAAGTCGGAGCGGCTATAGCCATCCAGCTTCAACGTGCGATGCGCGAGCAGCGCGAGAGCACGGGCGTTTTCGGCGATGTCCTCCGGCAAGTCGGCCGGGAAAATTTCGCGCACTGCGCCGGGCTGGTACTTGGCCTTGTAATCGAACACCGCATTCGGGTCGATGAGGATTTCTCCCACCGCCAACGCTTCGTCGCCGAGCACGCCTACCGTAACCTCGCGACCGGCGACGAATTGCTCCAGCATGACTTCGCTGTCGTAGGCAGCGGCCAGTGCGATGGCCGCGGCGAGTTGCTCTGCGGAGCGCACTACGGACAGACCGACGGTCGACCCCTGGCTGTTCGGTTTGACGACGAGCGGGTAGCCGAGTTGCGCGCCGGCGGTGGCGGCGTCGACGGGTGCCATGAGCCAGCGCGGGGTGGGAATGCCCGCGTTCACGAAGAGCCGCTTGGCCATGTCCTTGTCCATCGCGAGCGCGCTGCCCAGATGCCCGCTGCCGGTGTACGGCAACTCAGCGAGATCGAGCATGGCCTGCATGGTGCCGTCCTCGCCGCTACCGCCATGCAAGGCGACGAACACCACGTCGACGCCGGCGAGCGTCGCTGCTTGCAGCGCGCTCGTTTGCCCGGCGCGGATCAGCGCCAGTTCCTCGGAGGCGGGCGGCGCCTCGTTGACGCGTGAGCTGAGAAAACGCACTTCGTCTTCGCCGGTCAGCAGGCCGCGCGATGTGTCGATGGCCAGTACTTCGTGTCCCGACTCGCGCAACGCACGCACGACCTGTGCGCCGCTGGCGATCGACACTTCTCGTTCCTCGCTGGTGCCGCCGAACAGTACGGCAATTTTGAGCGGGTTGGTTTGCATAGCGACGGGCCTTCAGTTCGTGGGTGTATTTCGGGGTGTGAGCGAGGGGATTCTGTTGCGTCGTAATCGGTGAGCGCACGGCGCAACATTTTACAGAGGTACTGGTCGTCGATGCACCTGCTTACAGCCTGAGTTCAGTGAGAATCTGTTCGGCGAGGAAGTCGCACGGTGGACGGTTGGAGCGGGCGCTGCGGGCCAGCACGATTTCCAGTTCGGGCAAAGCAGGCAAC
>Ga0302314_10012831_pt1 | contig 14452 bp, 16 predicted proteins | sample III_Palsa_N2_3_FD_200533 | JGI IMG/M metagenome (GOLD analysis project Ga0302314, IMG submission 200533) | Peat permafrost microbial communities from Stordalen Mire near Abisko, Sweden - III_Palsa_N2_3 | ecosystem: Environmental > Terrestrial > Soil > Palsa > Peat permafrost | place: Sweden... | reverse complement strand
ACGTAGATGCGGCCCTTGCGGCGCACGAGCTTGCAGTCGCGATGGCGCGTCTTGAGCGTCTTGAGCGAACTTCTGACTTTCATGGCCTTGCCGGGGACGGAGGAATTCGGGAGCGCGGTCGTATAGGTAGGGCCGCCGGCGAAGTCAATCCAAACCGCGGGCCACGGGCCGGCGCCGGAATTCATTGAACGCGCCTGTCGGGTGGATAGACTCGCCGGTCATGCATCGCCGATTCTTCCTCGCCGCCGCCGGCCTCGCCGGCATGGCGGGCGCCCTGCCCGGCGCCGCCCTCGCCCAGTCCGCCGCCGACCCCTATTTCGCCGAGTGGCTGAACCGGTTCTATGGCGAGGCCCTGGCGGCGGGACTGCCCAGAGCGCTGGTGGATCGCGAACTCGCCGGCCTCTCGCCCGATCCGCGGGTGACCGCGCTGGATGCGCGCCAACCCGAGTTCGCCCGGCCGGTGAGCGCCTACGTCGAGGGCGTGATGAGCCCGGGGCGCATCGCCGAGGGCCGGGCCAAGCGGACGTCGATCGCCGCCTTCGGGGCCATAGAGCAGGCCTGGGGCGTGCCGCGCGACGTGCTGATCGCCGTCTGGGCCATGGAGTCGAGCTTCGGCGTGCAGCAAGGCGACCTGGACGTGGTCCGCTGCCTCGCCACCCTGGCGCTCGGCCGGCGCCGCGACTGGGCCGAGGAACAACTGATCGCCGCCTTGCGGATGATCGCCGACGGCGACGTGACGCGCACCCAACTCCGGGGCTCCTGGGCCGGAGCCATGGGCCAGACCCAGGTTCTGCCCACTGTCTACCTAGCCACCGCCGTGACCGCGAGCGGGGCCGGACGGCCGGATATCTGGGGCTCGCCCGCCGACGCTCTGGCCACAGCGGCCCATCTCCTGGCCAAGGACGGCTGGCGGCGCGGCGAGGGTTGGGCGGTGGAAGCGATACTGCCGCCGGGCTTCGACTACAGCCTCACCGAGGACCCCACCCAGCCCCTCGCCTGGTGGCGGGACAGGGGCGTGCGCCTGGCGCCCGGCGCGTCGTGGTCGCGGGCCGACCCGGCCGCTCCGGGCATACTGCTCCTGCCGTGCGGCGTGGCCGGCCCGGCCTTCCTGGCCCTGCCCAACCACTTCGTGATCCGCAGCTACAACAACTCCATCGCCTATGCGCTCGCCGTCGGGCTTCTGGCTGATCGGTTCGCCGGCGGCGAGGCCCTGGCGACGCCCTGGCCGCACGAGACGCCGCTCAGTCTCGATCAGCGCATGGCCGCGCAGAGCGCCCTCGCAAGACAGGGGTTCGACCCCGGATCGGCCGACGGCATGATCGGCGCCGGCACGCGCAAGGCCCTGCGCGCCTGGCAGAAGACGCAGGGCATGCCTGCCGACGGCTATCTGTCGCCGGCGGTGCTCCGGCGTCTCACGGGCGCATGAAGGCGATTCCAGCGCGAATCGGTGGTCCGGAGGGCCGTTTCCGGCGGTTATCCACAGAATCCCGAAGCAGCCTTCGGCCCGATTCGCAGAGAGAGGCCGCCGCGGAAATGGCGCCGAGTTCACGGTTCTGTGAACTCTTCCCTTGCGTTTGATGGCGAACACGGCATATTCCACCCCGCAGCGTCTGTCTGTGACTGCTGAAGCCATCAACCTCACCAAGGGGACCAGGGAATCATGACCTCTACTTTCGTTCGCTCGTTGCTCGTCGCCGGCGCCGTCGTTGGCGCTCTTTCGATCGCCGCCTGCAACAAGCCGGCCGCCACCGACGCGACCAACGTCGCCGCCGACGCGACCGCCGCCGCCAACACGGCCATGAACGCCGCCGCCGACACCTCCAACGCCGCCTCGAACGTGGCTGCGGATGCGTCGAACGTCGCCGCGTCGAACACCGGCCAATAATCAAGCTTTCGCTCACGCGAACTTGGATCAAGGGCCGCCCGCTCGGGCGGCCCTTTTTCTTTGGGCCGTCAGCCGCCCGTGTCGCTGATGACCGGGCCGATTGAATGGCCTGACGGCGGGCCGCCGCGCTCTCGCCGGTTCGGCGACCTCTATTACTCGGCTCAGGACGGCCTCGCCGAAGCCCGGCAAGTGTTCCTGGCCGGCTGCGGCTTGACGGACACCTGGTGCGATGCGCGCGCGTTCACCGTCGCCGAGCTGGGATTCGGAACCGGGCTCAACATCGCCGCCCTGCTTGACCTCTGGCGGCGCGACGGGCCCTCCGATGGCCGTCTCTCCATATTCAGCATCGAAGCCTTTCCGGTCGGCGCGCCCGACACGGCGCGTGCGCTGTCGACTTGGCCCGAACTGGCGCCGGTCGCCGATATCCTCGTCGCTCGATGGCCGGGACAGGCGCGGGGCTTCCACCGCGTCGACCTGCCCGAATTCCGCGCCACCCTGGATCTAGCGGTGATGGAGGCCGCCGAGGCGCTCGAATCCTGGTCGGGCGCCGCCGACGCCTGGTTCCTCGACGGCTTCTCACCGGCCTGCAACCCGGAGATGTGGCGGCCGCAGGTGCTGGCGGTTCTCGCCGCGCGCAGCGCGCCGGGCGCCCGCCTGGCGACCTACACCGCGGCCGGCGAGGTGCGGCGCGGGCTGGCCGCGGCGGGGTTCGAGGTCGAGCGGGCGCCGGGCTTTGGGCGCAAGCGCCATCGACTCGAAGGCCGGGCCCCCGGTGAGCGGCCGTCGGCGTCCGCGCCCCCGCGCGTGGCGATCATCGGCGCCGGGATCGCCGGCGTCTCCCTGGCGCGGGCGTTCGCCGCCCTGGGCGCGACAGCGCAAATCTATGACGCCGAAACGCCGTCCGCCTCGGCCGGGCCGGCGGCCCTGGTGACGCCGCGGCTGGACGCTGGGCTCGCCGCCCCGGCCCGCCTGTTCGCCCAAGCCTTCGCCCGCGCCCGCATGGTCTATGCCGAGACTCCGGCGACGATCATCGCCGAGGGCGCCCTGCAGCTCGCAGTCGGACCCAAGGACGCGCGGCGCTTCGCGGCCATCGCCGGCTCCGACCTCTTCGAGCCCGGGGAGATGCGCGTCATCGACGCCGCCGAGGCCTCGAAGCGCCTGGCGGAAGCCGCGCCGGCAGCCCTGGCGATCGCAGGCGCGCTGGTCGTCGATCCGGCGGCGCTTCTGGCCGTCGGGGCGGCGCGGGCGCGGATCTCGCGACTTGATTGTCATGACGGGCTCTGGCGCCTCTTCGATGAGGCCGGCGCGCCGATCGGCGATGCCGAGGTGGTCTGTGTCGCGGCCGGCATGGCCAGCGCGGCTCTGGCGCCCGGCCTGCCGTTGCGGCCCGTGCGCGGCCAGGCGAGCTTCGCCCCGGGCGCCGAGGTCCCGGAAACGGTTCTCTTCGGCGGCTACGTCGCCCCGGCGCCGGGGGGCGCCATCTTCGGCGCCACTCATGACCGTGACGACGAGGGGCTCGAGGCGCGCACCCTAGACCATCGCCGCAACCTGGAGGCGGTGGCCGAGGTACTGCCCGCCCTCGCCAGCCGCCTGGAGGGCCCTGCGCTGGAGGCGCGCGTCGGCGTCCGCGCGACGACCTCCGACTATCTGCCGTTGGCGGGACGGGCGGGGCCGCCCGGGCTCTTCGTCCTGACGGGCCTTGGCTCGCGCGGCTTCACGCTCGCGCCGCTCTTGGCCGAGCATGTCGCCGCCCTGGCGCTCGGGCGCCCTTCGCCGCTGCCCACGCCGCTCGCCGACTTGGTCGATCCGGCCAGGTTCGCCAGGCGCGCGCGACGGCGCGGTCAATAAATCAGAAACTCGCCCCGCTCCTCGCGCCAAGCCGACTCGTCCGGCAGGGCGAGCGCGTCGAGATCGCCGGGCCCGGCGCCGGCGTCGTCCACCCACCGGCGCAGCAGTGGGCCGCCGTTGATGACGTCGATAGCGAGCTTGCCGCGCTCATATTCGTACGGAAAGTCGCGCCACAGGTCGTAGTCCGGATAGAGCGCGCGGATCGCCTTGAAGCCCAGCGCCGTGACCCTCCACGGCTTGAAGCCGGCGTGATCGTAGACCGGCCCCTCGGTGACGATCTGCACGCCGTGGCAAAGCTGACCGACATGCTTGTGAAAGGTCGGTTCGAACCAGAAGTCCCTGAGAGCGCAACCGTCGAGCCAGTGGGGCGCGAGCGCGCGCATCTTCTCGATCACCGCCCGCGCGTCGATGTCGGGTGCGCCGAAGCCCTCCAGAGGCCGGGTCGTGCCCCGCCCCTCCGACAGCGTTGCGCCCTCGACCATCACCGTGCCCGGGAAGGCGCGGGCCATCGACAAGTTGGGCGCATTGGGGCTGGGATTGATCCAGGCGCGCTCGCCCAGCGGCCAGCCGAATCCCGGCGCCGCGTCGGGGGCCCAGCCCTCCATCGCGATCACGCGGTAGTCGACGTCGAGCTTCAAGGTCTTCACGAACCAGGCGCCGAGTTCGCCGAGCGTCAGCCCGTGGCGCATCGGAAGCGGGCCGGCGCCGACGAAACTCTCCCAACCGGGGCGCAGCTTGACGCCCTCCACCGGTCGGCCGACGGGGTTGGGCCGGTCCAGCACCCAGACGGCTTTGCCATGCGTGGCCCCGGCCTCCAGCATGTAGAGGAGCGTGGTGACGAAGGTGTAGATGCGCGTGCCGACGTCCTGCAGATCCACGAGCACCGTGTCGAACGTCCCCATGGACTGTCCAGTCGGCCGCCGCTCCCGCCCGTAGAGGCTAAATACCGGAATGCCGTGCATCGGATCGGTGAAGTCGTCCGTCTCCACCATGTTGTCCTGCTTGTCGCCGCGCAGGCCGTGCTGGGGCCCGAAGGCGGCCGCGAGCTTGAGGTCGCCTAGGGCCGCGAGGGCGTCGAGCGAATGGGTCAGGTTCGAGGTCACCGAGGCCGGATGGGCGAGCAGCGCCACGCGCTTGCCCGCGAGCGGCGCGCGCAGGTCGGCGTCGTTCAGCAGTCGATCTATGCCGAATTTCATGAGCGCTCCGGGTGGGCCAGGTTGAGAACGAATCCTGCCGAATGATGAAAATCCGGTTTGCCCTCTGAATGCGCCAGCGCCCAGTAGGATTTGACGCCGCTGATTTCCTCGATGACGGCGGAGAGGGCCAGGTCGGCCGGCATGACGCCGCCGAGGTCTACGCGCGCGCTCAGTTCGAAGCGGTCTTTGTTGGTGCGAGTCTCGATCACGGGTCGGACGACGTCGAGAGCCTGACTCATGCCCGCCCGATAACCTGAGAACCGGTAGGCAGCCCATTGGCCGGATGGGGCGAAATTGAGCTCGAGGTAGGCGTCGCTCTCTGGCGCGCGCAGGAAGGCCTCGAAACAGGTCGTGCGCCAGAGGTCGTCCGCGCGCGTCGGCGCCGTGGGTGGCGGCAGGCGGAGATCGGCGATCCGGCCCGTGACCGAATAGGTCAAGGCCAACTCATGTTCGGACGGCCGCGCCACATTGACCTCGATGCGTGCGAGCGCCGCGCCGGGCGTGAGCGGATGGGCTATGAGTGTCGCGAGCAAATCGAGCAGCCTGTTTGTATGACTCTGGTCATGCCGCCTATCACACCGCCCCGGTGAGGGGCATGGCTGGGAAGTCGAACATGCGCGCGCTTCTTGCGGCCCTGTTGGCACTGCTCACAGCCCCGGCGCTCGCGGCCCCGCCCGCACAACTCTACGGCCCGCTCTACCGCGCGGTGGAGATGGACCGCATCTTCCCCGACTCCAAGACCTTCGCCGATGCGATCCCGCGCCAGGCGCCCGCCGAGATCGCCGCCGCCTACGCCGCCCGTCCGCCCAAGGACGATGCGGCGCTGAAGCGCTTCGTGGCGGATAACTTCGCCCTGCCCGCCGCGCCGCCGGCGGCGAGCGCGACGCCGCGCGTGGACGTCGCCCACCATATCGAGGGCCTCTGGCCCGCGCTCACCCGGACCACGACCGACGCCTCGCCGGGCTCGTCCGTTCTGACGCTGCCCAGGCCCTACGTCGTCCCAGGGGGCCGGTTCCGCGAGATGTATTACTGGGACAGCTACTTCACCATGCTCGGCCTGGCCCGCTCAGGGCGCGACGATCTCATCGAGGGCATGCTGGACGACTTCGGGTCCCTGATAGACCGCTACGGCCTCATCCCCAATGGCGCGCGCACCTACTATCTGACGCGCTCGCAGCCGCCGGTGTTCGCTTTGATGATCGGCCTGTCGGGCGATCGCTCGCACGCGACCCTGGCGCGCCGTAACGCTTGGCTGATCGCCGAACATCGCTTCTGGATGGCGGGGGAAGACGCGGTGAGGCCCGGCGAGGCCAAGCGACGCGTCGTGCGCCTTCCCGACGGATCACTGTTGAACCGCTACTGGGACGACAGCGCCACGCCGCGCGACGAGTCGTTCCGCGAGGACGTCCTGCTTGCCGACGCCCATCCCGAGCGCGATCCGGCCGACCTCTTCCGCAACATTCGCGCGGCGGCGGAGAGCGGTTGGGACTTCAGCTCGCGCTGGCTGGCTGACGGCCAGAGCCTGGGGTCCGTCCGTACGACGCGCCTCGCCCCTGTCGACCTCAACAGCCTGATGTATCTGATGGAGCGGACCATCGCCGCCAATTGCCGGACCCTGGCCGACGCCGCCTGCGCGCAGGCCTACGCGCGGCGGGCCGATCTGCGCCTCAGGGCCATTCGCAGGCGCATGTGGAACGGCCGCTTCTTCGCCGACTACGATCTCGATCGCCGCGCCCCGAGCCCCCAGCTAACGGCGGCCGCGGCCTTCCCGCTCTTCGCCAAACTGGCCACCCCGGCCCAGGCGGCGTCCGACGCCCGCGCCCTGGAAAGCCTGATCGGTCCCGGCGGCCTGGCGACCACCTCGGTTCGCAGCGGCCAGCAGTGGGACGCGCCCAACGGCTGGGCTCCGCTTCAGTGGGTCGCGGTGGAGGGCCTGCGCGCCTACGGCCGCGCGCGGCTGGCGGGCCGCATCTCCGACGGCTGGCTCGCGACCGTGAAGCGCGAATACCGCGCCAGCGGCCGTATGCTCGAAAAATACGATGTGCTCGAGCAACGGCCGGGCGGCGGCGGCGAATATCCTACTCAGGACGGCTTCGGCTGGACCAACGGCGTGACCCTGGCTTTTATGACGCCTCGGCCTTCAGAGCGGCCATCTGCGCCGTGAGCTGCGCGAGCGTCAGCCCGCCGGGCGTCTGCCCGGTCGCCGCAATCCAGTCGGCGTCGGCGAGGGCGTAAACCTCGTCCACGAACTGGCCGAAGAAGGCCCAGGTCATGGTGTAGTACTGCCCCCAGGAGATCACCTTGGCGCCATTGGCGTCATAACCCGCGAGCACCACGGCGTGGCCGCCAACGCTCGAGTTGTCCTGGCTTGGCTGGACGTCCCACACGGCGGGCGGCGGCGCGTTCGGCGGCATCAGGAAGGCCGGCACATTGAAGCCGATATAGGCGACGCCACAGTCGGCGATGGCGCGCTTCACGTCGTCGGTGTTGCGCGGATCCACCTCGACGAAGGCGTCGATTTTCCACCGCGTTCCGTCCGGCGCCGGCGCGCCCTTGTTAAGGATGAAGGTCAGCAGCTTCTGTTCGTTGCCGCCGGGGCCTTCGCCCCCCTGAGCGGGCTTGTAGCCGTCGCCTTGGATATAGAGCTGTTCGACGGTGGCGTCCGGGGCGGTCACCATCGGCGGATTGGCGTTGGCGGTCCACACCTGGACCGCGTGATAGAAGGCCGCGCAGGTGCAGTCGCCCAGGGTGTCGTTCATCATCATGCCGAGCGGCGGGGTGAGCTTCTGAGTGTAATCGACGCTCGCCGGCGGCGGCGGCGGGGTCTGGCCCGCCAGAAGCGCGCTCATATGCGGCACGCGCGGGTCGAAGCTGCGCGGCAGACGGCCAAGCTTGAAACCGGAATGGGTGCTCATCGGAATTGCCTCCCTCACTGGGCTGGCAGGAAACACCCGTGTGGCGCGGCGCGACAGCCCCCGGGACCGATGAATCGCCGATCAACTGCCGATGATTTGGATGCGCGGCCGCGCGGCGCCCGGCGAGGCCTAGCGCTTGCCCACCGCTTCGACTCGCTGGGGCGGCCGGCGGCCGAGGCCCAGGAAGCCAGCTTTGCCGCCGACGCCCTTGAGCATGAGGATCTTCACGCCCGCGCGCTTCAACACCCGCGTCAGCGCCGCCGGCGCGAAGCCGCGGGGGTCCGCGCCACGGCCGGCGACGGAGACGATCACCCGGCCGCCGGGACGCAGGAGCGGCATCACCGACTTGAGAGTGCGCGCCGGGTCCTCGAAGGCGGTCAGGCCGGAACCCACGAAGATGAGGCCGAAGCTGGAGCGGGCGTAGGGAAGGGTCATGCCGACGGGATCGGCGCCGATCACGTCGGTGAGGGCGAACAGGGCTTCGGCGCCTTCGCGCTGGCCGAGTTCGACGCCCACCCACGCGCCGCATTTGCCTTCCTTGAGGGCCAGGGCGCCGGTCGCGCCGGTTCCGCAGCCGATCTCCAGGACGGCGAGGTCGGGATCGGGCGGCATCGCGTCGACCCAGGCGCGCCGTGCCTTGGAGAAAAAGGCCGACGCGGCCTCGACATGGGCTTCACTCAGGCTTGCGTGGGCGGTCATCGACTCGCAGTTCTAGCACGGCGGCGACGTCCCGCTGACTTCGGCGTGATGGTCAAAAAGACCGGGGCGGAAGGACTCGCCCGGGCCGGCATGGTTAGTTGTCGGGCCGCAGCGCGTTGTTGCGCGCCCGGATCGGCGTCAGATCCTCGGCGGCCGACGCGTCCGGGGCGCTCAGGCGGCCCATGATCGAGTGAACATAGGCCTGGGTCTCGCGATAGGGCGGCACGCCACCATAGCGCGCCACCGCGCCCGGACCGGCGTTGTAGGCGGCCAGAGCCTTTTCCTTATCGCCCCCGAACTGGTTCATCATCTTGGCGAGGTAGACGACGCCGCCCTCGACATTGCCGTTGGCGTCGGCCGAGTCCACGCCCAGGCTCGCCGCCGTCGACGGCATCAGCTGCATGGCCCCCCGCGCGCCCTTGGCTGACACGCGCGAATTGTCATAGTGCGACTCCTGCCAGGCAACCGCCGCGACCAGCTTTTCGTCCACCTGGTGCCGATTGGCCGACTCATGGATGGCCTGGGCGAGTTCGGGCGGCGGCGCGGGCGTTCCCCGGCCGCGACCGTGGGCCGGACCTCCGGAGATGACGCGGGAGAAGGGATGAGCGCCGGGCGACATGCGCTGGGAGGCCCCGTCATAGATCACCACGGATCCATCGACGTGAACCTGCTCGACCTGCGCCTGCGTCACGCCCGCGAACGCAAGCGCCGCCAGCACGACCGGACACGCAATGCGCGCGGCGAAGCGCCCCCCCATGTCAACCTCGCCCCCTGGCTTGTGACCGAAGGCGGCACCATAGGCCGAAAACGCCGATCGCCAAAATCGGCGCGTGTCGGCGGTCGAGCGGGGCGGGAAGGGATGGTGATGCTGTCAGCCCCCGACCGTGGCGCCGCTTGGCCGCCAGGTCGAGAAATCTCCCACTTCCCCCGCTGAGGCCGCATCCGCCGAGACGCTACAATCGGGGTTCCACGCGATCTATTTTCGCCCCATCTGTCGATCTCGCGCCGGGCCGTTCGACTAGGGTGTGCGGCGAACCGCGTCGCTTTCGTTCACGGAGCCTGACAATGCACTACCTGCTGATGATCTACGACGACGAGAACATGGCCATGTCGGAGACCGAAAACCAGGCGATCCTCGCCGAGTACGAGGCCTTCACCCAGTCCATCGTCCAGAGCGGCCACTTCAAGGCCGCCGACCGCCTACGGCCCACCTCCACCGCGACCACCGTCCGCGTAAGGGACGGAAAGACGTTCTCCACGGACGGACCGTTCGCCGAGACCCGCGAACAGCTGGGCGGCTACTATCTCGTCGAGGCCAGGGACCTGGACGAGGCCGTGGGCATCGCCGCCCGCATCCCCTCCGCCAAGCTCGGGAGCATCGAGGTGCGGCCGATCTGGGCGATGAACGCCTAGGCCGGGGCGGAGCGTGGCTGGCTCCTGCCTCGAGGAGGTCTGGCGCCGCCACGCTGGCGAGGCGTTGGCGACCCTCATACGGCTGACCGGCGATTTCGACCTTGCCGAGGAGGGGTTGCAGGAGGCTTTCGCCGCCGCCGCCGTCGCCTGGAACGAGGCGCCGCCGGCCAATCCGCGCGCCTGGCTGATCGCGGTCGGCCGCCGCAGGGCCGTCGACCAAATCCGTCGCAGGATCGCGCTCCGCGCGCGACAGGAGGTGCTGGCCAGCGAAGCGGAGATAGACCGGCAGTCGGCGCCGATCGAACCCGATGACGACGAAGTCGCATTTGGCGACGATGATCTCCTGCGTCTGATCTTCACCTGCTGCCATCCGGCGCTCGGCCTCGAGGCCCAGGTGGCGCTCACCCTGCGCACGGTCTGCGCCCTGCCGACGGCCGCGGTCGCCCGCGCCTTTCTGGTCGCCGAGGAGACCATGGCCCAACGGCTGGTCAGGGCTAAGGCGAAGATCCGGGCCGCCGCCATCCCATATCGGACCCCGGCACGGGAGGTCCTGGACGAACGGGTCGAGGGTGTCCTGGCGGTGATCTACCTGGTGTTCACCGAGGCCTACGCCGGCGATCCTCGGCGGAGCTTGGCTCGCGAGGCAATCGATCTCGGGCGGCGATTGGCGACCCTCCTGCCAGGCCGCGGACCGATCATGGGACTGCTGTCCCTCATGCTGCTCCACGAGGCGCGCCGGCCCGCGAGGTTCGACGCCGCGGGAGACATCGTGCTCCTTGAAGACCAGGATCGCGGCCTGTGGAACCGCACGGACATCGCCGAGGGCCTGGCGCTGGTCGAGCCGGCGCTGAAGGCCGAGAGCCCACCGTCGCCCTACGCCATCCAGGCCGCCATCGCCGCCCTGCACGATCAGGCGTCGAGCGCGGCGGCGACCGACTGGCGCCAGATCGTCGCGCTCTATTCGGTGCTGATGCGGATCCACCCCTCGCCCGTGATCGAGCTGAACCACGCCGCGGCCCTGGCCATGGTCGATGGCCCGTTGGAGGCTTTGCAGCGGGTCGACGCGCTCGCCGCGCGCGGGGCGCTCGCCGGCTACGACGTCCTGCCTGCCGTGCGCGCGGACCTGCTCCGTCGCCTCGGCCGCGCGGAAGCCGCGGCGGCGGCCTATCGCGAGGCCCTGGCCCAAACCCGTCATGAACCGGAACGCCGGCTGTTCCTGCGACGGATCGCGGAAATGGGGCGGATGGCCTAGGGCGCGTTCGAGCGTTTGACCTACCCGCTGAGAAAACTCAGCAACGCCTTGCCTGGGAGAAAGAAGTAGCCGCCGCCGCGAGGAGTCACGAACCGAGCCAGGGGCGCCAGACGGACCGGGCCGTCACGTGTCGGGACCGTGAAGGGTGCTGACAGTCTAACGCTAACTTATCTCCGGTTGGGCGACCTGTGAGGGCGACGACCGGGGAGAGACCATGAATCCAATATCCTTCAAGCGCCACCGGTTTCCGCCGGAGGTGATCCGCCGTGCGGTGTGGCTGTATTTCCGCTTCACGCTCAGCGTCCGGGACGTGGAGGAACTGCTGGCCGAGCGCGGGATCGAGGTCAGCCGGGAGTCCATCCGCTGCTGGGCGATCAAGTTCGGTCCGCTCTTCGCCGCCAACCTGCGCCGGCGCCGGTGCGCGCCGACTGGCCGCTGGCATCTGGACGAGATGGTGGTGAAGATCGGCGGAAGACGAATGTGGCTGTGGCGCGCGGTCGACGATGAAGGCGACGTGCTGGACATGCTCGTCCAGAAGCGCCGCAACAAGGCCGCGGCGCTGAAGCTTCTGAGGAAATTGTTGAAGAACCAAGGGATCCACCCCGAGACCATCACCACCGACAAGCTGGCGTCCTACCGCGCCGCGGCCCGCGAGCTGGGTCTGACCGATCGGCACCGAGCCGGCGGCATGCGGGCCAACAACCGCGCCGAGAACAGCCACCTCACCATCCGACGACGAGAGCGAAAGCAGCAGAAGTTCAAATCGCAGGGCTCAGCCCAGAGGTTCCTCGCCACCCACGCCGCCGTCTACAACACCTTCAACGCCCAGCCCCATCTCATCCGCCGACCCGTCCTGCGCCAGTTCCGAGCCGCGGCGCATCAGGCGTGGGCGGCCGCGACCGCCGCTGCCTGATCATTGGGTGGGGATGGGGTCGTTGCGGCCTACGGCGGTTAACTTGTCAGTTCCTACGGGACTCTCGATTTGTTGACCCCGGTCGTGCTATGGTGGCCCCATGCCAAAGAAGTCTTCAAATTCAAAGCGTCGCGACGAATCCGCCATGCTCGGCCCCCGGGCCTTTGCGGCGATAAGCGCCGTGGAAGGGCTGAAGCTGACCACGGCCGGCCGCAAACGCGTCCTGAGCAGCGCGCCGATCGAGCAACGGCGCGCGGAGGTTCTTAGAGCCTATATGGACCTCAAAGGGCCGAAGTGACGTCAGGCGGCTATGACGCCTTCGATGATCCGTACAGTTACAAGGGCTTGGACTGCCTGAAGAACCGCCTGGGTCTGCGCGATCCGGAAGTCCTGCAGGCCTTCGAACTCGAAATGTCGAGCCTACGCGCGGCGGAGCCCTTGCCGATCGGACTTTTTGGGCCGGCTCACTATCGGCGCGTCCACTGGCATCTGTTTCGCGACGTCTACACCTGGGCCGGGCGCTACAGGACCGTCCGCACAGCCAAGGGCGGCAACCCCTTCTGCTTTCCTGAGTACATCGCCCCGCAGATGGACTTGCTGTTCGCCCGCCTCCAGACGGCGGCCTTCCTGCCGGGCGTTGGCGGCGATGTGTTCCTGACCGAGGCCAGCGCATTTCTGGGTGAACTCAACGCCATCCATCCGTTCCGAGAGGGCAATGGTCGAGCTCAGCTGGCCTTCCTGCATCTGGTCGCGCTGAGAGCTGGCCATCCGCTGCGGCTTGATCGGATCAAGCCCGAGACGTTCATGCCGGCGATGATCCAGAGCTTTGACGGTGATTTGGCCGCGCTCCGCGAGGAACTCGCAGCCCTGCGCGGCTAGTCTTCGCCAGACGGCCGATCGAGCAGGCGGCGCGCTCTGGCGATCCGCGCTTCCAGGCCCTCTCGAAACTGCGGGTCACGCCGGCGCGCAGCGATGTGCTCGGTGATGGCGGCGCGAATAACGTCAGAAACAGGCATCTGTTCGACGGTCGCAACCGTCTCAAGGGCCTCGGCCTGCTCGGCCGAGAGGCGGATCGTCATCGCTTTTGGCTGTCGCATAAAAAGAACCTGCCACTGCGGTGCAGGGCTTGTCAAGCGCTTCGGTGTCGTGGTATCATGGTATCACGCTATGGAGGTGTCTATGACAGACTGCTGTACCGGCCGCGGTGCTGACAGTCTAACGCTAACTTGTCTCCGCTCTGGCGACCCGTGAGAGTCAGGGCCGGAGAGAGAGCATGAATCCAATATCCTTCAAGCGCCACCGGTTCCCGCCGGACGTGATCCGCTATGCGGTGTGGCTGTATTTCCGGTTCACGCTCAGCGTCCGGGACGTGGAGGAACTGCTGGCCGAGCGCGGGATCGAGGTCAGCCGGGAGTCGATCCGCTGCTGGGCGATCAAGTTCGGTCCGCTCTTCGCCGCCAACCTGCGCCGGCGCCGGACGCCACCCACGGGTCGCTGGCATCTGGACGAGATGGTCTGCAAGATCGGCGGGCGGCGCATGTGGCTGTGGCGCGCCGTGGACGATGAGGGCGAGGTGCTGGACATGCTGGTCCAGAGACGCCGCAACAAGGCGGCGGCTCTGAAACTCCTCAGGAAGCTGCTCAAGCACCAGGGCGTTCATCCCGAGACGATCACGACCGACAAGCTCGCTTCCTATCGCGCCGCCGCCAGAAGTCTTGGCCTGACCAACCGCCATCGACCCGGCGGCATGCGCGAGAACAATCGGGCTGAGAACAGCCACCTGGCCATCCGACGACGAGAGCGCAAGCAGCAGAAGTTCAAATCGCAGGGCTCAGCCCAGAGGTTCCTCGCCACTCACGCCGCCGTCTACAACACCTTCAATACCCAGCCCCATCTGATCCGCCGACCTACCCTGCGCCAGTTCCGAGCCGCGGCTCACCAGGCCTGGGCGGCCGCGACCGCCGCTGCCTGATCACTGAGTGGGGATGGGGTCTTTGCCGCCTACGGCGGTTAACTTGTCAGTTCCGTCCGCGCCGTCTGCATCGCGCGCGATTGGCGTCGGCGACTGGAGGCGGGCGAGGTCGCCAGCACGCTGCAGTTGGCCAGGATCGAGGGGCTCTGCAACCGGCACGCCGGCCGACTGATGCCGCTGGCCTATCTCGCGCCAGACCTTGTGGACGCCATCATCCATGGACGCCAACCCCGCGCCTTGACGCTAGGCGGCCTTACCGCGACGCCGCTACCGCGAACCTGGGAAGACCAGCGCCGGCTGTTCGAGACCTTCGCATAGGGAAGGCCGCGGGCGACGCGGTCGCTTCCCTGCTCGCCTCC
>Ga0302314_10012829_pt1 | contig 14453 bp, 16 predicted proteins | sample III_Palsa_N2_3_FD_200533 | JGI IMG/M metagenome (GOLD analysis project Ga0302314, IMG submission 200533) | Peat permafrost microbial communities from Stordalen Mire near Abisko, Sweden - III_Palsa_N2_3 | ecosystem: Environmental > Terrestrial > Soil > Palsa > Peat permafrost | place: Sweden... | reverse complement strand
GCGCAGTTCGAGCGCAAGGCGTAGACGATGCGCGCGGTGGTGATCGGCGCCGAGTCGAAGCTGACCGTTGAGGAGCGCCCCGATCCTGTGCCGACCGGCGGCCAGCTGCTGGTGTCGGTTCGCGCGGCTGGGCTGAACGGTGCCGACATGCTGCAGCGCCGAGGGTTCTATCCGCCGCCGCCGGGCTGGCCGGCCGACATCCCGGGGATGGAGCTAGCCGGTGAGGTCGCGGCGGTCGGTCCGGGTGTGACGAGTTTCAAGGTCGGTGACCGAGTGATGGCAATCGTCGGTGGCGGCGCTCAGGCCGAGCTGGCGTTGGTTGAGGAGCGGGTCGCGATGGCGGTACCGCAGTCGCTTGACTGGACCTCGGCCGGTGCGCTGCCGGAGGTGTTCATCACCGCCCACGACGCGCTGTTCACGCAAGCCGGGCTGCTGGCGGGCGAGCGCGTGCTGATCCACGGCGGTGCCGGTGGCGTCGGCACTGCCGCGATCCAGATCGCACGTGGCGCCGGTGCACAGGTGTTTGCCACTGTCCGCAACGCGGATGTGCGTGAGCAGGTCGCCGCGCTCGGCGCCACCGTACTGGCGCCCGACGCCTTCGTCGAAGCTGGCCCGTTTGATGTGATCCTGGAGCTGGTCGGCGCGGTCAATCTCGCCGACAACGTGAGCGCGCTCGCGGTCGGTGGGCGGATCTCGGTGATCGGGGTCGGCGGCGGTGGCGCTGCGGCGGAGCTCAACCTACTGGCGCTGATGGGCAAGCGCGGGCGGATCCTCGCCTCGACCTTGCGGGCACGCTCGCTCGAGGAGAAGGCGCTCGCTTCGCGGGCGCTTGAGCGCCACGTCCTACCAGCCTTCGAGTCGGGCGCGATCCGCGTCCCGATCCTCAAGACCTACCCGCTTGACGAAGCAGAGGCCGCCTACGATCACTTTGCCGGTGGCGGCAAGCTCGGCAAGATCGTGTTGCTGCCCTAAGCAGGCGTTGCCACGTGTGCCGTAGGATCCGCTGTCAGTGGAGCACGACGTCAGCACCACCGACGGCCGCACGCTCAGGGTGCTGGAGGAGGGGGACCCGAGCGGTCACCCGATCCTGATCCTCCATGGGATGCCGGGCTCGCGACTTCAGTTCAAACCCGCTGTCCGCCGCGGGCGTCAGCAAGGGCTGCGACTGATCTCCTACGACCGCCCCGGCTACGGCGGCTCAAGCCGTCACGAAGGCCGCAGCATCGCGGACTGTGCCGCGGACGTCCGCGCGGTCGCCGCTGCCCTGGAGATCGACCGCCTCGCAGTTTGGGGCATCTCCGGCGGTGGGCCCCACGCACTCGCTTGCGCCGCGCTGCTACCGGACCTGGTGCCGGCGGTCGCCTCGCTTGCCGCGCCTGCGCCGTGGGACGCGCAGGGACTCGACTACCTCGCTGACACCGGCGAGATGAACGTCGAGGACACCAAGCTGTTCTTTGCGGATCGGGCTGCCGCTGAGCGCAAGTGCGCGGCGGATCGTGACGAGATGCTCGAGGTCGACCTGCCCGGGTTGATCGAGTTGATGAACACGTTGCTGGCGCCGCCCGACGCCGACGTGCTGACCGGTGAGCTGGGGTCCTATCTGCTCGAGCAGGAGCGGATCGGCCTGGAGCCGGGCTACACCGGCTGGTGGGACGACGGCGTGGCGTTGCTGACGCCGTGGGGGTTCGAGCTCACGACGATCGAAACGCCCGTCCTGCTGCTGCAGGGCCGCCACGACAAGTTCGTCCCGTTCGCCCACGGCGAGTGGCTGGCCGGCCAGATCCCGACCGTCGAGCCGCGGCTGAGCGAGGACGACGGCCACCTGACGCTGCTGGTCGACCGCCTTGACGACGTCCACGCTTGGCTGGCCGAGCGTCTGTAACACGAAGCATGTATCAAAGTGGTCCCCAGAGGACCACTTTGATACATCCCCAGCGGGTCAGTGCATCAAGACTGTCCTCACAGGACAGTTTCTAGACACGAGTGGGTAGGCTGGCGCACCCGCTAGGCAACGGGACCTGGCGTCTATGAGCCGTCAAGGGGATCGATGCCAGCGATCCGGTCCTTCATCGCCTGCACGACCTCGGCTGGGTGTCCCTGCCAGTCGGTGTACTCGCCGGTGACTCGCAACGGCTCCCGCGAGCGGTAGGACAGCGTCGGATTGCCCGGATACTTGGCGTCCGTGAGGTTGGGGTCGTCGAAGATCGGCCCGGTCGGCACGACCGTATAGATGCGTCCGGGGTCCTCGCCGAGCGCAAGCTCCGCTCCCCAGATCGCAGCGTCCAGGGTGCCGGTCAGGTAGACGTATTCAGCCTGTACTCGCTGACCGAAGTTAGACCGATAGCCGCGCTCAAGCAGGTCCCCGAGCTTCAGCTCAGCCCGCGTGCCGTGGTAGAACGGCTGCCTCCCAACATCTACCGGTGAGTCGCTCAAAGCGCTAGTACGGCGGCAGGTCAGTCCACCACTGACCTAAAACTCGGAACGCGGCCCAGAACTCACGCTTGGCGCCCTCATCGTCCAAAGACTCATCGATGTTGGGCACAAACAGCGCCTCGATCGACGGGGTCAACCGCTGCAGCTCGCCCGCCGCAGCGACCACGTCCCGGCGCAGCGGCAGATCAAGATCGTTGACCACCGCCAGAGCATCGCCCCCCATCACGACGACGATCTTCGGCGAGACGATCATCAGCTCGTCGGTCAGCCGCGCAACGCAGGCCGGGTCGGCCATCACCGGATCGATCACCGGGCACTTCACGCACAACGTTCCGTAGACCGCCAGCGGGTCGATCGCCAAGCGCTTCAGTGACTTCATCAGCGCCGAGCCCGAGCGACCGTAGAACGCGACACCCTCCTCGACCTCCGACGGCACCGCGCTGTGCTTGATCAAGAAGATGTCGGCCTGTGGATGCCCGGAGCCGAGCACCGGCATGAACTCACCACGCGGACACTGGTCGCACTCCTGGATCTGGTGGGCCAGCGTGTTCAGCTCGCGAATCGCTCGCTCAAGGTACTTCTCACGGATCTCATCGTCTGTCGCCGGCACTCGTGGCTGATTGGACGGCGAGCGTGCTTGTCCTGCCGCGCGAGCGTCTTGCAAGGCTGCCTGCTTACGCGCCACGCCCGGCTCGCCGCACTCGTCGCTCCCGTGAAGCGCGCTGTGCGGATGCTGGCATTGCCTTTGTTTGCAGGAACTTCAGCGCCTGCACGTACAACAGGCTGGCGGGATTACGCAGGATGTCGGCATCGCGCAGCGACTCGAGAAACTCTTCCGGCCCGTCGAAGTCACGCATCCGGATCCGCACCGAGCCGAGGCCTTGCGGGACGTGCGCGTCGGATCCGGCGCCGGCCGTCATCCGGTACTTGGCGGCGAAGCGGACGGCCTCCTCGTTGAACTCCGGAATCGCGATCCGCGGGTTGAACACCTCAAGCGCATCGACATCATCGAGCACCGCCAGCAGATGCTCGTAGTCAGGCACCGAGTGCATCCGGTCAAACGGGTGCGGCACGTAGACCAGCCCGCCTTGGCGCTTGATCTCCGCGATCGTCTGCTGCAGCGTCATCCCCTTCGCGATCTTCTCCGTCAAGAACAAGCCGATCACCTCGCCCTGCTCGGCGGTCTTGACCTCCTCCGCGACGATCACCTTGATCCCTACCGCCTTGCCCGCCGCCTCAAGCGCGCCGGACACCTCGTTGTGGTCGGTCACTGCGATCGCGCCCAGCCCACGTGCCTTGGCCTCCGCCAGCAGCACCTCAACCGGCGTCGCGCAGTCGTAGCTGTGGTCGGTGTGCATGTGCAGGTCGACGTCGATCAGCGGCCGCTTGGCGAGCTTCGCCCGCACCGACGCCGAAGCGCGCGGCCGGTGGTCGTGCCGGCGCGCGACCAGGCCGGTGTAGACATCCTCGAGCTCATCGACGAGACGGCCGAACGCCAGCTCCGGGTGCGCGGCCGTCGCCGGCAGCTGCTCCACAGCCGCGGCGAGTTGGGCTCCGAGCGTCTGCGCGTCGCCGGGCTCGAACATCAAACCGCCGGCACCGAGCAACTCGTCGTAGACCGGGATCCGCGAGGCGATCGGCACGATCCCCGAGGCCAGCGTTTGCGCCAGCACGCCCGGGGTTGGCCACAACCCCTCCGACGCGAACACCGCCACGTCAGCACCACCGAGCACCTCCTCAGGCGAGCTCTCGCGGGCGCTGAGGAACGTGACCCGCTCACGCAGGACCCGGGTCAGGGTGGCCGGCGCGGCCAGTTGCCGCCGCGTGTAGACGACCGCTCGCCAGCCCTCGTCCGGCAGCACCCGCAGCGCCCGCAGGAACAGACGCAGCGCCGCGCGCTCCTCATCGGCAACCATCACGAGCGTGGTCTCCCGCTCCCCGGGCTTGGTGGCCCGGGGGAGCGGATCGGACGCTGGTCCGATGATCTTGTACTCGCCCGGGAAGAAGCGCTGGAGCAGCTCGCGGGTGGCGTGGTAGGAGGTGATCCGCGTGTCGAGCCGGTTGAACAGCAGCCGCGAGAGCGGCGCCGCGAGCTGCGCACCAAGGATCCGTTCGGTCGGCGCATGGAAGGTCGCGACGTTCAGTGCGCGTGAGTTGCGCAAGGCTGATGAGGCGGCGCTGGGGGCGTAGGGCTCATGCACGTGGACGACGTCAAGCGGCAGCGTCGTCAGCGCCTCCTCGACGGTGCGCGAGATGTCGATCGGAATCGACGATGAGCGCCGACCCGACGCCAGCAACGGCAGCACCTCGCCGACAGCCAGCACCAGCGGCGCTCCGCTGGCGCTCTCAAGCAGCTGAGCGGGGTCACCGCGCAGCAGCGCCCGGCTCTTGCGGACCAGTGCCGAGGACTCCGAGGGAGCGAGCACGACGACCTTGTGTCCGCGGCTTGCCAACTCGTGCGAGACCCGCTCGATCTGCTGCCCGACCTCCGTCCGCGCCTCCCACGCAAACGGGCTGACATGCGCGATCGCGAGTCCCTCAGGCACGCGCTGGAGTCTACGAGCGCGAAAAAAAGGGGGGCGCGAATGCGCCCCCCAATAAAACAAAAGCCGTTTTGAGCGGCTAGCTCTTGACCGCGTCCTTCGCCTTCAGCGCCACCCGCTTGTGCTTGGCGATGAACTCGTCGGTCTGCTCACGTGCCTCGTCGTCAGGGCGCTGGTTTTGCGGCGACTTCATCAGGTAGGAGCTCGGGCCGTCCAGCTGGCCGCCGACGCCGTTGTTCAGTGCCAACTTGCAGCAGCGGACGGCGTCGATCACGATGCCGGCGCTGTTCGGCGAGTCCCAGACCTCGAGCTTCGCTTCGATCGTCAGCGGCACGTCGCCGAATGCCTGACCCTCGAGGCGGATGTGCGCCCACTTGCGGTCGGTCAGCCACGGCACGTAGTCCGACGGGCCGATGTAGACGTCGTCCTTCGGCAGCGTGTGGCCCATGATCGAGGTCACGGCCTGGGTCTTTGAGATCTTCTTCGACTCCAGCCGCTCGCGCTCGAGCATGTTGTAGAAGTCCATGTTGCCGCCGACGTTGAGCTGGCTGGTGCGCAGCATCTTCACGCCACGGTCGTGGAACAGGCGGGCGAGGTTGCGGTGGACGATCGTCGCGCCGACCTGGGACTTGATGTCGTCGCCGACGATCGGCAGCCCGGCCTTCTTGAAGCGGTCATCCCAGTACTTCTCGCTGGCGATGAACACCGGGATGCAGTTGACGAAGCCACAGCCGGCCTCGATGATCTGCTCGACGTACCACTTGGTGGCCTGCTCGGAGCCGACCGGCAGGTAGGAGACGACGACGTCGGTGTGGGTCTCCTTGAGGATCGAGACGATGTCGGCTGTTGGGCCGGGCGCCTTGGTGATCTTCTCCTTCAGATACTTGCCGAGGCCGTCGTGCGTCATTCCGCGGTGAACCGTCACGCCGAGTGGAGCGACGTCGTCGCCGAGCTTGATCGTGTTGTTCTGGCCGCTGAAGATCGCCTGCGACAGGTCCTTGCCGACCTTGTCGGCGTCGATGTCGAACGCCGCCGAGAACTCGATGTCGTTGACGTGATAGCCGCCGAGATCGACGTGCATCAGGCCCGGAACGGGCTGCTTGGCGTCGGCGTCCTTGTAGTACTGAACGCCCTGCACGAATGCGCTGGCGCAGTTGCCGACTCCGATGATCGCAACGCGAACCTTGTCGGATTGGTATCGCGCGGCCCCATTGCCGTTCGCGGCGTGTCCGTTACCGGACCCGTTAGTGCTGGTCATGTGAAAAGGCTTCCCCTCGTGAAAAGTGAACGGGCCCGCGCGCGGGCCGGCAGGCGCGAGTCCCAGTCTAGGTAGGCCAGCGCAACGATTTGGTTACACGGGCTTACTAAGTTCGCCGTATACGTGGGCGATCCGCTGGATGGTAGTAAGGATCGTTAAGCCTGCAAGTACGTACACGGCGGGTGCCAGCAGGCTGAAGTTGCCGATCGACGCGCCGCGGGCGAAAACCAGCCCGATCGAGAGGATGACAACGCGCACCGGGCGGGTCGCCAGTCCGACCTTGCAGTCGACCCCGAGTGCCTCGGCGCGGGCGCGGGTGTAGGAGACCATCAGGCTGAACAGCACCGCGGCGACTACGGCGGCGGTCGCGAATTGGTCGTGGCGCTGCGCGAAGTAGGCGCCGATCGTGATCAGCACGATCCCTTCCTCAAGGCGGTCCAATGTCGAGTCGAGGAAGGCGCCAAATTGTGTGCCCTTGCCGGACATTCGGCTGTAACGGCCGTCCATCGTGTCCATGATCGAGCCGGCGATGAAGGCGACACCGGCGAGGAAAAACAGGTCCTGGGTGATCAGCACGGCGGCGATCACGTTGCCGGCGAAACCGGTCAGGCTGATTGCGTTGGGGGTCAGCCGCGACTCGATCAGGCGGTTGCGGACGTACTCGCCGGCTTTTGGTTTTCCTGAATCGACTGTTGACATGCGGTGAGGAAATGTAACGTCCGGTTGGTGAGCGACCGACCGCTTGGGGTGCTGTGCCTGGGCGAGGCGCTCGTGGATCTGATCTGTGAGACCCCGGTTGAGGGGTTGGCCGGGGCCGGCGCGTTTGTGCCGCACTTCGGAGGTGCGGTGGCGAATGTCGCGCTGCTGGCGGCACGTGAGGGGGCGCGGGTGTCGCTGGCGGGGGGTGTCGGGGACGACGCCTGGGGGTGGTGGCTGCGTGAGCGACTGGTGGTGGCGGGCGTTGGGGTTGGGCGCTTTCAGTTGCTCGAGGGGGTGCGGACGCCTGTGGCGCTGACGACCGTTGACTCGTCGGGGGAGGCAACCTATGCGATCTACGGTGAGTCGTTAGGGACGGTTGACCGGGTGTTTGAGGTTTCCGGGTCTGTTGATCAGGCGGTTGGTGGCTGTTCCGCTTTGTTCTTGTCGTCGAACACCTTGGTTGGGGTTGCCGAGCGGTCGGTGACGATGGCTGTGCGTGCGGCGGCGCTGGCGGCGGGCCGGCCGGTTGTGTTCGATCCGAACCTGCGCCTGCACCGGTGGGCTGATCCTTCGGCGGCGGTCGCTGCTGCTCTGGCGTGTGTCGGTGGTGCGCTGTTGGTGCGCTGTAATGCGCTTGAGGCGCGGCTGATCACGGGCGCCGGCGATCTTGAGCGGGCGGCGGCGCTGCTGCTTGAGGCGGGTGCGCGCAACGTGGTGATCTCTTTGGGCGCGCGGGGCGCGATGCTGCGGGGCGTTTACGACGAGGACGTAACGGGCGTGCCGGCGGCTGTGGTCTCGACGATCGGCGCCGGTGACGCGATGACGGCGATGCTGCTGGCGCGGCTGGCGGCGAGTTCGTTCTACGAGCCAGTGATTGCTGCCGCGCTGCGTGACGCGGTGTTCGCCGGCGCCGAAGCGTGCGAGCGGTGGGGCGCCGTTGACTAGGCCGACGTCTCGCTCGGCCGGCGCGGTCGCTGCTGCCGACTGGGTGCAGCCGTCCGCAGCGCGGGTGCGGGCGCTGCGGCGGCGGCTGCGTGAGATCTACGCGATTCCGCAGGTGCAACCGCACGGTGACGCGCTGGCCGAGCTCGTCTTGACTGTGTTGTCGCAGTCGACCAACGATCGCAACCGGGATGTCGCGTACTTCGGCTTGCGCCAGCGGTTCGTGGATTGGGAGGCCGTTCGTGACGCGCCGGTTGAGGATGTTGAGCTGGCGATTCGGCCCGGCGGGATCTCAAAGGTCAAATCGGCGCGGATCGTGGCGATTCTCGAGGCCGTGACGGTGAGTGGCCCGGCGCCCGGCGATTTGGATTTGGGGTGGCTGGCGGGAGTGTCGGTGCCCGAGGCGCAGGCCTATCTGTGCTCCTTGCCGGGGGTCGGACGAAAGACCGCCGCCTGTGTATTGCTGTTCGCGTTCGGAATGCACGACATTCCCGTAGACACCCACGTTTCGCGGGTCGGCACGCGCCTGGGGCTGTTCCGGCCGAAGGCGGGGTTTGAGGAGATGCACGACGCGATGTTGGCGTTCACGCCGCGCGGCGCGGAGCTTGAACTGCACTTGAACATGCTGCGCCACGGGCGCCGGACGTGCTCGGCGCGCTGGCCATCCTGCGGCGAGTGCGCGCTGGCGCGGATGTGTCCAAGCGCCTTCACTTTCGACTGAAGAGTTCGCGAATCTCGTCCGCCGGGGGTCGAATGTTCGCCCGAGCGCGGCGATAAATCTGCTACGCTCCCGCTTAGATTTTTCGCGACTCATAGGAGCAGAACGACACGATGGGTAAGACAATCGGTATCGACCTCGGCACGACCAACAGCTGCATGGCAGTGCTTGAAGGCGGCGACCCGACGGTGATCGAAAACGCTGAGGGTGGTCGCACAACGCCATCGGTGGTTGCGTTCACCCAGGGTGGCGAGCGCCTCGTTGGCACGGTCGCCAAGCGGCAGGCTGTGACGAACCCGCAGAACACGATCTTCTCGATCAAGCGGTTCATGGGACGTAAGGAAGCGGAAGTCCGCGAGGAGGAGTCGATCGTCCCTTACAAGGTCGTCTCCGGCCCGGGCGGCGACGTTCGCGTCGAGGCCGAGGGCAAGCAGTTCTCGCCTCCGGAGATCAGCGCGATGATCCTCGCCAAGCTGAAGGCGGACGCTGAGGCGTACCTCGGTGAGACCGTCGACAGCGCCGTGATCACGGTCCCCGCGTACTTCAACGACGATCAGCGCCAGGCGACCAAGGACGCCGGCAAGATCGCCGGTCTCGACGTCAAGCGGATCATCAACGAGCCGACCGCTGCCTCACTCGCCTACGGCCTTGACAAGGACAGCGATCAGACGATCCTCGTCTTCGACCTCGGTGGCGGCACGTTCGACGTGTCGGTGCTCGAGATCGGTGACGGCGTGTTCGAAGTGAAGGCGACCGCGGGTGACAACCACCTCGGCGGCGACAACTTCGACAAGGCGATCGTCGACTGGCTCGTGGCCGAGTTCAAGAAGTCGCAAGGCATCGACCTGGCAGCCGACCCGATGGCTCTGCAGCGTCTCTACGAGGCCGCTGAGAAGGCCAAGATCGAGCTCTCGACGACGCAGGAATCGCAGATCAACCTGCCGTTCATCACCGCTGATGCTTCAGGTCCTAAGCACCTTGATACGCGTCTAACGCGAGCGAAGCTGAACGAGCTGACCGCGGCGTTGCTCGATCGCACCGTCGCTCCGGTCCGCCAGGCGCTTGATGACGCCAAGGAAAAGGGTGCGGCCGCGATCGACCACGTCGTGATGGTCGGTGGCATGACCCGGATGCCTGCGGTGCAGGAGAAGGTCAAGGAGCTGACCGGCAAAGAGCCGCATCGCGGGGTCAACCCGGACGAGGTTGTCGCCGTCGGCGCCGCGATCCAGGCCGGCGTGCTCGCCGGCGACGTCAAGGACGTGCTGCTGCTCGATGTGACCCCGCTGACGTTGGGGATCGAGACCAAGGGCGGCGTGATGACGAAGCTGATCGAGCGCAACACGACGATTCCGACGCGCAAGGCCGAGGTCTTCTCAACCGCTGAGGACAACCAGCCGAGCGTCGAGATCCACGTGCTGCAGGGCGAGCGTGAGATGGCCAGCTACAACAAGTCACTGGGCAAGTTCCAGCTGACCGGCATTCCGCCGGCACCACGTGGGATCCCGCAGGTCGAGGTCGCCTTCGACATCGACGCTAACGGCATCCTCAGCGTCTCCGCCAAGGATCTCGGGACCGGCAAGGAACAGAAGATCGAGATCAAGGCCGGCTCTGGGCTGTCTGATGACGAGATCAAGAAGATGGTGACCGACGCCGAGACGCACGCCGACGATGACAAGCGTCAGCGCGCACTGGCCGAGGCTCGCAATGAGGCCGAGCACGCCGCCTACCAGGCGGAGCGCCAGCTGAAAGACCTCGGTGAGACGGTTGACGAGAGCTCGAAGACCGAGATCGAGGCTGCGATCAAGGCCGTCCGCGAGTCGCTCGGATCTGAGGATCCGGACGAGATCAACGGCAAGCGCGATGCGCTCAACGCGTCCTTCCACAAGGTCTCCGAGGCGATGTATCAGAAGGCCCAGGAGCAGGCTGGTGGCGCTGCCGGGTTCGACGGTGAGTCGGGCGACAGTGGTTCTTCGGCCGAAGAGGATGTGGTCGACGCCGAAGTGGTGGACGAGGCGTCATGACCTCGGAGCCCTTTGGGCTCCCCACCGATGAGTCGTCGGAGGGCGGAAGCGCTACGCGACCGCCCGCCTCGGACTCAGTCGGCGGGGAACCAGCAAACGCTGGCGACGCAGGCGCTGTCGTTGATGGTGCTGCAAAGGCTGGGGTGGATGAGGGGGTTGACCCCGATATCGCCCGCTTGGATACCGATGACGACACCGCTGACGCAAGGCTTGAAGAGGCTGGCGGACAGGCTGAGCCGGGAGTCGCGGAGTTGGCCTCTAAGGCCGACGAGTACCTGGCGCTCGCCCAGCGTACGCGTGCCGACTTTGAGAACTTCCGTAAGCGTGCATCGCGTGACGCGGCGTTGGCGCAGGAGCGCGGGCTTTCGAAGCTGGCGAAGGAGCTGTTGCCGGCGATCGACAACCTCGGCCGGGCGCTGCAAGCAGCTGCCATCGAAGCAGCGGCTGTCGGCGAGGGCGAGGCGGCCGTGGTCAGCGGGCACCTTGTCGAGGGCGTGAAGCTCGTCCAGGCGGATCTGCTGGCGGCGTTTGCCCGTGTCGGGATCGAGCCGTACTCGCCTGAGGGCGAGGTGTTCGATCCACAGCTGCACGAGGCGGTCGCCCAGGCCCCGGTCGAAGGCGCTGTCTCGGGAACCGTGGTCGAGGTCTATCAGCAGGGCTACCGGCTCGGTGAGACCGTGCTGCGTCCCGCGCGCGTCCTCGTCGCGGCGTAAGCCCCCGGGGCGAAGCGATGCCTGAACGGCCTGACTACTACAAGACCCTCGGCGTTGGCAAGGGCGCCAGCGACGAGGAGATCAAGAAGGCCTACCGCAAGCTGGCGCGGCAGTACCACCCGGACAAGAATCCGGGCGACAAGGCTGCCGAGGCTCGGTTCAAAGAGGTTTCCGCGGCCCATGACGTTCTTTCGGACGCTGATAAGCGCAAGGCCTATGACCGTGGTGGCAGTCCGCTCGGCGGCTTCACGCAGGGCTTTGACGCCGGCAACTTCGGCGGCTTCGGCGACATCTTCTCCAACCTGTTTGGCGGCGCGGGCGGACCGGGCGGCGGCGGAGCCGGTGGAGCGCGAGGGGCGCAACGCTCACCCGAAGCGCGCGGCCGAGACCTCGAGACTGAGGTTTCGCTGACCTTCGAGCAGGCCGTAAACGGCACCCAGGTGCCGCTGGCCGTGCCGACCTCGCAGACCTGCCCAACCTGTCATGGCACCGGCGCCAAGCCCGGTACCTCCCCGCGCGTCTGCCCTGTCTGCAATGGTCGCGGGATCGAGGCACAGAGCCAGGGCATCTTCTCGATCTCGCAGCCATGCTCAAACTGCGGTGGCTCCGGCACGGTGATCGACGATCCCTGCCCGACCTGTCAGGGCTCGGGAGCCCAGCGCAGCGTCCGCCGCCTGCGCGTCAACATCCCCGCCGGTGTCAAGGACGGCTCGCGGATCAAGCTCGCCGGCAAGGGCGATCCGGGGGTCCGCGGCACGCCGCCGGGCGACCTCTACGTGATCACCCGTGTCAGCGAGTCGCCGGTGTTCAAGCGCAACGGCTCAAACCTTGAGGTCGAGGTCCCGCTGACGATCCCCGAAGCGATCCGCGGCGCGGTTGTCGAGGTGCCGACGCTGAACAGCTCAAAGCGTCTGCGGGTGCCGCCCGGGACGACCCACGGCACCGTTCAGCGGCTGCGCGGCGAAGGGCCGCCGAAGCTTGGCGGCAAGGGCAACGGCGACCTCTACTACCGCTTTGTGATCGACGTTCCGGCGACCCTGTCGGCCGAGCAGGATGCCGCGGTTGAGCATCTCTCGAACACGATCGACAAGAATCCGCGGGCGAAGTTGTTCGCCGACGCGCCGAAGAAGGCCGACAAGGGCGGGAAGGGCGATAAGGCGCAGGACGCCGACAAAACGCAGGACGCGGACAAGGCGCCGAAGGAAGAGGCTGCGGGGGCGTAATGGCGCGTCGGGTTCGCACTACCAGGATCGAGGTCGAAACCGACCGCGGCGTGTTCATGATCTCGGTCGCCGCCGAGCTTGCCGAGATGCACCCGCAAACGCTGCGGATGTACGAGGCGCGCGGGCTGATCGAACCGCAGCGCTCACCGAAGGGGACGCGGCTCTACTCGCACGCTGACGTCGAGCGACTGCGGCGGATCCAGGAGATGACCGCCGAGCTTGGCCTGAACCTCGCGGGTGTCGAACGGGTGCTGGAACTCGAGGAGAAGTTGCGGGCGATGGAGCGCAAGATTGAGGCGCTTGACCATCGTGCCTCCACCCTGAAGGCAGAGGTGGAACGGCTCGAGGCGCTGCGCCGTGAGCTACGGGCCGAGATCGTCCCTTACATCCGTGGGGGGGCGCTGGTCAGGCGCAGCGACATGCGGCCGCTGGGGCAGCCAAATCCACCGCGCACCGCCGGCGGGTAACCCTCTGCGCTCTGGCGATAGCCTCCGCGCTCTGGCTATAGCCTCCACGCTCGGCTGCTGTTGAGCCGAGGTTCCGTTCAGCAGCCGGTCGCGTCGCGCAACGTACGACAGGCCTGCGCCATTCGTCGCGCCGACAAGTGTGTGACCTGACGTCGGAAAGTTGAGCGCGGCAGGGTGTGGACGTTGTCGAAGTTGACGATGCAGTCACTCGGAACGCCGTCTTCCGCAGGGGTCAGTACCAGCTCGGAGACGAGCCCTCTGTGTGTCCTGGTCAGTGCCGCGACAACCACGGCGCCGATGCTGTCGGCCACGGGATCGCGTGTGAGTACCAGCACCGGACGATCGCCGCCCGGGGTTGCGGCGAACCAGACGTCACCCCTCTGCATTGGCCCAGTCCGACCAGTCCTCGGCAGGCCCCCAATCGGCGATCGCCTCAAGCGAACGCTCGGTGTCCGTCGCCGGCAGCTGCAGCCATCGCTCCGCATCAGCCTCGCCTTTGAGAACGACGAGATGGCGATGTAGGGCGTCGCGCAGGATCTCCGAGCGATCAACGCCGAGCGCTTCAGCCCACCGCCGAACTTCGGCGGCGTCGTCCTCGGGCACCCGAAAGCTGAACATCGTCATACGCCTAAGCCTATCGCGTATGACAGACGGTTAGATCCGCGCACGCTCAGGCACTTCCCGCGCGATTAGAACGGCCACGCCCCCCAGCAGCGTGCCCGTGACCCGACGTTGCCAACTCGCCCACCGCGGACGGGTTCTCACGAATAGGGCGATTGATCCAGCGGCGACGATGAAGAGCGAGTTCACCGAAATGCTGACCGCGATCTGAATCGACCCGAGCGCGAAGCCCTGCAGGACCGTGTGCCCCAGCGCCGGGTCGATGAACTGCGGGATCAGCGCGAGATACAAGATCGCGGCCTTAGGGTTGAGCAGGTTTGTCACCAGCCCCATCCGGAACAGCCGCCAATTCGAGTCAGCCGGTAGCTCGCGGGTCTCAAACAGGCCCCGCCCGCCTGGTCGCAGCGCATTCCATGCCAGGTATCCGATGTACAGCGCACCCGCTGCCTTGAACGCGATATAGAGCCACGGGACGGCGACAAAGACCACGGCCAGACCGAGGTTGGCCATCGTCATGTAGACGACGAAACCAACGAATGTGCCGGCCAGCGACACGAATCCCGCCCGCCTGCCCTGACTGATGCTGCGCGAGACGAGATACATCATGTTCGGCCCCGGTGTCAGCACCATCCCCAGCGCGGTCAACGCCATCCCACCTGCGGCTGCGGCGCTGATCACCATGCGCTAAGGATATTTGCTAAGATCTAAGTCTCTCCCACTTAGATTTATCACCCAGCGCACCAAGCACCTTCTAAACGGAGCAGCCGCCTATGCACGCAGACCGCTTCACGATCAAGTCCCAGGAAGCACTCCAG
>Ga0302314_10012828_pt1 | contig 14453 bp, 10 predicted proteins | sample III_Palsa_N2_3_FD_200533 | JGI IMG/M metagenome (GOLD analysis project Ga0302314, IMG submission 200533) | Peat permafrost microbial communities from Stordalen Mire near Abisko, Sweden - III_Palsa_N2_3 | ecosystem: Environmental > Terrestrial > Soil > Palsa > Peat permafrost | place: Sweden... | reverse complement strand
GGTAAAACTCGTGCTGGCGGTTGCGGTATTGTCCGCTTTTCGCCATTAGGCAAAGGTTTGCCTAGACCGAATAGGGTTGTACTGAATCCGGTCTATGGATGTCAAGCGCGGCGCAGAAAGAGTTTTTAAAAGGGGTGCGGGTGTGGCAGACTCTGTTTGTGCCAATGAACGCAAAACAGGCTCCGAAAAAGAAACCCGCAAGTCTCCAGATGATCGCGGATCACTTGGGGTTGTCTGCGGCGGCGATCTCTCGTGTGCTGAATCGGGCTCCGGCGGCGAAATCTATCCCGGCGGCAACGCAGGAACGGATTTTTGCGGCGGCGAAGGAGTTCAATTACAGGCCGAATGCGCTGGCGCGGTCGCTGCGGCATGGGCGGTCGATGACGGTTGGCGTGTTGGTGCCGGAGGTGTCGGAAGGGTATGCGACGCTGGTGCTTTCGGGGTTGGAGCAGGGGTTGTTGCAGGCGGGGTATGTTTACTTTTTGATTAGCCACCATCATCGCGAGGAGCTGGTGGAGCGCGCGCAGGTGATGCTGGTGGAGCGGTCGGTGGATGGGATTGTGGCGATTGATACGATTCCTCCGCTGCATGCGCAGTTGCCGACGGTTTCGGTTTCTTGCCCGGAGGCGCAGGAGGGCGTGACGAATATCGCGCTGAACCACAAACGCGCGGCGGAGCTGGCGATTGACCATCTGACGGGGTTGGGGCATCGGCAGATTGCGATTATGAAGGGGCAGAATTTCAGCTCGGATACGGTGCCGCGGTGGCAGGCGATTCGCCATGCGGCGGCGAGGGCGAATCTGACTCTGGATCCGCGACTGGTGGTGCAGATGGAGGGGGATTCTCCAACGCATGAGCCGGGATACTATGCGGCGCAGTGGCTGCTGGCTTCAAATACGCCGTTTACGGCACTTTTTGCGTTCAATGACGTGTCGGCGATTGGAGCGATTCGTGCGCTGCGGGAGGCCGGTTTACGGGTGCCGCAGGACGTTTCGGTGGTGGGATTTGATGATGTGCAGTCGGCGGCTTACCAGAATCCGGGGCTGACGACGGTTCGGCAGCCGCTGAGCCGGATGGGAATGCTGGCTGCGGAAACGCTGATTCGGCAGATTGCGGAGCCGGGGGAGCCGCCGGCGACGAAGCAGCTGGTGGTGGATCCGGAGCTGATTGTTCGGGAATCGACCTGTCCGCCGCCGAAAAAGCGGGTGAAAGCGTAAGTCGGGGGCGAAGCGGACTTTCCTCACCGCGATGGGAGATAATGGGACAAGCGAACATTCGCCGGTGCGCTGTTTTGAGACGCCGGTTCCGGTTTCATGTGCGAGTAGCGCACCGCTGACACATCGATAATTTCCCGAAACCTTTCCCAGGTTACTTACAGGCAAGCGAGGAACAATGTGCGGTATCGTCGGAGTCTTCGGACGTAATCCTGTCAGCCAGACAATTTACGAGTCACTGTCGATGCTGCAGCATCGCGGGCAGGATGCAGCAGGAATTGCTACTTGTTTTGAAGATCGCTTTTACCTTGAAAAAGGCAATGGTCTGATTACAGAAGTTTTTGACGCCGGCAACATGGCGCGGCTGCTGGGCAATATCGGCATTGGGCATGTGCGGTATCCGACGGCGGGTTGTGCGTCGGTGGCGGAAGCGCAGCCGTTTTATGTGAATTCGCCGTACGGGATTGTGTTTGCGCATAATGGCAACCTGACGAACGTTGCCGATATCGTCGAGAGCTTGTTTGAGACGGACATGCGGCATCTGAATACGACCTCGGACTCCGAGGTGATGCTGAATGTGTTTGCGCATGCGTTGACGCGGCGTGGCGCGGTGAAGCCGAATGAGTTCGACATCTTTGCAGCGGTGGAAGAAGTGCATCGTCGCTGTAAGGGCGGGTATAGCGTGGTCGCAACGATTGCCGGTGTGGGCATGGTAGCGTTCCGCGATTTGAATGGGATTCGACCGTTGATTTTTGGATCGCGGCTTGAGGGCGGCAAGACCGAGTACATGATCGCGTCAGAGAGTGTGGCGTTGCAGGTTAGCGGGTTCAAGGTAGAGCACGATCTGGCGCCGGGGGAAGTGATCTTCATCAACGATGCAGGCGAGCTCTTTACGCACCAGAGCTTGCTGGCGCATGAGAAGGCTCCTTGCTTGTTTGAGTATGTTTACCTGGCACGGCCGGACTCGGTGTTGGATGGGGCGAGCGTGTATCAGTGCCGCATCAACATGGGAACGAAGCTGGCGGAGAAGATCAAGCGCGAGTGGGCGCATGTGCCGATCGATGTGGTGATTCCGATTCCTTCGACGAGCAGGATTGCGGCGCAGGAGATTGCTACTCGGCTGGGATTGCCGTATCGCGATGCGCTGGTGAGGAATCGGTATGTTGGGCGGACGTTTATTATGCCGGGGCAAGCGCAGCGGAAGAAGTCGATACGGCGGAAGCTGAACCCGATACCGCAGGTTTTCCAGGGCAAGAACGTGTTGCTGGTGGATGATTCAATCGTGCGGGGCACGACGATTCGCGAGATTATTGCGATGTGCCGGGAGCAGGGCGCGAAGCATGTTTATGTGTGTTCCGCAGCGCCGCCGGTGCGGTTTCCGAATGTGTATGGCATCGATATGCCGGCGCGCAGCGAGTTGATTGCAACAGGAAAAGATGTGCAGCAGCTTGCAAAAGATATTGGCGCCGATGAGCTGATCTTTCAAGACCTTGATGATTTGAAGGATGCCATTACGCAGGCAGCACCCGGGCTCTCGCACTTTGATACGTCTGTCTTCGATGGCCATTATGTGACTGGTGATGTCACCGAAGAATATCTAGCCACGCTGGAAAAACAACGCAATGATGCAGCAAAACATACGGAAGATGTCGCCAGCCATATCAACAGAAATCTCTCCGCTCATCTCTAGCGGAACGACGCGGGTACGGGTGCTTGCTGGCCCGTCGGCGTTGACGACGTTTGAGGCAGCTCGACTGGCGGAACGCCTGCGGACGCTTGATTCGTCTGTTAACGATGTTGCAGCTTCGTATCTCTATGTCCTGCTGTTGCGCGAGGGTGCGCAGGCGGTGGATGAAGCGAAGCTGGCTGATCTGCTGGAGCTGCGTGAAGCTGCAGCTTTGCTACCGAATGTGTGGATTGGGCCGCGGGTGGGGACGCAGTCGCCGTGGTCTAGCAAAGCTACCGACATTCTGCACAACACGGGCTTTACCGGGATTGAACGCATTGAACGTGCGCGTGCGGTTTCTATTCAAGGGGCGAAGGATGTAAAGGCGTTGGCTCCGGCGTTGCATGATCGCATGACGGAGAGCGTGTTCTTTGAGAGCGCGGACGAGCTGAAGGCGCTGTTTGCACCGCGGCAGCTGAAGGTGCTGGCGCATATCGATGTGCTGGGCCGCGGGGCGGAAGCTATTGCGGAAGCTGATCGCGAGCTTGGGCTTTCGCTGGCTGTGGATGAGATTGATTATTTGGTGGCGGAGTTTGAGAAGCTGGGACGCAACCCCACCGATGTTGAGCTGTATATGTTTGCGCAGGCCAACAGTGAGCATTGCCGGCATAAGATCTTCAATGCGAACTGGACGATCGATGGCGTGAAGCAGACGCGATCGCTGTTCCAGATGATTCGCAATACGAATGAAGTTTCTGGTGACAATGTGTTGTCGGCTTATCGAGACAATGCTGCTGTGATTCGTGGGTCGTTTGGGGGACGCTTCTTTCCGGATGCTAAGACGCAAAGCTATGCGTATCACCCGGAAGACATTCACATTCTGCTGAAGGTGGAAACGCACAATCATCCGACGGCGATTTCGCCGTGGCCGGGTGCGGCGACGGGTGCAGGCGGAGAGATTCGCGATGAAGGTGCGACCGGTGTGGGCGCGAAGCCCAAGGCTGGGCTGGGTGGATTTACTGTTTCGAATTTGAATCTGCCGCAAGCGCCGCAGCCGTGGGAGCTGGCTTATGGCAGGCCCGCTGCGATTGCTTCACCGCTGGACATTATGATCGAAGGCCCGCTGGGCGCGGCAGCTTTCAATAATGAGTTTGGACGGCCGAATCTTTGTGGGTACTTCCGCACCTATGAACAGTGGAGCGGCGGGCAGGTATATGGGTATCACAAGCCGATTATGTTGGCGGGTGGGCTGGGCAATATCCGCGCTGAGCATGTAGAGAAGGGCGAGATGAAGCCCGGCTATGCGCTGGTGGTGCTGGGCGGCCCGGCGATGTTGATTGGGCTTGGTGGTGGCGCGGCTTCAAGCAGTGTGGGTGGAAGCAATGCGGATTTGGACTTTGCTTCTGTACAACGCGATAACGCGGAGATGGAGCGGCGTGCGCAGGAAGTGATTGACCGCTGCTGGCAACGTGGAGCAGAGAATCCGATCGCGTTTATCCATGATGTGGGCGCGGGTGGTTTGTCGAATGCGTTTCCGGAGTTGATTAAAGATGGCGGCTGCGGTGGGACGTTCGACCTGAATGCGATTCCTCGGGGCGAGGCTGGGCTGAGCCCGCTGGAGACGTGGTGTAACGAGTCGCAGGAACGCTATGTGATGGCGATTGCTCCGGAGAATCTCGCAGCGTTTGAAGAGATTTGTGCGCGGGAACGTTGTCTGTATGGCGTGATTGGATGGGCGGAAGCGGAGCCGCACTTGACGTTGACGGATGGAGCGGAGAAGCCGATTGACCTGCCGCTGCAGGTGTTGTTTGGGAAGCCACCGAAGATGGAGCGTGCGTTTGCTGCAGTAGAGCCGGTTTCTGCTGCGCTGGACCTTAGCGGCGTGACGATCGCGGATGCTGTGGAACGTTTGTTGCGGCTGCCTGCGATTGCGTCGAAGTCGTTTTTGATTACGATTGGCGACCGCAGTGTTGGCGGCGTGGTGGTGCAGGAGCAGATGGTTGGACCGTGGCAGGTGCCGGTTGCGGATTGTGCTGTGACGCTGGCGGCGTTCGACACGGTTCGCGGTGAAGCGATGGCGGTGGGCGAGCGGACTCCGCTGGCTGTGATTGATGCTGCGGCTTCAGCGCGGATGGCGGTTGGGGAAGTGATTACCAACATGGCCGGTGCGGCGATTGAGAAGCTTGCGGACATCAAGCTTTCCGCGAACTGGATGGCTGCGGCTGGCGAAGGGTGTGAGGACCAGAAGCTGTTTGAAGCAGTGCAGGCGATTGGCATGGAGCTTTGCCCAGCGCTTGGGATGACGATACCGGTTGGCAAAGATTCGATGTCGATGCGGATGAAGTGGCGTGATGGTGAGGTTGCGAAGAGCGTGGTGTCTCCGCTGTCGCTGATTGTTTCAGGCTTTGCTCCGGTGACGGATGTGCGTAGGACGCTTACACCGCAGTTGCAGGCGGGTGCGAATACGCTGGTGTTGATCGACCTTGGATGCGGCAAGACGAGGCTGGGGGGATCGTGCCTGGCACAGGTGTATGGGCAGGTTGGCGATGAGGCTGCCGATGTGCCGGAGCCGGCGATGCTGGCTGCTTTCTTCAAGTCGATGCAGGCGTTGAACAGCGAAGGGAAGTTGCTGGCTTATCACGACCGCAGCGATGGTGGACTGTTTGTGACGCTGGTTGAGATGGCGTTCGCGGGGCACATGGGGTTGGAGATTGATCTTCCCTCGGCTGATGTTGGTGCGTTGTTTGCGGAAGAGCTTGGTGGCGTGATCCAGGTTGCCGACAGCGATGTAGAGAGCGTGATGCGGCAGCTTGCTGAGGCTGGACTTACGGCTCGTGCGATTGGCCGTGGGGTTGCTGGTGATGCTGTGGTGATTCGTAGCGGCGGTGAGGTTGCGTATCGCAACACGCGTACAACACTACAGAAGATGTGGGCGGAGACCAGCTTTCATATTCAATCACTGCGGGATAATCCGGCGTGTGCGGAGCAGGAGTTTGCGTTGCTGGAGGATGTGCAACGACCGGGGATTTCGGTTGCGGCGACGTTTGATCTGGCGGAACGTGTGAGTGCGCCGTTCGTTCATTCTCAAAGGCCGCGTGTGGCGATTCTGCGGGAGCAAGGTGTGAACGGGCAGGTTGAGATGGCGGCGGCTTTTGATCGCGCAGGGTTTACGGCTGTCGATGTTCACATGAGTGATTTGCTGGAAGGGCGTGCGACTCTTGATGACTTTACGGGGCTTGCGGCTTGCGGTGGATTCTCCTACGGCGACGTGCTTGGAGCTGGCAGCGGATGGGCGCGCACGATCCTGTTCAACGAGCGGTTGAAGGATAGCTTTACCGAGTTCTTTGAGCGGGGCGATACGTTTTCGCTGGGTGTTTGCAATGGCTGCCAGATGATGGCGCAGTTGCGCGACATTGTTCCGGGAGCTGCGGCGTGGCCGCACTTTGGACGCAACATTTCGTCACGCTTTGAAGCTCGCGTGTGCATGGTTGAGATTGAGAAGACGCCGTCGTTGTTTTTTGAGGGCATGGCTGGATCGCGAGTGCCGATTGTGGTGGCGCATGGCGAAGGCCACGCGCCTGCTGTGAGTGCGGATGCTTTGCCAGCGCTGCGGTACGTGGACGGCTATGGCAAGGTGACGGAGCAGTATCCGCTGAACCCGAGTGGGTCGGCGCAGGGTGTTGCGGGTTTGAGTAGTGCGGATGGGCGGGCGCTGATTTTGATGCCGCATCCGGAAAGAATGTTTTTGGGAGTGCAACACACATGGACGCGCGAGTTGTTGCATAGTCCGTGGCAACGCATGTTTGACAACGCCCGTAAATGGGTGGGGTAGTTTGGAGAAGGTTATGAGTGCGACGGTTGATTACAAGTCCGCGGGCGTAGATATTGAAGCCGGCAATGAAGCGGTACGACGGATGAAGACGCATGTGGCGAAGACCCACTCGGCAGCAGTGCTGACGGGGTTGGGATCGTTTGGGACGTTGTTCAGTCTTGGCGATGCGCTGCGTGGGATGAGCGATCCGGTGATGGTGCAGAGCACCGATGGCGTGGGCACGAAGACCAAGGTGACCGTGATGGCGGGGCGGTATGAAGACCTGGGACGCGATCTCGTGGCTGCTGTTGCCGGAGATATTGCGGTGATGGGTGCGAGACCGCTGACGTTTCTGGATTACCTTGGATTTCACAAGATTGATCCCGCGATTGTGGAACAGCTTGTGAGCGGTATGAGTGCGGCTTGTGTTGAGGCCGGCATTGCGCTTGTTGGTGGCGAGACCGCAGAGATGCCTGCCGTGTATGCGAAGGACGATCTTGATGTGGTTGGGTTCGTTACAGGGGTTGTTGATCGCGAGCGGTTGGTGACGGGCGCGAACATTGTTGCGGGCGATGTGCTGTATGCGATCAACTCGAGTGGTCTGCATACGAATGGATTTTCGCTGGCACGCAAGCTGCTGTTCGAGCTTGGCGGGTATGCGATTGATGCGAAGCCGGAGGAGCTTGGTGGTGCGTCGCTTGCCGATGTGTTGCTGGCTCCCCATGCGAATTATGTGGCGCCGATCCGCAGGATTCTGGATGCGGGCATTGATGTGAAGGGCATGGCGCATATTACCGGCGGCGGCGTGGTTGAAAATGTGCCGCGTATTTTGCCGGAGGGACTTGGTGCGGTGATTGACCGTGCTACGTGGAAGCCACAGCTGATTTTTGCTCTGATGCAGCGGCTTGGGAATATTGACGATGTTGAGATGCATCGCACGTTCAACATGGGCGTAGGGCTTGTGCTGGTTGGCAAGCCGGGGCTTGAGAGTGCGCTGGCTGCGGCGATCAGTGATTTTCCTGCGCTGCGTGTGTGGACGCTGGGACAGGTGCAGGCTGGCGCACAGGGCGTGCGCTTTGGCGGAGTGTAGATGGAACGACAGGTGCTCATCGACGCGATTCCGCACTGCCTGGTAGAGACGAATCTGCCGCTGCCGCAGAAGTATCCGGGCAAGGTGCGCGATACGTATGAGGTTGGCGACGGTCGCTTGCTGCTGATTACTACGGATAGGCAGAGCGGGTTTGATCGGATGCTCGGGGCTGTGCCGTTCAAGGGGCAGGTGCTGAACCGTACGTCGCTTTCGTGGTTTGAGAGCACGCGGCATATTATTGGCAACCATGTTCTTGCCAGCCCGCATGCGAATGCGTTGATTGCGCGCAAGTGCCGGGTGTTGCCGATTGAGTTTGTAGTGCGCGGCTATATGACGGGCTCGACGGATACTTCTATCTGGACGCAGTACAGCAATGGCTCGCGTTTGTACTGCGGTCATACGTTGCCGGATGGCATGAAGAAGAACGAAAAGCTGCTGGCCAATATTGTGACGCCGACGACGAAAGAGAAGGAACACGATCGTCCGATTACGGCGCAAGAGATTGTTGCGGAAGGCTGGCTGACTGCGGCGGAGTGGGAGTTTGCTTCGGCGAAGGCGCTTGAGCTGTTTGCGTTTGGGCAAGGGATTGCCGCGGAGCGCGGGTTGATTCTTGTCGATACAAAGTATGAGTTTGGCGTGGATGCGGATGGAGAGATTCTTCTGATCGACGAGATTCATACGCCGGACTCGAGCCGCTACTGGCTGGCGGATAGCTATGAGTCGAGGCTGGCTGCGGGTAAAGAGCCTGACATGATCGACAAAGAATTTTTCCGACTGTGGTTTCGCGAGCGTTGCGATCCTTATAAGGACAAGGTATTGCCGGTGCCGCCGGATGAGTTGATTGCGGAGCTTGCTGCGCGGTACATCCAGTTGTTCGAAAAGATTACGGGCTCGGAGTTTGTGCCGGATTTGCGGCCGCTTGAAGCGAGCGTTATGGCGGGGTTGGCTTTGTGATGGAACGTATTCTGATTGTTGGATCTGGAGCGAGAGAGCACGCGATTGCTGTGGCGTTGGCTCGCTCGCAGCAGAGTCCGGAGTTGTTGTGTTTTGGTGGAGCGCGCAACCCTGGCATTGAAGTGTTGTGCAGTGCTTATGAGACGGGCAGTGTTACAGATGCTGCTGCGATCGCGGTGTTTGCAAGGGCGCAGCGGGCTACGCTGGCGATCATTGGACCGGAGGCTCCGCTTGCGGCTGGTGTTGCGGATGCGCTGTGGGCAGAGGGTATTCCTGTGGTGGGGCCGACGAAGGCGTTGGCACGGATTGAATCGAGCAAAGCGTTCACGCGGGACTTATTGAAGAAGCATGGCATTGCGGGTAATCCATTTTTTCAACGCTTCGCATCGCTTGAAGGTGTTGGAGAAGTGCTGGCGCGGTTTCCGGGGCAGCATGTCATCAAGGATGATGGGCTTGCCGGTGGCAAAGGTGTGAAGGTGTGTGGCGATCATCTGCTTTCGCAGGAAGATAGCCTGGCGTTTTGCCGTGAACTTGTTGAGAGCGGACATCCGTTTGTGGTGGAAGAAAAGCTTGAGGGCGAAGAGTTTTCGCTGATGAGTTTTTGCGATGGAGATACGTTGCGCCACATGCCTGCCGTGCAGGATCACAAGCGCGCGTATGAGGGCGACAAAGGGCCGAACACCGGTGGCATGGGTACGTATACCGATGCTGACCACAAGCTGCCGTTCCTTATCGAGAGCGATATCGCTGCGGCGCAGACTATTAATGTGCGTGTGGCGGAGGCTCTTGCAGCGGAGTGTGGTGCGCCGTATCAAGGCATTTTGTATGGCGGATTTATGGCGACGAAGGATGGAGTAAAGCTGATTGAGTACAACGCTCGCTTTGGTGATCCGGAGTCGTTGAACTTGTTGACGCTGCTAGAGACGGACTTTGTTGCGATATGCCGTGCGATTGCGGATAGGACTTTGAACGAGTGTGCGGTGAGCTTCGCCGCGCAGGCCAGCGTGTGCAAGTATGTTGTGCCGGAAGGCTACCCTGATGAGCCGCGGAAGGGTGATGTTGTAGAGCTGCCGGTTGACGTTCCTGCAGATGTCACGCTGTTTCTAAGCGCAGTGGATATGTGTGAGGGTGAGTTGGTTGCGACGGGATCGCGTACGGTGGCTGTAGTTGCCAGGGCCTCGACGATTGCTGAAGCGGAAGTGCTGTGCGAAAAAGTTACGGCGCAAATTCCGGGGCGGTTTTTCCATCGCAAAGACATTGGAACGGAAGAGTTGATTGCGCGGCGGGTGCAGCACATGAAGGAGTTGAGACCAGCATGAGGTTGAAGGTAGGAGTTCTGGGGTCAACTCGTGGCACCGCACTACAGGGCGTGATCGATGCGATTGCGACAGGAGAGCTCGACGTCGAGTTGGTATTGGTGGTGTCGGATAGAGCGACTGCGCCGATTTTGCAGCGCGCTGCTGAGTACGAGATTAAAGCGACTCATCTCGATGCGAAGGGGCTTACGCGTGAAGTTTATGATGAACGCGTGACGGAAGCGCTGGTGCAGGCCGGTGCAGAGCTTGTGCTGATGATTGGCTATATGCGGATTGTTTCGCCTGCGTTTGTTGCGGCGTGGCGAGGGAGATTGCTGAATGTGCATCCTTCGTTGCTGCCGGCGTTTGGTGGGTTGATGAATAAGAGCGTTCATGAAGCGGTGCTGGAAGCGGGCGTGGGTGAGACGGGATGCACGATCCACCAGGTGACGGAGGATGTCGATGCTGGGCCGATCGTGTTGCAGAAACGCTGCGCGGTATTACCGGGTGATACGGCCGATACGTTGAAGGATCGTGTGCAGGCGTTGGAGCAGGCTGCGTTTGTGGAAGTACTGAAGGGTTGGGGTGCGTGATGGCGAAAGCGAAGGATGTTTTGGTCGGCATCATTATGGGGTCGAAGTCAGACTGGCCGACGATGGAAGAAGCGTCGAAGGTGCTGGAGGAGTTTGGGATTGCGTATGAGGTCGAGGTGGTCTCTGCGCACCGCACGCCAGACAAGATGATGAAGTATGCGGAGAGTGCGAAAGAGCGCGGGCTGCGAATCATTATTGCGGGTGCAGGTGGTGCGGCTCATCTGCCGGGGATGGTTGCGTCGAAGACTACGCTGCCAGTGTTGGGTGTTCCGGTGAAGTCGAAGGCGTTGGATGGGTTGGACTCGTTGTTGTCGATTGCACAGATGCCGGCGGGGATACCGGTTGCGACGTTTGCGATAGGCGGGGCGGGAGCGAAGAACGCGGGCTTGTTTGCGGCTTCTATATTGGCACTGGAAGACAAGACGATTGCGCGGAAGCTTGAGACGTTTCGTAAAGCTCAGACGAAGACTGTGTTGAAGGGACCTGATCCGCGCGCATGAAGACTTCTTTACGGCCACGGGTAGGTGTGTTGGGCGCTGGGCAACTGGCGCTGATGCTGGCGCAGGCCGGTAAGCAGATCGATGTCGCTGTGATTTGTGCGGGACAACCGGGAGATTGTGCTGAGCAGATTGCGCCGCTCGTTGTGGTTGATTTGAACGATGCGGCTGCTGTTGCTGCGTTTGCGGCGAGTGTGGATCTACTGACGATTGAGAGTGAGAATATCAATGCCGATGTATTGCACGGGTTGAATCTCTATCCGAATGCACAGGCGATTGGGATTGCGCAGGATCGTTTGTTGGAAAAGCAGTTTTTTGAATCGTGCGGGATCGGTGTTGCGCCGTATGCTGCGGTGGATGGTGTTGATGACTTTGATCGAGCGTTTGCAGCTACAGGGTTACCGGCGATCTTGAAGACTCGTCGTATGGGGTATGACGGTAAAGGGCAGGTGCGATTGCAGCGCGCGGAAGAGGCAGCGGCGGCCTGGGAGGAAGTGGGGCGGGTGCCGTGCATCGTTGAAGGCATGGTGCCGTTTGATGCGGAGGTCTCGCTGATTGCTGCGCGGGATCGGGCTGGAAAGATTGTGTTTTATCCACTGATTCAGAACTTTCATCGCGAAGGAATTTTGCGAACGTCGATTGCTCCTTATGCAGATGCTGCGCTGCAACATAAGGCGGAAGCTTATATGGCTGGTCTGCTAGAGAAGCTTGATTACGTTGGGATACTAGCGGTTGAGTTTTTTGTGGTGAAGGAGGAACTGGTGGCCAACGAGATGGCGCCGCGTGTTCATAACTCCGGCCACTGGACGATTGAAGGATCGCGGACGTCGCAGTTTGAGAATCATCTGCGAGCGATTACGGGGATGGAGTTGGGCGGCACGGATAGCGAACCTACGGTGATGCTGAACTGCATCGGGACTATGCCGAGTGAGGAAGAGACGGCTGGGTTTCCTGCGTTGTATCGCCACGATTACGGGAAAGAGTCGCGGCCTGGGCGCAAGGTTGGCCATCTGACGTGTGCGGCTGCTGAGACTGCGACGATTGAAGAGTGGCAGAAGCGCTTACAGTAACGGGCTGAATTTGCGTAAGAGCAAAGCTTTGGAGTAGAAGTCCTCACTGGAAGATGCTGCGTTGTGAGAAGCTGATAGTTTCCCCGGCGACGATAGATGTGTTGCGGCTAGTGACGATTTCGAAAGAGGAAGCAAGATGTTAGGAGTGAAGCACAATTGGTGTGGCGTAATGATGCGGCGCAAGGCTTCGGCGTTGTTGTTGGCTTCCATCGCTGTGAGCACGACGCTTGCCGCGCAGTCGATAGAGCCTAAGGATGCGATTCGCCACATTGTTGTGATCTATCAGGAGAACGTTTCGTTCGATCACTACTTTGCTACTTACCCCCATGCATTGAACCCGGCTGGTGAGCCTGCGTTTACAGCTCTGCCTGGTACTCCGGCGGTGGATGGGTTGGAAGGAACGCTGCTGGCGGCGAATCCGAATTTTCTGAATGCTGAGAATGGCGCGGGGCGTGCGAATCCGTTTCGGCTGAGGCGTGACCAGGCGTTTACCGCGGACCAGGACCACAACTACACGGCAGAACAACTGGCGTTCGATGCTGGCAAGATGGACCTCTTTCCGAAGTCTGTGGGCAAGCCCGATGGGCCGAGGATTCCGGGCGTGAATACGGGAGTTTCGGCGACTTCGGGTTTGACGATGGGGTACTTCGACGGCAACACGGTGACGGCTTACTGGAACTACGCGCAGCACTATGCGATGAGCGATCACCAGTTCGATGTGATCTTTGGGCCGTCGACGCCGGGGGCGATCAACCTTGCGTCGGGGCAGACGAATGGTGTGGTGAACGATCAGAGCGCAGAGGGTGGCATTACGCCGGATGGCAACGGTGGATTTACGCTGATCTCCGATCCGCAGCCTTCGGGGGATATTTGCTCGAGCACGTCGGATGCGTTGGTGCATATGACAGGGCCGAACATTGGCGAGATGCTGACGGCGGCGAATGTTTCGTGGGGATTTTTTCAAGGCGGCTTTGATTTGACCGTTGTGAATCCGAATGGAACGACTGGATGCCGTAGAAGCACGAAGGTGCCGGCGGGTTTTGACAAGCGCGATTACCTGCCGCACCATGAGCCTTTTCAGTACTACAAGCCGACAGCGAACCCGTTGCATGTGAGGCCGAAGTCCGTGAAGACGATTGCCAGCAACGAGGATGGGACTGCGAATCATCAGTACGATGTTCATGATTTCTTTGACGCTGTGAAGGCAGGGAACTTTCCGGCGGTGAGTTATTTGAAGGCGCCCGCGTTTCAGGATGGACACTCGGGTTACTCGACGCCTCTGGAAGAGCAGAAGTTTGTTGTAGGTGTGGTGAACTTTTTGCAGCAGCAGAAGGACTGGGAACACACGGTTGTGATCATCGCTTACGACGACTCCGATGGTTGGTATGACCATGAGACGGGGAAGATCGTGAACGGGAGTGCGGCTAAGGCGGATGGCTTGAATGGCCTCGGAAAATGCGGCGATGCGACGACTGCGCTGCCTGGGGTGAATCCTGCTACGACCCATGCTTATGGGCGTTGCGGGTTTGGTCCGAGGCTGCCTCTGATTGTTATTTCGCCGTGGGCTAAGGCGAATTATGTAGACCACGTGGTGACAAATCAGACGTCGATTCTGCGGCTTGTTGAAGATGTGTTTCTGAGTGGCAAGCGATTGGGGGCGGGATCGTTCGATGCTACTTCGGGGCCGTTGGATGGGATGTTTGATTTCAGTTCGGCTACGCCGAAGAATATGGGCAAGGTGTTGCTCGATCCGGAGACGGGGCTTGCTCAGGCGAGTCACTGAGTATGTTTGATAGTAGAGACACCGGTTGAGTGGGCTTAGGAGTGAGTCGCGATGAAGACGCTAACCCGGAGAGGTGTTGTGCGGAAGGGTGGGCTGCTGCTCGGCGGTGGTTTACTGGGAGTGCGCGCCGCCAAGCTTCTTGCGATGCAGCAGACGTATCCGGGGATGGTGATGCCGAGTGCTGTGGAGGGGATGCCGCGAAAGGCTCATGTGAAGACGCTGGATGCGATGCAGCTTGCTTCCTTTGTTGATCCGCTGCCGTTGCCGCAGGTGTTGCGTGCGGAGGGGCGGCGATCTTCAGCGACGCTGGGTGCGATGGATGCGCCGTACTATCGGGTTTGTATGCGTGAGGTGCATCACCGGATGCATCGTGATCTGCCGCCTGCGAAGATGTGGAGCTATGGCAATGGGCTGGGGCCGGTGTTGTTTGAGGCTCGTTGCGATGAAGGCGTTTTGATCGACTGGGTGAATGAGCTGCCG
>Ga0302314_10012826_pt1 | contig 14453 bp, 13 predicted proteins | sample III_Palsa_N2_3_FD_200533 | JGI IMG/M metagenome (GOLD analysis project Ga0302314, IMG submission 200533) | Peat permafrost microbial communities from Stordalen Mire near Abisko, Sweden - III_Palsa_N2_3 | ecosystem: Environmental > Terrestrial > Soil > Palsa > Peat permafrost | place: Sweden... | reverse complement strand
GATCGGGTCGTAGTCCACGTAGACGACCCGGGACTCGGGCGCGATCGCCTGGGCGACCTGGTGGGTGTTGCCCGCGGTCGGGATGCCGGTGCCGATGTCGAGGAACTGCCGGATCCCCGCCTCGGCGACGAGGTAGCGGACCGCGCGGCCGAGGAACGCCCGGTTCGCCCGGGCGGTGAAGCCCATCTCCGGGGCGATCTTGAGCACCGCGTCGACCGCCTCCCGGTCGGCGGCGTAGTTGTCCTTGCCGCCGAGCAGGTAATCGTAGATCCGGGCCTGGTTCGCCACGCTGGTGTCGAACGGCGGCGGATTGGCCTTGCCGGCGGTGCCGCTGCCGGCGGTGCCGGCGGTGCCGGCGCCCGCCGCGGTCTGGTCGCTGGTCATCTGTGCGCCCTTCCTGTTCCTGTCATGTCTCCCGCGCGGCCTGTTCGATGAAGGCGGCCGTGTCGGCCGGGGTCAGTGCCTGGCCGCTGAGCTGGTCGACGACCTCGAGGTAGTGCTCGACATCGGGGCGCTGGTCCAGGTACAGGGCACTGGTCAGCTGCTCGATGTAGACCACGTCCGGCAGGTCCCGCTCGGCGAACCGCAGGATCGAGAACGCCCCGCTCGCGCCCGCGTGCCCGCCGCGGGCGAACGGGACGACCTGCAGCGTCACCTGCGGCCGGGCCGCCGCCTGGGCCAGGCGCCGCAGCTGCTCGCGCATCACCTCGGGGCCGCCGTACGGGCGCCGCAGCACCGCCTCGTCCATGACCGCCCAGACCCGCGGCGGTGACGGCCGGCTCAGCAGCTCCTGGCGCTTGATCCGCAGGGCGACCCGGCGGTCGATCTCCGCGGGGGACGCGCTGTGGTGGCCGAGCTGGGTGACCGCGCGGGCGTAGTCCTCGGTCTGGAACAGGCCGGGGACGAACTGGACCTCGAAGCTGCGGATGGTCGTCGCCGCCGACTCGAGCCCGAGGTAGGTCTCGAACCAGCCGGGCAGGATGTCGCCGTACCGCGCCCACCAGTCCGGGGCGCTGGACCGGCGGGCCAGGGCCAGGATCTCGGTCCGCTGCTGCCCGTCGGTCACGCCGTACAGGGTCAGCAGGTCCTCGACGTCACGGAGCTTGAACCCGACCCGGCCGGTCTCCATCCGGCTGATCTTCGAGCGCGACGCCCGGATCGGGTACGCGGCCTGCTCCGCGGAAATGCCGGCCGACTCCCGCAGCCGGCGCAGCTGCGCGCCGAGCAGCATCCGCAGGACGGTCGCTTCGGCCGGGACGTCATCCGGATCAGGCAATGGCGGCAGGCTGGGCAGGCCAGCGTCCATTTCCCCTCCGGGGCAGAGAGACGAGGCCGGGCAGCCGAGGCGTAATGCGGCCGTCAATGTTGCGTGTTGGCAGTACACGTTCGCAAAGATCACCTTATAGCGGCATGCCGGTCGGCTTCGCCGATTCCTCGAAGGTGATGACACCGCGCAGGACACGGCCGTTGCGCATGTCGTCGTAGCCGGCGTTGATCTCGTCGAGGGCGTAGGTACGGGTCCGCGGCTCCTCGAGCTTCAGCTTGCCGCTCCGGTACAGCTCGATCATGCGGGCCAGCCCGTAACATACGGTACATAGATGCATGTAATAATCATTTTAGGTACGAACGGCAGGAAGACGAGGGCCATGGAAATTCTGGAAGTGACTCCCCCCGCGGGGGGACCGAGCCTGGCCCTGCACGGCGGCGCCGGGGGACGGGTAGCGGAGCTGAGCGGCGAAGGCCGCGCGCCGTACGAGCGGGGACTGCTCGCCGCCTATCAAGCCGGGTGGCGGGTGCTCGCGGCGGGCGGCGGGGCGCTCGACGCCGTGTGCGCGAGCGTGGAGGTGCTCGAGAACGATCCGCTGTTCAACGCCGGCCGCGGCGCCGCCCTCACCGCGACCGGGCAGGCCGAGCTGGACGCGTCGGTGATGACGGGATCGGGGCTGGCGGGCGCGGTCGCCGCGAGCAAGTACGCCAGGAACCCGGTCCGGCTCGCCCGCGCCGTGATGGAGCGCACGGAGCATGTCTTCATCGTCGACCCGGACGCCGAGTTCCTGGAGCGCTACGGGCTCGAGGCGGTCGACCGCGGCTATTTCGTCACCGAGGAGCGCCGGCGGCAACTGGACCGCGTGCTCGAAGGCCGGGCGGTCGCCGCCCGGCACGGGACGGTCGGCGCGGTAGCCCGTGACGCCGGCGGCCGCGTCGCCGCGGCCACGTCCACCGGCGGGATGACCGGCCAGGCCGACGGGCGGGTCGGGGACAGTCCCGTCGTCGGCGCGGGGGTATACGCCCGCGCCGACGTGGTCGCGATCTCGTGCACCGGGCACGGCGAGTCCTTCATCCGCGGCGTCGTGGCCTACGACATCGCCGCCCGGATCCGCTACGCCGGCGCGGACCTCGCCGGGGCCGTCCGGGCGACCTTCGCGCAGGAACTCGCCGAGCCCGGCTCCAGCGGGGGCCTGGTCGCCGTCGGCGGCGACGGTCACATCGTCGTCGGGCATAATTCGCCGATGATGTTCTCCGCCCGCGGTACCGGGCCCGAGCCCGCGCTGACCACATGACCGACGCTCCCGCCGAAGAACCGCCGATGCGGGACGAGATCTTCCAGCGGATGGACGAGCTGACCCCGGCCGAGCGGAAGGTGGCCCGCACCCTGCTCGCCCGCTACCCGGCGGCCGGGCTCGAGAGCACGGCCGCGCTGGCCGCCGCGGCCGGGACCAGCAAGCCGACCGTGCTGCGCCTGCTCGACCGGCTCGGGTTCGGCGGCTACCCCGACTTCCAGGAGCGGCTGCGGGCCGAGGTCACCCGCTCCATGAGCATGAGCCCGCTGAGCCGTGCCCAGGCCCGCCGGGGCGCGCCGCCCGACGACAGCGTCTTCCTCCGCGCGGTCGAGCAGCGTGCCCGGCTCGTGACCCGGCTGCAGGACACCGTGCCGCCGGGGGAAATCGAGCGGGCCGTCTCCCTGCTGGCCGGGCACCCGAAGCACGTCGTCGTCTCCGGCGGCTACTTCTCGCGGTCGATCGCCCGCATGCTGGCGATGCAGCTGGACCAGCTGATCCCCAACGTGGACTACGCGGGCGAGCCGCTCGGCGCCGACGTGGGGAAGTACCTGCGGGCCGGGCGCGACTCGGTCGCGATCGTCTTCGACCTGCGCCGGCACGAGCTGGCGGCCAAGGAGGTCGTCGCGATGGCGAAGGCCAGCGGCTCGAGCGTCATCCTGATCACCGACGAGTCGCTCTCCCCCGCCGCCGAGGAGGCGGACATCGTGCTGCCGGTCGCGGTCGACGGTGTCCCGTTCGACTCCTTCGCCGCGCTGCTCGTGCTGATGGAGAGCCTGGTGGACGCCGTCTTCCACGGCGTCGGCGAGGCCGCGATCGAGCGGATGGCCGACTGGGAGCGATCCGTGCACATCCACCGAGCCTTCTAGGACAGGAGCGGACATGACCGACACCGGCACCGCGAACGCCGCCGAGCTCAGGCGGCTCGGCGAGGCCTACTTCGCCACCCAGCACGCCTACGACCCGTACAACGCGACCATGCTCGGCATCGACGAGTTCGACGGCCTGTCCTTCGACCCCAGCCGGGAAGCGAGCGAGCGCGCCGCGGCCGACCTCGCGGCCCTCGGCGACCAGGCGAGACGGATCGACCCGGCCGGCCTCACCGGCGCCGAGCGCGTTGACCACGGGGTGCTTACCGCCCTCGTCGAGGGCGCCCGGGCCGACGCCGAGCACTCGCTGTGGGCCGCGAACGCGTCGGCCCAGGGCTACGTCAGCCGGCAGGGCCTGATCTTCCAGGCGGTCCCGGCGATGACCGTGACCAGCCCCGAGGCCGCCGAGCGCTACCTCAGCCGGCTGTCCAAGATCGGCGCGACCCTGGACGCGCTCGGCCGGCGCTACCTGGCCGAGGCCGCCGACGGGCGCGTCCCCACCGCCGTCGGCGTCGAGCACTCCCTCCGCCAGCTCGAGGGGTACCTCGCGCTGCCGGCCGCCGACGATGCCTTGCTCGCGCCGGTGCCGGCCGCGGACCCGGCGGTGCGCGAGGCGGCGATCGCCCACGTCACCGCGACCATCAGGCCGGCCATGCGGCGGCTGGCGACACTGCTAAGAGGCGAGCTTGGGCCGGTGGCCCGGCCCGAAGACCGGGTGGGCATCCGCGAGATCCCCGGAGGCGAGGCCGGGTACCTGGCCTCGGTCGCCCGCTACACCACCACCGCGCTGTCTCCTGAGGAGATCCACGCGATCGGGCTGGCCGAACTGGACGAGCTGGCCGGACTGTGGTCGCTGATCGGGCAGGAGACGTTCGGCGAGCGCGACTTCGCCGTCATCGCCGCGCGGATGCGCGAGGATCCGGCGTTGCGCTTCCGTACCCGCGAGGAGATGCTCACGGTCGTCGAGGGTGCCCTCGGCCGGGCCGAGGCGGCCCGGGGCACCTATTTCGAGCACTATGACATCTCGGCCTGCGTCATCGAGGAGATCAACCCGATCGACGCGGCCGACTCCGCGCTGGCCTACTACCGGCCGCCGGCCGTCGATGGCAGCCGCCCGGGCGCGTTCTGCCTGGGCACCGCCGACCCGGGCGAGCGCTACGAGTACGAGTACGAGGCGCTGGCGTTCCACGAGTCGGTGCCCGGTCACCACCTGCAGCTGGCCACCGCCCAGACGCTGGACATCCCCCGGTACCGGCGCCACCTCGACGTCGAGCTGTGCGCGTTCAACGAAGGCTGGGGCCTGTACTCCGAGCGCCTGGCCGACGAGATCGGCCTGTACAGCAGCGGAACCGACCGGCTGGGGATGCTGTCCTTCGCGGCCCTGCGGGCCTGCCGTCTGGTCGTGGACACCGGCATGCACCACCTGGGCTGGTCACGGCAGCGGGCGATCGACTTCATGTACGACCACACCGCCACCACCCGCGGCCACGTGACCAGCGAGGTCGACCGGTACATCGGCTGGCCCGGCCAGGCTCTGGCCTACGTGACCGGCAAGCGCGAGATCACCCGCCTGCGCGCGCAGGCCCAGGGCGCGCTCGGGCCGCGGTTCGACCTGCGCCGGTTCCACCACGCCGTCTTGCGCAACGGCGCCATCCCCCTCACCGTGCTCGACGACGAGATCGAGCGCTGGACGGCTACCGAAAAAACGGAGGCGTGAGCATGGACATCACCATCATCGGCTCCGGTGCGATCGGCGGCACGCTCGGCGCCCACATGATCCGGGCCGGCCACGACATCACCCTGTGCGACGCCGACGAGGCCCACGTCGCCGCCATCCGCGAGCACGGGCTGATCATCGAGGGCCCGGTCAACGAGTTCACCGTGGCCGCGACCGCGATCACCCCGGGCGAGCTCCCCGACCGCGTCTCCCACGCCATCGTGGCGGTCAAGAGCCTGCACACCCGGGCCGCCGCCGAGCTGCTCCGCGACCGGCTCGCGCCCGACGGCTACGTGCTGACCGTGCAGAACGGCCTCACCGCCGACACCCTCATCGAGGCTGTCGGCCGGGACCGGGTCGTCTCGTCGTTCGTCAACTTCGGCGCCGACGTGATGGCCCCCGGGCGCATCATGCAGGGCAACGTCGCGACCTTCCGCGTCGGCGAGCTCGACGGCGGCCGGGTCACCCAGCGGGTGCTCGACCTGGCCGCGGCGCTCCCGTACGCGGTGCCCACCGACAACGTGCTCGGCTACCTGTGGGGCAAGGAGGCCTACGGCGCCATGCTCTGGGCCGGCGCCGTCTCCGACCTGACCATCGCCGAGCACCTCGAGGATCCGCGCTACCGGCCGGTCATGATCGCCATCGCCCGGGAGATCCTGGCCCAGGCGCCGGTCAAGGTGGAGAGCTTCGACGGCTTCGACCCCGGCGACCTCGAGGGGTCACTCGACCGGCTGGCCGTATTCAACCGCAACAGCGCCAAGCAGTACAGCGGCATCTACCGCGACCTCGTGGTACGCAAGCGCAAGACCGAGATCGACGAGATGCTGCGCGACGTCAACGGCCCCATCTTCGCCAAGGTCGGCGAGATAATCCACGACATCGAAAAAGGCATCCGGGTGAACGAACGCGGGAATCTCGATGAGCTAGCCGACTTCGTCGCCGCGCTTGCGGCCCAGTAGCGGCCGCCTCGCGACCCCCCGATGCCGCTTCGCTCGTGCACCATCATCGGTAAGATCAGCGGCCGGGCGCGGTACTAGACCCAGACCTGGCCGAGCGCCTGGTAGATGTTGCCGCCGAGCACCGCCTGGATCTCGGCGTCGGAGTAGCCCCGGCCGACCAGCCAGTCGCAGATGTTGGCGAAGTTCTCGGTCGGGTTCTCCAGGCCGTCCACGTACTCGACCGGCTCGTAGGACGGCCCGCCCATCCGGGACAGGTTGAGCAGGTGCGCGAACGTCCGGTGCATGGCCACGTGGTCCCCGTACAGCGTGTCCGGGCCGAAGGCGACGTGCTCGAGCCCGACCAGGTCCACGCAGTACTGGAAGTGGTCCATCACCGACTCCAGGGTGTGCCGGGGGTGCGGGTGCGACAGCGTGGTGTGCGGCGCCGCCGACATGCCGATGACCCCGCCGGTCTCGGCCACCGCCCGCAGCACCGAGTCCGGTTTCATCCGGGCTGTATCCCACACCCCGCGCGCGCCGGCGTGGGTGATGAAGACCGGCTTGCCCGACTGCGCGCAGGTGTCGAGCGCCGTCCGGTCCGAGGAGTGCGACAGGTCGATGGCCAGGCCCAGCTGGTTCATTCTCGTCACCGCCCGGTGGCCGAACGCGGTCAGGCCGCCGTCGGACGGCTCGCTCAGCCCGCTGCCCAGGGTGTTGGCGTCGGAGTAGGCGATCCCGATCTGTCGTAGGCCCAGGCCGTAGAGGACGTCGAGGCGGTCGAGCTCGTTCTCGATCGGCGTCGCCGCCTCCAGGCCGAACACCAGCCCGACCGAGCCCGCCGTCCGGGCGGCGTCGATGTCGGCGAGCGTCTTGATCAGGGCGAACCCGGGCGCGTGGGCGAGGTCGGCCAGCCGCATGCCGAGGTCGGTGATGATGTCGTTCCACCGCCAGGGCGCGTTCCCGGTCACGCACGCGGTGCCGTCCATCAGGTTGTCGAACATGATGTTCACCCCCGAGGCCCGCATGCCGGCGTAGGCGGCGTGCTGGCGCCCGGTCCGGTTGTAGGCGGGGGTCTCGCCCATGTCGGCCGGGAACCGGACCGGATGGTCGTGCAGGCTGATCACCAGGCTGTCGCGCAGCAGCGCGGCCGACCGCTCGGCCTGCTCCCCGGTCAGCTCCGCGCCCGCGTACGGCGCCACCCGGCCGAACTCCGGGGACAGCTCGAACTCGGGGAACGTCCCGCCCGGGAGGTAGGAGTAGGCCACGTACTCGTCGTTGCTCACGGGTTCGTTCCTTCCGCGGCTAGCTGCCGCCATAGCACTTCCCAGGCCCGCATTCCCTCGCGCAGCCGGGCGATCCGCAGGAATTCGTCCGGCGCGTGCAGGTTCTCGTCCGCGGTGGAGAACGAGAAGAACAGGGTCTTGGCCCCGAGTACCCGCTCGAACAGGTCGGTGGCCGGCAGCGTGCCGGCGATGCACGCGAGCAGCACCTTCCGCCCGGGGTACACCGCGGCCAGCGCGGCGCTCGCGGCCCGGATGCCCGGGTGCCCGGGCTCGATCGTGTAGGCCGGGATCCGGGGCGCGTCCAGCCGCACCTCCACCCGGACCCCCGCGGGCTGATGCGACCGGACATGGTCGGTGATCCGCTCGAGGACCGAGTCCGGATTCTGGCCGGGCACCAGGCGGCAGGACACGTGACCGACGGCCAGGTGCGGTATCACCGTGTACTTTCCGCCGCCCTCGATCCCGTTGACCTCCAGCGTCGGCCGCTCCCAGAGCCGCTCGAGGGTAGAGTAGCCGGGCTCGCCGTGGGCCTCGTCGAGGCCGAGCTGGCCGACATAGCCCGCCTCGTCGAAGGGCACGTCGGCGATCTCGGCCCGCCGCCCGGCCGACAGTGGCGGTATGCCGTCGTAGAAGCCGTCCACCGCTACCCGCCCGTCGCCGTGGTGCAGGCCGGCGAGGATCTCGGCCAGGGCGTGCAGCGGGTTGGCGACGGTGCCGCCGTAGCGGCCCGAGTGCAGGTCGGAGCGGGCGCCGGTGACCACGATGTCGAGGGAGACCAGGCCCTTGGACGCCACCGACAGGGACGGCTCGTCGGGCCGCCACATCGCGCCGTCGGCCGAGATGACCAGGTCGGCGGCGAGTTCGCCCGCCCGGGCGGCGACGTACTCGGCCAGGTGCGGGCTGCCGATCTCCTCCTCGCCCTCGAGCAGGAACTTGACGTTCAGCGGGAGAGCGCCCTCTTGCGCCATGAACGCGAGCGCGGTCCGCAGCGCGATGTACACCGGTCCCTTGTCGTCGGTGACCCCGCGGCCGCGGGCCACGTCGCCGTCGATGACCAGGTCGAACGGCGGCGTCGCCCATTCGTCGAGCGCGCCGGTCGGCTGCACGTCGTAGTGCCCGTAGACGAGCACGGTGGGCGCGCCCGGGGCACCGAGCCACTCGCCCCGCACGACCGGGTGACCCGCGGTCGGCTCGACCCGGCCGTTCGCGAACGCCAGCCGGTCCGCGAGCCACCGCGCCGCGGCCAGCATGGTGCCGTTGTCGGCGTCCCGGCTGACGGTGGGGATGGCGACGAGCTCGGCGAGCTCGCTGAGGTAGCGGTCGTCGTCGGTCCCGAAATCGAGCGCGGGGCCGCTCACCGGCGCGGAGCCGCTCATCGGAAGGCGCTCCCGCCGTCGATGGCGATGACCTGGCCGGTCACCCAGCCTGACTCGGCCGAGGCGAAGAACCGCACGCCGTTGGCGATGTCGGCGGGCTGGCCGAGCCTGCCGGTGGCGATGCCGGCGATCAGCGCCCGCTGGCCGTCGGGGCCGTAGCTGTCCCACTGCGCCTGCGTGGTCGGGTTGGACAAGATGAAGCCCGGGGCGATGCAGTTGACGGTGATGCCGAACGGGCCGAGCTCATGCGCCATCTGCCGGGTAAAGCCCAGCTGGCCCGCCTTGGCGGTGGTGTAGGCCTGGATCCCGGTCTTGCTGACCGACAGCCCGGCCCCCGAGGAGATGTTGATGATCCGCCCCCAGCCGGCCTGCTTCATCCCGGCGATGGCCGCCCGCGTGCACAGGAACGTCGTGGTCAGGTTGGCGTCGACCACCGACCGCCAGGCCTCCTCGGTCACCTCGTCAAGCGGAAGGCCCACCTGACCGACGACCCCGCCGGCGGTGTTGACCAGGATGTCCACCGGGCCAACGGCGGCGAAGAGCTCCGCGACGGCCACGGCGTCGGTGAGGTCAGCGGCGGTTACCGGGGACCCGTCGAGATCCGCGGCCTCCTTGTCGACCCGGTGTACCTTCGCTCCGTCCGCCGCGAGGGCGTCCGCGATCGCGGAACCGATCCCGTGGGCGGCGCCGGTGACGACCGCGACCCTGCCTACCAGTGCCATGCGCGAGCACTCCGTTTCTTTCGTCGGTTGCGGGCGAGCCGGTTCTAGGCGGTCCCGGCGCCCGCGGGCGCCGGGCCGACCGACCCGCGGGACACCAGGAACATCGGCTCCCTGATCAGCACGTCGGATCCGCTGTCGCCGTCGATCCGGGCGATCAGCGCGTCCACGGCGGCCGCGCCGAGCTCGGCCAGCGGCATGCAGACGGTGGTGACCGGCACCTCCAGGTAGGCCAGGTACTCGTCCTCGTCGAAGCTGACCAGCGAGACGTCGCCGGGCACGGCGAGGCGGGCCTCGCGCAGCGCCGCGAGCACGCCGAATACCTGGTCGATGCTGCCGACCCCGATGGCCGTGGGCAGCGGCCCGGACGCGAGCAGCCGCCGGATCGCGGTGAAGCCGCCTTCCTCCGTCGGGGGCGCGTTCCTGACCACGGCCCGCAGTCCCATGGCCGCGCAGTACCGGCGGGTCGCGAGGACCCGGCGGTGCACGGTGTCGATGTCGGCCGGGCCGTCGATGAGCAGCACGCTGCGATGGCCGAGGCCGGCCACGTGCTCGAGGAAGAGCCGGACCGCGCCGGCCTCGTCCATCACGGCGTCGTTGCCGCGGTCGGGGCCGCGCCGGTTGACGTAGACGTGCGGCACCGCGCTCAGCGCCTTGTCGGTTTCGGCGCTGCCGGTCCGCAGCGCGGTGGCCAGCAGCAGCCCGTCCGCGCGGCTCTCCGCGACCAGGTAGCTGTAGGCGCCGGGCGACATCGGGTCCTCGGTCGGCTCCTCGGTGATCATCACGACGTAGCCGCGCTCGGCCGCGCGCAGCAGGGCGCCGCGCTGCAGCCGGACCCAGATCGGGTTGCGCAGCATCGGGACGACGAAGGCGAGCGCGCCGGTGCGATGCTGGCGCAGCGCCCGGGCCAGGGCGTTGGGTCGGTACCCGCGCGAGCGGGCCTCGGCCCGGATCCGCCGGACCGTCTCCGGCCGGACCGAATGGCCGACTTCGCCGTTGAGCACGCGCGAGACCGTGGACGGGTGCACCCCGACGGCGCTGGCGATGTCGACCAGCCGGGCCGCGCGCCGCCCGCCCGCGGGCGGCCGCGCGGGCACTGGCTCGGTATCGGTCACACGGTTTCCGGTGCGTTCGCGAGGCTGGTCTGCCCGGCGAAATGACAGGCCGCGCTATGCTCGGGGTTCTCGCTTGAGGCGATGAGCGCCGGATCCTGCTCGGCGCAGATCTGCTGCGCGATCGGGCACCGGGTGCGGAACCGGCAGCCGGCCGGGAGCGCCAGCGGGCTCGGCGGGTCGCCCTTGACCGCCGGCGCCGTGCTCTCGTCGCCCGGGGTCATCCGGGGGATCGCGGCCAGCAGGCCGGCGGTGTACGGGTGGCGCGGGTTCGCGAACAGCACCTCGGTCGGCGCGACCTCGATGATGCGGCCCAGGTACATGACCGCGACCCGGTCGCACAGGTGCCGGACGACGGCCAGGTTGTGCGAGATGAACAGCAGGGTCAGGCCGAGCTCGGACTGCAGCTCCTGCAGCAGGTTCAAGATCGTGGCCTGCACGCTCACGTCGAGGGCGGAGACCGGCTCGTCGGCCACCAGCACCTCGGGCCGGAGCGCGATCGCCCGGGCGATGGCGACGCGCTGGCGCTGGCCGCCGGAGAACTGCCGGGGCAGGGCGCCGGCCGCGTCCTCGGGGAGCCCGACCATTCGCAGCAGCTCCTGGGTCCGCGCCTCGACCTCGCCCCGAGGGACGACGTGGTGCACCCGCAGCAGCTCGCGGAGCATGCCGCCGACGGTCAGGCGCGGGTTCAGCGACGAGTACGGGTCCTGGAAGACGATCTGGATCCGGCGCTGGTCGGCCCGGGACCGGTGCCGGGCGGGCAGTACCTTGCCGTCCAGCTTGATCTGGCCGCGGTTGGCCGGCTGGATGCCGGCGATGGCCCGGGCGAGGGTTGACTTGCCCGAGCCGGACTCGCCGACCAGGGCGAGGGCCTCCCCCTTGCGGACGGTCAGGTCGACGCCGTCCACGGCGTGCAGCAGGTGCTGCTGATGGCGCAGCCGGGCGCTGATCGAGGAGCCGACCGAGAAGCTCACCTCGACGCCGGCCGCCTCCAGGATGTCCTGCGCGCTCATGTGTCGGTTCCCATCTGGTCCAGGCAGCGCTCGTAGTGCAGGCACGCGGTGGCCCGGTCACCGTCGAGCAGCCGCAGCGGCGGGTCGGTGACCTTGCAGTCCTCCTCGGCGAACTGGCACCGGGGATGGAAGCGGCAGCCGGACGGCGGGCTGGCCAGGCTGGGCGGCGAGCCCGGGATCGGCACCAGGGACAGGCCCGGGCGATCGACGTCCGGGGCCGACCGCAGCAGGCCGAGGGTGTAGGGATGCAGGGGCCGGCCGAAGACCTCGGACACGGTGCCGCGCTCGACGATCCGCCCGGCGTACATGACCGCCACCTTGTGGCAGACCTGCGCGACCACGGGCAGGTCGTGGGTGACGAACATCAGGCTGGTGCCCGACTCGTGGCACAGCTTGGCCAGCAGCCGCAGGATCTGGTCCTGGATCGTCACGTCGAGCGCCGTCGTCGGCTCGTCGCAGAGGATCAGCTCGGGGTCGCAGGACAGCGCCATCGCGATCATGACGCGCTGCCGCATTCCGCCCGAGAACTCGTGCGGAAAGGCCCGGAACCGGCGCTCGGGCTCGGGAATGCCGACCCGGCGCATGAGGTCGATGGCGCGCTCCACCGACTGGGCGCGGCTCATGCCCAGGTGAACCCGGGGGCCCTCGGCGATCTGGTTCCCGACCCGCATGACCGGGTTGAGCGCGCTCATCGGCTCCTGGAAGATCATGGCGATCCGGCGGCCGCGGATCTTGTTCAGCCGGGAGTGGGACAGGCCGGTCAGCTCGGTGCCGTCGAAGACGACCGAGCCCGAGGTCACCTTCGCGTCCGGCGGCAGCAGGCCGAGTATCGACTTGAGGGTCATGCTCTTGCCCGAGCCGGACTCGCCGACCAGGCCGACGGCCTCGCCCGGGGCGATCTCGAGCGACACCCCGTCGATCGGGCGGACGACGCCGCCGTGGCTGGCGATCTGCACGCGCAGGTCGCTCACCTCGAGCTGGAGCGCGCCGGTCACGAGGTGCCCGGCCGGAGCAGGTCGGCCAGGCCGTCACCGATGAGCGACAGGGCCAGGCCGGTGATGACGACCGCGAGGCCGGGGATGGTGGTCAGCCACCACTGGGTGGTGAGGAAGTTCTGCCCGTTAGAGATCATGGTTCCCCAGTCCGGGGTCGGGGGCTGGATCCCCAACCCCAGGTAACTCAGCGTGACGATGGCCAGGATGTCCTGGACGATGTCGGACATCGCGTAGACGATCGACTGCGTGATCACGTTGGGCAGCAGGTGCCTGCCGATGATCCGCAGGCTGGACAGGCCGCCGGACTGCGCGGCGAGGACGTACTCCTGTCGCTTGGCCACGGTGATCTCGCCCCGGGTGATGCGGGCGTAGGAGACCCAGCCGATCGCGGTGATGGCGATGTAGATGCTCTTCTCGCCGGTGCCGAGCACGAAGACCAGCGCGATCACCAGCACGAAGAAGGGGAAGGCGACGACGATGTCGATCACCCGCATGATGATCGTGTCGACCCAGCCGCCGAAGTAGCCGGCCACGCTGCCCAAGATCGTGCCGATGATGAACGGGAAGATCACCGCGAGAAAGGCGACCCGCAGGTCAACCTGGCCGCCGAACAGCAGCCGCGCCCAAGTGTCGCGGCCCTCCTGGTCGGTGCCGAACAGGTGGCCGGCCTGGCCGATGCCGAGCAGCGGCTGCTCGAGGTTCTGCGTGTCCGGGTTGAACGAGGTCAGCAGGGGGGCCGCGAAGCACATGAACAAGATGACGGCCAGCAGCACGAGGCCGATCATCAGGGCCGGCTGACGGTACCAGCGGGCACGGCGTTTCCGTACCCGCCCGGCGGCCGGGACCGGGGCGGGGGTGACCGAGACGGCGCTCACGCGTCGAACCTCACTCTCGGGTCTAGCGCGACGTAGGCCACGTCGGTGAGCAGGTTGACCAGGACCACCAGCACGCCGTAGATGAGGGCGACCGACTGGATGACGGTGAAGTCGCGCTCGAAGATCGCGTTGATCATCAGGCTGCCGAGACCGGGGATGGCGAACACCTGCTCCACGATGAGGGTGCCGCCGATGAGGTAGCCGATGTTGATGCCGAGCACGGTCACCGCCGGGATGACGGCGTTGCGGAGCACGTGCCGGACCAGGAGCCGGGGTGCGGGGACGCCCTTGGCCCGGGCGGTGGTGACGAATTCGGCCCCGAGCACACCCAGCATGCTGGCCCGGAGGCTGCGGATGAGGACCGGGCACAGGGCGACCGCGACCGTCAGGGCGGGCAGGAACATCGACTGCAGGTGGCCGGAGAACCCCGAGCCGTAGCCGGTGACCGGGAACAGCCGGAGCTTGGTGCCGAGCCAGGTCTGCAGGATCAGGCCGAACCAGAAGGCCGGCATGCCCAGGCCGAGGAGCGGCACGATCCGGACCACGTGGTCGCGGACCCCGTCCTTGCGGCTGGCGGCCAGCGTGGCCAGCGGCACGCTGATCACGACGGCGATGACCGCCGCATAGCACAGCAGCCACAGCGTCGGCGGCAGGTGGCTGGTGATCAGGCTCGAGACCGACACGCCGTAGTACAGGCTCTGCCCCAGGTTGCCGTGGAACAGCCGGTCGATGAACAGCCAGTACTGATCGATGAGCGGCTGGTTCAGGCCCAGCTGCTTGTCCAGGGCGGCGACGGTGCTCGGGGTGGCGTGCTGGCCCAGGATCGTGACGGCGGGGTTGCCGGGGATCAGGTGCACCATGAAGAACGTGATAATCGTGACGCCTACGGCGGTCGGCACGAGCAGCGCCAGCCGCCGGAGGACGAAACTCATCCGGCCCATGAAGACCTCGCTCGGGATGGTGGGGTCGGGCGGCCGCGCCGGGCGCGGTAAGCGCCA
>Ga0302314_10012825_pt1 | contig 14454 bp, 12 predicted proteins | sample III_Palsa_N2_3_FD_200533 | JGI IMG/M metagenome (GOLD analysis project Ga0302314, IMG submission 200533) | Peat permafrost microbial communities from Stordalen Mire near Abisko, Sweden - III_Palsa_N2_3 | ecosystem: Environmental > Terrestrial > Soil > Palsa > Peat permafrost | place: Sweden... | reverse complement strand
GGCGACCCGGGCACCCGCCCGGCCCCCGGTTTCGACTCGGACCTGTTCACCACCGCCCAGGCGATGAGCCCGCTCAACGTCTCGCACCTGGCCACCAGCGGCCTGCGCCCGCTGTCCTACCGGCTGGTGACCGAACTCCGCGAGGAGGACTGGCACTGGGGCAACACCGGCAGCCTCAGCGAGGGCACTTCCGGCTACTGGACCAGTTCCGGCACGGCGACCTCGGCGCCGGTCACCGAGTCCTACGGCTACGACATCGCCCACGGCGGCAGCTCGCTGCCGGGTGGCGAGAACGCGTACATCTCCCGGCTGGACGACGGCAGGACCGGCTCGTACTGGAAGAGCAACCCCTACCTCGACCAGCACTACACCGGGGAGAGCGACGCGCTGCACCCGACCTGGGCGGTGGTGGACCTCGGCAGCGCCAAGACCGTCAACACGGTGCGGATCGACTGGGCCAACCCGTACGCGGTGTCGTTCCAGATCCGGGTCTGGGTGCCGGACTCCGGCTCCGGGACCACCAGCCCCTTCGACGACCCGGGCAGCGGTGCCTGGAAGACCGTCTCCGGCGGCAGCGTCACCGGGGCGACCGGCGGCGACGAGACGGTGCGGATCGGTTCCACCAAGGCCGAGTTCGTGCAGGTGCTGATGAACACGTCCTCGGGCACCTGCGCCGACGGCGACAGCGGTGACATCCGCAACTGCCTCGGTTTCGCGATCAACGAGCTGTACGTCGGCAGCACCAGCAGTGGCGGCAGCTTCACCGACGACGTCAGGCACGGCAACGAGACGGTGCAGTCGGCGACCTACACCTCCTCCGACGATCCGGCCGAGGACGCCTCTTCGGTACGGCAGTTCGACCAGCCCGGGATCGACTCGATCTTCACCAGCGGCGTCGCCCAGGGCCTGCCGGTGATGGTCCCGGTACCGGTGCTCTACAGCACCCCGGAGAACGCGGTCGACCTGCTGAAGTACATCGAGGCCAGGGGATACAAGATCCGCTCGGTGGAGATCGGCGAGGAGGCCGACGGCGAGTACATCTCGCCCGAGGACTACGGTGCGCTCTGGGTCCAGTGGGCCAAGGCCATACACGCCTTCGACCCGGCGATCCAGCTGGGCGGCCCCTCGTTGCAGGACTCCACGGCGGACTTCTGGAACGACAGCGACAAGAGCGACACCGACTACGGCACCCGCTTCATCGCCTACCTGCGCTCGCACAACGCGCTGAACCAGCTGTCGTTCTACTCCTTCGAGCAGTACCCGGTCTTCAACGTGAACACCGCCGCCCAGAGTTACCAGTTGCTGCTGGACGAGCAGAAGCGTTCGCTGGGCGTGCTGGCCCAGTTGCACGCCACCATCCCGGCGAACATCCCGCTGTATGTCACCGAGCAGTCCTCCTACGGGGACGATGTCGAGTCGGGCCTGTGGCAGGCGGACTTCCTGGGCACCATGTTCACCGGCGGCCTGTCCGGGGACTTCAACTACCAGGCGCTGCCGCAGCACCTCTTCGACGGCATCGCCTCCAACCTGTTCACCGCCGACTCCAAGGGCCAGTGGACCGGCAACACCTCGACCTACTGGGCGAGTTCGATGCTCGGCAACACCTGGCTGCAACCGGTGGACCAGAACCAGCAGATCTACCAGGTCACCGCGCCGGCGGTGAAGGACTCCTCCGGCAACCAGATGCTCGACGCCTTCGCGGTGCACCGGCCCGACGGCAGCTGGGCGCTGCTGGTCATCAACAAGAGCAGGACCGCGACCTACACGAAGAACATCACCATCAACGGCAGCGCCGGGTTCACCGGCAGTGTCAGCTCCTACTCGTGGGGGCCCAAGCAGTACGTCTGGAGCGAGAGCGGCAACAACGGTTCGGCCTCGCCCGACAACGGACCGGCGCTGACCACCGTCTCCTCGGCGAACGCCGCCACCTCGTACACCTTCCTGCCGTTCACCATCACCGTGATCAGGGGCACGGCGGGCTGAACGCCGGGGCCGCTGACGCCTCGAAATATCTCGGACCGTTTAAGGAATTGTTTCGTTTTCCTGCCCGCTTTCTTGACGCGCCGTCAGCCCCAGGATTAGCGTCACGAGCGCCATAAGAGGACGTGGCCGCCGGTCGAAAGCTTTCGGTCCATCATCCGGGACCGAAAGCCGGGCGGCCGCGCCCTGCCCTCGATCCAGGGAAGGGACGACCACCATGGGCAAGCCCCACGGCAGCCAACCATCGGGCAGCCAGCCATCGGGCGGGAAGCGGTTACGCGAGGTACGGCTGCGGGTCCGGCTCACCGCCGGGCTCGCGGCGCTGGTCACCGCGATCGGCCTGGGCGCGCTGTCCGGCGCGACCCCGGCCGGTGCGGCCGGCACCACCCTGGCCGGGCTCGCCTCGGCCCGGGGCCGCTACTTCGGCACCGAGCTGACGCAGGACCTGCTGTCCGACTCCACCGTCACCGCGATCGCCGGTACCCAGTTCAACATGGTGACCCCTGGCAACGAGATGAAGTGGGACACCACCGAGCCGTCCAACGGGAGCTACAACTTCGCCCCCGGCGACGCGATCGTCTCCTTCGCCCAGCAGCACGGCATGGAGGTGCGCGGCCACAACCTGGTCTGGTACAGCCAACTCCCTTCCTGGGTGAGCAGTCTGCCGACCAGTCAGGTCCAGGCGGCGATGGAGTCGCACATCACCACCGAGGTCAGCCACTACAAGGGCGAGGTCTACTCCTGGGACGTGGTCAACGAGCCGTTCAACGACGACGGCAGCTACCGCGCCGACGCCTTCTACAACGCGATGGGGTCCGGCTACATCGCCGACGCGCTGCGGACCGCCCACGCGGCCGACCCCAACGCCAAGCTCTACATCAACGACTACAACATCGAGGGCGAGGGCGCCAAGAGCGACGCGCTCTACGCCCTGGTCCAGTCACTGATCTCGCAGGGCGTGCCGATCAACGGCGTCGGCTTCGAGAGCCACTTCATCGTCGGCCAGGTGCCCGCCACCATGCAGGCCAACATGCGGCGCTTCGCCGCGCTCGGCCTCGACGTCGCGGTCACCGAACTCGACGACCGGATGCCGCTGCCCGCGACCAGCGCCGACCTGGCCCAGCAGGCCACCGACTACGCCACGGTGGTCGACGACTGCCTGGCGGTGTCCCGTTGCGTCGGCATCAGCCAGTGGGGCGTTGGCGACGCCGACTCGTGGATCCCCGGCGCCTTCTCCGGCTACGGCGCGGCGACCATGTACGACAGCGGCTACCAGCCCAAGCCCGCCTACAACGCCGTGGTCGCCGCCCTCGGCGGAACCGGCGGCGGTGGCGGCACCGGAGGCGGTGGAACGGGCGGTTGCACCGCCGCCTACACCGAGACCCAGCAATGGAGCGGCGGATTCAACGGCCAGGTCACCGTCACCGCGGGCAGTTCCGCGATCACCAGCTGGACCTCCACCGTGACCATGGGCGGCGGCCAGGTGATCTCCGCGAGCTGGAACGGCAACGCGACGTGGAACACCGCGGGCAACGTGATGACCATGAAGTCGAGTTACAACGGCAGCCTGGCGGCCGGGGCCTCCACCACCTTCGGCTTCACCGTGCAGACCTCGAACGGTGACTACGCGGCCCCGCCGGTCACCTGCACCACCCCCTGATCCGGCGGCACGGCCTCCCGGGGGCCGGGGCTACGCCCCGGCCCCCTTTGCGGTGGTCCCGGCCGGCGCTGCCGTGCTGGCCCGCTCGACCAGGCTGGTGGCCAGTTCCACCTTGCTCGCCGGGGTCGCGCCCTCGCGCATCTGCAGCAGCAACTGCACCGCCTGCTGCGCCATCTGACGCAGCGGCTGACGGATGGTGGTCAGCGCCGGGCTGGTCCACTGGGCTATCTCGATGTCGTCGTAGCCGACCACCGACAGGTCCTCGGGGATCCGCAGCCCACGGACACGGGCGGCCTCCATCACGCCGAGGGCCTGCAGGTCGCTGCCCGCGAAGATCGCCGTGGGCCGCTCGGGACGGTCCAGCATCTCCTGGGCGCGGGCATAGCCGCCCTCCGCGTGGAAGTCCCCGAAGGCGACCAGGCCGGGCTCGACCGGCAGCCCGGCCATGCTCATGGCCGAGCGGAAGCCGTCCAGCCGCGCCAGCGAGCAGAGCATGTCCTCAGGACCGGTGATGATCCCGATCCGCCGGTGCCCGCGGTCGATCAGGTGCCGGGTCGCGGCCAGCCCGCCGGACCAGTTGGCCGAGCCCACCGACGGTACGTCGGGTTCCGGGTCACCGGCCGGGTCGATGATGACGAAGGGGATGGCCCGGGACTTCAGCTGCTGCTTGAACTCCAGCGGCAGCGAGGAGAACACCAGCACCACGCCGAGCGGACGCCGCCGCAGGGCCCCCTCGGCCCACTCGGGCCCGGGGGAGTGGCGGGTGCCGCTGCGGGTCAGCACCACGCTGAGGCCGTTGGCGTCGGCGACGTCCTCCACGCCACGGATCAGTTCCATGGCCCAGAGGCTGTCGAGTTCATGGAAGACGATCTCGATCAGCGACGCCTCGCTGACGCCCTTGGGACCGCGTTGGTACCCGTGCGACTCCAGCAGCCGCTCCACCTTCTCCCGGGTGCTCCGGGAGACATCGGTACGGCCGTTGAGGACTTTCGAAACTGTCGACAGGGACACTTCGGCCTCTCGGGCCACGTCCGCCAGAGTGACTCGGTCCGGCTCCTGCGCTTCTCGCATGGCCCGCAGCATAGGCCATGGGGCCGGGGTCACGCTTCGGTAACCCAGGGAACCGGAGGGTTGACCCACTCCCGGAGAGGTTCTAGCGTCCCGGTCTACCAATAGTTTCGGCGTTGATACCGAAATATTTCGGAAAGGTATCCCGATGAAGAGACGCGCAAGCTCCCGCGTGCTGATGTCCACCGGCTGCGCCGCACTCGCCCTGGGCCTGACCTTCGGCCTCACCGCGTGCAGCAGTGGCGGGACGTCCTCCAGCAGTTCCGGGACGATCACGGTCCTGGTCTACGGCGACACCGGGAACACCGTCGAGAAGCAGATCATCGACACCTTCAACAAGACGTCCAAGGTCAAGGCCGTCATGCAGACGATCCCCGGCGCCGAGTACCAGGCCAAGCTCAACACCATCATCAACACCTCCCAGGCGCCGGACATCTTCTTCAACTGGGGCGGCGGCAGCATCGCGCCCTACGTCAAGGCCAACCTGCTGCTGCCGCTGGACAGTTTCATCAAGCAGGACCCGGCACTGAAGAGCTCCTTCCTGCCGTCCGTCTTCAACACCGCCGTCATCAACGGCACCTCCTACGGCATCCCGATGCGCGGCACCCAGCCGGTGCTGCTGTTCAACAACAAGTCGGTGCTGGCCAAGGCCGGGATCTCCGGGGCGCCGGCCACCTGGGCCGACCTGCTGGCGGACGTCAGGATCCTCAAGGCCAAGGGGATCACCCCGATCGCGCTCGGCGGCGGTGACCAGTGGCCGACCCTGATGTGGTTCGAGTACCTCTACGACCGGGTCGCCGGACCGACGCTCTTCCAGGACGCGCTGAACGGCGACAAGAGCGCGTGGGCCAGCCCCGACAGCCAGACCGCGCTGTCCATGATCAAGCAGCTGATCGACGCCGGTGCCTTCGGCAGCAACTTCGACTCGGTCAAGTTCACCGACGGCGGCTCGCCCGCCCTGCTCGCCTCGGGCAAGGCCGCCTTCGAGCTGATGGGCTCGTGGGAGTACTCCACCCAGAACTCCGCCGACCCCGCCTTCGCCAAGGACGGCCTCGGCTACTCGGCCTTCCCGTCCGTGCCCGGCGGCAAGGGCAACCCGGCGGACCTGGTCGGCAACACCAACAACTTCTACTCGGTGCTGAAGAAGAGCAAGTACCCGCAGGCCGACGCCGACCTGCTGAAGCTCATGTACTCCTCCGAGTTCGTCCAGGCGCAGCTGGGCATCGGCAACCTGCCGACGACCACCAACACCCCGCAGTACCTGAGCACCGCCGCCAGCCCCGCCTACGACGAGTACCAGTACAACCTGGTCAAGTCGGCGCCCTCGTTCCAGCTCTCCTGGGACCAGGCCTACCCGCCGGCCGCGACCGACCCCATGCACACCGCGGTCGCGGAGTTCTTCGACGGCAAGCTCGACGCCAACGGATTCATCCAGGCCATGCAGAACCTGCCGACCTCCTGAGTGACGGGACCATGAGCGCTCTCTCCATCGCCACCCGCACCGGCCGGGCCCGCGCCCGCCGGAGCGGTGCCGGGGCCACCCGCCCGGGAATCGCCTGGGCGGCACCCGCCACCCTCTTCTTCCTGCTCTTCGCCATCGTGCCGCTGGTCATGGTGCTGGTGCTGTCGTTCACCAACTGGAACGGGCTCTCCTCACCGCAGTTCAACGGCTTCGCCAACTTCAGCAAACTGCTGGACGACCCGGTCATGCGGCAGAGCATCGGCCTGACCCTGCTGCTCACCGCCCTCGGGGTGCTGACCCAGACGCCGATCAGCCTGCTGCTCGGCGTCTGGGCGGCGGGCCCGCAACGCAACCGGGCCGTCCTGTCGGCCGTCTTCTTCATTCCGCTGCTGCTGTCGGCGACCGCGGTCTCCGTGGTGTGGCGGGCCATCCTCGACCCCAACTTCGGCCTGCCGGCCCAGATGCACTGGCTCTTCGGCAACGGCAACCTGCTCGGCAGCCAGAGCGGATCCATCGGCGTGCTGACCTTCGTCGGGCTGTGGCAGTACGCCCCGATGCACGCGCTGATCTACCAGGGCGGCGCCCGGGCCATCCCCGAGGTGCTCTACCAGGCCGCCGCCATCGACGGCGCCGGGCGGTTCCGGCAGTTCTTCCACATCACCCTGCCGCAACTGCGCACCACCATGGTCACCTCGGTGATCCTGATGGTGGTCGGCGGCCTGACCACCTTCGACACCGTGCTGATCCTCACCCAGGGCGGCCCCGGCACCGACACCACGGTGACCGCCTACTACATGTACGAGCAGGCGTTCCAGAGCTTCAACTACGGTGAGGCGTCCGCCATCGCGCTGGTCCTGGTCGTGGTCGCCACGCTGGTCTCGCTGATCGTGGTCCGGCTCTCCGGCTACGGCAGCATGCGCAGTGAGATGGAGGGCCTGTGACCCGGCAGCGCCCCAACTACCTCGCCGGATTCGGCTCCCTGGTCTGGCTCGGGCTGATCGGCCTGCCACTGTACGTGCTGCTGATCGCCACCTTCCGCACCCAGTCCAGCTACTCCTCGGAAGGGCCGCTGACCTTCCCGCACCACCTGACCCTGCAGAACTACGCGACGGCCTTCAGCAACGGCTTCGGCCAGTACTTCCTGAACACACTGATCGTCACCGCGTCGGTGGTGGCGATCGTGCTGCTGGTGGTGCCGCCGCTGGCGTACACCGTGGTCCGGGCGCGTGGCCGGACCGTGTCGCTGGTGTTCCGGCTGTTCCTGCTCGGCCTGGCCGTCCCGGTGCAGGCGGTGATCGTGCCGATGTTCTACCTGATCAACCAGGCCGGGCTGTACGACAGTCTGATCGGCCTGATCCTGCCGACCGCCGCGTTCAGCCTGCCGGTCTGCACTCTGGTGCTGACCGGGACCATGCGGGAGATCACCTCGGAGCTCTACGAGGCGATGACCATGGACGGCGCCTCGCCGTTCCGGGTCTTCTGGCAGCTGGTGCTGCCGCTGTCCAAGGGCGGCCTGTCGTCCATCGTGGTCTTCGCGGCCCTCCAGGCGTGGAACGGCTTCCTGTTCCCGCTGATCCTGACCCAGTCCGACTCCAGCAAGGTCGTCACCCTCGGTCTGTTCAACTTCCAGACGGAGCACGGCGTCAACGCCCCCGGCCTGCTCGCGGCCGTCGTCCTGTCGATGCTTCCCATCTTCATCGTCTACCTGTTCGCCCGTCGTGCCCTGGTCCAGGGCCTGATGGGCGTCGGAGGAAAGTGACCGAGTGATCCAGCAAACGAACCCCGCCCCCGGGACCGACCCGAGCGCCATGGCACCGCCCGCCGGCGTCCCCCGCTGGCAGGACACCTCACTGACCCCCGGCGCCCGCGCCGACGCCCTGATCGCCGTGATGACCCTGGAGGAGAAACTCGGCCAGCTGGTCGGCGTGTGGGTCGGCGCCTCCGACTCGGGCGACGAGGTCGCCCCGCACCAGCACGACATGGCCGAGGCACCGGTCGACCTCGACTCGCTGCTGCCGTCCGGCCTGGGCCAGCTGACCCGGCCCTTCGGCACCCGCCCGGTGGACCCGGCGCTCGGCGCGCTGTCGCTGCTGCGCACCCAGCGCCGGATCGCCGCCGCCAACCGCTTCGGCATCCCGGCCCTCGCGCACGAGGAGTGCCTGGCCGGCTTCTCCGCCTGGCAGGCCACCGCCTACCCGGTGCCACTGTCCTGGGGGGCCACCTTCAACCCCGGCCTGGTCCGCGAGATGGCGGCGGCGATCGGCCGCGACATGCGCTCGGTCGGCGTCCACCAGGGCCTGGCCCCGGTCCTGGACGTGGTCCGCGACGGCCGCTGGGGCCGGGTCGAGGAGACCATCGGCGAGGACCCCTACCTGGTCGGGACGGTGGCCACGGCCTACGTCCAGGGCCTCGAATCCGCCGGGATCGTGGCCACCCTCAAGCACTTCGCCGGATACTCCGCCTCCCGGGCCGGGCGCAACCTCGCGCCGGTGGGCATGGGCGTCAGGGAGCGCGCCGACGTGGTGCTGCCCCCGTTCGAGATGGCGGTACGCGAGGGGCGGCCGCGCTCGGTCATGCACGCCTACACCGACACCGACGGCATACCCTCCGCCGCCGACGCCGGACTGCTGACCGGACTGCTCCGGGACACCTGGGGCTTCACCGGCACGGTCGTCGCCGACTACTTCGGCATCGCCTTCCTGAAACTGCTGCACGGTGTCGCCGCGGACTGGGCGGACGCGGCGGGCCAGGCGCTGGCCGCCGGGGTGGACGTGGAACTGCCCACCGTCAAGACCTTCGGCCGGCCGCTGCTGGACGCGGTCCGCTCCGGCGCGGTGGACGAGCTGCTGGTGGACCGGGCGCTGCGGCGGGTCCTCGCCCAGAAGGCCGAACTCGGGCTGCTCGACCCCGACTGGGATCCGCGGCCGACCGCCCTGGCCGGTGCCGGTGCCGGGGGCGACGGCGAGGGTGACGCCGAGGCCGTGCGCGGCAGCGTCGACCTGGACCGGCCGGAGAACCGCGAGCTGGCCCGGCGGATCGCCGAACAGGCCGTGGTGCTGCTGCGCAACGACGGCACCCTGCCGCTCGCCGCGCCCCGCCGGATCGCCCTGATCGGACCCAACGCCGACCAGCCGACCGCCGTCCTGGGCTGCTACTCCTTCCCGGTGCACGTGGGCGGGCAGCACCCGGGCACCCCGCTGGGCATCGCGCTGCCCACGCTGCGCGAGACACTGGCCGCCGAGTTCCCCGACAGCGAGCTGCTGTACGCGCCCGGCACCGGGGTGGACGGGCCGGACACCTCCGGCATCCCGGCGGCGGTCGCGCTGGCCGCCGGTGCCGACGTGGTGGTGCTCGCTCTGGGGGACCGGGCCGGGCTCTTCGGCCGGGGCACCAGCGGCGAGGGCTGCGATGTGGAGTCACTGCAACTGCCCGGCGCTCAGGAGCAGTTGCTCAACGCCCTGCTGGACGCCGGGACGCCGGTGGTGCTGGTGCTGCTGGCCGGGCGCCCCTACGCGCTCGGCCGGGCGGTGGCCGAGTCGGCCGCGATCGTGCAGTCCTTCTTCCCCGGGGAGGCCGGAACCGGGGCGGTCGCCGGGGTGCTCAGCGGCCGGGTCGAACCGTCCGGGCGGCTCCCGGTCAGCGTCCCCGGGCGGCCCGGGGTGCAGCCCTCGACCTACCTGGCTGCCCCGCTGGGGCGGGTCACCGAGGTCTCCTCCACCGACCCCACCGCCGCCTACGGCTTCGGCCACGGGCTCTCCTACACCAGCTTCGGCTGGGAGGAGCTGACGGTCGGGACCGGCACCGCCGCCACCGACGGGGAGTTCCAGCTCTCCTTCACGCTGCGCAACACCGGCCGCCGGACCGGCACCGAGACTGTGCAGCTGTATCTGCACGACCCGGTCGCCTCGGTGGTCCAGCCGGTGCAGCGGCTGATCGGCTACCGGCGGGTCGAGCTGGAGCCGGGCCAGGAGCAGCGGATCAGCGTCACCGTGCCGGCCGACCTCGCCTCGTTCACCGGACGCGACGGCGTCCGGGTGGTGGAGCCGGGCGAGCTGGAGCTGCGGATCGGCGCCTCCTGCACCGACACCCGGCTGACCGCCGTGGTCCGGCTGGAGGGCCCGGTCCGCCCGGTCGGCCACGACCGGCGGCTGCACGCGGCCTTCACCGCCGAGTAGCCGCCGAACAGCCGCCGAACAGCCGACGGAGAACCCTCGACGGCCGCCGCCCGGGCACAGCGGGGCGGCGGCCGGTCACCGTGAACCGCCCAGGACCGAAGGAGCGCAGGTGTACACCGACATGCCGGAGAGCGAGCTGAGGGAGTACCGCAGCAGCCAGACCGCACCCGCCGACTTCGACGCCTTCTGGCAACGGACGCTGCGCGAGTCCCGCGCCGCCCCCGGCGCCGCCCCGGTGACGCTGGAACCGGTGGACACCGGGCTGCGCACCATCGACACCTGGGACGTCGGCTTCCCCGGCTTCGGCGGCGAGCCGGTCCGGGCCTGGCTGCGGCTTCCGCGCGGCACGGCCGGGCCGCTGCCGGCTGTGGTCGAGTACGTCGGCTACGGCGGCGGGCGCGGCCATGTGCTGGAGGACCTGATGTGGGCCTCGGCCGGGTACGCCCACCTCCGGATGGACACCCGGGGCCAGGGCTCCGGCTGGAGCCTGGGCGCGACACCGGACTCAGGACCCGCCGGACCGCAGGTCCCCGGCGTGCTGACCCGGGGGATCGACGACCCCCACGGCTACTACTACCGGCGGCTGTTCACCGACGCGGTGCGCGCCGTGGACGCCGTGCGCGGGCTCGACCGGGTGGATCCGGCACGGGTGGCCGTCCTCGGCCAGAGCCAGGGCGGCGGGACGGCGCTGGCCGTCGCGGCCCTGGTCCCCGGCCTGGCGGCGGTCGTCGCCCATGTGCCGTTCCTCTGCGACTTCCCCCGGGCCGTCGTGCGCACCGGCACCCTCCCGTTCCGTGAGGTCGCCGACTACCTCGCGGTCCACCGCGACCGCGAGCAGGCGGTGCTGCGCACGCTCGCGTATGTGGACGGCGTCAACTTCGCCCGCAGGGCCCGGATCCCGGCCCGGTTCTCGGTCGCGCTGATGGACGACGTGGTGCTGCCGTCCACCGTGTTCGCGGCCCACAACGCCTACGCCGGGCCGAAGGAGCTCGACGTGTGGCGCTACAACGGCCATGAGGCGGGCGGCCCGGACGACGACCGGGCGGCCCTGCGCTTCCTCGCCCGCCACCTGGGCGGCTGAACCCCGGCAGTCGGACCCCGGCAGTCGGACCCCGGCGCTACAGTGACCCGGTGATCCGACTCCGGGCCGATGACCGTACCGGCCCCCTCAGCGACCAGCAGGTGCTCCGGATCCAGTTCTGGATGCTGGAGGTCGCCGGTGCCAGGGACTGCGAGGTGACCAAGGAGCCCCCGGTCGTCATCCTCGTCCCGGACGAGGACCTCCGGCCTGAGGACCTCTCCCCGCTGGTCCTGGCCAAACTGGAGGCCATCGTCGGCGGCCGGCTCCAGCACGGCTGACCCCCGCCCGCGCGGGCCCGGGGCGGGGTCAGTCCCCGGCGGGCGGACGCCACTCGTGCTCCAGGACCGAATGGGCCACCGAGTCCCGCCAGGCGCCGTGCGTGAAGAGGTGGTCGCGGATCCGCCCCTCCTGCAGCATGCCGTTCCTGGCCATGGCCACCGCCGACGCCACGTTCCGCGGCGAGCGCGCACCCCAGATCCGGTGCAGGCGCAGCCGTTCGAACCCGAGGCGGAGCAGCAGCCCCACCGTCTCGGTACCGTACCCCTGCCCCCAGACGGACGGATGCAGGGCGAGGCCGAGCTCCGCGGACCGGTGCGGCCCCAGGCTGAGCCGGGCGAACCCGATCAGACCCGGGCTGTGCGCGTCGGCCACCGCGAGTGCGTAGAAGGTACGGGGATCGTCGTGCGCCTCGCGTGCGGCGGCGGTGACAAACCGGGCGACCTGGGCCCGGTCCTGCGGCTCGAAGGAGAGATGCTCGGTCGCCTGCGGGTCGCCGTAGACCGCGTGCAGCGCGTCGGCGTCGCCCGCCCGCAACTCCCTCAGCGCCAGCCGGGCGCCGGTGACCGACACCGGATACGGCATCGGGTCACCCCCTCACTCGGCGGACCGCACGGCCGTGACGAAGTCCTTGTCCAGCTCGCCGCTGCCCACCGGCGGGATGAACACGGTGCTGCCGGCCACGTACGGGTAGGGCGTGTCGGCGATCAGGCCGACCGTCGTCCAGTGGATCCGCGCGGCGACCCGGCGGTCGGAGGACGAGGTGACGAAGGCGACCGGGTGCTCCCCGGGGAAGTGGCGGTCCAGATGCCTCCGCAGCGGGGTGAGATCGACGCCCGGGCCGTCCAGCGAGAACCTCGGCCGGAACGTCCCGAAGACGCTGGGCTGGAAGATCAGCGTGGCGACCGTGGGAACGAACGGCGTCCGGTGCATGACCGCGTGCGTCCCCTCGACGATCAGGACACCCCGGGCCGGGTCGTAGCCGACGTCGTTGAGGACGGTGTCGACCGAGGACACCGACGGCAGCGTGGTCACCACCAGCCCCAGCCGCGCTCCCTCGTCCACGAGCCGCTGCGAGACGCTGTCCAGGATCCGCGGGCTGCCCCGGGTCAGCCAGGCGACCGGGGTGCCCTGTCCGGCGCCCTTCAGCACGGTCTCGAAGACGTCCGCGTAGTTCCGGTCGCGCTCCCGGCCCGGCTGGTACAGCCCGCCGACCGGAACGCACCGCTCGGCGATCTCCCCTGGCAGCCCGGGCAGTTCGGAGGCGTCGAGCAGGGTGTAGACGGCAGAGCAGGTCCGCAGCACCTCCACCACCTCCAGCGTGAGGTGGTCCGGGAAGCGCTGGCCGACCCCGAGCACGTAGATGTCCGTCACACCGGTCTCCTCACTTTGCTGACATGTCGTCGGTCGGCGGGCGGAAGCGGCCCCGGACGAACAGCGCCGCCCCGGTACCGGTCGAGCCCGAGGTGCTCCCGTCGTGGATCATGTTCTCGGTGGGAGCGACATAGCCCCATCCGGGATCGACGCGCAGCCGCAGCACCGTGCAGTCCGGGTGGGCCGCGAAGTACCACCCGGGCAGCTCCGGTGCGGGCAACCGCCGCTGCCTGGGTTCGTCCTGGCGGGCCAGCACCGCGACCGGCACCGGTACGAACACCAGCCAGCGCGGCTCGCGGCCCAGGTTGAGGCAGATCCGGTTGGACGAGGCGTCGCGGCCGGCCGGCGGCAGCCGCTCCCAGCTGTCGATGTGCAGCCCGATCCGCTCGCCGCTGCGCGGGTCGATGGTGACCGCCGGATCATCGGGGTGGTTGACCACGATCCCGTAGGGCGGCGCCGCAGGCAGCGGCTCCTGGCTGAGCCCGGCGGCGAACGGCGCCAGCGCCGACATCGCCTCCCGGGCGATGGCCCGGGCGCGCCGCCCGGCGGCCTCGACCCCGGTCCCGGCCCCGCCCACCGCCCACCGGGCGATCAGCTCGCCGATGCCCGGCGGCCCCGGGAACAGCGCCACCCCGCGCCCGGTCCTGAACTCCGCCGCCGGGGCGGTGAACCCGCCCGGCCCGTCCGGCCCGTCCGGCGGGACCGGCCGCCAGTTCCCGGCCGCGATCCGCGCCCCGGCCCCGAAGCGGCGCTCCGGGCCCAGGCCGCCGGGGCCGGGCACGGTACCGGTGCAGTACTCCAGGGCTCCGGTGCCCGGCAGCGGCCCGTGCACCCGGATCCCTGCCGGGGGGCTCGGTACCACCGGTCAGGGCTGTTCCGGCGCTGCCGCACCCGTGGTGTTCAGCCAGGCGTTCCAGTTCAGCCAGTCGCCCCAGTTGTTCCACGGCGCCGCGTTGTTCCAGTTGCGGAACGGGTCGCCGGGGTCGGCCTGCTGGTGGTCGGCCACCTGCGGCGTGTCGAGCATCGCCAGCAGGACCTCGGATCTCGAAGCGGTCAGTTGCTCCAGAACAGTCATGTGCGGCCCTCCGTTTTTTCCGCGGTGAATTCATGGAGTGCGGTCACCAGCGTCTGTTTCGTATTGATGCAGTACGCGGTCTCCGACCGGGTGAAAGTGCCGTGCTCGAAATAGCGGTTACCGGCCTGAGCGCCGCCGCAGAAACTGTAGAACTCACAGGTACCGGCGCACGCCGCGAGACTCTGGACGAACTCGCTGACATAACGCGGAACATGCGCGTTCCGCAGTATCTCCGGTAACGCCTCCCGGGTCACGTTGCCGACGACGAAGTCGTCGTAGCCGGGTGCGTGCGTCCCGGCGAGC